>Ga0207015_1066_pt1 | contig 36103 bp, 37 predicted proteins | sample Alteio_BWMinCont_53_FD_153486 | JGI IMG/M metagenome (GOLD analysis project Ga0207015, IMG submission 153486) | Enriched cells from forest soil in Barre Woods Harvard Forest LTER site, Petersham, Massachusetts, United States -... | ecosystem: Environmental > Terrestrial > Soil > Temperate forest >...
ACGGTGCAGCCGCCTGCGGGGCAAACTTCCAATTTGGTGACGGGATGAACTTCCCAGATGGTGGCGCGCTCGCCGCCGCTCCGCGAGACGTGTTCGCTGTCAAAGAGGAGATAGCCGGAGACGCGCACCAAAGGTGGGTTGTTCGGATCGGTGACCAAGCCATTGATGGTGGCGAGGGTCCATTCGGGGATATTGGCGCGGATCTTGGGGGTCATTTCGACGACGATGGAACTGGTGAGTCGGTCGGACGGTCTTTCGACGATGTTGATGTGGTAGTCGTTGTTGGCTTCGCCGGAAAGCTTGCAATTGCAGGTTTCGGGAGAGCCGGAGTGGGCACCGAGCAGGAATCCGGCGAGAGTGACAGGGGTATCTTCGCCCATTTGTTCGACTTCGGCGCGGGCTTGACCCTGGACCCAGTGAGTGGGAGCTTCTTCCTGCAAGTGCAGGAAATCGGCGAAAGTCATCGGCTGCAAATCGGTTGTAGGCGGATCGAGGCGGTTTTTCTTGGTGTTGAGAAGCGGATCACCGCCGCCACAGCCGGCTGGAGGGCACTTAGCCAGGCTAGTGCTGCAGGCTTTGCTGGTGTGCGCGAGGACGCGAGGTTTGGAATGCTGCTGCGGACGAGCCAAGGCGAGCGAGACGAGAAGAAGCAAGGAAAGAATGCACGATGCGGCCCATTTCATGGGGACCTCCTGGCGCTGCATTGTGGCGGTAGAAACCTTAGTTACTGCAGCGTACTTATTCCGTCCGAAGATGGCCAATCAAAAACGTGGCGTAGGGGGAAAGTACTCTTTGTCGGCGAAAAGTCAAGAGGGTAGTTGGCGGGCTAGTGAGCGGAATGCCAGGCGATATGGTGTTGGTCGAGGAGGGTGATGGCTGGTGCGATGGGAATGGCCGCGCCTGGGACTGAAGCGGGTTGGCCGGGCGTTGCGGCGGGTTGATGAGCAGACTTGGCGAGGGAGGTGACAGAGGTGCGGAGCCAGCGGCCTTCGATGAGACCGAGGACGGCGTGGGTGTCGAGCGTGAGGACCGGGGAACCGCTTTGCCCGAGAGTAACCGGGTGGCTGAGGAGGAAGACGTCGGCGGGCGGGGCGGACTTATCGAGTTGGGTGGATTCGTGGGAGAGAACCTGGCTTTCGGAGCGGTCTTCAAGGGGGAGTTGGAAAGTATTGGCGTTGCGGAGTTTGGGAGGATGCAGGGAGAGGGCGATTACGGATTGGCCGGGGGTGGCTGGACTCTCCGCGAGAGGCAGGAAGGAGACTTGGTAATTGGAGTCGAAGGGATTGGGAGTGGCGCGGAGAATGGCCACATCGTGGGCGGGATCAGTGGCGATTACGGTGACTTGCACGAGGCGAGGCGGGCTGTTGGGGCGATTAACGAGGATGTACGGTTGGCCGCCGTCGCGGAAGGTTTCAAGGACGTGGGCTGCGGTAAGCAGGTAGCCCTGATCGTTGATGAAGAATGCGTTGCCGAAGAAGGTGTAGTGGTAGCCGTGGGCGGTGGGGGATTGGTCGAGTTGGTAGACGAGGGGAGCGACGGCGGAAATGGGAGCGGGATCGGGGGCGGCTGAAACGGAAGCGGCGACCAGAAACGCCAGGACAGCCGCGAGACGGACGACGTGTCGCATGACAAAACGTACCGCAGCGAGAGGCGCGTTGGGAAGGGCCGAAAAAGGTACAGGTGTGCGGGTTGCGCCTAGGTTTGCGCTGATTTCGCGACTGGGCGGGCGGTTTTGGTTTCCCAAGTCTTGCGCAAGGCTTCTCGTTGCGCGAGCACGTAAGCCTTGGCTTCATCGAAGTTGGCGTATACACGCGTGCCCTTGATCATGTTGCAGGGCCGGCAGCACGCTACCAGATTGTTGGGGTCCTTCTTGCCCTTGCGAGCGCGCGGCACGACGAAATCCACGGACATAGACAGGGCGTTTGGAAAGGTGGCGCGACCGTCCAAGCCGCAATAGCGGCAGGTATAGTCGTCGCGTTCGAGGATCTTGATGCCTTCTTGCAGAGTTACGGGGGCGGCTACGAGGTGCAGTGTGGCGAGGTTCAGGGGCATGAGTACCTCCAGAGCAGAAATCTTCGGGAGCCGGGAGGATATCGGGAATTCCAATCCTGCGGCAGGACAATAGGGTAGGGGATCGTGAGTGTCAAGGGGGGAAGGGACGGGAGAGGCGCCTGGCAGCCCGGGGATGAGCGGGGAACAGGGCCTTGACAAGACGCTGTGTGTATGGTATGTTCTGAAATAACAGAAATGACTGACATAACCAATGCCCTGAAACGGACCACAGGACAACGTGAAAAGCCACTTCGCTTGGTGCTGGCTGGCGGGAGTGGACGCATCGGTGAAGTCCTGGCGCGGCATTTCCACGGGCAAGGCGACCTAGTCACGGTTTTGAGCCGCAGAGTGTCGCACGCGCCTTGGAGAGTTGTCCGCTGGGACGGAACCGAGCCGGGGGCGTGGTGTGCGGAACTGGATGGCGCGGATGTGCTCGTCAATCTGGCCGGACGCAGCGTGGACTGCAGATATTCGGCGCGAAACCGGCGAGAGATTTTGGGATCGAGAGTTGGCACGACGCAGCTGTTGGGCAATGTTATTCGTGGATTAGAGAGTCCGCCGCGTTTGTGGATGAACATGAGCACGGCAACGATCTACCGGCACGCGTTTGACCGCGAAATGGACGAGGCGAGCGGAGATATAGGTGGCAACGAGCTGAATACTCCACCTTCCTGGCGATTTAGCATTAACGTGGCGACGAGTTGGGAAGAAGCGTTCTTTGCGGCGGAGACGCCGAAGACGCGAAAGATTGCGCTACGCAGCGCGATGGTGATGAGTCCGGAGCGGAACGGAGTCTTCGGGAAGTTACTGACGCTGGTGCGATTTGGGCTAGGCGGCGCGTCGGGATCGGGCAAGCAGTTCATGTCGTGGATTCACGAGACCGATTTCGTGCGTGCGATCGAGTATCTGATCGCACACGAGGAGTTTGCGGGAGCGGTGAACGTGGCCGCACCGGGGCCGCTGCCGAATGCGGAGTTCATGCAAGCGCTGCGACAGGCATGGGGAATCGGATTCGGGCTGCCTGCGACCAGATGGATGCTGGAAATTGGCGTGGTGGTACTTCGTACGGAGACGGAGCTTATCCTGAAGAGCCGACGAGTGATTCCTGGGCGGCTGGTTACGAGTGGATTTCGGTTTCAATTTCCGGAATGGCGTTCGGCTGCTCGAGACTTGGTAGGGCGCTGGCGAAATCAAGCGAAGGAAATGACCAATGCGGTTGCGGATATTCCAACAAAAGAGGCGAGGGCGCGATGAGCGAGATGGTTGGGAAAGAGATGAGCAAGGTGGCAGAAAAAACAGCAGGCAAAGGCGCCGAAGGCGGGCTGAGTGCGGTGGCGCAGAAGTTTGTGTTGCATTGGGGGGAGATGGGGACGCGGTGGGGGATTAACCGGACGGTGGCGCAGGTGCATGCGCTGCTGTTTTTGTCGCCGAAGCCGATTCCGGCGGATGAGATTTCCACGACGCTGGCGGTGGCGCGGTCGAACGTGAGCACGAGTTTGCGCGAGTTGCAGGGGTGGGGGATTGTGCGGATGGTGCATGTGCTGGGAGACCGGCGGGAGCACTTTGAGTCGATCAAGGATGTCTGGGAGATTTTCCGGATTGTTAGCGAAGAGCGGAAGCGGCGGGAGATTGATCCGACGTTGCGGGTGATTGGAGAGTGCGTGGCGGAGTTGAAGGGGAATCCGGCGGGGGATGCGTATACGCGGGAGCGGCTGGAGTCGATGCTGGAGTTTTTGACGGTGATGAGCGGGTTGTTTGAAGAAGTGATGCGGATGCCGACGCCGGCGTTGAAAGGGATGGGGAAGTTGCGGGGGAAAGTGGTGACTTTGTTTGGGAGCGAGAAGAAGAGGGCGGGGTGAGGAAGTGACGAGTGGCGAGAAAGAGCGGAGAGATTTCTCTCTGCGCAGCCCGACCGCCCAACAGGAAGTTGGGCGGGAAGAAAAAGCGTCGGGCTGCTCCGTTCGAAATGACGGCTATCGGTGCCGGGACGGGAAAGAGGCGAGGCGATGATTTCGCTGGTTAGTGAGTGGACGGATGGGAAGGGGCGGCATGCGCGGGGGTGGTTGTTTTTTGATGCGGAGTGCGGGTTTTGCACGTGGATTGCGCGGTGGCTGGCTCCGGCGCTGGAGAAGCGGGGATTTGCGTTGGCGCCATTGCAGGATCCGAGAGTTGGAGCGCTGCTGGGATTGCCGCGCTTGGAATTGTTGCGGGAGATGCGATTTTTGCTTTCGGATGGGACGCAATTTGGTGGAGCGGATGCTTGCGTGGCGTTGGGACGGGAGATTTGGTGGGGGCGGCCGGTGGTGTGGCTGGCGCGGGTGCCGGGGATGACGGAGATTTTGCGTCGGGGGTATGCGTGGGTGGCGGGGAGACGGAAGTGTGCGGCGGCGGGGTGCGAGGTGGTGAAGTAAAGGAAGTAGAGGAAGTAGAGGAACGGAAGGGACAGGGAGAGTGGTGCCAAAACGTAGTGGAAGGCTCGCCCTCTGACCCTTCGCATTCGCTTAGGGTAGAAGAGGGTGGCTACAAAATCGGCGGAGTCGGATGAAGCAGGGAGGAGCGGATGGCGTTGCGATTCTCGGAGTTGTGGCGGTGGCAGGGGACGATATCGCGGGGGCGGTATGCGGCGGTTGGCATTGGTGCGCTGGTGGTGAAGTTTTTGGTGGATTGGTCGGTGGCGCTGTTTGTGTTTCATCGGGCTTGGATGCCTTGGAGTTATTGGTTGTTTCCGGTGCGGGTGCAAGCGGTACCGGCGGCGCTGATGGTGGGTGGCGATGCGCTGTTTGCGTTGACGATGTTCGGGATTGCGGTGCCGTTTATCTGGCTGGGGGTTACGCTGACGGTGCAGCGGCTGCGGGATGCTGGGCAGCCGTTGTGGCTGGTAGTGCTGTTTTTTTTGCCGATCGTCAATACGTTGTTCTTTCTGCTTTTGTGCGTGGTGGATTCGCATCCGCGCGAGGAAGTGGAGCAAGCTGCGCCTTGGCCGGAGACTCGGGCGCTGGATGGCTGGATACCGCGAAGCAAGATGGGCGCGGGGTTTGCGGCGATTCTGGTTACGGTGGCGGTGGGATTGGTGTTTGCGGTGTTCAGCACACAGGTGTTGAAGACGTACGGAGCGGGATTGTTTGTGGCGGCGCCGTTTTGTTTGGGGTTGTTTGCGGTGCTGGTGTACAGCTACCACGAGCCGAGAAGCGCGGGGAGTTGCATGGCGGTGTCGCTAGTGCCGATTGCGATGCTAGGTGCGGTGCTGCTGGTGGTGGCGATTGAAGGGCTGATTTGTATCGTGATGGCGGCACCTTTTGCGGTGGGGCTAGCGGCTCTGGGCGGGGCGCTGGGGTATGCGATTCAGGCGGGGTATTGGAAGGCGCGGCAGGCGCCAGCGGTGCTGTCGATGGTGCTGTTGTTTGCGCCGGGATTTAGCGGCGTGGAGCATGCGATGAAGGTGCAGCCGACGATTTTTGTGGTGAAGTCGGCGATTAATGTGAATGCGCGGCCTGACGCGGTGTGGAAGGAAGTGGTGTCGTTTTCGGAGATTGCGCCGCCGAGGGAGCTGATTTTCCGGGCGGGGATTGCGTATCCGATTCGGTCGGAGATGATTGGGAGCGGTGCGGGAGCGGTGCGGCATTGCGTGTTTTCGACGGGACAGTTTGTGGAGCCGATTTACGTTTGGGATGCGCCGCGGCTATTGCAATTTGGAGTGAGCGAGAATCCGCCGCCGATGCGGGAGATTACGCCGTACAAGAAGATCGAACCGGCTCATCTACATGGGTACTTCGTTTCGCATCAGGGGCAGTTTTTGTTGACGGAGTTGCCGGGAGGACGGACTCGGCTGGAAGGGACGACGTGGTATAGCCATACGATTTGGCCGGAGACGTATTGGCATTGGTGGTCGGATTACATTATTCATCGGATTCATATGCGGGTGCTGGAGCATATTAAGAGCGAAGTCGAGAAGTAAGGAAGTAAGGAAATAACGACGGAAGAAGGCTAGACCTAACTAGTAACTCATCCGGACGGTACCATCGTCTTTTGCGGTGTGCCCTCCTACGCTGGATTGGAGCTGGGGAAGAGAGGTCCATCGCATGGTGGTCAAACGCAAGTGGTTCTCCCGCACGTTCCTGGTTATCGTCGGAAGTATTTTCGCGATCATCGTACTCGGCGTGTCTTTCGGCTTTCAGACACTGCTTACCTGGAAGCTGCGGCACGAGGTGAGAAGAAACCCGATTCTTGCGCTCACTCCCGTACCTCTGCCTGTGACTCCGCCCACTTCTGCCGAGGGCACCGTACTGTCTCACGCGGGATTCCGTTTTGAAGTGCCGTGGTCCGATGTCGATAGCCAGAGGACAAAGCTCTTTAGCCACATAGCGGTGTATGTATTTCGGTCGGGAAGGGTGGTGAGTTTTTATGGCCCGAGCCCAACAGGCGAAGACCTGATAAGCGCGGTGGAGAAAAACTTCGGTGGTAAGAGCGCGCTGACGCTGTTCGGCCCCGAGGCCACAAGATCCAACTACTCGTTTCACAAAACAGTTCTTGAACTGACGCCCACGGCGATGAAGCCATGGATGAGCTATCGCGAGGCTATGCGAACCAGCATGCTGCTGACGATCAAAGCGATTTCGTCCGTTGGTGGTAAAACTGGTCTCTTTAGCGTGCAGGCTAACGGTTGGAAGGGCTTTCAATTTGATGACCCGGTCAAGAAGCCGAAGAACATCACCCTGGAGGTCTACGATCTTCAAGATCGCCATATAGAAATCATATTCAGTCCCGGGAACAGTCCTAATGCGATGATCACTCAAGCGGATATTGATCAGGTAGTTCTGACGCTGGCACCAGTTGAGCCACCAAAAGCGGATTCGGCGAGCCTGAACTAGGACTGGGCGAGGATGCGGCGGTAGTAGGATTCGTATTGGGGGATTACGTCGTTGGCGCAGAATTTCTTTTTGGCGTTGATGCGGGCTAGCTGGCCCATGGAGCGGCCGCGGTCGGAGCGGGAGAGCAGGTCGATGGCGTAGTTGGCGGCGGCTTTGACGTCGCCGGGTTCGACGAGAAAACCGTCCACATTGTGTTCGATGACTTCGGGGACGCCGCCGACATTGGTGGCGATGACCGGGACTTCGCAAGCCATGGCTTCGAGAGCGGCGAGGCCGAAGGATTCGAGCTGCGAGGGGAGCAGGAAGAGGTCGGCGCTCGAGAGTTTGGTGTAAACCTGATCCTGCTTGCCGAAGAAGTGGACGTCTTTCTGTAGTTTCTTTTTGCGGACGAGATATTCGGCGGCACCGCGATCGGGGCCGTCGCCGATGAGGACGAGTTTGGCGGGCATTTTGGCGCGGACCAGGGCGAAAATTTCTACGACGTCGGTAACGCGCTTTACCGGGCGGAAATTCGAGAGATGCATGAGGATGGGTTCGCCGCCCGGAGCGATTTGGGCGCGGAGTGTGCCGTTGGCAGAGCGACTATAGAGGTCGCAGTTGACGAAGTTGGGGATGACTTCGATGGGGCGGGTAGTGTCGAAATCTTTGACGGTTTGTTTTTGCAGGTAGCTGGAAATGGCGGTGACGCCGTCGCTTTGCTCGATGGAAAAGCGGGTGATTGGGAGGAAGCTGCGGTTGCTGCCGACGAGCGTGATATCGGTGCCGTGGAGCGTGGTGATGAAGGGAAGCTTGCGCGGGGCGGCCATGGAACGTGCTAAGAGCGCGCTGACGGAATGCGGGATGGCGTAGTGGACGTGGAGCAGATCGAGATTTTCGGACTCGAAAACTTCGAGCATTTTGGTGGCTAGGGTGAGGGTGTAGGGGGAGTGGTCGAAGAGCGGGTAGGAGGAGACATCGACTTCGTGGAAGTGGATGTGCGGGTCGTTCTGGTTCATGCGGATGGGCGGGGCGTAGGAGATGAAATGAATGTCGTGGCCGCGGGCGGCGAGTTCCTGGCCGAGTTCGGTGGCTACGACGCCGGAGCCGCCGTAGGTGGGGTAGCAGGTGATGCCGATGCGCATGGTGGTGGCCAGATTGATTGCCAGAATCTGACGGAAACCCCTCTCGAGAATGTTACGGCGTGGGCTTGCTGGGGCGCAGCGGTGCTGCGCCCCTACCAATTCGGCTGTGAAACGATGACGCTTTGCCTGGGCTGACGGGGCACAGGCAGGAGTGCCTGTGCTACTGTACCGCAGGCTTTCAGTTAGACGCGGGAGGGGCGGATATCGTGACACGGGTTGCTGGAACAAGGTTGGCGGGGAAGTTGGCGCTGATTACCGGGGCGGGGAGCGGCATTGGGAAGGCGATTGCTTTGGCGTTTGCGGGGGAAGGCGCGAAAGTGGCGGTGATGGGGCGGCGGATGGAGAAGCTGCGGGAGGTTGTGGGCGAGATCGAGTCGCGCGGAGGGAAAGGCGTGGCGGTGGCCGGGGATGTGGCGCAAGCGGGGGATGCGGCTCGGGTGGTCCGAGAGGCCGCGGAGAAGCTGGGTGGGCTAAATGTTCTGGTGAACAACGCGGGGATGCTTAGCGCGAAGACGGTGGAACAGGTTTCGGAAGAGGAGTGGGATCGGGTGATGGCGGTGAATGTGCGAGGGCCGTTTTTGATGTCGCGAGCGGTGCTGCCGGCGTTTCGCGCGGCTGGCGGGGGCGCAATTGTGAATGTGGGGTCGATTTTGGGGCTGATTGCGATGAAGGATCGGGCGGCGTATTGCGCGTCGAAAGGCGCGGTGACTTTGCTGACGAAAGCGATGGCGCTGGATCATGCGCACGAAAAGATTCGCGTGAATTGTATTTGTCCGTCGCTGGTGGAGACGGAGTTGGTGCAAGGATTGTTTGCGTCGGCGGATGGTGCGGCGTTGAAGCAGGCGCGGGTGGCTTTGCTGCCGCTGGGAAGGATGGGGCAGCCGCAGGATGTGGCGGAGATGGCGGTGTTTTTGGCGTCGGAGGAGTCGTCTTGGGTCACTGGGACGGCGATACCGTTGGATGGCGGGTTGTCTGCGTATTGAGTCCACAGTTGCGTTGAGCCGACGAGCGGCCCGCCTCCCCGCCGAAAGCGCGGGGCAAGCAGAAGGCGGGCCCTACAACAGCGGAGCGGCGGACGCAGAGGATGAAGATGAAGAGAGCAAGGATGAGGACGTCCGCGGGGCGGAAGGATGCCCTGACGGCGAAGACCGAAACTGCGCACGTGGCGGAAGAGGTGCGCGCGCGCTTGCGGGAGAACGAGGCGATCGCGCATCTGGAGATTGATGTGGAGAGCGTGAGCAAAGGGCGAGCGGTTTTCTTTATGGAGGTGCAGTCGAAACACAAGCAGATGCATGGGGTGGTTCACGGTGGGATTTTGGCGTCGCTGGCGGATACTACGGCGGCGATCGCGGCGTACTCGACGGTGCCTGCGGGGACGCATATCGCTACGGTGGAGCTGAAGATCAATTATTTGGAGCCGGTGCCGGGCGGGCGGATTCGGGCGGAGGCGCGGGTTTTGCGGACGGGACGGAATTTTGTGGTCACGGAGTGCGAGATTTACAACGAGAGCGGCGAGATGGCGGCTAAAGCGTTGCTGACGTTTGGGGCTACGGCGGGGCATTCGCTGGAGAAGACGTAGAGCGAAGTTTATAGGAAGTCCGAAAGACGGGCACGGCGATGCCGTGCCCCGACAAATGACAAACTACTCGTCGCCGCCTTGGGCGGATTCTTCGCCGTCTTTGTAGACGTATTTGATGACGCGCTTGAAGAGCATCAGGTTGGGCTCGCCGGTGCGGGTGAGCTTGATGCAATCGCGGTCGTACCATTCGATGATGCCGCGCAGAGATTCGCCGCTTTCCAGTACGACCACCATGGGTGTGCGGGACTGCATCTGCTTGACCCAATAGAAATTCTCGGCATGAGTGACTTCCGGAGGCGCGGGCTTTTTGCTGGGCGCAGGTCCGTTATGTTGGGCATGTTGGGGCGGGCGGGAACTGCTCGACTCCTTGACGTCCGCGAAGGCCGGACGAAACATACGTCGATTAACCATAACTGCTCCTTTAGCGAACTGCGCAGGTGGTGTCAACGTCTTGGATGCGCTGATGGCGCGCCGGGTTACAGTCGGGCAGAATTTTTCTCTTTTAGGAGGACGAAACGACGCTTTATCGGGAGGCGGAAGCGCCGGACGGAGCGAGAGAAGCGGCCAACGCGTCCAGGCCGAGTTGACGATTGAGATTGCGGCGTGCGCCGGCGGCTAGTTCGTCGAATCCAGCGATGGCGCGCATGACCCAGGCGGTGTCGATGGACTTGCTGAGGGCTTCGAGTTCCCTGGCCAGGGGAAGGTTGCGTAGAGAAACCTGCTTTGAGCCGGTGGTGAGTTCGAAGAGATCTGTCAAGAGACTATAAAAAACCGATAATTGTTCCTCAAATGAAGAATCACGATCTTTGGCGAGGGTGTTGGTGTCGGCGAAGAGTTGCGCAAAGCCCTGGCCGCGAGCGGCGCGTTCGAGGATGCGAAGAGCTTCGCGGCGGCGCTGTTGCGCGGATGCGACATCGAGCTCGAGTGCCAGACCGGGGCTGCCTTCGGAGAGTTGAGCGGCGAGCTTGATTTCGGCGGGCTTGCGGCCGGATTTTTCGCGGAGGATGGCTTCGACGTCCAGTAAGGGCAGCGGTGCGAAATGAAATTGCATGCAGCGAGAGACGATGGTCGGCAGTAAAGAATACGGCGAAGGTGCAGTGAGAATTAACGTGGCGGAGCCGGGAGGCTCTTCGAGGATTTTGAGGAAGACGTTGGCGACGTCCCAGCGCATGGTTTCCGCGCCGTCCAGGATGAAGACGCGGCGACGGCCCATGGGCTGGAAATAAGCGGCGCGCTGGACGGCACGCAGTTGGCCGACGCGGAGCATCGGGCGGGCGACGGGAGCCTTGAGGCGAACCGGATCAGGGACGAGGGCCCAAACGTCGGGATGCGATTGCAGAATTAGCGGGACGCGCTCGATAGTGGCGGCATCAGCGCTTTCGCCGCGCTCGGCGAGGCCTTGTTCGATGAGCGATTGCGAATCGGCGAGCAGGCTGATGCGCCGGCAGGTGTGGCATTCGCCGCAAAAATCGTCGGTGAGGCGCTCGCAGTTGGCGGCTTGAGCGAACAAGCGCGCCAGGGTGAATTTGCCGACGCCTTTGGGGCCGGTGAAGAGCAGAGCGTGCGGGACGCGGCCGCTGCGCAAGGCGCCGCTCAGGGCCGCGACGATGCGCTGGTTGCCAAGAAATTCGGAGAAGCTCATCGCGACAGATCCTGAGAAGCGGTTTGTTGAACGAGGACGGGCTCGACGGCGGCGAAGACATCTGCGGCGATTTCGTCGGCGGGGCGGATGGTGTTACGGCTAGCATCAAAACACTGGATGGTGGCCCAGGGAGCGCGGCGAGAAAGTGAGTCGTACATTTCGGCAGCGTCCTCGAGGTGATGCAGGCTGGCTTCCAGTAGATCCTGCTTTGCGGAGGTGTATGGGCGCGCGGACTTCCGCTTTACAAGAGTCTGGGCGTGCACCGGAGGGACTCGGAGGTAGAGGATCAGCGATTCGCGCGGGAGGCCGTAGATGTCGTATTCGAGATGCTCGATCCAGTTGAGGAACTCAGCGCGCTGTTCGGCGGGGGCGCGGGCTGTTTGGTGCGCGAGATTGGAAGCGATGTAGCGGTCGGCGAGAACGATTTGGCCGGATTCGAGAGCCGCTTCGAGCTTGGGCTTGGCCTCGAAGCGGTCACCGGCGTAGAGCAGGGCGGTGAAGTGCGGATCGACGGTCTCGAGGGAGCCGAGTTCGCCGTTGAGAAAGCGGCCGACCATGGTGCCGAACCAGGAGTTGTATTGCGGGAAACCGGTGGAATAGACGGAGTAGCCGCGCCGGCCGAGGGACTTGGCGAGCAGGTCGACTTGAGTGCGCTTGCCGCTGCCGTCGATACCTTCGACGGCGATAAGTTTTCCGAATGGCAACATGAATTGAAGCCAGTCTAACCGGAGAAGCCCGGCGCTGCAAAGGCGCGCGTGCTAGGATTTTGCGGAGGCCTTGCGGCGGCGATGAGTTGGGAACACATCAAAGGGAATCTGGAGGCGGTACAGCGTCGGATTGCGGCGGCGGCGCAGCGTGCGGGACGCCGCGCGGAGGAGATTACGCTGATCGCGGTGTCCAAGACGCATCCGGCGGAGGCTATTCGCGCGGCGTATGACGCGGGGGTGCGGCATTTTGGCGAAAATCGGGTGCAGGAGTGGGAAGGGAAGCGCGGCGGCGCGGCGGACCTTGCGGCGGCCTGGCACCTGATCGGGCATTTGCAAAGTAACAAGGCGGCGCGGGCTGCGAAGGTTTTCGATTGCGTTGATTCGGTGGACGATTGGGCTTTGGCGCAGCGGCTGGATCGCGGGCGAGCGGAATCGGGCGCGGGGAAAAAGTTGCGTGTGCTGATCGAAGTGCGAGTGGCGCAAGAGGAGACGAAGAGCGGAGTAGAGATTTCGGAGGTCGCTGCGCTCGCGGAGAAAGTCGCAACGCTGTCGCAACTGGACCTTGCGGGCTTCATGTGCATCCCGCCGTACGCCGAAAACATCGAAGAAGCACGTCCGTATTTTCAGAAACTTCGAAAGCTGCGCGATGAGCTACGGACGAAACGCGGGCTGTTCTTGCCGGTGTTGTCGATGGGCATGTCGCACGACTTCGAAGTCGCTATTGAAGAAGGCTCGACGGAAGTGCGCGTTGGGACGGCGATCTTTGGCGCGCGCGAACTGAAGTGACGGGCGGGATGCTGCAAATTACGGAGAATGTGAATACGCATACGGTGGTGTTCCAGGTGCGGGTGCAGCCGCGGGCCAGCCGCGATGAGGTTGCCGGCGAAATGGACGGCGCGCTGAAGGTTCGGCTGCAAGCGCCGGCGATCGAAGGACGCGCGAACGAAGCGCTGATCGAATACCTGGCGAAGCTTTTGAAAAGGCCGAAGGCGGCTGTTAGAATTTCGGGCGGCGAACGGAGCCGGTTGAAGCGCGTCGAAATAGCTGGTGTAACCAAGAACGACATTCTGGGCTTGCTGGCGCAGGAAGTATGATTCTGCGTGGCGGCTTTCGCGGGTGAAAAACGCATGGCAGCGGACATCGCATCGATTCAAAACGATTTGAAGGCAGCCAAGCTGGATGGCTGGCTGTTTTACGATTTTCGCGGACGGGACCCGATTGCGCAGCGGATCTTGCAGTTGCCTTCGGGAATGCGGACGCGCCGCTGGTATTACTTTGTTCCGGCAAAAGGCAGCCCCAAGAAACTGGTGCACAAGATCGAGACGGAATCGCTGGCGGCGTTGCCTGGTGAGACGCTGTATTACGCCGGGCAAGACGAGCTGCGAACGAACTTGCGCAAGATGCTGGGGCGGGCGAAAAACGTGGCGATGCAATATTCGCCGAAGAACGAAATCCCGTATGTGGCGATGGTGGATGCCGGGACGATTGAGTTGGTGCGTGCGGCCGGAGCCAAGGTTTTGAGCTCGGCAGATTTGGTGCAGAAATATGAAGCTTGCTGGACCGCGGAACAGTTGGAATCGCACCGGCGAGCTGGCGCAGTGATCGATGGCACGATTGCGGGTGCTTTTCAGTTTGCGGCGAATTGCGTGCGGCAGAAGAAGCCCATCACCGAATACGAATTGCAGCAATGGATTCGCGGGGAATTTGACAAGGCCGGCGTGGGCACCGAGCAGGGGCCGGACGTCGCGGTGAACGCGCACGCCAGCGACCCGCACTACGGGCCGAAACCAGAAGGCTCTTCGCCGATTCGCGAAGGCGACCTGTTGCTGCTGGACGTGTGGGGCAAGACGAAGACTTCGCGCAGCGTCTATTACGACGTGACCTGGGTGGGCTATCTGGGCTCGAAAGTGCCGGACAAGATGGCCAAAGTTTTTGGCGTGGTACGGGCTGCGCGCGACAAGGCAGTGGAGTTGATACGCAGCAACGTCGCGGCAGGGAAGCCGGTGCAGGGCTGGCAAGTCGACAAGGCCGCGCGCGCAGTGATCGAAAAGGCCGGCTACGGCAAATACTTCTTTCATCGCACCGGGCACAATATCGGGGAATCGGTCCACGGGAACGGCGCGAATATGGATGGGCTGGAGACGCGCGACGTGCGGCACTTGATTCCGCGAACGTGCACTTCCATCGAGCCGGGAATTTATTTGCCGGAATTTGGGATTCGCAGCGAGGTGAACGTGTACATCGATGAGCGGGAAGCGCGCGTGACTGGGGCGGTGCAGAAGGAGATTCTCGCGCTGCTCGCCTAGCGAGTCGGTTGGAGACTGGAATCAGTGACGGAAGAAACGACAAGCAAAGTCGAGGCGCCTTCCCGGCCGCAAGCGGACTCGCGTGCCATTGCGGTGGCAATAGCGGGATGGCTGGTGCCGGGGCTGGGGCATGTGCTGCTACGTATGTGGGGGCGCGGATTGGCATGCTTTCTCAGCGTGGGAGCGCTGGTTTTTGTGGGCGCGGGGATGCGCGGGAATATTTTCAGTTGGGAAGGCGCTGATCCGTTTTCACGACTGGGATTTGTGGCGGATGCGGGCGCTGGGGTGATGTACTGGGTGGCCAAGTCGATCGAGGGCGGCGTATCCGACGTCTCGCACTCGTATGGCGATTATGGCACGCGATTCCTGGCGACGGCGGGCGTTTTGAATCTGCTGGCCGCACTGCACGCGTATGAGGCGGCCCGGGGCCGCAAGGCATGATGAGCCAGGGCTTTCGGCCGAGCCACTTCCAGGTTTTGCTGCTGTTTGCACTGGCCGTTTCGGTGGCGCTGGGATTCTTGAGCCGCCGCGAGCCCAAAGAGCGATTCAAATACGTTCTGCGGTCGCTATTCTGGTTTCTGGTGATTGGTGTCGGCATCGGATGGGCGATGTATCCGTTCTCGCGGTGAAACGCGGGGACGGGCATGAATTGACGGAAATTTTAAGCGGATGGTATTCTCGTTGAGTCGCGCCGAGGTAGCTCAGTGGTAGAGCAGCCGATTCGTAATCGGCAGGTCGCGAGTTCAACTCTCGCCCTCGGCTCCACGTATCTTGCAACCGGCTTTCGCTTCAACTAGCCGGCATTTCTTCTATTTGTAACTCGCCGTCAGTGGCGCGTACCCCTTTGCCTGAGGTTCGGCAGCGGCTTTGCGAGAGAGCTATGGGCGAAAGCTCTTCTTGTTCTTCTGGCGTTTGAGTTCGAGGTCGCTGGCTTGCTTTTCTCGACGTTCGGCTTCCAGCTTCGGTCCGTTTTGCGTCTCGAGCTTGACCGCTTCGGCGATGGCGACCTCGGCTTCGGCGTTCAGGTCCTTGGAGGAAATGACCAGCCCCAGGCGATCGGTAAAAGCAGAGCGGAGCAGGTGCAAGGAATATTGGGAATCTTCCCACGATGCGACCAGTTGTTCCTTGAGCTCATACACTGCCGGCGTCGCGGAAGCCAACTCCGGCGTCACTGTCGTGGCCGGCCCGTACTTCGCGGAAATGGACTTGACCATGTCCGCCGCGGTGAGGCCTGCGGTGGAGGACTGATCGTAGGTGACCGAGATTTTGTAGAGTGCTCCGTTGTAGAACGAGAATAGAAGTTGTTGGACGCTGTCGGACTGTAGACCGGCCCCAGGCAGGTTGGGCAGCCACCAGGTGAGCTCCTGAAACTGAGGCGAGCCAGCGTGGGTTGCGTTTACGTCGGCCAGCTTCTGGTTGGTTTGCTTCAGCACCGTAGCCAGGCTGCTTCCGAGCGAAAAGCCGCGATACTTAGACAAATCCTGAGCCTGAAGCAGCGAAGCCGCCATCAGCAGCAAGCCACAACAAAACATAGAGCGGAATACAGTTTTCATTCTAGTTTCTCCACCATTTCTAAGGACACAATCATTTTCGAAAGCTGCCGGTGACGGCATCTGGGCCGCTTAGCTCGGCGTTTGCGCAACTTCTCTCGTGCGACGGACCTGCATACTGCGTTTTCGAGAAGTTCACGCGAGAGAGGCACAGCCAGCGCAGCCTAGTCTTTCCGACCGATCGGGCTCGCACCATTCCGGACTTACATCCTATCGGCCGCCTAGCGCCGGCGCTGTCCCGTTCGACACACTCTTGCTCGAATTCGAGCGGAAGGAAGTTCGCCGTGAAACGTGGTCCAGCGGACAATATTCCGGCTTTTGCTTTTCATGAGGACTGTGAAATTCGGCCGCACCATCACAGAAGGTGTAATGCCGTTCGACGTCCCCAAAAAGAGGGCGCTGTGCCATTTTGCACAGGTCTGTGCGGGTGTCCTTGGTAAGCTCAAACGTCTGTGAACCGACCAGACTGCGATGGCGTTGGCTTTTGCCTATGAAAGCGAAACCACAAAACAAGAGGGCCAACGGCGACCAGTTCGACCCGCAAGCCTTTCTCAAAACCACGGGACTGGCGAAAAAGATCTCCGAATTCCGCCGCAACGAGACCATCTACGCGCAAGGTGATGCGGCCGATAGCGTCATGTACGTACAGCAGGGCGGCGTAAAGCTGTCAGTGGTGAATGGCTCCGGCAAGGAAGCGGTGGTGGCCATGTTCGGCCCCAGCGATTTTTTTGGCGAGGGCTGCATGGCCGATCAGACGGTACGCATGGGCACGGCCAAAGCCACTACACCCACGACGCTGCTGGTGATTCGAAAGAAGGAACTGCTGCGGGCGCTCCATGCCGAGCATGAGCTCTCCGATCATTTCATCCGTTACATGCTCGCGCACAACATCCGGGTCGAAGAGGATCTGATCGACCAACTCTTCAACTCCAGCGAGAAACGCCTGGCGCGCACACTGTTGCTGCTGGCGCGCTACGGGACCCAGACGCAGCCGGTGCGCCTATTGCCCAGAGTGTCGCAGGAGACCCTGGCAGGGATGATCGGGACGACGCGATCACGCGTGGATTTCTTCATGAACAAATTTAGGAAAATGGGCTTCATCGAATACAACGGCAAAATCAAAGTGAACAAGTCCTTGCTGACCGTAGTTCTGCACGAGTAGCAACGCGAAGGTTCGCTGTTCGCCGCACCACAAACTGAATCCGCGAGAATGCCGTGGCTGTGGGCGAGCCGTTCGACGCGGGGGTTTTCTCGCCCTCGGCTCCAGTTTCCCGGTCATTGATTTTCCCAGTTGGACGAAACAAGAGAACTTCCACCGCGGCGTATCTTTCAGGAAAGACTTGCACTTTTCGCGATTTCCTAGTATCAGCGTGTGTACCTTTTCGCGCTCGAAAACCCAAATTTCCCCAAGGCCGGTGCCCATGCTGACCATGAATCGCTCGACTAGTCCGTCTACACCCCCCAAGCTTTGGCGCAACGGCCCCCGCAGAGCGCGGGTCGCCGTGAGTCGAGTATTGGCTGGCCTGGCAATCGCCGGAGCATTCTGCTTAACCACCTGCTCCGCAGCGTTGGGGCAAGACGCAACCAAGCCGACGGCCCCAAACCACGCCAAGAGCGTGCTGGGCTTTGAAGATTTGAAACAAAACGAGAATTGCACCGTGGAGGTCACCGCCGGCGCGCTCCGTCTCAAGGGCCAAAAGGCGACGGTTGAGGTGGCGACTTCCTCCATCAACGACGTGCTGACCGGCGATGACAGCGCGCGCTTGGTGGGAGGATTCCTGGGAACGATGACCATGTTTGCGCCTTACGCTTCGGGGCGATTCCTAAGCCTGTTCCGCAAAAAGCTGGACACGCTGACGATCGAATACCGCGATGCCCAAGGCGGAATCCACGGCGGTATTCTCGCCATGAATCCCGGGTTGGCGGCGACCCTGAAGAAACAGTTGGTTGACGCCGGCGCGCACACCAGCGTTCCCATCGAGGATCCCGCCAAACCAGCCGCCACACCGCCGAGCGGAACTGCCAGCCAAAAGAACAGCGGGAAAAAGTCATGACCCTCCGAATGCACATGCGCGCGGCTTTGTCGCTGTTGATTCTGGCCAGCGTTGGTGGTGGCGCGCTGCGCGGCCAAGACAAGCCGGTACGCCAGCCGGCCCCCCACGCCATTCAGATTCTTAAGATCGAGTCTTCCGAGATCAAGCTGCCGCCAGCTTTTCAAATGGCCATCTATGAGCGCGCCCTGGAAGAAGTGAAGAAGACCGGAATCTTCGCCGAGATCTATCGGGACGGGGACACCCGCGCCGCTAGCGTGACCGACCGCGTGGTTCTGCACACCGACGTCCGGGGGTTCACCAAAGGCAGCGCCCGGCAACGCCAGGTCACCACCGTGACCGGCAAAACCTCTATCAAGGTGCACATGCAACTGGTGAATCAAGACGGCAAGGTGCTGCTGGAAAAGGACATCGAGGGCAAGGTGCGCTTCATGGGCGAGAACATGCGCGCCACGTTCGATTTGGCCAAGAAGATCGCGCACACGCTGAAAGACAATTTTCAGAAACCTGGGCCGGCCAGCAAGTCTTAGAAGAGGTTGAGTTTAACCGCGGTCCTGTATTAAAACTCTAGTTACACAATCCGGGGCTTCCCACCCTGGAGTGGGTCGATGCACCCGGAGCCCAGTCCGTGAAGAAAGTTCCGCCTGCAGCACGCGTAACCAGCAGCGCACCCGTCAGACGCGCTTCCGCTGGAGCTACGGACCTGTCGTTGAGAACGGCGAGAGAGGGTGAGCGGGTGGCGCTGTTGCGCCTGAAGTTCGCCAGCAATCCGGAGCTTCTGGGCGTGGTGCGAAGCGCGGTGTGCGCGCTTAGCGAATCGATCGGATTCTCGCCCGAAGGATCGCGAGCGGTGATTCGTTCCGTGGACGAGGCCCTGGCGAACGTGATGCGTCACGCTTACGCCAGCCGGCGCGACCAGCCGATTCATTTAACCTGCTGGTCGGTTGCCGCCAAGCTTCCGGAGGGCGCCAAAGCGGCGCTGGAAATCGTCATCACGGATCGCGGAATCGCCATGCCCCCGGGGAAGCTGGAGGCGCGTCCGCCGCGCGAACTTCGTCCCGGTGGCTTGGGGCTGGAATGGATGCGAAAAAGTATGGACCTTGTGGAGCACAGCAGAAAAGGCAAAACGAATTCTCTGCGCATGTTGAAATACGCGGTGTAAGCAGGCGACCCGGTTGCAAAGGAGCAGCGCTCGTGAAAATCGACCCTCGGCGTATGGAGAATGTGACCATCTTTGACGTTTCCGGCGACATCGACTTGGCCAACTCGCCGGAGATGCGCAAGACCCTGCTCGCGGAAATGCGCGAGAGGAAAACGCCGCGCGTGATCGTCAACCTCACGAAAGTACGCTACATCGACAGCTCCGGCGTGGCTTCTCTGGTGGAGGGTTTGAAGACTTCGCGCGACTTAGGCTTGCGCTTCATCCTGTTCGGCCTAAGCCCGGCCGCCCGCGAGGTTCTGCAGCTGTCGCGCTTGCTCAAAATCTTTGAAGTTCACGAAGACGAAGAACACGCCCTAGCGTAACCTCTGGGGATATTGCTGCTTGGCGGAGGCGGAGGAAACAGCGGTAATGACAGGTGTCCTCGCACAAATTGGCCAGACGGTGATCGATACCTTGGCGTATCTTGGGGGGCTCGCGAAGCTCGGCGCCAGCGCGGCGTCGTACGTGTTTATCGCACCGTTTCGCGGCAAGCCGTTGCGCTTGGGACGCGGGATTTCGCAGGCCATGGAAGTGGGTGTGCGCGCCCTGCCGATTCTTTCGCTGATCACATTTTTTATCGGCTTGATCCTGGCTTTGCAGGCTGCCTATGAGCTGAAGAAATTCGGGGCGATCAACTACGTTGCCAGCGCCGTGGTCATTTCCATGTCGCGCGAGCTGGGCCCGCTGATCACCGCCATCGTCGTTATCGGCCGCTCGGGATCGGCTTTTGCCGCTGAGCTGGGCACCATGAAAGTCAGCGAGGAGATCGACGCCTTGGAGACCATGGCCATCAGTCCCGTGCAGTTTCTGGTCACTCCCAAGTTCTTGGCCATGATTATCATGCTGCCGTGCTTGACTATCTGGGCCAACTTCATGGGTGTGCTCGGTGGCTCGCTGTTTGGCGTGGCCCAGGCGGACTTCACGTTCTCCGGTTACATTCGCGCGTCCCTGGACGCTCTGTTTATCCGCGATATCACCACCGGCCTGATCAAGAGCATCATGTTTGGCGCCACCATCACCGCCGTGGGCTGCTACGAGGGGTTGAATACCGGTGGAGGCGCCGAGCAGGTCGGCCGCTCCACGACGGCCGCCGTGGTCACCTCGATTTTTATGGTCATTGCGGTGGATCTGGTCTTTACCGCGCTATTCTTCTTCGTCGGTGGAAAATAAATGGCGCCGCTGACCGCGCAACCCGAGCCCCTGAGCGCTGCCTCCGGCGAGGCCATGATTTCCATCCGGAATCTTCGCGTCAGCTACGGGCAACGCGAGATCCTCCATGGCGTCAGCTTCGATGTTCAGAAGGGCGAGACGATGGTGATCTTAGGCGGCTCCGGATCCGGCAAGAGTACGCTGTTGCGCACACTCGTCGGCTTGGAAACTCCCACCTCCGGCGAAATCTGGATTCGCGGCAAAAACACCGCCACCATGACTCGCGACGAACGCGAGGAAACGCGCAAGAAAATGGGTATGTCTTTTCAAGGCGGCGCCCTGTTCGGCTCCATGACCGTTGGGCAAAACGTCGCGCTGCCTCTGAAAGAGCACACGCATCTCGCGGATTCCACCGTGGACATCATGCTCCGCCTCAAGCTCGAGCAAGTCGGGCTGGCCGGTTATGAGGACTACATGCCGTCGCAATTGAGCGGCGGAATGAAGAAGCGCGCTGCAGTGGCCCGCGCTCTCTCCATGGACCCGGAAATACTTTTCTTTGACGAGCCCTCGGCCGGCCTCGATCCCATCATTGCCGCGGGAATCGACGAGCTTATTCTCGAGTTGAAAAAAGCTTTTCACATGACCATTATCGTAGTCACGCACGAACTCGCCAGCGCTTTCCTGATTGCCGACCGCATGGTTCTGATCGACAAAGGGCACGTGGTCGCCCTGGGCACTATGCAGGAGATGCGCGCGAGCACGCATCCTAGGGTTCGCCAGTTTCTCGATCGCGTAGCAGAGCCTGAAGTAGAACAGGAGCTCGACTATTTGCAGATGTTGACCAAGGATCGTGCGCGGCGCGGAAACTGAGGCAGGGAAGAGAGAGGGAACATGGAAGCCAGACGGGAGCAAGCTATCGTCGGATTATTCGTCTTGGTGGCCAGCGGCCTGCTCGTCGCCACTGTTTTTGTGCTCGGCGGCGCGTTTGCAGGATCCGCCAAGACGTATCACGCCTACTTACCGTTCGCCGGGGGACTGGAGCCCGGCGCCGCGGTGCGTTACGCCGGCGGTCCGAAAGTCGGACGCGTCGAGCAATTGCGCATCAATCCGCAGAATCCTTCGCAAATCGAGATCACCTTCAGTGTCAAGCCCGAACTACCGGTGAAAACCGACAGCAAAGTCCGCATCATGAGCATGAGCCCGCTCGGCGACAATCACCTGGAAGTGGTTCCGGGCACGCAACAAGCGGCAATGGCCCCGTCGGGAAGCACGCTGCAGGCCGAGCCCTTCGTGGACTTCAACGCCATCACCTCGCGCATCAACGAAATCGCTCCCCAGGCGCAGCAGCTCATTACCACCTTCAATGAGCGGGCCACCGAGTTGAAAGTCACCATCACTCGGATCAACGACCTGATGAGCGACCAGAATCGCAACAATCTCGCGGCCACCATCGCTAACACTCGCGGCATGCTCGAAGAAAACCGGCCGAAACTTCGTTCCACGCTCGACCATGTCGATAAATCCAGTGCCAAGCTCGAGCCGCTGCTCGACGATCTCCGCAAAACCTCCGGCCAAGCCAGTAAGACTCTGGAACACGTGGATGCGCTGATCGCCGAAGACCGCCCCGATATCCACAAAGTTCTGGTGCAATTGCGCCAGAATCTCGATTCCATTCAGGATCTGACCGGCCAGCTCAACAACACGCTCGGCGCTAATTCCGAAAACATTGATGAAATCCTCGAAAACATGCGCCACGTCAGCGAGAACCTGAAGGAGTTTACCGAAATCATCAAGGCCCGGCCGTACACCTTGCTGCGCTCATCGGCGCCCAAGGAACACAAAACGGGGCAGCCATGAGAAATGCACCCAAGGAACTTGCCATGAAAAACATTCTCGTATCTTTCGCTTTGCTGCTCACCGCTGCCGCGCTCCTGGCGGGTTGCGGGGCCGTGCGGGAAAGCCACTACTATCAGCTTGGCGGGGTCAAAGAGAACCTGCGTCCGGCGGTCGGTGCGGAACAATTCCCGGTCACCATTCTGGTCAGTACCTTCCAGACTTCGCATCTGTATCGCGAAGACCGCATTGTTTACGGGTCGGGGCGCGAGGAAATGGGCCTCTATCAATACGAGCGCTGGACCGAGCCGCCCTCCGAAATGCTCCACGAAATGATCGTGCGTCAGCTGCGAGGCTCCGGCCGTTACAAGGAGATCTATTCCATGCGCAGCAGCACCCGCGGCGAGTTCATTCTGCGCGGACACTTGTATGACCTGAAGGAGATTGCGACAGGAAGCGGCTTGGTGGCCCGCGTGACTTTTGAAGTTGAACTGGTAGACGCCAAAACGCGCAACACGGTGTGGACCCACCCGTACACCCACGACGAGCCGGTCGCCAGCAAGGATGTCAGCGCGGTCGTCGCCGCGCTAAACCGCAACGTTCAAGCGGGTGTCTCTGACCTTGCCGCCAGCCTGGAACAATACTTCGCCGCTCACCCAGCGAGTCCCGCTCCAGCAACTACCGGCCAGAACTGACGTTGGCGGAGTGTTTCGACGAATCGTTGACTACGGCGAAACGCCACGCCGCAGCGTTAAGAGCGTAACGTCATCCGCCAGGTCCCCCGGTGCGCCCCGATATGCCTGCAGCCGGTCCAGCAATGACTCGGAGAAATCATGCAGGATCGCCGGCGGAGTCATCTGCTTGATGGTCTTCTCCGCCAGCCGCAAAAAACCCCGCGAAGTCAGCTCTTCGCCGCTCTCCGCAAAAATCTCGGTCGCGCCATCCGAAAATGCCAGAATCATGTCGCCGGGATGCAGCCGGATGCTCTGCTCCAGATATTGTTCTCCCGTGCTGATGCCCATGGGCAACCCTTCGAGCCCTTCACCCAATTCCAGAAAACGCCCCTCCCGCGCCACCCACTGCAGCATCCGCGGATGCGCCGCGTAGGCGTAGCGGAACTCCCCCGACCGGCCGTCGTATGTTCCCGTGACCACCGTGGTCAGCCGCAGCGGCCCGTCCGCTCCTTCGTTCGAAAGCGTGAACTCGTCATTCAACGCCGCCAGCAACGCGGGGGTATCTTCCACATCGCGAAACTTGTGCAGCAGTTTGTGTACGTGCCGCGCCACGGCGCTCGCTTCGTAGCCGTGCCCCACGCAATCCGCCAGCACCACCCGGGCCACATCGTCGCTGCACGAAAACACCGCCGACAGATCCCCGCCGCTTTCGCTCCCCGATGGCAACGCGATAATGTCCCCTTCCAGTCCGGCCAACTCCAGGTTCCGGTGCACTCGTTCGTTTCCGGCCCACAGCTCCATGCAGCCAAACGGCCGCTTGGTGGTCACCGTGCATTCGAATTTGTCGATCTGTTTCATGATCGGCCCGCCCGCACTCTCAAGCTCCCGCCCGCACTTCCTTCTGCACTTTCCCCGGTACGATACTTCGCACAATCACGTACAGCACCGGGATAAACAGCAAATTAAGCGAAGTTGCCGCGATCATTCCGCCGAACACTGTCGTACCCACGGAGATTCTTCCCGCGCGACCCGCTCCCGTCGCCAGCACCAGCGGTACCACGCCCAGAATAAACGCCAGCGACGTCATCAAAATTGGCCGCAGCCGAATGCGCGCTGACTCGATTGCCGCGTCAATCGTGCCCATTCCCTGGCTGCGCAGTTGCTCCGCGAACTCCACGATCAGGATCGCGTTCTTGCTCGATAGCCCGATCAGCATCACCAGCCCAATCTGGCAGTACACATCATTCTGCAGCCCGCGCAGCGCCTGCGCTCCGATCGCACCCAACAGCGCCACCGGTACCGCCAGCAGCACGATAAACGGCAGCACGTAACTCTCATACTGCGCCGCCAGCGTCAGGTACACAACCACGATGCCCAACGCAAACAAGATCAGCGCCTTGCCCCCCGACTGAATTTCTTCCAGTGACAGTCCGCTCCATTCAAACGTCATGCCACTGGGCAGCGCTGTTTTCGACAGCCGCTCCATTGCTGAGATTCCTTCGCCGGAACTCTTTCCGGGGGCCGCGGACCCGTTGATCTCCGCCGACCGGAACAGGTTGAAATGGCTGATCACTTGCGGGTTTGCCGACTGCTGCACAGTCACGATATTGTCCAGCGGAATCATGGCCCCAGTCTGCGACTTCACGTAGTACTGCCGGATATCCTTGGGCTCCGCGCGAAATCGGCTATCTGCTTGGATGTACACACGGTACGCCCGGTTATTAAAGTCGAAGTCGTTCACGTACACCGAGCCCATGTACACCTGCAGCGCGTTGGCCACTTCGTTGAAGGGCACCTGCAAACTTTTTGCTTTCTCGCGGTCGATCTGCACCAGGTACTGCGGGTCGTTCGCCGTGTACGTGGTAAAGAGTCCGACCACCTCTTTGCCCTTGGCTCCTTCGATCGTCAGCTTGGTCGCCGCATCCGAGATCGCTTGCAGCGAATTGCGCCCCAGGTCTTCCAGCTCATACTGGAACCCGCCGAATTGCCCGAGTCCCTGCACCGCCGGTGGATTGAACGGAACAACCACTCCTCCGGAAATCGCCGAGAGCGGGCCGCGCAATCGCTGAATCGCCGCTTGCGCGGATTGTCCCGGACCTTTGCGCTCTTCAAACTCCTTCAGCTTGGCGTACAAAATCGCCCGGTTGGGCGCGCTTCCCGCGGCTCCGAATCCGACGATGGTAAACGCTCCCGCAACTTCAGGAATCTCGCCTAGCGCCTTCTCCGCTTGCGCACAAACCTCTTTCGTGTGCTCCAGCGATGCGCCTTGCTGCGCCTGCACTACCAGAATGATGTAGCCCTGGTCGTCTTCCGGAATGAACGCGCGCGGCACCCGCTGATATACCCAATACGTCAGTCCGATCACTCCAGCGAACGCCACCAGCGTCACCGCCCGCCAGGTGATTACTCGTCGCAGCGTCGTGCGATAGAACTCGGTCCCGCTGCTGATCACCCGGTTGAACGCCTTGAAGAATATGCCCTGCGCCCGCTCCCGGTGATGCCCCAGAAAAATGGCGGAAAGCGCGGGAGTCAGCGTCAATGCATTGAACGCGGAAATCGATACGGAAAACGCAATAGTCAGCGCGAACTGCCGAAACAATATCCCGGTCGTGCCTGGGAACAGCGCTACCGGCACGAACACCGCCACCAGCACCAGTGACGTCGCCACCACCGCACCCGCCACTTCCTTCATTGCCGCCGAAGCCGCGTTGTGCGGCTCGGTAATCCCTTCCACGATGTGCCGCTCGACGTTTTCAATCACCACGATCGCGTCGTCCACCACCAGCCCCGTTGCCAGCGTGATTCCAAACAGCGTCAGCGTGTTGATCGAAAACCCCAGCAGCTTCACGAACACGAATGTCCCGATCAGCGACACCGGAATCGTGATGGCAGGAATGAACGTGCTGCGCCACTCCTGCAAAAACAGATAGATCACCACGATAACCAGCACGATGGCTTCCCCCAGCGTGATCAGCACGTCGCGGATCGATTCGCCGATCACCGTCGTCGTGTCGAAGGCCACCGCCGCCTTGATCCCCGGCGGAAAGCTCTTGGACAGCCGCTCCAGTTCCGCTTTTGCCGCCTTGTCTACGTCCAAGGCGTTCGCGCCGGGCAACTGCGTGATGGCCATGCCCACTGCGTCATGGCCGTTGAAGCGCAGAATCGTTCCGTAATTTTCCGCGCCCAGTTCCGCGCGGCCCACGTCTCGAACTCGCACCAGCGTTCCATCCGTGCCCGATTTCAGCACGATGTTGCCGAATTCATTCGCGTCGCTCAGCCGCCCAACCGCACGCACGCTGAATTGAAACTCTTGCCCAGCCGGCGCCGGCGGCTGCCCGACCTGACCCGCCGCTACCGTAACGTTCTGCTCCTGCAGCGCGCCCAGGACCGCCGTCGCCGATAGTCCGCGCTGGGCCATCTTGGCCGGGTCCAGCCACAAACGCATCGCGTACTTGCGCTCGCCAAATATGATCGCGTCGCCCACGCCTTTCACGCGTTTCAACGCGTCCTTCACGTAGACATCCAGGTAGTTGCTCAGAAACAGGCTGTCGTACTCGTTGTGCTCCGCGTACACGCCTGCGCCGAAAACGAATCCCGCCCCCAATTGCTTCGTGACGATCACTCCGGTGTTCTTCACATCCGCCGGCAATCGCCCCAGCGTCTGATTCACGCGGTTCTGCACATCCACGGACGCCAGATCAACATTCCGTTCCACGTCGAACGTCACGGTAATCTGGCTGGTGCCGTCATTTCCGCTCGACGACTGGATGTACTTCATCCCCTCGACGCCGTTAATCGCCTGCTCCAGCGGAATGGTCACCGCCGATTCCACCGTCTGCGCGTTCGCTCCGATGTACACGCTGGTCACCACCACTTGCGGCGGCGCCAGGGCAGGGAACTGCGCGATCGGCAGCGAAGGAATCGAGATCGCCCCCGCCAAAATGATGAACAACGCGCAAACCGTCGCGAACACCGGCCGGCCGATAAAGAAATCGACGAAGCCCGTACCGGCTTGTGGCTGGCCCTGCGCGGGTTGTGAGGAGTGATCAGCGCTCATGAGGGTCGGCAGCGTCTAGTGGGTTGTTTCGCCGCTGCTGCTGCCTGCATTGCTTTGCTGTACTTGTTCGCTGACCGGCGCGCCATCCTGCAGGAATTGCGTTCCCGAGACAATGATGTGGTCACCGGCCTTCAATCCATCCAGCACCACGAAATTATTGCCGAGCACCTCGCCCAGCTTCAGAATCCTCTGCCGCGCCACGGTACTCTTCCCGTCGTTCACCGCCAAAAATGCGAAAAACTGCCCGTTGATTCGCGTCACCGCCAGCACCGGAATCACTGGCCCATCGTGCACGCCCCAGGTCAATTGCGCCCGTACTTGCTGCGAAATGCGCAGCTTGCCCTGCGCGTTCTCGATCGTCGCCTTCGCCAGCACCGTTTGCGTGTCCGGATCCACTTGCGGCGAAACAAAGCTCAACCGCGCATCCGCCAAATTCTTTTCAGTTTCATCCACCAGCCGCACCGGCACGCCCATCTTCAAGCTTCGCGCTTTGTCCGCCGGAACATAGATGTACGCTTCCAGCCCGCCCGGATCATTCACCGTAGTCAACAGCGTCGCCACCGTCACCCGGTCGCCCACCCGCACCGGAATATCTCCCACGATCCCTTCCATCGGCGCCGTCACGCCGTAGTACCGCAGCTCTACGCGTTGTTGCTTGACCTGCTCTTCCAGAGCCTTCAGTTGCGAGACCGCCGCGTCGTAAGTCGTCTGCGCGTTGTCCAGATCTTGCTTGGGCGTCACACCTGCCTCGAACAGCCTGCGCTGCCGATCCAGGTTCACTTGCGCATATTTCACGTTGGCGTCCTGGGCCGCCCGCGACGCTTCCTGGCTATTCACCGTCGCTTCCTGCTTCAGTGGATCGATTTGCAGCAGCAACGCCCCCGCACCGACCCGGTCGCCAGACTTTACTAGGATTTTGGTGACGAACCCTTCCACTTGTGGGTTGATGGTGGAAGAGCGCCGCGACTTCAGCACCGAAAGATACTCCGTCGTGTCCGGAATCGCCTCCGACTTCGCGACGATCACTTGCACCGGCATGGCTTGCGGCCCACCAGCGCCTGCTCCCCCAGCCGAAGTCTTCTGGCAACCCGCCGAGGCCCAGGCTGCCGCCATCGCCAGCGGCAACGCCGCCAACGCCCCAGCTCTAACAACAAACGTTTCACGCATGGAAGAACGACCGAGCCCCATCACAGCGATAAAATCTCCGTCACTCCAACCCTCTGATTTTATGCCACCTTGCAGCGCTGGCCAAACAGAAACACACTCTCCTTAAGTTAGACGCCCTACGGCAAACTCCGTTACATCCAGTCGATTCTTGCCGTCGTAGCAGCCGCAGGTAGCGTGCCGGCGCGCCTTTTTTGGAGTGCGGCGGCTCGACGCCGCTTTTCCGCCGCCGGGCCAGCGTGGTCTCCACACCACGCCACCGCCGTCGTTGTAGGGACCGCCTTCTGAGGCGGTCCTTCGATTTCACCGCTAATTAAAATCCGAATCCACGCGCTTCCCGCTCAACCCCAATTGCAGCACCTCTAGGTCCTTAGTCCGGTCAAACACTCTGCCGGGGAAGAACCGCTTGGTCAGCACCCGCACCCCGCCAAACGCCACACCCAGCACAATCGCCACCACCAGAAAGAACCCCGTAGCGTAAAAGATTCGGCTAAGCACGATCACCCACGGCGGATCCGTCAGCGCATGCGATCCTTCATTCCAGGTCACTTGCGTCTCGTAATTCACTGCGCTCCGCAGACTAGCCGCATACGCCGGCGAAGTCGCTCCCAGCACCAGCGAAAGCAGCGACCCTTTGCGCTCAATCTGCGCTTCGCCTTGTTTCGCAATCCCCGGCAAAATCGTCTGCAAGTGATGCAAATGCTGCTCCGCCAATTGCGGCGTCGGGTACGCAATCAGCAGCAATATCCCCGAATCCGCATGCTTGTGATACTCAGCCAGCATCACCTCGGCGCCATTCTCGAATCCCACTTCCGGAGCCAGCGGCGAGTACTCGCCGCGCCGCAGCCGCTCCAGCGCCGCCCGGAACCCTGCCGGCCCCAGCGAATACCGTTGCGTCCCATCGCTCAGCCCCTCCGGCAAGTACGACCGAATTGGCGGCAGTGGCGCCCGGTCAGCGTGGCGCTTAACCAGTTTGGCTAGTTGCTGCAAGTCCGTTGTCGAAGCACTGTGGTAGTCGCGAACATCCAGGACGAAATCGCCCAGCAGCATCAGCAATCGGTCCTTGTCGACGCCCGACAACTCGCCAACCGTCGATGGATGCATGTCCGGAGTCAGGAGCGCGGTGTAAACCTCGTACGCGCTGCTCGGATCGCGATACTTATCCAGGCGTACGTGAATCTTGATGTCGCCAGAACCATAGCTGCACACCTCGTTCTGAACAGGTCCAGCTTCCTTCCGCACCTCGACTAGATTCTGTCCGCGATTCAGATCACCGTCGTCCGCAACCACACTACAAGTAAAGCTACCGAACGAATGCGGCAGCAGGCTTCCCTCTAAGACGGTCTGAGCGTAGCAATAGGGCGCGGCGGTGAGCGCCAGCGCGAAACCGGCAATCCAGCAAGATTTACGCATCCCGTGAGGCCATCCCTACAACTGCATTAGACACCACTAGGTTAGTTCTGGTTTCCGCCCCCCGCAACTCAAAACTCCTTTCTTTTCAACTTCCGAGTTGCCCGTTACACAGGAACAGAAATCACTTCTCATAAGCCGACTTCAGGGGACTAATTCCGCCGTGGAAGATGGTGTTTCTTGTTTCTAGTGGTGGTGTGGTTCTCCCGCAGGATTCTGGGGCGGTTCCCCGCCCTTCAGAAATGCGCTGGATCCGCCTCACTCTTCGGGTCCCACCCCTTCATCTCGTTGAGTTCCTGGGGCGTGATCCGAGGCAAGTGCCGGATGAACAAAACTAGGCGCCAGGTTAGCGCGGCAGTGTGCGTCCCGCTGAAGGCTGGCATGCCGCTCAAACGAACTCCATTGTCAATTGTGTAGTAGAGCTCACCATCGCTCTTGTTCTGCGTCCCGGCTGCGCGCAAGTCGGGCGGTTTCGGATAGAGGCCCTTGCCGAATACCGTGTGGCCCCCTCCGTCATCGCCATGGCACGTGCCGCAATGATAGGAGAAATGCTCCATGCCTCCCCGAATGTTCTCCGTTGAAGGCGTGATGGGATTGCGAAGTTGGCGAAACGCGGATGGCACGGCCAATTTACGTGCCGTTGTGGCCGCGAACTCCTCAATCGCTGATGGTGTCGCAAGTGCGCTGAAGCCTCGTCGCACGAGAATCAGCCCGTATCCCGCGGCTGCAACCGCAAGAGCACACAGAATCAGTGAAACTACTTTCCAGGGTTTCATGTCTACCTCTCCTGTCGCGTGGCATCGTCGTCCGCCGGCCCGAACGCGGGGAGATACCTGCCGAAGTTCAACTCGAAGTCGCTCGGAACGCCGTAACCGATGCCGCGGATCTTGGCACGGCGCGCCTGGGCACTGGGCAAGGCCAGCAATGGGAAGAACAAATCGATGCTTGACTGAAGCTCGGCAGCTGTCGGCGTCCCGAACCGATTGACCTGGGCCTTCGCCGCGGCTAGCGTTTCACGGTCGAACGAGGCCAGACGCCGGACGAGCGCATCCACGAACGAGTCGAGGTGGCCATCGTCCAGCGTGCGGTTCACCCAGCCATAGCGCTCGGCGATATCGGCATCGAAATCGTCGCCGCTGAGGACTATCTCAAGTGCGCGCGAGCGGCCGACCAACCGTGGGAGCCATTCCAGCGCTCCGCCGCCAGGGACCAGTCCGACGCCGACCTCGGGGTTGCCGAATAGGGCGCTTTGCCGGCTGGCGAAGCGCATGTCGCAGGCCAGCACGAACTCGTTACCGATGCCGCGGGTGCGGCCGCGTATCTTGGCGATGCTCACGACTGGCGCGGACAAGAGGCGCAGCACAAAATCGCGCCAAAGGCCCAGCGTCTCTGGCCGTTCAGCTGCTTTGGCTACGTCGAGATGGGCGACGAAAAAATCGGGATTCGCCGACTGGAACACTACGACCTTCACGGACGGGTCCGCCTCGAGGTCGGTCATTAGCGCTCCCAGTTCGACGATCGTTGAGGGAACAAACATGTTGATCGGTGGATTGCTGAAGGTGATCGTCCACCGGCCCGGATGGGTGCGGTCGGTGCTGAACTGCGCATCTGCTTGCTCGCTGCTTCGTTGTATAGCAATGGCTTGGGTCATGGTGTCTCTGAGTAGTTTTGAATTTTTGGAATTCCCGGTAAACATGCGGATTCGAGGCTGTATTGGAGTTCTGCCAATGGCGACGTAATCTTGGGGCGGACGGACGAATACTTTTTCGCCATAACGGCTCCTTGCGCAGCGAAAACGCCGTCTGATTTTTGCAGGGAACCGTTGCTCAGTAGGCGCAGCGGAAAGATGCTAGAGGAGACTCGCTTAGACTACGCTCTTGTGACAGTGTTTGTCGAGGTCTGGATCTTCATTGGCTCATGTCGCCGATTGCGAGTGGATGACGGGCAACCCGGACGTGATCGGTTCGTCTTTCGGGTTAGTACCGACAAACGCGCTTGTGTCCATTAAATGGGAAGTTCCCGGATTGTCGGCCGCAGAACTCTTTGTAGGGGCGGCTTTACGCCGCCCGCGTCGCCCGGAAACTACTCCTGAAAGTCGGCGTCGTTTGTCAGCCTTGCGCGGCGCAGTGGGCTGCTTCACCGCGGAACGCAATCCTCAGGGATGCGCCTTCGGTACGTATCGCACTCAGTCCAGCGATGATTACGCGCTACCTCTGGTTCCGGGCGGGCTCAATGGCTTGCGCACTCGCGGAAACACCGCCCATGTTTGCTGCTCCCCGGGCTGCCTTGGCCGGCAGGTTCAACGTAACGCTGTTCAAACTCTGCAGATAGCTGGCCACGCCCTGATAAATCCCCTCAGCCACCTTTTGCCGGTGCTCCGGCTTCTTCAGCAGTTGCTCGTCCGCCGGATTGCTCAGAAACGAAATTTCCGTGAGGATCGACGGCATATCCGCCCCAATCAACACCACAAACGGCGCCTTCCGCACTCCGCGATTTCTTACCGGCTTGGCCGATTTCTGCATCCGCAAAGTCAGCGAGCCTTGCACATCCTGCGCAAACTCCCTGGACTCGTCAATCTTCTCCGTCCGCGCAATCTGCTTCACCATATCTTCTAGGTCGTGAATCCCTTGCTGCGACGACGCATTTTCCCGCGCCGCCACTTCCATCGCTTCCGTCGAGCCCTTCAAGTTCAAATAATACGTCTCCACGCCCCGCGCCCCGTGGTCCTGGCTCGAATTGGCGTGAATCGAAATGAACAAGTCCGCCTTGGCCTGATTGGCAATCGCCGTCCGCTCTTCCAGCGGAATAAACGTATCGTCCGACCGCGTGTACACCACATCCGCTCCCGGCAGCCGCTGCTGAATAATCCGCCCCAACCGCAGCGCGACGTCCAGGCACAAATCCTTTTCCATCAAGCCCGTGGGTCCAATCGTTCCCGTATCGTGCCCGCCGTGCCCCGCGTCGATCACGATGCGCCCAATCTTCAATCCCAGCACCCGCGTCAAAGTTGATCCGCCATCCCGCGTAGGCTGCGGCGAAGATACCGGCTGCATCAAGTCCGGTTTGCCATTTGACGTCGCGCTCTTCGAGCGCGCCGATTTCGCCGTCGGCAAAGTATTCCGAATCGGCGCAGTCGCCGGGGCTGCTTCTGAATTTGCCGGATCCTTCGCACTTCCCGTCGAAGCCACAATCGCGCTCCGGCCATTCGCGCCCCGGGCCCGCGTTGTAGGCACGTCAGCACTGCTGCGCCCCGTCTCGGCTACTTGTGTCCCGCTACTCTTGTCCTGTTCGGCTTCGTCGTCCTCGGTCGGCGCGGCCTTCTTCGCCTTCGCCGTTTGCACCGGCGCGTGGGTCCCGCCATAAAGATCAATCAGCAACTGTGTCGGATTATGCGTCAACGACGCCGTGTAATCCTTCACGCCATTCACGTCCAGCACCACCCGCACCACGCCGGAATGATTCTGCGCCACGCGAATTCCCGTGAGCAGCTCGCCTTCCGTCTTGATGCCGTTTCGCGCCAACTCCGGCGTCAGCCGCGCCGCATGCAAATCAAAAAAAATCCGGTCCGGATTGGCAATCCGCGCCGAACTGTACTGCACGCTATCTTCCAGATCGATCGTTACTCGCGTCGTGTCCCCGTTCGCGCTGGTCCGAATTCGCCGCAACCGTGGAATCGTTTCTGCATCGCCACGCGTCGATCCGCCGGAAACTCCCCGCCCATACGCCGGAGCCGTCGACGGCGCCATTTCGCTATTGTCCGTAACCACTACCGAGTCCCGCGGCTGCGCCGCAGCGCCCTTCGCCGCCGAACTTCCCGCAGCGCCCTTCTGTGACTTTTCCGCAACCCGGTTTTCGGGTCCCGCGCTATCACCATTCTGCAGTAGCGCCAACTCCGCCATTGCCTCCTGCGCTTCGCGCTTCCGCTGCGACCTCGGAAACCGCTTCAGGAAATCCGCGTACGTCTTCATCGCCTGCGCCGGCTCGTTCAATTGGTCGCGCTGCAATTTCGCCGTGCGCAGCTCCGCCTCCTGCGTGTACCGGCTCGCCGGATACTCTCGCACCAAAAATTGATACGAATCCACCGCAAACTGGTAATAATTCCGCCCGAAACGGTCGCCCATTTCGGTGTACAACTCGCCCAGCGCCACCAGCGAATCCGGCACTTCGGGTGCCCGTGGCGTAATCAACGCCACATGCCGGTAAGTCGCCACTGCCTGCTTGTAATCGGCCAGCATACGCTTCTCGGAAGGCTTGCTGTTCAGCGACGCGCGCTGCTCCTCCGCTTTGGCAAATTGCGCGGACGCAGCGCTGCGCCGCGTTCCATTCGGAACGTCTGCATTCCCATGGCGATCTTTCGGAGGATTTGCCGCGAGGGATTTGGGTGTCAGAAGGGAAGCGCCGAACAGCGTCACCGCCAGCATTACAAAAACCGGCGAAACGCAGGCGAACGGCCTGTGGAAATGTTTTTGACCCGCCACCATTCTTGCTACCGCCCCAAACAGCCTGCACCAAAACTGCTAATCGTTGGAGAAAATAATTCGCCCGCTCGCGTTAACGTCACGGTGGATCGCCCGCGTGTTGATAAACGCATCTGGCAATCGCCCGGAGCCGGGCCGGAAGTACGCGTTCTGCACTTTCTGCACATAATTCTTGGTCTCGCGGTAGTGCGGAATCCCGCCCGCCCCGGTCCACCGCGCCTTCTCCCGCATTGTAAGCCGCCAGCGCCAGGTCCAGATTCCCATTGTACCGCTGCAGCAAGCTCTTTAGATGTCGAACCCCGGCATCAATGTTTTGTTCTGGATTAAATAAATCGTGCGCGCCGTAGCGTTGCGCCGTGGTGGGAATAAGTTGCATCAAGCCGCCCGCGCCCTTGCGCGAAACCGCTCGCGGGTTCCAGTTCGATTCCGTCTCAATCACCGCGCGAACCAGCGCAGGATCCACGCGGTGGCGTTCCGCAGCCTCGCGGACGAGCTTTTCCACGCCGTCGCGGTCGATGCTCATCCAGGGCCGGGAATTCCCGCTAAACGTAGCCTCACCAGGGAGATAGATCATGCCTCGGGACTTTGCCGGCTTCGCCTTCAACAGCGTCGGTGGCTCAGCGTCCACGAACAGCCGCCGTCCGCCCTGGTCCGTAATGGAAGCAATCTGCGCCACGGCTGGATTTGGACACAAACCAAGTGTTATCAACGCGATGCAGGCCAGGATGGGTGTCGTCTTCATCGGGCGGCCAAATAGCCGCCCTTATCATAACAAAATCTCGACCCAGGCAGGGATACCTGATAGGGCACTTTTTAGGCCAGCTGTGTCGGTGCCGCCACCCTCGGCCAAATCCGGCCTGCCGCCGCCTTTTCCGCCTAGCTTGGTCGCCAGCGCCTGTATCAGCTTGCCAGCATGGACCTTAGCCGTCAGGTCCTTGGTAACGCCGGCGATCAGGGCTACTTTGCCGTCCTCCGGCATTCCGAGTGCCACCACTCCGGAGCCCAGCTTCTGCCGCAGCGAGTCCACCAGTTGCCGCAGGCCTTCGCGGTCGATATTTGCTACTTCGGCGACCACCACTTTCACGCCTTTGATGGTCCGGGCGTTGGCGGCCAGTTCGTCGAGCTGGCTGAGGGCGCCTTTGCGCTTTTGGGTTTCCAGTTGTTTCTCGAGGGACTTGACGGTCTGGGACATTTTCTCGACGGTGGCCAGCACGGAATCCTCGGCTACGTTGAGTTGATGCGCGACCGGGGTCAGGACTCCGGCTTGTTTTTGAAAATGTTCGAGTGCGCCGATGCCGGTGACCGCTTCGATGCGCCGGACGCCCGCCGCTACGGAGCCTTCGCTGACAATCTTCAGCACGCCGATGTCGCCGATGCGGTGCACGTGTGTGCCGCCGCAAAGTTCCTTGGAGTAGAAGCCGCGGGGCGCGCGCTCATCGGGAATGGTCACCACGCGCACATTGCTCTCCGGGTATTTGTCGCCGAAGAAGGCTAGGGCGCCGGAAGCCAGCGCATGGTCCAGCGAAGTGATTTCCGTACCAACTTCTGTGTTGTGGCGAATCTCGTCGTTCACTTGCTGCTCGATATCGCGCAACTCTTCGGGATCGACATGCGCAAAATGCGAAAAATCAAAGCGCATGCGCTCAGCAGCGTTCAACGAACCGGCCTGCTTCACATGCGTGCCCAAGATATTGCGCAGCGCCGCATGCACCAGATGCGTTCCCGTGTGGTTGCGCATGATGCGCGCCCGCCGCTCCGCATCCGCAATCACGGTGACGCGATCGCCCGCGCGCAGCGTCTCTCTCGCCGTAACCTTGTGCGCCACCAGGCCAGGCACCGGATAGTACGCGCCGGTCACTTCGCCAAGTACCTGCGACTCTGAATTGTCGTAAATCAAGCCGGTGTCCGCGGCTTGCCCGCCCGACTCCGCGTAGATCACCGTGCGGTCCAGCACGATTTCGCCGGTCTCACCAGTTTTCAACTCGCTGACAGGTCCAGTCTTGCCGACAATCGCTTCGATGCGAGCATCTTTAGCCTTGGTGTCCCGATAAAAATCCTTCTCGGTCTTGAACGTCTCAGCAATCTTCGCAAACGCCGGGCTGGCCCCCTCTTTGTGCGCACCTTTCCACGAAGCGCGCGCGCGCGTCTGTTCGGACTCCAGCGAGCTATCAAATCCCAGGTCGTCGAAACTCACTCCCTGATCGCGTGCGGCATCGGCAATGAAATCCCGCGGCAATCCATAAGTTTCGTAAAGACGGAAA
>Ga0207015_1067_pt1 | contig 35181 bp, 35 predicted proteins | sample Alteio_BWMinCont_53_FD_153486 | JGI IMG/M metagenome (GOLD analysis project Ga0207015, IMG submission 153486) | Enriched cells from forest soil in Barre Woods Harvard Forest LTER site, Petersham, Massachusetts, United States -... | ecosystem: Environmental > Terrestrial > Soil > Temperate forest >...
GGGACTCGGTGGTGACGAAGGAAGCATTGAGCTATGTGTAGAAGATTCCTTCGGCAAGGAATATTGCGTTCAAAAGTCGGCTCCTTTCGGCTGCAAGGGTGTGATGGTAGATCACTTGGATGAATGGCGCCACCTCTAATCATAACGCGTGCCTTTTGTGAGAGAGAAAGTCGCTATCGCTTGCGCTGGGACGAAGACCAAACCACCAAACATCGGAGGCCTCCTACCGGACTCGTCTGGTAATCGGATCGATGAATTCTCCATACTCCCCAGTTGTCCGGTTCTGGGAAATGGCGCGTTTCGACTCAAATTGAAGTTAGCTCAGTCGGTGTAGAATCGCAGCATAATGGCTGATCTTCGGATTGGGACCTCATCGTTCACAGCCACAGGATGGAAGGGGTCGTTCTATCCGAAAGGCCTGCGACCCGCCGATTATCTCAGTTACTACGCCCAGCATTTTGACACGGTAGAGATTGACTCAACTTTCTATGCAACTCCGAATGTGAGCGTGGTGCGCTCCTGGAATGCCAAAACCCCGGAAGGATTTCTTTTTGCGGCCAAGGTACCACAGGAGATTACACACAGGAGGGTCCTCAAAGATTGTGATGAGGAATTCAAAGTCTTTCTAACGACAATGGAGGCTCTAGGCGAAAAGCTGGGGCCCTTGTTGTTTCAATTCGGCAAGTTCGACAAATACGAGTTCAAGTCACTGGACGATTTTCTAGCCAGACTAGTTCCGTTTCTGAAAAGGCTTCCGAAGGAGCACAGGTTTGCCGTCGAGATTCGCAACAAGGACTGGCTGGTTCCTAAACTCGCAGATGTGTTGCGGGAGCACGGCGTCGCTCTCACGCTGATTGATCAAGGCTGGATGCCACGGCCCTGGGAGATGAAGGACAAATTCGATCTAATTACCGCTGACTTCACTTACGTTCGGTGGTTGGGGGACCGGAAAGGAATTGAGGAAAAAACGACAACTTGGGACAAGGTGATTGTTGATCGCCAAGGTGATCTCTCCGAGTGGGTCAGTCTTCTCAAAAAGATCCAAGGGCGGCGCATCATGATTCTGGCATTTGCCAACAACCACTACGCGGGGTTCGGTCCTGGGACCGTTGATCTCTTCCGCAGACTCTGGGGCATAGAAGCAGCGGGGGTGGTTCATCCTACGGAGCGAACAGGACAGCAACCTTCGCTCTTCGACTAGAAATTGTCTCGTTACCGCGTTGATCAGAAATTGAATGGGGACAAAGGTTGTGGCAGGGTTGTTGAAGAAACCGGCCTATCGTAGGGTTCGCCGCAGTAAGTCGAGAAGAAGTTCCTTTTTCTGAGGGGTGAGCTTCTCGCGCTGCACCGTCAGATAAAAAACATCAATGGCTTTCTGGTTTTCGGTATCAATTAGCGCGACCTCGACATTGCAGTCTATCCGTGTCAGTGCCGAGCTGATCTCGTAGAGCAGGCCGGGACGGTCTTGTGTGATGATCTGCATCAAAGTGGAGTGCGCCGATGCTGAATCGTCAAAGTCGATCCGCGTCTGAACGTGAGATCCTAGCGCGTGGTCTGAGCTCTTTTGGCGCTTCAAATAGGGCTCCAAAGGGGACTTCCCATTCACCACATCCACCAGACTTCTGCGGAACCTCTCGATTTCTCTCGGATTCTGTTCTAGAGTGTGGTGTAGATCTGTGAAATGGAATGTACTAAGAACCACGCCTGAGGAGTTCGCGAACGCATCCGCTTTGATAATGTTGAGACCCCATCCTGCAAGGACGCCCGCAACCGTAGCGAAAAGGGCCGGGCGGTCTACGGTGAGCAACGTCAGAGAGAAAGCACGGCCCGTGACGGTGAGTTCCGTTTGCACCGGTTCTGCGCTGAACTTCTGATACATGTAGAAGTGTGCCGCGATTTCTGCAGCTGAATGCATTCCAAGATACCGGCGCGGAAAACCCTCAAGGAAGTGGCCAATCTCTGCTTTGTTAACACCGCTGGCCAAGTCCCTCAGATGATGGAGCAAGACCGCTTCATCGTTTGCCTGGAGTCTGTCGTTATCCAGAGATCTACTGAAGTGATTTAGCGTGGCATAGAAGAGTTGGCTGAGCATCTCAGCCTTCCAGGGTGTCAAGGCTTCGGGATTCACCGCCCGGATGTCCGCGTAAGTCATCAGGCACAATCTCTGCAGACGTTCCGGCGTACCGACGGTGCTCGCGAAAGCAGAAACGGTGCTTGGGTCGAAGATGTCCCTACGCTGCAGAATGAAAGACATCTCGAGGTGGTGTTCAATGAGGAATTGTACTTCCGCCTTTTCTTCAGGGAGAAGTTGCAAGCGCTCCGCCGCACTTTCCAATGCGGCAAGACTACCAGAGATGTGATCCTCCACCGGCATACCCTTACCTACGTCATGTAGCAGCAGCGATAAGATCAGTAGATGCCGGCGCCCGACGGCTTTCCAGACCGATGCGAAATGCGCTCCCCGCTCGTCTGGCGGCTCCGCTAACTCCTGCAGGTGCTCGATGGTCCGCAGTGAATGTTCATCGACAGTGTAGCGATGATAGAAATCACGCACCACCAGCGAGTCTATGATTGCGAATTCCGGCAGGATCTCCGTAAGCAGGCTCAGCCGTTGCATCGACCGCAAGGCCACTCCCGGATAATCGGAGCTCAGAATGTCGCGTAGCGTGGCCCATGAAATCGGCTTATTCTTCGAGGGGAGTGGATGGGTCAGAATATATCCAATGCAGCGCTCCGCCTCGCGGCTGAGGGGTGTCCCCGTACGAGCCTCTTCCGCAAAGAGGGAGTAGGTGACCGCGCTATCGGATAACGCTGATTGGTCTATCACCTCCAGCAAACCTTCGCGCACGGTGAAAACCCTTCCTTTGTCGGAGCCAACTTTGGGCGCTCGCGTCGCAGTGAGTAGCCGTTGTCGTAATGTCAGCGCGATAGGGGCTTTCTGTTCTAGGAAGGGCAACAATTGACGATTCAACTTTTGTGCATGTCGGAAATACAGCCGCATCCATTCCGTAGTGGTTCTGGCTACTCCGTCTCCCACCCCTACGCCGCGTTTCGCTGCGGCGTCCTGCAGTTCGTATGTGAGCGTGTCATCGTTCCGTTCGTTGCGGTAGTGAAGGAAGCAGCGAATTGCACTTAGGAAATCTACCGCAGAGGCAGCCTGCTCTTCCTTGGGTTCGGTGTGTTCGGGGAGTCCCTTGCTGTCGTGAGCGATTCGGCGCAGCCAGCTCGTTGCCACGTAATCTCGCATGCCGCCCGGTGTTTCTTTTACGTTTGGCTCAAGGTGAAAAACCGTATTCCCGTAGCGTGCGTAGCGCTGACGCGTGACCCTCACTAGTTGAGCCGTAAGAACGAGTCTCGCTCGTCTTTCAGCTCTAGCAAAGACCTGAGAACCTGAACTCGCGTACATCTCATGGTCGCCCCCGAGGAAGCGTCGGTCGAGGAGATCGAGATGAAACTCTAAATTATCGTCGTCGATTCGCTGACACTCCTCAATGGTTCGCCCTACAGTGCTGACGCGGAACCCGAGTTCCCACAGATGTCTGGACAGTTCCGCGATTCCGGGGCGCGCACCAGCCTCCGCATGTTCATTCTCAAAGAGAAACAGCAAAGCCAGGTCGGAGTACGGGAAAAGCTGACGTCTACCGTAAGCACCAATGGCGAGAAGGGCAAAGCCCTTCTTCAACGTAGGAGCTCGGACAAGCAAGTCGCTGAGAATCCGCTGCACCCATATGTCGGCCAGTTCGCTGAGTGACGCGACAGTTTCGCGGGCGAGCCCATGTAGTTCGAAGGCTTCACGGATTTCTAGGCGCCGTGCACCCAATTCGGAGGCTAGGGCAGGCAACGCATAGGCGACCTTCGTCACGAAAGTTTGCGGTTCAGTCAGGGATCCATGTCTTTGGGGAGGCGTTTCCACGCCTGAAGCAGCTCCACTTGTGGTGAATTCATAATTCCCCACACGACCTGGCTTGAGATGAGTGTCGACATCACGGTGGCGAACTCTTCCTACTTCAGACGAAGGCCAGGTTTCTGATTCACCTGCATTGGGTTGGTCATTCAATTCACCGGAGCGCGAAGGATCTCCATCTTTGGTGGTGTCAGGTTTTCTGCGGATGACATGGCCGTCCGAAGTGATGGCTGATTTGCTGGCGTGAAGCCTCTTCAGTACGAGGCTCTCCAATCTGCCCGATGCCCAAGTGCTAGTGACCGTGCCAACTATGGCAATAGCCAGCAGCGCAGCCCGGGAAGCCAACCCGAGATGCAGCGACAACACGGCCAAGGTATAGATGCCAAGGCCGGCAGAGAAAATGACGCACCGAATCGCAACTGGCAAAGCCTCCCGTTCCCAGAAATTGAGAGGCGTCCGCTGGCTCAGTTGTTGTGAATTGTTCACAAGTGCAGGGTAACCGACCCTAACGAAGTGGCGCAAGTTTTCATGACCCGAATTTAAGGTATTTTCGAAGATCTCTGACGGCAAGTGATATGAATGCCAGAATTGCAAACAAATCCGACAAGACCTTTATGACCTCGACGGACCAATCTTCTTTCCCATCACCGAACAGCCACTTTGACTCCACGGCTAAGCCCCGACCGCACAACAATATAACGCTGGCGACTATAAAGCCCTTCGCGATTATCCATAGTATGTACAGGAAGTCCTGCATTTCCTCCCGCCATTGGGTGGGACCTCCACGCACGAATGCCCCCTATCGATTTACGGAATTGCTGAATAGGCAGCGAAAGCAGGGCCAGTGTAATCATGCTTTATCTGTCAGAGCAAGCAATTTGGGTTCCCCGGTCAAGAGAGCTCTAACGCATGGAGCTATGCAGCGAGGATGTACTCAATGCCCTGCGGCGCGGCTCGCATTGGAGAGTGATTGCTCGTCATGCATAATACGGTGAGGAGATTAAAGCTAAACCCTCTGAAGTTTGCCGAAGAAAAAAGATCCCGCCGCCGTCAAGCTTGGACGGAAGGGTGGGAAGGAGATCGCCAAGCGAGGCTCGGAATACTTTAGCCAGCTGCAAGCTAAACCGCACCCAGCGGTCGCCCACTCTTTATTTTCTTCCCATGCTACTACCGAGGACCGGGGGCTTCTCTGTCACGCCTTCGCTGATATAATCCCCGGTGTGTGGCTCCTCTGCCCCAACTGTCGTAGTCGCTTCCAAGATGCCCCTGGCGATTTGAAGCAGTATTCCTGCTCGGTCTGTGGCAATCAGAATCTCATCCGTGTTCGAAGCGAACAGGAACGGTCTAGGGACGCCCTCGCTGGCATGGCGGCTGGAGCAGCAGTTGGAGCGGCAATTGGCGAACTACCAGGGGCTTTGATCGGCGGCATCATAGGACTTGTGCTTGGGGCCCTACGCACACCCACAATAGAGCAAAGCAAACGGTGAGCCACGCTTACATCATTCTTGTCGTGTCAGCTCTCGGAATGGCCGCTTATGTGGCCTGTGCGATTAAGGCCCACAGGATACTGAAGGCGGACGATCTTCTTACATTTTCGCTGTGGTGCGGCGCCGCGGTTGCTGGATTTTTTGCGTTCATCGGTGCCTTTAAGCTCAGTAAGCAGGCAGACCAAGAAACGAATGCCATTTACCTTGGAATATTCGGGCTGTGTTTGGTCTGGCTGGCGGTTCAGAAAACAATTGAGATGGTGAGAGAACTGTTTCCGCCTCCTCCCCCGCCGACTCCTCCCCATCCGATACAGTGCAATGAACCAAAGCAATCGTAGGAAGCTCCGACACCCATTGCCTAATAAGGGCGGGCGATTGAAGGAGCAAAGACCCAGTATGGACAAACTGACGCTGCGGGAGTTCTATACAAGCTCTGCGCTGGAGTACCACATCACGGCGAGATTCTCTGCGTTCTCGGGCCTGTCCAATGTTTGCGGAATTCTTTTCCACCATGCGATGGAAATGTACTTGAAAGGCTATCTCTGCTTGAAACTGGATGTAAAACAACTCACGAACTTCGGACACAATCTGAGCAAATCTTGGAAGGCATTTAAGAGAGACTTCGCGGGGAGTGGATTAGAACGCTTTGACGAGACTATCCGTGCGCTGGATCAGCACGAATCTCTAAGGTATCCCGAGCGGGTAGCCCCTGCGGGGGCAATGACAGTCATCATCAATATCAGCAAACCCAAAGGCTCTCAAATCTCGAACTCCAAACTTAACAAAGGAAGACAATTCAATCTGGTAGTCGATGATCTTGATGATCTAGCAAAACTCATTCTGGAGAAATCGAAAATAAATCCCGCCGCGTTCGCCCAAAGATTCAACAAGGACGCACAAGAATTCCTCAAACGGGACAACAAGTCGGTCATTTGGTAATTCGTGAACTCGATCTGAACGCCCGTTCTGTCTCCGGTCGCTTACTCAATTCTTATGGAATCGAGGTCGATAATGAAGGTTCCGCCGTCCACTGGCAGTTTGTCGAAATTCAGTTCACACCAAAGTTCGATGTCACGCGCCGCATTCGACCTTGCCGACTGCGATCCTGGCACTCTGGCTGCGAAACTGCGCGTTAGCCGTCCCGCGTTCCTCTCCTTGATTCGCCAGATGCGGAAGTCAGACCCTGAAGCGTCACTCACCTGATCCGCGAACTCGGCGGAGAATTTTAGTGCGGGCCGAGAGAAAGTCATTGCTGTTTCCTGATTCTTTTTGGAGCAACTTTGGAGCAGGCCAAGGATGACCCATTTCTCGTAAGCGCAAACGAAGCAACGACTTGGATTGAATTTGCGGCTGCTTAGAAAGCAGGTGCTCTATCCAACTGAGCTACCGGCGCGTTAGGCATTGATTCTAAGACATTTGTGCCTCGCGAGCATTCTGTTTTAGATGCTTTGACCCTCTTCGCAAAGGACAGACGCTCTGTTGCAACGGTCCATCACCAGCGTACGGCCTGTTTATGCGCAGCGTACCATATCAAATCGCACGCTGAAGCCCCATATTACAAGTGGTCAAGGAGACCCGTGTGGATCTAATGGCGCCGCCTGACAGGCGGAAGTTCCAGGTGCAGTGCGATGCAGGTAGCCAAGGGCGGTTTGACGTTGGCACGGACACGCTTTCGGTGCGTGTCGGACAACGGATGCGAGCAGGAAAAGAGCACGAAATGTGGGATTCCGTCAACATCCTATGCAAAGAGCAGCCGGATGGGTCCCTCACCGTTGAAGTGCTTGTTTCTCACCCCGACTGGGAAGAAGCAAAGACTATAGCGGCAATTCATTCGCGGCCTCAGGATAGCGGCACAGGAACGCCGAGTCTGAAGTGCGATCTCCAACCCTCAGGACCTGGGGGATTGCACCGGGCGAGTGGCGCATAATAGAAACAACTCAAGAATCTAAAAATTGTCGAAGGCAAGTGCCTTGAACGAGTCCGAAATGGAACGGGCGACTCACCTACTACTGTGGTGAGGTAAAGCGCGTACGAGTCCGCGCAGCGCGTGCGGCAGTAGTTAGCGGATTCCTCCGCGCCGGGGTGCCGTGTTTCTCCGCACTTGACGTTGCCCATAGCGAGTGTCCCGCGAGACTTCATAAATACCGCCATCGGCAAACTCGATGCGGATAGCCGCTATGCGCTCGCAAGGCGGATTTTTGAGCTTTCTGATTAGCTGTTTAACTGTCATCGTTTTGCATCCTCTCAATCCCGGACATACCTACAAATGCGATCGCTGCCCTATTAAGAACTGATGTTACTTCTTCAGGCGTTCGCCTGCGAATTCACGTGCCGCGTTTAGCGTTTGTATTGCAACGCGACCTCTTAGCGGGACGCGCTAGTGCGACTAACAACGACGCCCAGTCTAAAGTGTGATCTCCAAGTGTCAGGACCTGGCGGATTGCAGCAGGCAAGCGGAGCAAAATAGACCAGTCAAGAGCAGGACGGCGGCGCTGCTCTTGGTGAGCGTTGCGTCTCAGTAGGGCTACTTCTCAAGTGCTACGAGCATGTGGCGGTAGAACTTTCGCAATTGTTCCGTGTCCGCGGTTTTGAGCACATTGTGGATCTTCTGTCTGAGAACTTCTGCATTGTCATCGAGGCCTTCAGCGAAGAACAACTCACTCGGGGAGACCTGCAGAAATTCGCAGATCTTATCAATAGCGTCGCTAGGGGGCCACTCGATCCGCCCTGTCTCGACTCGAGTGATGTAGTTTGCCTCCTTGCCGATGCCATCTTCCACTTCTTTTTGACTGAGTCCCTTGGCCTCGCGCAAGACTCGAAGGCGTTCTCTCAACAATTTAGCTGTGTTGATAGTCATGCTGTACAGACATTAGTTTGTAAGAGCGCCTAAACATAGTGCTTGGGACGTATCTTCGTATTGACAAATAAGACGGTTGCGGTATGCTGGCACCGCTGATGGTTATCGCCTACACGCGGTAGAAGCGTGATCTTTCCATTCGCTTGATCATGGCGGATGGCGCAATACCAAAGGCATTTGACAGACGCACGATCATCCGCAAGGTGGGACTCTGAACACCGCGTTCAATAGCGCTCAGGTACGTACGGTCGATGCCGCAGTGTTTATAAACACCCATCTGCGACATCCCGGCAGCTTCACGAATCTCGCGCAAGACAATTCCAAAGGCCTTTTCGGGGCCTGATTTCGGTTGAACTTGCCGACGAAGCGGCATGATGGATTTTAGTTTGACGGCTTGATGGTTATAAACCAACGGGTTATAACCAACATTTGTTTGAGGGCACCGTGAGGAAGAAAAGTACAGAAATGCCCTGCGCGAAGCAGATAGCCGTAGGCCGGGACAAAGGGCAAGTAGTTGCGGATCTTCGAGACAAGCAGAGTCTCAGGCGTTTGGCGATGGACCCAAAAAACGCGAACGCACTGATGGCTCTTTATGAAAGCCGTGAATTCGAAATAAGGGCGGCTGCAGTCCGGTGGCTCGGCAACAATCGCGACATCTACGAGCAAGCTATCCATAACATCTTGGTCGCAATCGGTGGAAACGCGAGGGCTTACGATCCCGAATTAACGGATTCGACGGAGTGGGTACGCCAGTGCGCCGATGCAGAGGCGAGAAGACTGCGGCAAGCGGTAGACGCGGCTGGCAGTAGGGGCCGGCGTACAAGGCGGGCGGTGTGAGCCCCCGCGTAGTGCTCGGAAGAGATCATGTCTCTCGGCAAAGTCCGAGAGACGGGGAGGCTTCTGCAGGAAGGTGTCGACGCATCTGGCTGGTCGGAAAACAGAGCACAAATGCAAACAGTGCGATTCCAACGGTAACTTTAGTTCCTACTGAATGGTCGCCTGGCTTCGGCCTCTTGCGTGACGCCAGTTCCTTGCTTTGGCTTCCATTACAAGGTGCGTACTTGGCTGATTCGCGCCTCTCAGATGAAACTAGATCGTGTGTAGTTTGTTTACTGAGGAATAGCAGCCATACAAAGATATGCCAATGTTGCAGTAAGTTCTTTGGTTGTCATGACTTGCCAATTGTCGCCGGATTAAGGGGATTGACAACAGAAAGCTCGAAGCGATACATACCAGTTCGCAGGGGTAGGTCGAGACGTGGTGGTCTGAGTAAGAGTCCCAACGGTCCCGTTGAAGGATTGTCCCCGGAAATCGTGGAGAGCGCAGCTTGACCGAGTGCGAGGCAAGGTCGACGGCGAGTAATTTGCGCGCGGAAGGGTGGTCGGTTTCCCGACCACTTTCAGCAATACACATCTTCCAGTTGGGGTCTATGAAGCCGTGAGCGCGAAAGACAATCCTGTCAGCGCGGTGGCTCACTGTTATCCCGTCGATTCAGATTCCGACATCTCTAATCTTTCTGACGAAAAATTGATGCAATTCCTTAAGTGCGGCCGTCAAGATGCCCTCACAGTCTTGTTTGACCGGTACCACCATCTTGTTTTCAGCATAGCTTTGCGAATCGTGCGAGACCCGGGTGAGGCCGAGGAAGTTGTCCAGATTGTTTTTCTCGACATCTTTCGAACCGCGGCAAACTTTGACCCTCGGAAGGGCATACTTAAAGGATGGCTCTTGCAGTTCGCCCACCATGGTGCCTTGCACCGGAAGCGGCATCTCGTTGCCAACCACTTCTACCATTGGGAGGAACTCGAAGCTGTGTTAGAAAGTGGGGCGAGTTTCCCACTGGCAGGCGAATCGCCCGAACTCACGCGGCTCGCGGAAGAGATGTTGGGAGAACTCAAGGCACGTCAGCGGGCGGTCCTCGAGCTGACGTACTACGAGGGGCTAACAGCGGAAGAGATCGCTGAGCGCTTGGGAGAATCTGTACACGCGATCCGACACGATCTATACCGTGGGCTCGCAGCTCTTCGGGCAGTGTTTGGGAACGGTCATGAAAAGCAATAGCAAACTTGTGCGAGCTGCCATCCGCCTGTGGCCAAAAAGCCATGGACGTTATGAAGAAATGTGTGCGTTAGCTGCCACGGCCCAGCTTGGCGGCAAAGAAATGAGTGAATTGGACGCGCATATCTCCAGCTGCGATTCGTGCCGTGAGTTTCTGTGGTCCCTTGGGCAAGTAAGCGTGCAAGTCATGCCACTGCTCGCTGAAAATGGTGCGCCCGCAGCGGACATTGTGCCGCCGGACGGCATGCGCGATAGGTTCCTATCACGGATTGCTTCGGAAGAGTTGGTCAACGAAATCAATGGAGGGCCGCGCCCGCAGCCGTTTGTTCTCAAAAAGTTACCATCCTCAACGTTCGGAAAAGTACAGGGTGGAGGCCAAGCCAGACATGTGGAACCCGTCCTCTCCGGGCCAATGTCAAGACTGTTTTGGTTGCTGTCGCGGTCCGCGGCTGTGATGGCGGTCTGCGTGCTTGTGGGCACTGCGGCGTTTTATGCCGGCTTGTGGAAAGGCAAGCGCACACTGCGGCAACCGACTCAGGTGCAGGCGCCTGGCTCTGTGGGGTCTTTGGGCAATTCGTTGGTGGGTGACGATGATCGTGTGAGCCAGCTTGAGGGCCAGAAATCCCAGATGGAAAGCACGCTTGCGAAGCTGAAACAGGAGCTTTCGGCTTCCCAGAGCGAAAGACAGTCCCTAAGCGATGAGTTGAATACGGCCAAAGAGAAACTCGCAGAACTTACGATCCAAGTGAAGAGTACTTCGGAGCACTCTTCTGCAGAACTGCAGGAAGCGCAGAATAAGGTCGCCACACTTCAAAGCCGGGCCGAGGCGCTCAGTGAGCGACTCACAGAGTCTGAGGTCAAACTTGGTGTTCAGAAACAAATGAGGGAGGATCTGGCAGCGAAACTTGACACGACAGAAGAGGAGCTCCGCCGTCAGAACGATCTTAAGTCGGCCAAGCTAGAGTTGGGTGACCTCGTAGCCACACGGAACCTGCACATCGTGGACGTTTACGATGCGGATTCGAACGGAAAGCGGCCGCGCTCGTTTGGTCGAGTTTTTTATGTTGAAGGGAAATCACTCGTGTTTTATGCCTATGACTTGGAGGCGCCCGGCCAGTTCAAGGCAAACGTGGTTTTTCATGTCTGGGGTGAGAAGGCTGGCGTTAAAGAGGTGGCCCGTAGCCTGGGCATTCTGCACAAGGACGAGGGTCAAAGTCGCTGGGCGATGACTTTCGATGATCCAAGAGTACTTGTCAAGATTAATTCAGCGTTTGTAACGACTGAAGTTGCGAGCAAACAGTACAGCGAACCCCACGGCAAGAAAATTCTTTTCGCGTACTGGGGAAACCAACCAAACCATCCATAGCTTGCTCTCCGTTAGCCGCTCTGCGTCAACAACAAACCTCCTCCGATGATTGTCCTTGCGGGTGCACACCGACAGATCGAAATCATTTGAATTATCGATGGCGAATTTTTCGGGAATGGCGGCCACTAGAGAGACAAGGGGAGTCTACTCGATGATGACACAGTCGCGTTTTCTGCGGGTCGTTAGTCCGTCGTTATTCATCGTTTTGGGGTTTGCTTGTGCTGTCATGGGGCAAACCGAGACGGCTACAATTTCGGGGCTGGTGACAGACCGGACCGGTGCCGCCGTGGCCAGAGCGGAAGTTCGCCTTCAAAGTGTGGAGCGCGGGACGGTCACATCGACGACTACGAACGATGCCGGCATCTACGTTTTTCCAAGCGTTCATCCTGGGCAGTACCAAGTCAGCGTGCAGAAACAGGGATTTAAACAGATCGATTTGCTCGGTCTGATTGTTAATGTACAAGATCACATCGAGCAAAACTTCAGGCTCGATGTTGGCTCGGTTTCGGAAAGCGTGACAGTAGAGGGTGGGGCACCCCTTATCAACACAACCGACGCTGCGGTGAGCACTGTTGTAGACCGACAATTTGCGGAAAACCTGCCAATGAATGGGAGAAGCTTTCAGACGCTAATTCAACTCACTCCAGGAGTAGTTCTCGTTCCGAGCAACGGCAGTGATTCGGGGCAGTTCACCGTGAATGGACAGCGCGCAGACTCAAACTATTGGATGGTGGACGGCGTGAGCGCCAACATAGGAACCGGAATACCGGGAAATCTTGAAGGCAGTCCCGGGAATGGCTTAGCTGGCACACTTGGGTCATTCAGCGCGGTGGGTGGAACAAACAGTCTAGTCTCGGTTGACGCTATGCAGGAGTTCCGGATTCAGACGTCCACGTATGCACCGGAATTCGGCCGCACCCCCGGGGGGCAGATCTCGATCGTTACTCGCTCAGGCACGAATCAGTTTCACGGTACCGCCTTCGACTATCTTAGAAATGATGCCTTAGACGCGAACGATTGGTTCGCAAATTTCGCGGGCTTGCCTAAACCGCAAGAACGTCAGAATGATTTTGGCGGGACATTCGGTGGTCCGATTGTGAAGGACAAGACCTTCTTCTTCTTCTCCTACGAGGGCCTTCGCCTGCGCTTGCCCCAGACTACCTTAACGACAGTCCCTGATGTCGCCGCACGCCAGAATGCCGTGCCCGCAATGCAGCCCTTCCTAAATGCGTATCCCCTGCCTAATGGGGCTGACAACCCTGCGACGGGCGTAGCCCAGTTTAACGCCAGTTATTCCAATCCTGCGACGCTCGACGCTTACAGCCTGCGTGTCGACCATAAGTTAAGTAACAACTGGAATCTCTTCGCGCGGTACAGCTACTCTCCTTCCGAATTTGTTGACCGCGGTGGTTCGGCCGGACTGGGCGCCTTAAGCGTACTTCAACCGTTCCGTATCACGACACAGACGGCAACAGTTGGTGCTACGTGGATCATCACGCCAGCAATTACTGACGATCTGAGGTTGAACTACAGCAGAACGAACGGTTCTAGTCAGTATCTTATGGATAACTTTGAGGGAGCTGTTCCGCTTGGATCCCTGCCATTTCCCAGTCCTTTCACCTCTCAGAATGGACTGCTCAACTTCTTCATTTTTCCATTACTACACAGTCATATTTTTGACGGCGAATTCGAACATAACCGGCAGCAACAGTTCAATCTTGTTGACAGCCTGTCTGTGCAGACCGGTCGACACACTCTAAAGTTTGGAATTGACTTTCGACGGTTGTCTCCACTTAGTGAAAATTCGCCGTACTTACAAGCTGCGGCTTTTAGAAGCGTGCCGCTTAGCGAAAACGGAAATGCAGCCGTACATGTGATATCGGCTCAACTCGCTTCAACACTTCTACTCCGGAATCTAAGCGTTTATGGGCAAGATACCTGGCGAGTTCTTCCCCGCCTCACCGTGACCTTCGGGCTCCGATGGGACATTGACTTCGTTCCGCAGTCCCTTAGTGGTCCTGACTTGTCGGCTGCGACCGGTTTTAATTTGAACGATTTCTCCAATTTAGCTCTGGCCCCGCCCGGAACTGCGCCGTACAAGACCACATATGCAAATTTCGCCCCTCGGGTCGGGGTAGCTTATCAACTGGCTCAGGCACAAGATTGGCAGACCGTGCTAAGGGGAGGCTTCGGCGTTTTCTATGACCTTGCGAGTTCACAGGTGGGCAATTCGATTGCCTATGGTAATTATCCATTTGGAGCTTCCAGATTCAGCCCCGGTGGTACTTTTCCACTGAGTGCTGCCGCCGCTGCACCTCCGCCAATCGTCGCACCTAGCGCGAGCAATTCTCAGATCCTGTTTGCCTTTGATCCGAGTCTCAAATTGCCCTACACACTGGAGTGGAATGTTGCTCTTGAGCAAGGACTGGGCAAGCAGCAGAGCGTGTCTGCCTCGTACATCGGTGCGGCCGGCAAGCGGCTTCTTCAAACAGCATCGGTATTGTCTCCGAACGCAAATCTGGAGCTCGCTCAATTGGTATCCAACGTCGGCACATCCGACTACAATGCGTTGCAGCTTCAGTTCCAGCGTCGATTGTCGCATGGTCTTCAGGCGCTGGCTTCATATACATGGTCGCACTCAATCGATACTGGTTCCGCTGGTTCTCTTGGAGTTGGCTCCAATGCGTTTTCGCCTTCTGCGATTGGAGGCTCAAACAGGGCAGCGTCCGACTTCGATATCCGACACGCTTTTTCGGTTGGGACGACGTACGACGTCCCCACCCCCAAGGCGAATCGGTTCGCCAGTGCCATCCTAGGAGGTTGGTCTCTGCAAAACGTCATTCAGGTCCGCTCTGCACCACCAGTGAGCATCCTGGATCAAGACTTCATTCAATTCAATGCTGGATTCGGCGGGAGTATTCGACCTGATTTGGTTCCCGGACAACCTGTGTACGTGTTCGGGTCGCAATGTGCTTCTGTGTTTCAAGCGGCCGGAGAACTTGGCCCCGGGCAGTTATGCCCCGGCGGAAAGGGATTCAATCCAAGTGCGTTTGTGGGTCCTCCGACCGATCCGGTCACCGGCAACCCGGTCCGGCAGGGCAATGTACCAAGGAACTTCGTGAGGGGATTTGGAGCGTCTCAGTGGGATTTTGCGGTTCACCGCGATTTTCCGATTCACGAATCGCTCAAATTACAGTTCCGGGCGGAGATATTCAACGTTCTAAACCATCCGAATTTCGGACAGCCCAGCGGCTGCTTCGGTGCGTCCTGCTCTAACCCGTTCGGGCTGTCAACCCAAATGCTGGGACAAAGCTTAAATGGAGGGAATTTAGGCGGCGGAGCCTTCAATCCACTTTACCAGATCGGCGGGCCACGTTCGATCCAATTTGCTTTGAAGTTGATCTTTTGAGATGACGCGGGCGGGCTGTTTGTGCATACCGACTCGAATCAAAGCGTAAGAAAGGTTTGGGGGCAAAGAAGCCTTAGAGGACGCATTGAAAAAACTAGGTGATCCGAAGAGACAGGTTCAACAAGCGGCCCGAGAAGAGCTCGGATTATCGAATGCATTTTCGTCTGGGTCTTCATCTATCGTTCTCTCTAAGGTGGCAGTAATCCACATGGTCCTGGGATCCATCTCCTTGGTTGGGATGTTCACATTTCTGACCTGCCACGCCCTTGGGACTGGGTTCGGAGAAAACAAAGACCAGCACAGTTTCACAGTTCAGGACGCTATAGAGATCTCGTTCGTAATCGATGGTACCGAGGAAACCAGGATTGAAGATCGTGGCGGCTTTCCTCCAGGCCAGCCGACCATGGCTCCTGACAAAAGGCATTTCTTCTTAATCACGCAACGGGGGGTGCTTGCCACGAACAAACTGGAGGCCACGCTGTGGGTATTTGACTACCAGGCTGTGATGGACTTCGTTTCCAAAAAATCTTCGGTGAAGCCGATTCCAAAGCAGGTAGCGAAGTTGAGCGCCACGAGCAATACTCCTGTAATCTCCGATGCGCGATGGCTGGAAGACTCCAACCGGATTGCCTTCTTAGGAAAAAACAATAACCCCTATCAGCAGTTATTCATTGCGAATGTAAAGAAGCGTGTAGTCATAGAAATGACAAAAAGCAATACCTATGTTACGTCGTATGATATCCGCGGTCAAACAATCGCATATACCACACTAAACCAGGAGGTGGAAAGTCCGCTCACTAACTTTGTGGATGTGACTGGGAAGACGATAAATTCCTTGTTATATGCTAAGAATCCCGGGCGGATAGAGGACTTCACGGGGTCCTGGAAAAAAACAATTCCAAGCATCCTTCATGTTGAAAAAAACGGAAAAGAACTTACAGTTCCCTTTCTCCTGAATGGCAAGCCCTTGAATCTCTTTGCGCCAACCCTTTCACTCTCTCCGGATGGTCAGTCATTGATCACACTCGCTCCCATTCGTGAAATTCCGCCGCATTGGGATCAGTATGAGCCGGGCCGCGGGGCGGAGTTCCTGCGTCTTCGGGCAGGTAATAAATTCGCGTTGGCGATCGAGAACCCCTGGAAGCTCTCTGAGTACATAAAGGTAGACATTCGGACGGGGTTGGCCTCTCCTCTTCTGGATGCGCCCGCTGGACGCAGCTTGATTTTCGGCGCTCCGTCGAGAGCGTTTTGGTTTAAAGATGGCCGGCGGGCAGTGTTGTCAAGTACGTTTTTACCTCTCTGTTTTGCCGACCTACCGGGAAAGGAAACGGATTCACAACATGCGGTTGTCACTGTAGTTGATACTTACAGCGGTAAGGTTCAACCAGTTCGCTATTTCGACAAGAACATCCAAATAACTGATGTCGCATTCGCGGCGGCAAAAAACGAGGTCGTTGTGCGTTACGTAGGGACTGGAGGTCGGGAGGAGAGGCTAAAGGTTGAAACGTACCAGCTTGAGTCGGGGAAATGGGTGGAGGCAGCAACGACAGCAGAACCGTCCAGTGAGAGGCTAAACAACCAAGTAGAAATTGCAATATACGAGGATTTCAACCATCCACCGGTTCTTTCCGGACATCTGGCCGATAGCGCCGAAACCAAGGTTATTTGGGACCCTAATCCGCAAATGGAGGGCATAAAGTTAGGCAAGACGTCCATTTATCATTGGCGTGACAAGAATGGCAATTCATGGGCTGGCATTTTGGCTCTACCTCCGGACTATGACCCCGAGCGTCGCTATCCTCTAGTCATCCAAACCTACGGATATGACGCTAAGAGATTTTTTGTCGACGGAGCCTTTACCACTGGCTATGGAGGCAGGGCACTCGCCTCAAAAGGGATCGTAGTCCTTCAATCCGATGAGGCAGAGACTCATATGGACACTCCGGAAGAGGGACCGGACCAAATTGCCATATTCGAGGCCGCGGTCGAACAGCTGTCGGCGGATGGTTTGGTCGATCCCCGCCGCGTGGGAGTGATCGGATTCAGCCGGACTTGCTTCCATGTGCTGTACGCGATCACACATCGGCCGGATTTGTTCGCTGCGGCGGCGATCACTGATGGCCTCAACTTCAGTTATCTCCAATATGTCTTATCGACCGATCTAAGCAATTTTCAAGACGTTTCCGAGCGCGTGAATGAAAGTGCTCCCTTTGGGGAAGGTCTAAAGAACTGGGCTTCTAATGCCCCGGGATTCAATCTTGACAAGGTTAAAGCACCACTGCTTATCTCGGCGCTTGAGAAAGGGGAGTTGATCTACGAGTGGGAGATTTATTCTGGGCTGCGGAGGTTGGGCAAGCCTGTAGATATGCTGTGGTGGTGGAAGGAAAATACCCCGCATCTGCTGGTTCAACCTGCTCAGCGGTATGCATCGCAGCAGGCGGCCACAGACTGGTTTGACTTTTGGCTGACCCGGCATGAAGATCCCGACGCGACGAAGGTCGAGCAGTATGTGCGCTGGCATGAAATAAGGAAACTACAGGAAAATTACAAGATATCTCGTCAAGCCCCAAACTGAGGTATTCAGACAGGTCAAAGATTTGGGGATGAGACCATGACCCGCATACCATTACACATCTCACAGAGAGGAGTTTTCTTGCCAGCCGTTATGGAGGCTGCGCTCGCGGGCCGCTCGAATTATAAAGACCCTCTCCTGACCGCGAGGGCGGCCAGGAGGGGGCTTGGACGCAACTTAATCGTCCATTTCACAGTCAGTAACTGTCTGCTGCAAGTCGCTCGATGAATCGCCGCTGTTGATTCTGGAGCCTTGGATGGTAACAACTGCGGGACCCAATACTGCGATTTCAGGCTTAGTGTAGTTCATTGTTTTCACCTCCTTCCTTTTCAAAGAGTCAGCTACTTTGCTAGCGGAAGTAGTCCCTGTGAAACTTTGTGTGCGGTGTCCATTCGTCCGGGCCGCTCTAAACCTTCGACTCAACAAGCTCCATACCAACGACATGTCGCATGGAAGGTTCAGTCGAAACGATCCCGCGAGCCTCTACGTCTCTTAGCCAGACCTCCAAACACAGGCCTCTCAACAACCGAATAAAGGTAGTAGTTACCTGTCCATGCTTCATCGCTAGCAGGGCTTCGCGGAACCGGTCCCTGTCGACGTATCCCAGACGACAACTCAGTGGAGAAAGAAGCATCTTTTCGATATTTTCCCAGTTCTTTTCCAGCGTAAGAGGGTAACAGCGAGCTGCACAAGTTTTTGTCTTGCGATGTAAGATCTCCGGCGGGAGGAGACCCGCAAGCGCCCTCCGCATGAGAAAACGTCTCTGCCCTGGGCGCAGTACCTGATCAAGAGGAATGCTGAGAAGGAATTCGAGTAGGGTCTGGTCGAGGTAGGGATATCTTTTCTCTAGAAGTGACGGTCGGCCGTATGCGATCACTTGCGCCAGCGAATTGACCGTTTGCACCGCGTCGCGAACAGAAGGACGCAAACCCGATAACCCATTCCGCAATTGCAGCTGAAGAGCGCCAAGTCTATATTTCCGGGCGAAATGGCGATTGATCCACGGTTCCACGTCGCCTCTTGCTGTCAATCGAGCGCGAACTGATCCTGGCAACAGTTCAAGCAACGTTTGAAAAAACAGGTGGATCAAGGGACGCTTTCTAATAAGCAGACTCCAAGCCACAAGTTGCCGGGACAGCTCCGCGAACCGAAACTGGATAAGCAAGTCCGCCATCTGGATTCGGGGGTCTAAAGGCTGGCCGTTCACTTCATCGCCGCCTAGTCCAGAGAGTACTACCCGGTATTCGTCGCGTCGGACAATTTCAGATATTGCTGATTTTGCCTCTGTTCTGATCCCAAAGCCTGGCGTCGCACTAAAGGTAGGAGAATCTAATGAGAGTGAATCGCCAGTTCCCTTGAGATCCACACGAAAGCCCCTTCTTCCACGTTTGTCCTCCACCGTGATGAGATGCTCGAAATCGTCCTCGCCAGGTTCGTTTGAATCGAAATACGAAAAGGTGTCCAACCTTGGTGCTTCCGCTCCCTCATTCGCGAAGATATCGTCGGCCATGCAAACCATGGAAGAAGAATCCAGTCCCCCGCTCAGGTCGGCCAAAATGGGCGAGTCCGTGCGGAGTCGTCGGCGTACCGCTTGCCGAAGCAAATAGCGATAGTGTTCTTCGTATTCTGCGTCTGTCTTGTAGTGGGTCCTGAGGCGAGTGTTGAAAGACCAGTATGTACGAATAGTAGATGTTCCGTGCCGGACAAGGACGAACTTTCCTGGAGGGACGCGATGAATCTCTCGATAAGGTGTGAGGTTCTCATCCGGGTGGAACGCGAGGTAACCGGCGATATATTCGTCGCAAAGGCTGAATCTGTCTCCCGACAGTGCCAGCGGAGCCAAGTGGCTGCACCAAATGATCCTTTGCGCGCGCTCGTAGAAAAAGAGTGGCCGGATTCCCATATAGTCGACGGCAAGAATCAATTCTTTATCGCGTGGGTTCCAGATCGAAAGTGCCCAATCGCCGAGGAACTTGGGCAAGCTGTCCGTTCCCCATCGTTCAAAAGCCGCCCCGACAATCGCTAGATCGGTCGGAGCGGCTCCGTGGTTATCCCACAACTGCGCAATCAGCTCGTCTCGGTTGTCAAGACGACCGTCCCAGAGGATAACTTTGCCACTTTCAGAGACATATGGTTGATGTTCGAGTCGTGACTCCGACGTTGTATGGAAGGGGCGATACAACATTTCGACCGGACCATCAGAGAGAAAGAATTCGCCATCGGAGCCGTATTCCTTGACAGCTTCACTGATCCTTGCCAGAAACTCGGGCTCGACGCGCTGGTCATCAAAATTGTAGACGCCTGCTTGTACGCTCATGATCTCGCTCCCTAGCAGCGTTCCCATACTCCGTAAATCTTTTGGACATCCTTGCGTTCATTAATGGCCTTGCCCTCGACCTCGGTCCAGGCGTGCGCCTTGAATGGCAAGATTTGTGCCCCCACCACCATTTGGGCGCGTACACCACAACTGCGCAGCAGACACGTTGTGACGGTTGAGCGCTGAAGACAAAGGACGGCCCTTGGGTACCAAACACAAGCGTGGTTGACAGCTCTACACACCCGCTCAACTACGTCCTGCCCGGGTGGGTGTGAACCTGCTTTGAAACTACGCACAAATTCATGCAGGCGTGCAAAATCACGGCCGAGCCCTCTTAGGTCAAATGCGAGCAGCCCATAGAATGCTTTCACGTAGAGAAAGTCCATACAATTGGCCCCCTTTTACGGATCCAATCCGAGCTCGCGACAAAGGAACGCCAACCGGTCCGTCAAAGCATCGATTCGTCTTGTGAGCGGCTGAACAGGTGTATGACCCCACTCGCGCTTGTAATCCAAGAGAATTGGATGGTTTGAGGTTGTAGCTCCTTGTAGTCTCGCCGTCATTTTTCGTGCATGCAATGGATTGCAACGAGTGTCGGCATCTCCGGAAATAAGCAGCACCGCTGGATATGCTGCGCCAGCTTCAACTTTGTGGTAGGGCGAATAGTCAAGCAATGCCTTGAAATCAGTTTCAGTTTCTACGGATCCATATTCATCGATCCAGTCGTCAGCGAAATCAAAGAGGTGATAGCGAAGCATGTCGAGAAGTGGACCCAAACAGACGACGGCCCGAAACAGGTCTGGCCTCTGAGTGAGTGCCGCGGCGACCAGGAGCCCTCCATTTGATCCACCGCCGATTGCTAACTTTCCCTGTACTGTATGCCCTTCCCGAATGAGCCACTCGGCGGCACTGACGAAGTCATCGATGGCGGTCTGACGCTTCGTCCTCTTAGCTGCCATGTGCCACGCCTCCCCAAATTCAGATCCGCCACGGATATTTGCTATCGCGAGCAAACATCCTCGCTCAATCAGATACGTTCCATAAGCTGTGAAGTGGGGTGTGATGCTTTTCCCGAACCCGCCGTAAGCTGTTAGGAAGGTGTGAAGCGGACCGGTCGCTCGGGGGTCTCGTTTCGAGACCAGGAACATCGGTATCACCGTTCGGTCTTTTGATGGGTAAGCGATCCGCTCGAATTTAATGGGCGATCGGGGAAAATCAATTTTGGTGCGAGTCCATGTCTTTTGCTTCCCAGTGGGAATGTGGTGGCAGAGGATTGAGGGAGGATGGACGAAGGAAGAGAATTTAATGAAGATTGTATCATTCTCGGGGCGACTAACAAAAATGAACGCCGTGCCTATTGTGGGAAGGGGAATTGTGCCCATATTCTTTCCACTGAGACTAAACATCTGAATTACCGTTGAGAGGTTTCTGGAATAGGTGACAAAAACAAACCCCCCAGCTAAGACTGCTCGGAGAATGCGTGAGTCGCATTCCGGGACGACGTCTCGCCAGCTGTCTGGCTCAGGACGGTTTATATCGATCATGACGAATCGACAGTTGGGCGCGTTCCAGTCAGTAAGTGCGAACAGGGCGTCGTCCAAGAGATACGGAACAAAAAGACCCTGCATCTGTTTAACAACCAGCTTGGGGGGAGTGTTTGTCGCGATATCGTGGACCAGAAATTCGATGCTTATGGCATCCCCCTTGGACGTCTGAAAGTAGCCTAGCCGCCGAGTACACGGAGACGCGAGAAGGAAGAGTTGCCTCTTTGGGCTGTGCCCCCCAACGAATTCGTCTTTGTCTTGCTCTTTGCTCTGACCAAAAGTGTGGTAGGAAACAATAGGGGGGCCATTGGAGCCGATAGTCTCATGAGAGTAATAAAAGCCCTGTCCATCTCCAGAGAACGCGAGACCCCGAAAGAAGCCGTGCTCAAGGCGGTCCTCTAGACGTTCCCGCCGGAGAACATCGAAGAACTCAATCGAACAAGAATCCTCTCCTCCCTCCCTCACGGCAAGGGCGAGAAGATTTCCATCTCTGGAAACATTGAGGATGCTTAGCGCACTTGCTCCGCATGTATCTTTTTCTCCAGGGTCAATGAGAATTACCTCGTTGTTATTGTCATCATCACGCATCGCAATCGCTGGTTGTTGTGCATGAGGCGCACGCTTCAAATAGAAGTAACGATTGCCCACCTTCCAGGGGTCAGAGATGGTTTCAACAGCCAACAACTTTTCGACGCGCCTTCGGATGCGGTCACGGCCGGTGATTGCATCCAAATACGCACGCGTATAAGCGGTCTGCTCTTCGAGCCACTTTCGAGTTCTCTGAGAGTTTTGGTCTTCGAGCCAGCGATAGGGATCCGTGATGGAAACGCTATGCAGGACGTCTGTTACAGGTTCAACGGGAGTTGTGGGCGGGGAATTTAGAGTGAGCGGCATTCGCCAATCTCCGATTCACGACCGTATCAGTGGCCCTTCGCGAGCGACCCTGAGAGGGGGCCGTTCCTCAGGTTTCCAAAATCACCTGCAACCTGAGTCGCCAGCTGGGACTCCGAAACTTTGTGGAAGGCGGGCCGACGTGGCGATACTGCGCGATGTTATCTACGGATTCAATCAAAAAGGGTACGCATATTCGGCCAAACGCACGCCGAGTCGGCCATGCACATAATTTACAGGAGGGGACATTCTCCTCAGAGGGTATGCTTGAAGAGTGGGAAGAACCCTCAGCGATCCGCCGCGACGGTTGGTGTGTTGTGCAGGTGCGCGTACAGGCCGCCGTTACTAATCAATTGTGGGTGAGTGCCTTGTTCCTCAATCACACCTCGATTGACTACGACAATGCGGTCAACCCAGTTAAGCGAGGAGATCCGGTGCGAGATAAAGACCATTGTCTGGTTTCGAAAATGCTGCGCCAGATTTGTGAGAACCCGTCGTTCAGATGGAGCATCCAACGCCGATGTCGATTCGTCCAGCAGAAGCAGCGAAGGGTTCTGAACCACAGCGCGAGCCAAGGCAACACGCTGGCGCTCGCCACCTGACAATGCACTGCCTCTCGGGCCAAGCGGACTGTCCCAAACCTTGGGCAGGCGTTGCAGTAATTCCTCGAGATCGGCAATTTCAATCGCATGACGCAGATCTTTCATTGTTGCGGAGGGATTTCCCAGCAAGACATTCTCTTTCAGAGTTCTATCGAAGAGGACGGCGTCCTGCATGACGTAACAGAGTTTTGTTCGAAGGCATCCGAGTCGCAATTCTCGAATGTCGATTCCGTCGATATAGACGGCGCCGGAATCAACGTCATACAGCCTGGCCATCAGCTTCGCGACGGTACTTTTGCCGCTCCCACTCACGCCGACTAACCCGACTTTGATACCGGCCTCCAGTTTTAGGTCGAAGCCCTGCAGGACGGGCTGCCGACCGGAGTATGAAAACGAGACGCCACGCATCTCAACATAACCACGAGTTGGTGAAGGAAGATGGAGCGCGGTGGGCTTTTCCGTCACGCTCGGCGTCATTTCGATAACTTCGAGGATTCTTCGAATGCTCGTTTTCAGCCGGTTTAGCCTTGAATAGATCTCTACCGCAGCGTGAAGGGGGTCAAAGAGTCTCGCCATGTAACTGTAGAAAGCAACGAGGCCACCAATTGTCAAAGCTCCCGCAAACACCTGGTAGCCGCCAAATCCGAGGATGGCAATGGTGCCGAGAGCGATCACCGACATATAGGACGTGCTGAACAATATCTCGATCAGGCTCCGATGATTGATTGCTCTCAGTTTTGCAGAGCCTCGCTCCATGAATGCTCTCGTTTGATTGTGCTCCTGGTGCAATAGCTGGATTTGGATGATGGAGGCCAAATGGTCTTGGAGAAAGTTACTTTCTAGGCTGGATTGCTGTTGCGCATCATCCGAGGCCGCTCGGAGCAGGGCTTCGAAGTGCCTCTGAAAGACGAAGAAAACAGGGATGAGGGGAAGCACCATGCATGTCAACCGGAAATCCAGAACGGACATTGTTCCGAGCACAAAAATCGTGGTGAAGGTGGCCTGAAGAGCATAGGGCACGAGACTCGATCCCAATTCTGCCACCTGATCAATGTCCTGTTGCATTCTGTAGAGCTTTTGGCCCGTAGGTGTTGTTTCGTGGTAGTCCGCGGAGAGGCGGTTCATTTGCTCGAGGATTCCCAATCGAATGCGGAAAACGAGATTCTGCATTGTGCGGGAATAGATCAATGCTCCAAGGCCCGAAAAACCCAAGCGGGCTGTATAGATTAGGAAAAATCCTGACGCGGCAAGGAGCAGTAAGTGGGTGTCTTTCCGGGGAAGAATTCTGTCAATCAGCCATTTAATGATTAGCGGGTCCAACAGAAACATCAGACTACTTAGGACGATTAAGGACACGCTGAGAAGATGAGCGCGGATGAGCGGGCGTAATTGGCGGGCAAACCAACGAAACTGAGGGTTAAGTTTCAGACTCAAAAGTGCTCCTCCGGTGTTTCGATCATCCAGCCTCGAGACCCGAGCGAACAAATAATGTGGCCATTTGGGATGGGCTACGGTCGCCTGGACACATGGCCGCGAGATTGATCGGTGCTAAGTGGATGTGGGTGAAGTGGGTCTCCCTTTCCTCCCTGTGGTAGCCTGTGAGATCTTTCCAATCGACATTAGATATGCAGTCGTGGATTTTCGCCCCTCCTCAATTATGGTCAGTAGGAAGTTCGTAAATTCTCCAAGCTCCAAGGTCCTCACTTCTCGCCCCAGAGCGAGTTCAACTGCTGGGTGGAAATCGGTCCGGTCGAGAAACGTCACGGTCATGTCGTGCTCTTTCCAGTGGTAAACCAACAAAGTCTTATCCTTTCATCGCGGCTGCGGGAATTAGGCACTCGGAACGGCGCAATAACTTCAAACCGTCTTGTGCTGCATGGGGCCATGTGAAGCACACGTCGGGTCGGATTGAGACAGACCTAAGGCGTTAAGCAGCACATTCCCTTCGACTCCAGATCCTCCGGAATTCCAACGGGCTCAGGCGAAACAATTCCTTAAAGCTCCTGGTGAATTCGGCAGTTCTGCGATATCCGATGTCTAGCGCGATCACCTTGACGGGTTCCTGCGTAGCCGCCAATTGTCTTGCTGCGAAAGCGAGCCGTTTGTTCTTGGCGTATTTTCTGAAGCTCATACCGACTAAGGATTTGAACAACCGTCGTGCTTGACGCCCGGATGTGGCCAATCCAAGCTCTTCGCAAACCTTCTCGATACTCAGTCGATCTCCAGCTGAATGACCGTCGATGAATTCTTTGATTCTCTCGGCGCGCCAATCTGCGTTAGGGGATGAGCTTCGTTTTTCGCGAATTACCCGTCTCACGAACGAATCAGAATTATCTAGGAGTTGGACACCAGGCCTCTCATAAGTAATCGCGCTAATAACCATCACGGGTTTCCTTTCTGGGGCTGGGCGACGATACTTCGGTCGTAGACCGCGCGAAATGTTGCGCTAACCTGCGGCTCGCGTAACGATGCAGTTCTCTACCGCAGATGCTTATCACATGGCGGCTTCCGGTATAGGCTCCCCTCTACATCCCTGAAATCACAGGTCCAGGCCGCCGGTGCATTCGACAGGTCGGTTCCTAGGGAGGCACACCATGTGTTCCGAAACATGTCAAACCCGCGACGCGGCGGCCTTGGGCTCGTGAAACAAGCCGTTCCGTTGAACGAGCCCCATTTCTTCCAACTTCGTTAGGTACTCGTTGATGTCGCGCTCGAGGTCCTCATGGGAGATTTTGTAGTGAGTTGCCATCACATCCGCGAGTCCCCGAAGATCGATTCCTGAAAGGCTCGCAGCCACTGTGCTCCAGACTCGCGCTGCAACTGGGTTGAGGCTGTAGCAGAGGCCCTTTCGAATATCGAGAAGCACAGCACCATCTTCGGAATATGTGGCACGGACGTTTGAAGAAACTAGCCATTTAGCAATTGCATCCGTTTTCACGTTTTCCCTCCTGCAGAAGTGTCCGAATTCGAATCAAACGGCCCCGGGGCTAGCTGAGGACGTTAGTAAGACTGAAGGAGTAGTCTGGAGTCCGACGAAGCTCCTCTGTCTCGCGCCACCGCTTGTGTGGCAACGCGTTTGAAGTTGTGACTCAAATTTGAGTTAGTGTGTAAAAAAAAATGTTTTTGCTCTGAATCCGGGCCAAGACTGAGACAAGGCTAAGCGGAGGTGTCCGGTTCGAAGAGTGTTGTCGAGGCTGTTGTCTGGTTGGTTTCAAAGACTTACGGACAGCAATTGCGCTGGCCCGCTCTTTGGTTGGGCGATGCGGGTAGGTCGGGGTCCGAGCCGCAATTTCCATCCCTAGAGAGAATTGTGGCCGAGAATCCGACCTGATGTCGTTACGCCATTGCGTTCTTTGATACTCGACTGTGACCCAAGCGGTTGCTGCCAGCAGCTTCAGAGTCCCGTGCTCGCTGACCATTCAACAAATGTTGCTCTGTTCTGTTGGCCAAGCTTGGCACAAAGCTATCCGGTGGCGCGAGAGTCCGAGTTGGGGTATGTTAGAGGGGACGATAGAATTCCTTCTCTTATTTGAAACGCTAGGTACTATTGCAACACTACCACGTATAGAGTAGCGTACCTTTATGACCCGGGGTCGGTCACTCCCGTCTAGGAATCCTCCGGGCCCTCCCGGGCAACGCATCAAAGCCCTGCGCGAGGCCTTGGGAATCAGCGGTCGAGATGTGCAAACCTATAGCCGCTTAATTGCGCATTCGCAAGGGAACAAAAGATATTGCATCTCCCACAGTTCGCTAGTCGAGATCGAGAACTCCACCAGGGTCCCGAGTGTCCACAAACTTTTCACATTGAGCGCACTCTATCGAATTAATTTCGTGGACCTTCTTCTGTTCTTCGGAATCGATCTGGATCAGATCAACACTGCTCGCCTCGCAGTCAAACTACCCAAAACTCATCTCGTTCCTTCGGAGATCTATGACACGGAACGCCGTGTGAGTTTTCCGGTGAGGTTTGATCCGGGAGCGAGGATCGAGGAGACGAACCTCCTTTCTCGGATAGTGCAGACTTGGGGCGAAATACCCATAGCGTTCGTTCAGAATCTCGGACTTCGGAAATATCTCTACGGATTCATTGGGATGGATGACTACACGCTGTACCCAATGATTCGTCCCGGCGCTTTCATCCAGATAGATGACGAAGACATCAAGATTGACCCGGACCCAGGAGACAACGAGTTTGAGCGTCCTATCTACTTCTTTCAGCTTAGAGACGGCTATGCATATGGCTGGTGTGAATTGGAAGGCAAGGTCCTGAGCATCATTCCTCATTCGATGTCGGGGAGAAAAACACGACAATTCAACTATCCGGACGACATAGACGTTGTGGGCCGGGTAGTTGCGGTGGCGATGCCTCTCCGGCGGAAACCGGACCGATCATCCTTGCCTGTCCCTGACACAAAGAGAATTCACTAAACCACCGGAGATGTCCTTGCCGATCCCTAACCGGAGTCAACCGATTCTACAACCATTCCAAATCGGTACACCTAAACCGAAGTTCTATTGCTCTCGCTAAGTTCCTTTGTTCTGCTGGTTTAATACCAAAGAAGTAACTAGGCGATGCTCAAATTACACCCCGGAGGAAGACTTAGGGCGATCCGCAAGCACGTCGGGATTTCCACGCGTCAAGTCGAACAATACAGCCGTCAGATCGCAAATACCGAAGGCAATGCGAAGTTCTATATTTCCAATGCGTGGCTCAGCCAGATAGAGGCGACGGGGTCAGTCCCGAGTGTTCAAAAGCTCTTCAGCTTAAGCGTCATCTACCGGATTAATTTCGTCGAGTTGCTGTCTCTGTTTGGGATCGACCTGGAGAGAATCGGCCTCCATCAGCTCGAAATTCGTTTGCCGAAAACGCACATTGCAAGGCTCGAAGTTTACAATAAAGACGGGACCGCCGCTTTTCCTGTGCGCTTCCACAAAGAGTTTAGCCTGGAGAAGACAACTCTGCTCTCACGTATAGTGAAAATCTGGGGGGAGGTCCCAATTTCCGTCATTCGGCATCTGGATATCAGGCATAGTGAATACGGTTATGTCGGCCTTCGAGACCATACGATGGATCCCCTTGTCCCACCGGGCTCTTTCGTTCAGATTGACAACCAAGTGCGCGACCTCCTTAGTCCCTGTTCGTGGCGGACAGAATTGGATCGGCCAATTTATTTTGTAAGAACTCCATCTGGGTACGTTTGCTCTTGGTGTGAACTGAAGAGGAATCAGTTGACCTTGGTGCCCCATCCGCTGTCACGCAGCCGCCTTCGGCACTTCGCCTATGGCCGGGAAGCGGCAATCATCGGTAGAGTGATCGGAATTGCTATGCGGATTGTTCATCCTGAGAAACGGGCTTCTGACGTGTCTGTAAGATCGCCAAAGCCATCTTGACGTTGGACAAGAAAACCTCAGCCTCCAATTCATCGCACTCCGAGGGAATCGTGACCCGATACGATCCAAGGTGTTTCCAACTCTTCAAAAACTCCCCCGGTTGTTCATCTGTCGAGGACATATAGTTCCTCAGCTCCTCGATCAATTCTTCCAAAGAAACGTACACAAGCCGATCGAAAATTTCTCTGTGGCACATTGCCATTGCTTTGGATGCAGCATTGTGGCTGAAGTGAAATTCCAAGCCGTCGTGATAGTACTGGCCGCTGTTACAATCGCGCGAAGATGCCAAATAAACTAGACGACTAAAGTCGCCCGGGAGTCTTGAGAGCGTGCGATTTCTGAGGTCAGTTACAGCCGGTTCAACGTCGATGTTTCTCTGTTCTAAGCTCACATCTCCGCCTTATTTAGTTCCGAGCCGTTTCGTGGTTGAAATTCGTTCCGGTCACTCTGCAGCTTGCAGGGTCAACCCTTGCCATGAGTTGCTCAAATGCGCCACGCAGCTGTGCCGCCCATTGAAGAATTTGTCCGACGATCTTGCGAGTCCGGACAGGACCGTGAAGCCAGACCCAGCCGATCAGAGAGTTGCACAGAATGAGGAACAGAAAGTAGCTCACAGCAAGCCTTATCTCCGTCGCGAGGTGCAGATCTTTGCTCTGCTGCGCGCCCGCCACATGTGCGCGCATGACCTGCGAGACTCGCTTACGCGTACGTCGAAGCCAGGAAATGGCAAGAACGGTGCGTTCGCGCTGAAACATTCGCTGAATTTCTGAAGGCGTGTCATGTGAGATGAAATCCCAATCCTCCGGACCAAATATCCTTTCACCAAGATCTCTATGTGGGGCAGTCCTACCAAGACCTAACCGATGTTGTCGGGGTGTTAGTAGTTCTGCGCGGCCTGCACGAGTTACAAAGCTCTGTCGAGCCCATAAACACAGGGCGGCCAGAAGCAACAATCCAATGCCGAGGTACGGTAGTAGCAACTGGATCATAGTTCACCGTCCAGCTTCAAGAACGACTGCGCTCTGGACAGGACTCTCTTGGTCTTATTGACAAGGAATCTATAGTCGAGCTCTATCTGGGATTCAGTTTCAGCCTCGGGATTGGGTTGATAGGACCACAGAGCCAAGCTCCAGATGAACAGGGCAACTAGATACGCTATGGGCTGCACAAACCGCCATGCTGGGCGAAGGCCATATCCGGGTAGAGATCCGAAGGCCAGGGACATTACGCTGGCGCAGATATAGAAGCCATAACCTAAAGTGATCCCTTTGAGGTTTCTACCAATCGGGACCCAATAGTAGGCAAGCAATGCGACGATGCCAAATAGCAACAATGCCTGAACTGTTCTCAGGCTCCGCTCGAGTTCTGCCGATGTCGTCGCCGGTGACCAAACAGGGCTACTCAGCGCATTCGCCATGACTTTCAATATGACTGCGCCCAACACGACCAAAAGAAAAGTCCGTGCGATGCGTGCTGCACCCGGTGAGCTTTTCAGCGCATGCTTGTAGATTTCGAGGATGACTGCATAGCCGACAGATGCCGCGAGAAATTCTGTATACCAGTAGAAGGCCGGGTAACTAATCGGACGGAAGTGGAATATAGAGAAACGGACGACTTCGAGGAAAAAAACAGTACTTAGGTAGAGATAGAAGGCAGGATACTTCCCGTAAAGTTTCGCTTTGCCGGAACGCACCAGAACAAAAGCTTCTGTTGCACTCACTATCCACCACAGAATTTGCGAGAACACACTCGGCGCCGTTACGGGGACGCAGGCTGAATATTAACACACAAGGAGGGAAAAGAATGGGCATCTTCTCCCTCCCTGCATTCGTGCGGAACGTGTCAGGAAAGCTTCGGAACCCAGGGGATTGGAATTGGCGGCGGCACAGGTGCTCCTCCATCAGCTTTCAAGACAGAATTTGAAGAAGTTGCCGTATGGTTTGAACCGGCTCGCGATAAAACACTTCCTAGAATCGCAAGCGATAGAAGCCAAATCAGCTTTCGTACTTTCATGGTAACTCCTTTTCTCGGTTAGGGTTGGGCCGGTGACAAGAGACTAGTGTGGTTGTCCTAGAACGCTCAAAACTCTCGTTATCCGCTCGGCCCGCCGAGCACCTATTCGGGCAACTTCTGGAAAGCGTGCAACTCCATTGGCTTGGCGGGGCCAGGTTCCAGACGTCTTGTTTGAGCTTTGAGTCATGGGTGGGATGTTGAGGCACTGAAGCGAGGCGAAGCACGAACGACAGAGTGCCACCGCGCGGATCTCTGACCAACAGCCAGAAGGACATCAGAGAGTCTGCTGTTAGATTTTTGGGAGACTCGGGGTTGAATTTGGAGGTACAGTCTTGGTGGACCTCATATCTCAGGAGGAGGTAACGAGAGCGTGATTATTGGAGACCGCTTACGTGATATGCGCGAGCAGAAGAAGCTCTCGCAAGGGGATATTGAAAAGAGGACTGGTCTGCTTCGGTGCTACATTTCGCGCGTTGAAAACGGACACACGGTCCCGGCTATCGAATCATTGGAAAAGCTGGCCCGCGCGTTGGAGGTCCCCCTCTATCACCTTTTTTATGATGGTGACGAGCCGCCTAAACCGCCGAATCTTCCCAAGCGGAAGTCGTCTGACGACATCGCCTGGGGGAGCACCGGCAAAGATGCGCGCTATCTCAACAAACTCCGCCGTCTCTTGGGCAAAACAGAAGAAGAAGATCGTAAGCTTCTTCTGTACATGGCCCAGAAAATGGCCCGGCCGAGAGCTGGTCGAGCCACGAGCAACTAAAATCCGGTTGGCGGGTTGGATGCGGATAGCTGTCACAATTGGTCAGAAAGGATTCAAGCCACACCGGAGTGGGGCTGCAAGGGGTGACAAGATGGACTGCCCGAAGTGCAGTAGTACTGACCTAAAGAAAGTCTCGCTGGCGTACCAAGAGGGGCTTTTTCACCTAGATACGCGGACCCGAATGTTGGGACTTTTGTTCGCCAGTGGAGGGCCCGACGTCATGGTCGGAAGAGCGACCACGAGTGGTGTACAACAATCGAGCCTTTCCAAAAGCCTCGTTCCTCCTACCAAGTGGTCCTACCTCAAATTGATTCTGTGGTCTGCCGCGACTACGTTCGTGGCCCTCATAGCCTACGTCCGTGTTGTAATGACCAGCCCGCCCCCCGTGTCATCGCTTCCCGTGAAGCTCTACGTTGCAATAGCTCCCCTCGTGTTCATTTTCCTTTTTATTTCGATCTGGCGGCACAACCATTCCACCTACCGGCTGAAATACTCACAGTGGAACGATTCTTATATCTGTCATCGGTGTGGCACAGTTAGCCGACACGGTTCCGCTAGCAGTCCACTTTCCTAAGCGCGAAACGCTTACAGAATATTTCGATGTCCACAGTTTGAAAAGTGCTAGTGCTGACCTAGATTCTTAATGATTGGTACGTTGGAGTCTCGAAACGGCCGAAGCCAACAACTCTGCGAGATCCCAAACTCCCTGATCGAACAAGGAACTAATAGCGTCGCACGACGCGGCAGTGATTTCCTCTCCTGGTCCGGTTTCTTCGCGCCTCCATCGGAATAGCTGGCCTCCGGTGAGGATATAATTGCCGAGCCGCAAGGCGCCGGAATGTGTTTCGTCAATTTTGCCGTTGTACAGCAACATCAAAATCAGCACCGCAAGCGGGGGCGTCTGAGTGATGTGGAGGGTTGTCGGAGATGCGTACACCTGGTGAAGCGTCTTTTTCATCGGAACAAAAAGATCACGAACAACTGCGGACTTTCCGGCCTCACATGCAGCGAGAAAGACGTATTCGGGCTCAAACGGCTGGAGCCAGTTACCCACGCCGCGCCAGCTGCAAAGAACGGAGTCGCTGGTGAGTTCAAGCCCGGCTTGATTGCTATGACCAACGATCAAAATCGACCGAAAACGGCCATGCTCATCGAACGTCTCGGCAAGATCTCGCATTAGTCTGTCTACGGAGGATGTCCTCACAAGGACGATTCGCTTGTGCGGCCGTAGCGCTCTGGCAAAATCATTATTGGTGAGTCGGGCAAAGGCCGTGCCAAGGTCCATGCCATCGGCAGCAAGCTTTGTGGAATTGCACTCGATGATCAGCAGATCCTTTCGCCGCGGCTTTCGTTGCCGGAGTCTATCGCCGCGTTCTTTCCCCCGCGCGGATTTCGAAGTGGGCTTGTTGCGCGACGCTCTCGGCAAGGAGGAAACCTCTTGCCAAGCGTATCAGACTCGCGCGACGGGAAGTGCAGGCGAATCGATGTCTCCACAGCTGTCTTTTGCGACTTATCCGCATCAACCGTGAGGTGAATTCGAAAATGCGGGAATTTTCCTTGCATCATCCTTCGGTTCCCGCACTGAATGACAAAAGACGCTATTGCCAACATCACTCAGATCGCGACCTTTCAGAATTCTCGCTTTTCACACGCGACTGAGACGATGGACAATTTTATCGTTTGGGTAGAAAGTGTTGAAATCATGGCCATTGCCCAGGCTAGTCCGAAGAACACGATCACCGAGGTGACGCGACGCGCGATTATCGACTATCTCTCGGTTGGCCGCCAATGGTCCGGCAGTCTGAATGAGGATGAATTCCTGGGGCGGATTTACGACCTCAAGCGAATGCCTTCCACGGACTACCGGCATGAGTACGACGACGCTGCGAAGGACATCCACAAGCATCGCGTGATGAACTCGGACTGGTCTGACGACTGGGTATTCACGGATGGACGTTTCGATTTGCTGCACGGCCCGGACGAACCGTTTCTCAAATTCCTTGCGGAGACCGTCCACCCCATCGTTCGGCCGGACACGGCCGAATCCGAAAAAATGACCACCGAATACAATACGCTCCTGGCCGCCGATGGATGGGAGATCCACCCTATCAAGGAAATCTCCGGAAAAGCCGTCTTCGGATATCGGCGCGCCATCGACAGCGCGCGGCCGCATTTGCAGGAAGCGGCGCGTGTCGCCGAGGCTCTCAGCGGGCACTACGTCGCGCAGCAGGTCCGGCGTATGCAGGAAGCGGTAGAAAAAGACCCTGAGCTTGCCATAGGAACGGCGAAGGAATTCCTGGAGACGCTGTGCAAGACGATATTGAGTGAACGGGGTATGGACGTTTCCAAGAATGAAGATTTTCCCGCGCTTGTAAAAACCACTGTTAAGAGCCTGAGCGTGGTGCCTAAAAGCCTGGCCGCGCAGCCACAGTCGGAGAAAACCATCAGTGCCTTGCTGGGCAATCTTGCCGCTATCGGCCACCAGCTGGCGGAAATGCGGAACCAGTCCGGCACAGGTCACGGGAAGTCTACCGAACACGTGAGCCTGGAGAAGAAACATGCGAAGCTGGCGGTCGGCGCAGCCGCAACGCTTGCAGTTTTCCTCTACGAATGCCATGAAGCTGAGAAACCCGCTTAGAACAGAATTCAAGGATGTTCGTTATTGAAAGAAAGCCGCCCACCAAGGGCGCGCCGTCAGCGAAACTTAGGTACACCGTCGCCGAACTGCTGCAACCCATCCGGACTTGCGCCGCACGGTTTGCGCGCGTGCGCCTTCGCGAAGGTCATCCTTAAAGATGCAAAGGCAGTCGTCAATCTCGGAGGGTGCCAGGCGCGAAAACGCTTTGGGCAATATCTTTGGATCAAACGACTCGCCACGGATGTTGAACACACGAGCGCCCGTCCTTGTGCCTGCGTGCAGATACACGTGCCTCGGTGCTTTGCCGAAATGAGCGCCGATCCGGTGAGAGATGTCGTACACGGTGAGCGCTCCAATACCCTTGGTGTTCCCAGTCTCGCGTTCCACGAGTCGATGAAGAGCGGCGAAGTCAGCCGCCTTGGCAAGCTTGCGTCCGATCCCTTGGAGCTGTGCCTCCACCTGTTCGAGTACCGTCCTCGGGATGCGCCGCTGATGCGGATGGCGCTTGCCGCTCGGCAGTTCACATAGCGCAGCCTTGCGGATGGCCGCAGACGGACTGCGCTGTATTTCGAAGAAGCGCATTTCCGCGCGCGCGTCGTCGCGATATTCGTCGATATAGTCGTTGACGATTTCGTCGAAGGTCATCGGCGTCCCCCGGGCCGCAGCCACTCCTGTATTTCATCGTCCTGAAAAGCTATTTTTGCAATTTCAGAATCAAGAAAAAGACAGGAATTGTGAACAGCGCGAGCAGGAACTGAATAGCAATGTAACTGCAAAGCTGCGAGACGATCAGCCTTCGGGTGACCGTGGACTGTTGTTTAGGAGTCGGCGGAGAACCGGCCGCCACTGCTGCAATCATCTTGCCCGCACGTCGAAATTTAAAAAGACACCATACTCCTACCAGTGCCAGAAGCAGATTGTGGCATTCGAGATACCTATTCCAATCAAAACGAACGGCGAGATCGGCAACAATATTCAGGATTGATGCGGCGGTCTGCGGCAACAGGAACAAGGCCCCGATTGAGTACAGGTAAATCGCATCCGCATTATCAGCAAAACGAAAAAACTGGCGCTTACGTCGAAGCAAAAAGCGAAACAAGGCTGCGTTGAGAACAAGGCTGCCTCCGACAACCAGCAGCCAATATGACTGTTCTAGATTTGAGAATTTGACGATTGCCTGAAGCAGGGTTCTATCGCGATGGAACAGTTTCTCGCCCTCTCTGCCCACCTCCGCGCCACCTTCCAATGCGCGTTCACCTATCTCGATAGCCAGCGCCTTTAATCTGGCCTGGCGAGCGTCGAAATAAGCCTGTTCGTCCGGCGTCATCTGCGAACGCGGCTTGCCGGCGTCGCGCTCCTTAACCAG
>Ga0207015_1068_pt2 | contig 34344 bp, 28 predicted proteins | sample Alteio_BWMinCont_53_FD_153486 | JGI IMG/M metagenome (GOLD analysis project Ga0207015, IMG submission 153486) | Enriched cells from forest soil in Barre Woods Harvard Forest LTER site, Petersham, Massachusetts, United States -... | ecosystem: Environmental > Terrestrial > Soil > Temperate forest >...
TTTCCATGCAGCCGGCGGGAGTGCAGGCGACCAGGCCGGGGCGTCCGCTGACCAGGCGGCCGAGATTGACGGGGTGAAAACCGTCCACATCCTTGGACGAATCGACGGCTTCGAGGATGCGTTTGGTGTCGACTTGCGCAGGGAGTGGAAGTTGGACGAGGATGCCGTCAACGTCGTTGTCGCGGTTCAGATCTTCGACGACCCGCAGCATGTCCAGCGTGGTAGTGTCGGCGGAAGGGGTGATCAGGCCGCTGGAAATGCCGATCTGCTCGCACGCCGCAATCTTGCTGTTGACGTAGAGTTGCGAGGCGGGATTGTTTCCGGCGAGGAGCGCGGCCAGGCCGGGACGGATTCCAGCAGCGGTGAGTACGCGGACTTCGTCCTTCAATTCCTCGAAGATCTGGTCGCGAATCTTGATGCCGTCGAGAATCCGTGCGGTCATTCGACTCTCACTTCCTTGGAAAAGAAAATGATAGCACACGGATTCGCGGCCAATAGCAGGTGCGCTGGCGCTGTTCGGGTTGCGGAGTAAGCTTGCGAGGGCTTGCGAAACTTTTCAAGAGCAGAGCAATCTAAGGGAGTTGGAGAAAACGCGAGATGTCTTTATTTGGTGAGCTGGGGACGCGGAAGGAACTGGAGAACAAAGCGAAGGCGGAGGGGCGGCTGCCGCCGGGGCAGTCGTTGACGCTGAAGTGGCCGGTGCTGCACTACGGCAGCGTGCCACACTTCGATCCGGCGAAATGGGACTTCCAGATTTCCGGTGAGATGGAGCAGCCACTACGGCTGACTTGGCAGGAGTTTCGCGCGCTGCCGCAGACCGAAGTCACTTCGGATTTTCATTGCGTGACGCGCTGGAGCCGTCTGGATAATCGGTGGCGGGGCGTGTTGTTTACGGACGTGCTGGAGCTGGTGAAGCCGAAAGCGGACGCGAAGTTTGCTTCGGTGCTGGCGGAAGAAGGCTACACGGCCAACGTGCCGCTGGAAGATTTGACCAAGCCCAATGTTTTGTTTGCGTTCGACCACGATGGCGAGCCGCTGAGCGGCGAGCACGGCGGCCCCTTGCGGCTGATCGTGCCGCACCTCTACGCCTGGAAAAGCGTGAAGTGGGTACGCGGTTTCGTGTTGCTGGACCACGACCGGCTGGGTTTCTGGGAGCGCAACGGCTACCACGCCTACGGCGACCCTTGGAAAGAGCAGCGCTATTCGGGGCAGTGAAAGCTGAGACGGTTCGGATTGCCTCGCAGGTTGAAGCTGTGCTGCTGCCTGGCTGGACCTCCCCCCTCCCCCCTGTTTCTTGTAAGTGTTGCGTCTAAAGGACTTACAAGGCGGGTTCTTGCAAGTGTTGATTCTACAGGGGTTACAGACGGACAACTTCGGCTAAAACCCGACGAAACACGGAGTTCGTCTGTAAGTGTTGCGTCTAAAGGACTTAGAAGTGATTTATGGCCACGGAGAAGGTGAACGATGTCGGAGACCCTGGGGGCCTCGCGGATTTCTACCTGGACTGAGTATACCACAGAATAAGAATTTGTCAAATAACAAAATGTTACATATGGCAGCGGGCGAAGCCAGGGTTGCTGGTGGTGGCCATAGGCTGAGCGAGGGAGGGTTAGGCTACGCCTAGCTCGCGGTTTAGGAAGCCGACGAAGTGCTTCCAGACGAAATAGTACATGACCAAGACTGCCGGTAAGACGAACGGGAAAGCGCTGAAGACAACGGAAGGTACGGGAAAGTCGAGCAAGCGGGCGAGGCCATAGCCGACGGGGGCGAGTAAGAGGGGCAGGATGGCTCCGTACAGTCCGAGAGGGACGTTACGGCGCGCCAGACTTGCGGCGTAAACGGCGTTCCACAAACCCCAAAGATTGGGAACGACGGCGGCGGGGAAGATGATGACGCGCTCGATCGGGACCGGAACATTATAGACAAACCGGAAAACGGTGTAAGCGGCCATGAAAAGCAACAGAGCGAATGTGGGGAAGGCGATGCCTGCGAGATAGGCGCGTAGATAGGGATGGCGGTTCATAGGTCTCCTTGTTTACAGGTGATAGAGCAACGCCGGGATGGTTCCCGGAAAAAAGAGAAAGACGGCGGTGGCGGCGGCGAGGAGCGCCCAATCCCACCAGGGGACAGGTGCGGGAGCGGCTTCGAGGCGGCGCAGCATTTGGGGCCAGAGGTCGCGGGGCGGTTCGGTGGCGGTGACCGGAGGCACGGCTGTTTTCAACAACTTGCGCATTGCTTCCAGCTGTTGATTGGTGTCGCGGTCGTTCCTATTGTTCATGGGGTGATTCCAGCCTCCAGGAGTATTTTGCGAAGCAAGCGAACGGCACGAAACATGCGAACTTTGACCGCGTTTGGCGAGATGCCCAGAGCGGTGGCAATTTCGTCGTAGGGCTCGTCCTCGACGAGGCCGAGCTGGACGATGACGCGAAGACGCGGTGACAACTGGGCTAGCGCGCGTTGAATGGCGAGGCGCGTTTCGCGCTGCACCGCGGAATCCGGCGCTAGCTCGGCAGGAAGATCCTCAGGCAACGTGGTCTGCCGCTTGGCATGCCGCAGATGGTCGAGCGCGACGTTGACGGCAATGCGGTGCAGCCACGCGCCGCAATTGCCCGATGGATCGAAGCGCGCTCGAGCGCGGTACATGCGCCAGAAGGCTTCAACGGTCAGGTCCTCGGCTGCCGCATGGTCGCGGACGATGCGAAGAATCCAGCGATAGACGCCACGCTGATGCTCGCGAAAGAGGGTCTCGAAGGCGTCCAGGTCGCCCGCCACGAAGCGTTGAGCCAGGTCCATCCGCCGTCCTCTACTTATACTTATACTTAGCTTTACTATGGTAGGCGCCGATCGGTTACATGGAAGCCTGGGCTTGCGATGATCCGAATATGTCACCCTAAAGGGCCACGCTACAAGTACTTACCGTTCCGCAGTGGGAGAGGCGATTTGGATGAACTTTTGCGGCGGGCGGTGCGTACCGAGGACTAGGCGGCATCCGAGGATGGGTGTGCGCAGGCCGAGCCGTTGGGTGGCGACTGGAACGCCATGTCGGGCGGCGGAGACGAGGTGGGGGAAGTATGGACAACGCGCTGCTTCTGGATTTGAAGTACGCCGGACGGTCACTGTGGCGGGCGAAAGGGTTCGCAGTGACGGTGATACTAACGTTCGCCGTCTGTCTCGCGGCAAACGCAGCGCTCTTTGCGATTGTGGACGGCGTGGTTCTGCGGCCGCTGCCGGTACCGGAAGCGAATTCGATACTGCTCATGTCCAACGACTATCCAAAGGCGGGAGCCGCCGACCTGAATAACAGCTCGCCGGGAGACTACTACGATCGATTGCGCGAGATGAAAGCGTTCGAAAGCCAAGCATTGTTCCGACAACGCGGGCAAACGGTGGAGGTCAACGGGTTGCCGCAACGGATTTCGGGGATGTTGGTGACCCCTTCGTGGTTCCACATGCTGCGCGTCTCTCCCCCGCTGGGGCGTGCGTTCACGGAAGAGGAGGGTGAATCTGGCCGGGATCACGAGGTGATCCTGAGCTACGGGATGTGGAAGCAATTGTTTGCGGGGGACGAGAACGCGCTCGGGCGCGACCTGCGCGTCAGCGGCCAGCCCTACACGATTGTCGGAGTGATGCCCGCTGGCTTTGATTTCATCGATCCAGACGTACGGATGTGGATGCCACTTTCGTTTACACCCCAAGAGAAGACGGTGCATCACAGCAACAACTGGTATCACATCGGTCGGTTAAAGCCGGGCGCCACGATGGCGCAGGCGCAGGCACAGGTGAACGCCCTGAACAATGAGAACCTGGAGCGCTTTCCGGAATTCAAAGAGCTCTTGATTAACGCCGGATTCAACACGAAGGTGAAACCACTGCAGGACATGCTGACGGCGGGAGTGAAGCGGACGCTGTATTTGCTGTGGGGCGGGGCGTTCCTGGTGCTACTGATCAGCGGGCTGAATATTGCAAATCTGGCACTGACGCGATTGGCGCTACGGCGCAAGGAAATGGCCACGCGGATCGCGTTGGGTGCGGGTCGAGCGCAAGTGATTCGGCAATTGCTGGTGGAAAGCCTCGGGCTGGCGCTGCTCGGCGGCGTGATCGGCATCGGGCTCGGAGCAGGCCTTTTGCGCGGGCTCGGAGCGACCGGTTTGAAGGAGCTTCCGCGTGCTGGTGAAGTTCACATCGACGGCACGGTCGTGGTGGTCTGCCTGGCGCTGTCGGTGGCTGCGGGACTGTTCGTGGGGCTGTTTCCAGTGGCTGGCGTTTCGCGGATCGAAGTCAATGACGCACTGCATGAGGACAGCCGTACAGGGACAGCCGGGAAGAAGACGCGGAGCGTGCGGCAACTGCTGGTGGCGGCGCAAATCGGATTTGCGTTTGCGCTTCTCGTGGGCGCAGCCCTGTTTCTAACGAGTTTTCGCCGGCTGCTGCACGTGGATCCGGGATTCCACCCCGAGGGCGTGGTCACGGCAAGCGTAAACCTGCCCAAGGCGAACTACGGCAACGACGACGCGTGCCGCCGGTTCGTGGAGCGGGCGCTCCCGGTGGTGCGCGCGATCCCGGGAGTGACGCGCGCCGGCGTAACGAACGTACTCCCGCTTTCGACCGATCACAGTGACAGCGTGATTCTCGCCGAGGGTTATCAGATGAGGCCGGGCGAATCGATCGTCTCACCGCTCAGCCTTTCAGTGACGCCGAGCTATTTCGAGGCGATGGGCATTTCGATGGTGCGCGGCCGCAGCTTTGACGAGCGAGACAACGAAAGCGCCCAAGGTGTCGTGATTGTGGACGAACGCTTGGCGCAGCATTTCTGGCCGAACGGCGATCCGGTTGGGCGGCGCATGTATTTGCCGAGGGACCCGAAGAATCTGTTGAAGGTCGACGAGCACACCAGGTGGTTCACAGTCGTCGGAGTATCGCGGACGCTGCGATACGAGAATCTGAACGATTCGGGCGCAGCGGTGGGGGCGTACTATTTCCCACTCGCCCAGAACCCCGACAACTATTTCACGTTTGTGTTGAAGGCGGCTGGTGATGGCGATGCCGCCGTGCGCGCGCTACGGACGGAAATCGCGCGGCTCGATCCGGACCTGGCGGTGTTCAACGTGCATTCGATGGCGGAGCGGATTGACATGTCATTGGCTTCGCGGCGGACGACGATGCTGGTAGCAAATGCGTTCGGAGTCGCGGCGCTGCTGTTGGCGATGATGGGCATCTACGGAGTGCTCGCGTACCTGGTGACGCAGCGGACCCGCGAGATGGGGATTCGTGTCGCACTGGGAAGCACGCGCGGTGGCATTTTGCGATTGGTGCTGAAAGAAGGCTTCGCGCTGGTGGGAGCGGGGCTACTGCTTGGGCTGATCGGAGCAGCTTTGTTGCAGGGAGTGGTGGCCAAAGAGATCTATGGCGTAAAGCCTCTGGACCCGCTGGTGCTAGGCAGCGTGATGTTGGTTCTGGGGATGGTAGCGCTGGCGGCATGCGCATTGCCGGCGTGGCGAGCCATGCGCGTGGACCCGATTGTGGCGTTGCGAAGCGAGTAGTTTCTTTGATCGAAACAGAGGCGGCGTAAAGCCGCCCCTACAAAGAGCACAGTAGCGACGGTGGTTGCCTAATCGAGCGCAGCAGTGCTGCGCCCCTACCGGAGATTGGTCTTCTGCTTTGCTTATCTCGCCGACTCGAATCGGGGTCGTTACTGAATGGAAAGGCGGCTGGAGATAGGGAGCAAGTGGAGTGCAAGATTCCGCGATAATTGTCCTACAAGCTTGTTCACTCTGATGTAGCACGGCACGAGGACGTTCGGCGGAGACCCCTATGACCTTTAGCGGCAGCTTGCGCTCAGCCACTATCTCTTTGTGCGCGCTATTTGCCGGTGGATTGCTGTGGGCGACAGCACCGCGCGCAAATGCGGACGAACCGAAACCCAAGCCGGAAAATACGATTAACGTGCAACTTGGTGAGCGCGTTGTGCCGCAGAAGTTTTCGCCCGCGCCCAAATTCTGGATCGCGGACGCGATCGACCGGTCCGGCAATGCGCAACCCATGCTGGTGATGAGGGAGCGAGGCGGCGTGTTCCTGGATAAGCCGCCGACCACGACGGTTAAGGAAGCGATCGAGCAATCGCTGAAGGCGGCGAATCTGCTGGCGGCGGATGCGGGTTCGGCGGACCTGGTGGTGCGTATTTATCTGTTTCATTTTGGTCTGGCCTCGGGATCCGGGATGGATTTTTTCGGCAAAGTGGAATTCACGATGGTGGTGAAGAATCCGAAGACCGGCGAGTCGCAGGAAGTGAAGGCCGCGGGAACGTCCATCGCTAATGGGGCATTCCGGAAAAAGACCATGCAGAAGAACGTGCAGGAGAACATTGAGGCGGCACTGCATGATGCGATACGCAATTTTCTGCGCGGCACGCAATTGAAAGAAGCGGTGGCGGCTTTGTGGAAGGGCCCGGACGGAACGGCAGTGCCCGGGGAAGCGGCGAAACCGCAGGGTAAGTAGAGGGTTGCTGAGAAGCGCGGGGAATCGCGGATTTCCTTGCTAGATCCGGTTTTTTGGATGGTGAGAACCGTGGCGTCAGGTCGGTGGCACAGGCAGGAGTGCCTGTGCTACTGGGTTTTCGGCAAATTGCAGAAGCCCGGGACCACGGGAGAGAGAGAAGGAGAGGAGACAGAATGCGAATCAAGACAGTGGCAATTCTCGGAGTCATGCTGGCGATGGGAGCGCTCTCGACAAGGGCGAAAGACGAAGCACCGCAATACAAGACGGGGGAAGCCAAGCACTTCACCACCGCGGAAGGGGTGGAGCTTACGCCCGCGTTCGTGGACTACTTTTATGCCGAATTGCGCAGTGAACTGGGCAAAGCGAAATTAGTGAATGAGGTGATCGGCGAAGGCGAAGCGGTGGAGGACGCCGATGCGGCGAAATCGCTGGTCATTACCGGAACGATCATCGAGTACAAGAAGGGAAGTGTGGTGAAGAGCGCGCTCATCGGGTTCGGGGCAGGAATGCGGAGCTTGAAGATGGATGCGGACGTGGTGAGACGCAGCGACAAGGAAAACCTGTGCGTGGTGCACGTACACGTGAAGGTCGATCCGCGGTGGAACGAAAAAGTGATGGCCAAGGCGGCGGCACACCAGATGGTGAAAGAGATGAAGAAGGCGTTGAGTGAGGGACCGAAGGCGAAGGCCTGAAAAAGGGAGAGGCACTAGAAGGCGTCTCATCAATACTCGGCCGGAATCCAAGGCTATCTTCAGGGGCTAAAGCCCCGCGCTCGCAGCCTTTTACGTCGGGGCTGAAGCCCCGACCTCCTAAAGAACCGATTCAATGAGATGGCTTCGTAGAGAGCGGAGGGTTGTCGTGGGGAAAAGAGTCGTGAGTTGGGCCATGTGCTGCGGATTCGCGCTGGTGATGTGTCTTGTTTCTCTAAGCGCGCGGGAGTCCGCAGCGGCGACCAAGATGAAACTGCGCGGCTACTTGACCGGGCGAGCCGACGGCAACGCCGTGCTGATTCTGGATGACCGAATCGAGATTACGGCTGCCAGCCGGGTGCTCAGCAGAGACGGCGCGGGCGAACATCCTTTCAATCCGCAGGAACTTTCTCCAGGCATGCTGGTGGAAGCGGAAGGGCAATGGCTGGACAAGCACAAATTTTTCGCGGAGAAGCTGACGGTTGAGCTGCTGGAGGACGAGAAGAAGATTCATGGCTCGGCGTACCTGCAGGAAGAGCCGGGGGACGCGAGGAAGATAGCGGCGGGCGAAGCCAGCGAGCTGAAGTTGGACGGCTATTGGCTGAATGTCGGTCCCCACACGAAGCGCGCGTGGGACGCGGTGAAAACGGGACAGACACTCGGGGCGACGGGAACCGAGCACAGCGGGCTGGCTGGTTACCGAGTGAAGTATGCGGGAATACGGAGCAAGGACGGAAGGATCGACGCCGAAGAGGTGAATCTGGAGCCGCCAGCGGCGGCAGACGACTTCAAGATGCCGCACAATCTGGAAGTAGGCCGCGGAAAGGACGCTCAGACCGGGATCGAGGTCCTCGAGTTTCGGCAAGGAAAAAAGGTGCAGGGACGGATGAAGCTTCTGGCCGAGCGAAGCGTTCAGGAGTATGTGTCGCACCTTGGCGATTCGTTGATTCCGGAGGGCGCGAAGGGGACACGCCGGCCGATCGAATTCCGTTTCTTCGTGGTGGAGGACCCGGAAATCAACGCAGCGGCGCTGCCGGATGGAACGCTGCTCATCAATACCGGGCTGCTCGGAGCCATCGAGAATGAGGCGCAACTGGCGTTTGTGTTGAGCCACGAGATGAGCCACGTATTGCAGACGCACTATCGGCGGGAAATAGTGGAGACGCGAGCATCGCGCGTCGGGCTGACCATCGCGGGACTGGCCGCGGGGGCGTTCATCGGAAACGCCGGAGTGTTCATGGCAGAGATCGGGATTGCGTCGGTGGTGAACGGTCATCAGCGGGAACTGGAGAACCAAGCGGACCGGCTGGGCTTGCAAAACATGATCGAGCACGGGTACGACCCGCGTGAGGCGGCGAATTTTTCGCGAATCGTGATCAACCGCCGCGGGGACCGCACTACGAGCAAACTATGGTCGAATCACGATTCCAGCGTTCTGCGAGGAAGCTTCTTGACGGTGCAACTGATGCGCCAGTATCCGGAGGGCCGCTGGGAACAGGCGAAGAAAAACACGGCAGCTTTTCGGACGATGAAAGAGGATCTGGGGCCGGTGAAAATCAACTAGGTTGGCGAGAGACAAGTCTGCAAAACGTGTTGAGGCGTGCGAAAAGGAAAACGCCCGGCTTGAGGATGCGCCCGGGCGTTTTCTTTGATCGAAGAGAGGCGGCGTAAAGCCGCCCCTACAAGGGCATAAGAAGCGGCAAAGCGCTAGTAGATGTCGTACTGCTCCCAGTGAAGAGTGGGGTCGGACTGGATGATGATGTGTTTGTGGGCGTTCTGCTCGAGTTCGTCGATGAGCAGGGATTCGCGGGTCTTTAGGGCTTTGGCGATTTCCGGGTGGACACGCAGAGTGAGGTTGGCGCCTTCGTGGTCGGCGGTGGCCATTTTGCGTGCTTCGGCCTGGATTTCGTAGCACAGGGTGGGAATGGATTTGACCATTCCGGAGCCGGTGCACGAGGGGCAAGGCTGGCAGAGCACGCGCTCAAGCGCTTGCTTGGTGCGCTTGCGAGTGATGCAGACGAGGCCGAACTCGTTGAAGGAAAGCGCTTTGGATGGCGCTTTGTCCTGGTCGAGGGCTTGCTGAAGCGCGGAGAGAACTTTTTCGCGGTTGCGGCGCTCTTCCATATCGATGAAATCGACGACGATAATGCCGCCGAGGTCGCGCAGGCGGATTTGCCGGACGATTTCTTTTACGGCTTCGAGGTTGGTCTTGACGATGGTGTCTTCGAGGCGCGTCGAGCCCTTGCCGACGAACTTGCCGGTGTTGACATCGATGGCAACGAGAGCTTCGGTGTGGTTGATGACGATGTAGCCGCCGGATTTGAGCCAGACTTTGGCGCGCAGGGCTTTGTCCAACTCGTGCTGGATGCCGAACTCTTCGAAGATGGGCGTTTCCTTGGTGTACAGCTTGACGCGGCTGGCCAGCTTGGGCTGGAAGCGGCTGACAAACTCGACGACCTTGCCGTATTCCTCTTCGTTGTCAATCCAGATGGCGGTGAAATCGTCGCTGACGTAATCGCGAAGAATGCGTTCGACGAGGTTGAGGTCGCGGTGGAGCAGCGCCGGAGCCTTGCGATCGTCGTGCTTCTGCTTGATTTCGCTCCAAGTCTTGCCGAGGAATTCGATGTCGGTACGGATTTCTTCGTCGGTGGCGCCGCCGGCTGCCGTTCGAACGATGAAGCCGCCGGGATAGCTGCCGCGGGCTTCGCCAACTAGGCGGCGAAGGCGCGAGCGATTTTCGGCGCTGGCGATTTTGCGCGAAACGCCGATGTGATCGATGGTCGGCATGTAGACCAGGAAGCGGCCGGGCAGCGCGACGTGACTGGTAATGCGCGCGCCCTTTTTGCCGAGAGGCTCCTTGGCGATCTGGACGACGATGTCCTGACCGGCTTTGAGCATTTCGGAGATGAGTTGCGGACGGCGCGGGCCGGAGTGGCCGCCTTGATAGCCGCGGTTGTGATGACCGCCGCCACCGGGACGACGATCGAAACGGCGTCCGCCGCGGCGGTCTCCACCACGGTCGGGCCCGCGGTCATTTCCGCGATCACCACCGCGGTCTGGACCACGATCGCCACTGCGTTCGGGGCGTCCGCCACCTGAGAATCGGCGTCCACGGTCACTGCCGCGGTCATTACCACGATCTGGGCCACGATCGGGGCCACGGTCTGGACCACGGTCGCGTCCGCCGCTACGGAACGGGCGTTGGAAGCGAGAGCGGGGGTTGCCACCGATGCGCGCGGAGTCTCGCGGAAAATCTTCGCGAGGACCGGTACGCGGGCTGCGGGTTTCGCCGGGGAGAAGGATGGGTTCTTCGCCTTGCGGAGCGGAAGCGCCGGAACCTGCGGAAGCAGCCATCGCTTCGGACTCGTGATGGGATTCATGCTGGTCTTGAGCGGCGAGTTGATGAGCTTCGTCGTGAGCGGCGTCGGCTTCCGCTTCGGCTAGTTCGGCGGGCGAACGGTGTTCGGTTTCTTCTTCGTCGTGGTGTTCGCTTTCGTGCGCAGAGTCTTCCGAAGCATGGACTTCGACGGAGGATTCGCGTTCTTCGTTCTCTTCCTCGTGCTCTTCCTCGCCGTTTTCTTCTTCGCGATGCTCGGACTCTTCGGCTTCGTCCGATTCAGCTTCGTCTGATTCTTCCTCGTCGTCTGCTTCGTCATTGCCTTCGAATTCGGCGCCGCCGATTTGCAAAGGAGCATCGACGCGGTCTTGCGTTTCTTCCTGCTTGGCTTCGACGAAGGCGGAACCCAGAGCGGCGACTTGATCGTCGCTCAAATCGGCTTCGCGAGAGGTTTCCGGTTCGGCGTGACGAGCTTCAGCGGTCTGATCGCTTGTCGATTCGCCTGCGGCGGCAAGATCTTCGGCTTCCTGCGCGGGAGCTTCGGATTCGGAACCGGCGTCGGCCAGAAGCCAGCGGGGAAGTCCGCCGGAGAATCGGCGTGGGCCGGGTGCTGGAGTGCCTGCGGGAACATTACCGCGCGGCTGCGTGGAGGTGTCTTCTTCGTCGAGAGGCAGTGTGATTTCTTCCGGCATGCGCTCGACTACGGGCTGAGGAGGCGCGGCAGCGGGACGGCTGCGGTATTTCGCGAGCGACTCGCCGGGAAGCAGGATTTCGTCCTCACCGCTTACCGGGGCGGAGGGAGGAGCGGAGCTGCGGGAATCGGTGGGACGGCGATTGTCGAAGCCGCGATTGTCCGGCCGACGCTCGAAACCGCCGCGGCGCGGGCCACGGTCGAAGCCGCGATTGTCGTGACCGCGGGAATCGTTGCCGCGCTGATCGCGGTCGCCGCCTTGCGGCGAGGCGTATTTGGACGGCGGAAGGTTGCGTCCGGGACCGGGCCCGGAACTGTGACCGCCGGGGCCTGACGGAGGGCGTCCGCCACTGCCGCCACGGCGACGTCCACCGCGCCGGGGCCAGCGTCCACCGCGGCCGCGATCACCACCGCGATCACCACCGCGATCACCACCGCGATCGTTGCCGCGATCACCACCGCGATCGTTGCCGCGATTGAAGTCGTTGCCGCGAGGGGCGCTGGAAGGATAGTTCTGCGTGGGATTGTAGTGCGGCGCGAAATTCTGCGGAGCGGAAGCGTTGGATTCGGGCTGGCGCTCATCGTAGTGATGCGAAGGCTCGACGGGCTCTTCGGAGCGGGCGAGAGCGGGAGGCTGCTCGTCGTCGTGGAGCGCGGCGTTCGAATGATCGTGCTCGTCATGAGGCGATCCGTGATGCGAGTCGTCATGCTCGATGCCGGGGATGTTGCTGTGCGGTTCGCCGGCATGGGCGTCCTGGTGAGAGGAAGCGCGGCCGAGAGTTTCGCCGGGGAGCAAGTCGACGGGTTGGCTATCGGGCGATGCGATCGCGGGGACCGGGCCGGGAGCGTGTTCGTGGCCATGGCCGTGATCGTAGTCTTCGAGGTTTTCGAAGACATCGCTGACGTACAGGAAGGCGTCGCCATCCAGGCCGATGTCCACGAAAGCGGACTGCATGCCGGGTAGGACGCGGGTGACTTTTCCTTTGTAGATGCTGCCGACGAGGGCGAATTCTTTTTCGCGCTCGATGTAAATTTCGACTAGCTGACCTTCTTCGAGAATCGCGACCCGCCGTTCATGGGAGGACGCGGAAATAACAAGTTCTTTAGACATGAAAACTCCTGAAGGGATGTGGTCCGTAAAGGACGCACGGGACGCATCGCCGCGGGTTGAAGCCCGACGGAGGTCCGGGAAAAAGGAGCCGGCCCGGGAGAACCCGGGTCACACAGTGGAGCCACCTGCATTGAGATGGCTTTGCGTTCGAAGCCGGAGGGAAGAAATTCCATCTTGCTATCGAGGCTGACTCGTTGCCGGAAAACTCCCAGGCAAACGGCGGACGATGCTGTCCTCACTCTGAAAATCCTAATAAATCTACTGCCAAGTCTCGCCGAGGGCGCCCTGACAAGCAGGCGTCTCTCGCGACTGGCGCTCGGGTTAGTTCACGAAGCGGCGAAGCCGGACATTCATGACCAATCCGATGGCCAGGAAAACAAATAATGTGGCGGAGCCCCCGTAACTCATGAGAGGCAGCGGGATGCCGGTCACCGGCATAGCACCAATGACCATGGCCACATTGACCAAAACATGGAACCCCAGCGCGGCTGCCACGCCCATGACCAGAAACATGCCTGCGCGATCTTTCGCGCGCTGAGCATTCTGCACTAAACGGAGCAGCAACGCCATATACAGCCCTAAAGCGAACAACACGCCTTTGAATCCCTGTTCTTCCGCCCAGGCCGACATGATGAAGTCGGAGTACCGGACGGGGATGTAGCCCAGTTGATTCTGCGTGCCGTTGCCAAAACCTTTACCCCAAAAACCGCCGGAACCGACGGCAATCTTGGATTGCAACAACTGATAGCCCGAGCCTTTCGCGTCCTCTTCCGGATGCAGGAAGGAAGTGATGCGTTCCCGCTGATACGGCTTGAGGATGCGCCGGCTGACCGGCGGGTAAAACACCGCGCCCACAAGCAAAATGCCTGCTAACGAAAATACCGCTGCGTGCTGCCACTGTAGACCCGCCAGGAAGGCGCCGACAACAACTAAGGGCACCAGCACGAGGGCGGTGCCAAGATCCGGCTGCTTCAGTATCAAGACGAGCGGTAAACCCACTAAAAGTCCTGCTTTGATCAAATCGCGCAGGGCAAGCTGGTCGCTGTTCACTTCCGCGAAGAAGCGAGCCAACGCTATGATTATAATCAATTTTACGAGTTCTGACACCTGGAGAAGTTCGCCGAGGCCGGGAACGGAGATCCAGCGTTTGGCGCCGAAGCGGGTGTGGCCGACGGCGAGGACGGCGATGAGGGCGGCCATGCCCACCAAATAGAGGATGGGCGCCTGGTCCAGGATCAAGTGGTAGTCGATGCGCGACACGATAAACATGACCACGAGGCCGATGCCCAGCCAGCGAAGCTGCTTCATGTGCATGCCGGAGAGCGAGCTGCCGTGCGTGGCGGAATAGATCTCGATCACGCCGAGCGTGCAGATGGCGGCGAGAATGGCCAGCAGCCACCAATCGTAGTCGCGTGTGGTTGTGCCGGAGGTTTCGTTCATGAGCCGGAAACCGAGCGTTGAGAGTTGACTTCAGAAAACATTGGTTGTGCCTTGCCGATCAGTGCTGAGGCACCGAAGCGCGCACAGGCGCGGTTTCGGGTGGTCCCTCGGGCTTGAGCACGGGTTGCGGTTGAATGGCCGCCGCCGGTGCCGAGCCGTTGCCTAGATCATAGCGCTTGTATTCCACAGTGTATTGGCCCTGTGTCTTCTTTGCTTTCTTGTCGTAATAGGCCTTGATGATGTCGCGGACCACCGGTCCGGAAGCTTCGCCGCCGTGTTTGCCGCTTTCCTGCACCAGGACCGAAACGACGATTTCCGGATCGCGCTTGGGGGCATAGCCAACGAACCAGGCGTTATCAAGGAATTTCTTTTGCTTGGCCACGCGGTCGCGGGCGGCGTAACCGATGACCTGGGCGGTGCCGGACTTGCCGGAGAACTCGATGCCCTGCAGCTTGAGTCCCGCGCCAGTGCCGCCGGCGTTGACCACGCCATACATGTCGTCGGTGATTTTCTCGACGGTGGACTCTTTGAGCGGGAATGTTTCTTCGGAGACGGACTGCGCGTCTTTGAGCATGTGCGGCTGCATGAACTTGCCGCCCGAGGCGATGCCACCGATAAGGCGAGCCAGTTGCAATGGCGTGGTGGTGACAGCACCCTGTCCGACAGCGACAGAAACGGTTTCGCCGGGATACCACCTGCGGTGGAACACCCGCTGCACCCATTCTTCGCTGGGCATCAGCCCAGCCTCTTCGGAGGGCAAGTCGATGCCGGTTTTGTGCCCCAGGCCCATGCCGCTTGCGTACTTGGCGATGATGTCGATGCCCATTTTCATGCCCAGGGTATAGAAGAAGATGTCGCAGGATTGGTTGACCGCACGGTGAACGTCGACGGTCGCGTGAGCGGGTTTATGCGACCAGTAAACCCAGCACTTGAACTGGCGGCCGTAGAAGGTGCCGTAGCCAGGGCAAAAAACCGTCATGTTCTCGGGCACGGCGTGAGTTTCGTACATGGCGGTGGCCATGACGATTTTGAAAACCGAGCCAGGCGCGAGTTGCGCTTGAATAACGCGGTTCAAGAGCGGCTTTTGTTCATCGTCGTTGAGCCGCTTCCATTCTTCCTTGGAGACGCGGACCGCGAAATCGTTGGGGTCAGGCGCGGGACGACTGACCATGGCGAGGACTTCGCCGGTACGAGGATCCAGGGCGACGACTGCGCCTTCGCGCGCGCCGAGCGATTGCTCGGCGACTTGCTGAAGATCGTAGTCGATGGTGAGGCGGATCTCCTTGCCGGGAACAGCTTCCTGGCTAGGCAGGCGGTCGACTTCTTTGCCGACACTGTTGACGATGACACGGCGCATGCCGTCCGTGCCCATCAATATGTCGTTGTACTGGCGCTCGAGTCCGGTCTTGCCGCCGAAGTCGCCTGGACGCAACTTGCCGTTGCTGGCCTCGATCTGCTGCTCGCTGACTTCACCGACGTAGCCGGAGGCATGGGACATGAAGCCGCCGGGAAGATAACGGCGCCGGGAAACGGAGAGCATTTCAAGAACCGGAATATCGGCGCGATGCGATTCGATATAGTCGATGTCGGCTTGCGTAGCTTCCGGCTTGATGACGATGGGCTGGAATTTGGGCAAGGCCCGGGTGCTGCTCAGCTGATCGCGCAAATCCTCCATGGGGATATTGAGGCCGTCGGAAATCGCGGGGAGATTTTTTTCGACGAGAGCGGGATCGTCGCGCAGGAGCAGGACGCTGAAAGAAGGGCGATTGTCGACCAGCACACGGCCGTCGCGGTCCAACATGCGCCCACGCGGCGCGATGATAGGAATGGAGCGCACACGATTGCGCTCAGCCCACTGGGAGTATTTGTCGGAGTCGATGACCTGCAGCTTCCAGAAGCCGAGCAAAAGCACGCCGACCATGCCCACGATCACGTAGGAAGCGACTGCCAGCCGCGCTTGCGGCAAACGATTATCATTGCGAAAAAAATACGACACGCAAACCCCGCGCGCGAGATAGTTGCTAGTACTTGTGTGTCAGGGCTGAGCTGAGCCCGCTCCAGCTTTGCCGGAGTACACTCGCGTCAAAAACAAATCCACAGACGGGTTCCGAAATGTTCTGAGAAAACTCTGGTGCGAAGGAGACGCTTGCAATCATTCCTTCTAAAATTCCCTCGGAGCTCTCGAAGCCACCGGACCTCTGCCGGCTCGGATCAGCAGATATCCTGACTAAAAATTAGCACCCGCTGGAGGAGTGCGCAAGCCGTCCCGGAGTACAGGTTCCAGGACGGCACGATGTTGCTTCCGAACTCGATGCGGGGTTGCAAGTTGCTCTGTCGGCCGTTGAACCTTATTGTGATGGATTAACATTGTGAAGGATTAGCGGTGTGCCGGAGTTTTGCTTGGAAAAGCCTCTACGATTGGCGCTGATCGGGATGTCCGGAGCCGGGAAAACGTTCTGGACAAAGAAGTTAACGGCTTATGGGTGTCCGGCCGTGTCTTGCGACGATCGCATTGAGGAGCGGCTGGCCGCGCGGCTGGCTGCCGGGGGACACACCGGGATTAACGGAGTGGCCGCCTGGATGGGCTGGCCCGATAGCGACACGTACGGAGAGCGCGAATCGCAATACTTGTCCGAAGAGATTCATGTGTTGGACGAAGTCTTGACCGGGCTGGAGCGCGACCGTAAGTGCTCGCTGGTTTTGGATACGACTGGCAGCGTGATTTACACCGGAAACAACCTGCTGTACCGCATGCGTAAGCACATGACGGTGGTGTATCTCGCGGCGACTGACGAGGAGCGGCAGTTGCTGATCCAGCGGTACTTGAGCGATCCCAAGCCGGTGCTTTGGCGCGGCGCGTTTGTGACGAAACGCGGCGAAGCCCCTGGCGAAACGGTCGCGCGGTGCTATCCGGCGTTGATGGAAGCCCGACGCAGAAGCTACGAAACGCTGGCGCACGCGACGCTGGCAGTGAGCGAACTGCGCGAAGCCGGCATGGATGCGGAGAAATTTCTGGCCAGGGTGCGCGAGTCGCTGTAGCGGAAGAGTTCTGGGAAGCGTTTGGAGAGGCATGAGATATCGCAGCACAGCGCATAAGGCGGCACTCACGTCACTACGCGGAGCGGTGTTGCGCGGACTCGCGCCCGACGGGGGGTTGTACATGCCCGCCGAGATTGCGCGGCATTCGCCCGAAGAACTCGAGGAGTTTCGGGCGCTGCCGTTCACGGAAGTGTGCTTTCGCGTGGTGCGGCCGTTCGCCACGCCGGACGTACCGGAAGAAGTGCTGTGGCAGATGGTCAGCGAAGCCGTCAATTTTCCGGTGAAGATGGTGTCGCTATCTCCCGGGCTGCATATTCTGGAGCTTTTTCACGGGCCGACGCTGGCTTTCAAGGATTTTGGCGCGCGGTTCATGGCGAGACTGATGGGCTATTTCGTGCGCGGCGAGACGCGGCCCCTGACCGTGCTGGTTGCTACTTCAGGCGATACCGGCAGCGCGGTGGCGCATGGATTTCTCGGCGTGCCGGGCATACGTGTGGTGATTCTGTACCCATCGAAGCGCATCAGCGAGGCCCAGGAAAAGCAGTTCACTACGCTGGGCGAAAATATTACCGCGCTGGAGGTCGCCGGCGCTTTCGATGATTGCCAGCGGCTGGCGAAGCAGGCTTTCACCGACGAAGAATTGAATAAACGCGCGTGGCTGACTTCGGCAAACTCCATCAACATCGGCCGGCTGCTGCCGCAGATGTTCTATCACGTGGCTGCGTACCGGCAATTGCCCGTGGCTTCAGTGCCGTTGGTGGTTTCCGTGCCCAGCGGAAATTTCGGCAATTTGACCGCGGGCATCTTCGCCAAGCGCATCGGTTTGCCGGTGGCGCATTTTATCGCCTCGACCAACGCGAACGACGTGGTGCCGGAATATCTGCGCAGCGGCGAATTTCATCCGCGGCCGGCGCAAGCCACCCATTCGAATGCTATGGACGTCGGCAACCCGAACAATTTTCCGCGGCTGCTGGATCTCTACCGCGGCCGACTCGAGAATGTCCGCCGAGAAATCTCCGGATACGGCGCCAGCGACGAGATGACTCTGCAGGAAATGAAATCCGTGTGGGAGCGTTACCGCTACATCGCTGATCCGCATACCGCTGTGGGCGTGCTCGGTTGGGAAGCCTACAAGAAGGAACACGCCGAACCGGCGCAAGGCCTGGTGCTGGCCACCGCTCATCCTGCAAAATTTGCTGAGGTGGTCGAGAAGGCCATTGGCCAGGCGCCGCCCCTTCCGGAACGTCTAGGCAAATATTTGCAACAGCAAAAGCTATCGCTGCCGATCAGCAGCAGCTACGACGACTTCAGGCAATTCCTGACGGCACACTAAGTTTTTCGCAGGTCCCCGGGAACGGCTAAGGGGCTGCAACTTTAGGAATGTCTGCGCAGGCGGTCCAGCAGCATAAACAGAAAGACGGCGACCACTGAGTTCACCGCCGCGATAACCGCGAGATGTACCGTAAACCACTGCTCAGGTTGCGCCAGCAACAGGCGGCGCGTCAGCACAATCACTGCGTGATGTACGAAGAAGAAGAAGCCGGTCAACGCAAAGCGCGCCGCCGGGTGCTCGGTGTCCAGCCGCGCTCCGATCGACGAAGCCAGGTAGCCGATCACCGTTTTCGCGATTCCGTATAGCCCGAGCGGTATGTTGGAGCCGCCCAGGCTGTCCTGCAACAAGCCAATACCCGCACCGAGCAGCAAACCGGTTGAAGGATTGCGGCGGCTCAAGCCGAAATAAATGGTAATCAGCAGCGGCAAATCGAGAATGGCGGCTTTGGAAAAATAAACCGGGAACGCCGTCTGAATGAGCAGCGCCAGCACGGTGGTAACGATGATGGCGCCGGTGCGAAACTTGTGCACCTCGATGTGCGTTTCGGCTGCGCGAAAATCGAATGCGTCGTTCACGGCTTGACCACCGCGGTTGGAGCTGTTGGCGCGGGCTCCTTTTTGAGTTCCAGCGGCCGCAGTGTAAGAAGGACGATGACTTCTTCCAGGCGTTCCAGATTCGCCGAAGGCCGAATACGAATCTGCTTGAACGGGTTGCCTGGCTTGATATCGGCCACCGTGCCAACCGGGAGATCGCGTGGAAAAATTCGATCCATGCCGCTGGTGACTACCCGCTCTCCGGAGTTCACCGTGTCGTCGTTGGCCACATACTTCATGGAGAGCAGCGGTTCACCGGTGCCGCCAACCGGACTCTGAATCCGTGACTCCGCCAGCATCGCGCCGACGCCGCTGTCTTTGTCGGTCAGCAGCAGCACTTGCGAAGTATTCGAATATGCTTCGATCACTTTACCGACCACGCCGTCTGGTGTGATCACGCCCATATTTTTGTGAATACCGTCGCGCTCGCCGCGGTCCACGTAAATCGTCTGGCTAGCGGTATCAGCGCTGGCGCCGATCACTCGCGCGCTGAGCATGGGCACTTCCTGGTGTGATTTGCGGAAATTGAGCAGCGCAGCCAGGCGGTCCGCTTCCGCGGCCTTGCCCTGAAGCTGGGTGATTTGCAGCTTCAGCGCGTCGTTTTCACGGCGTAGTTGTTCGTTGTCGCGCGTGGTGTTCTGCAGCGCGAAATAGTGATTCCAGGTGTTGCGAATGCCGCCGATGCCGTAGGCGCCCGCGCGTTCGAACGGGGAAACCGCGCCCACCGTCCACACGCGAATCAGCCGGCCCTGCGAGTCTTTCTTGATCTGCACCGCAAGCAGCAACACCTGCAGCAGGACCACGCCCAGCAGCAGCACCAGCGACTTGTGACGAGAGGGAATTCCAACCATCGGTCCGCAATTTCCTCGATTAATATTCGCTTCTGCTGCTCAACCGCAAGGCCTGGCTAGCGCACTTCAGTCGATCGTCTCGAGACGCTCGCCCAGCAGCAGCACAGACACATCCTTCTTTGTGGCCAGATCTACTTTTCGCAGAAACCGCCGGTGGAGAATAAAACCGGGCTTCAATTCCTGTCTCCAGCCCAGCTCGTACCGGAACTTCTCATTTTGCCGCAAGGTCACCACGGATTCGTTTTCGTCCGCCAGGCGATATTCGGGCGGCCGTTCCGCCATCTTGCTCCGCATCTCCTGGCTCGCCGAAAGTTCCCGCAGCGTCCACTGCCCCGGCTCGCCTTGGGTGACCACTTCCACGGCGCCCAGCGAAGTCAGCACCAGAAACTTGTTGTCGGCGGTTTGTTCGATGCGGTCGAAGCCAGAAAGACTGGCTTGTTTCCGTAAGTCAAACGTCGCCGCCCGCGCCGGACGCTCGGGGTCCGCCAAATCGTAAACCTCGAATTTGTCCCAGCGCACCAGCATCAGAAAATTCTTGTAATGCCCCGCCGTATCGAACTCCCGGCTGGATGTCACGGCGATGCGCCCGATGACCTTCAGCGTGCTGGCGTCATCCAGCAAAATGATGCGCAGCTCGGGGCCCGTCTTGCCGCATGCAAAAACCACGACCTTATCGTCGTAGGAGTACATCGTGGAGTCGCAGTCCGCGCGGCTGACGGAGGCACCCATGACCAAAGCCAGCAGGCCGGCCGCCCGGGCGATTCTCCGGATGTTCCCAGCGAGACTCATTGGGCTCCCTAGTCGATGCAAACCTGCCGCAGCAATTTGAAATCGCTGAGCATTTTGCCGGTGCCCAGGACGACGGACGCCAGCGGATCGTCAGCGATGGAAACCGGCAAGCCGGTCTCTTCGCGGATACGCTTGTCCAGATTCTTCAGCAAAGCGCCGCCGCCGGTCAGGACGATCCCGCGGTCGCTGATGTCCGCGGAAAGTTCCGGCGGGGTGCGTTCCAGGGCCACGCGCACAGCATTCAGAATCGTGGCCACGCACTCGCCGAGAGCTTCGCGGATTTCGCTGTCATCAATGGTCACGGTGCGCGGCACACCTTCGATCAGGTTGCGGCCCTTCACTTCCATGGTCAGCGGTTTTTCCAGCGTATACGCCGAACCGATTTCCATCTTGATTTGTTCCGCGGTGCGCTCGCCCACCAGCAGGTTGTACTTGCGCTTCAAATACTGCATCACGGCTTCGTCCATTTCGTTGCCGGCCACGCGCACCGACCGCGAGTACACGATGCCGCTCATGGAGATCACCGCGATGTCCGTGGTGCCGCCGCCGATGTCCACGACCATGTTTCCGGAAGGCTCTTCAATCGGCAGTCCGGCGCCGATCGCCGCAGCCATGGCCTGCTCCACCAGGTATACTTCGCTGGCCCGCGCGCGATACGCGCTGTCTTGCACCGCACGCTTTTCCACCGGGGTGATTTCACTGGGCACGCCGATGACGATCCGCGGATGCACCAGCACGCGGCGGTTGTGCGCTTTCTGAATGAAGTATGTAAGCATTTTCTCGGTGACTTTGAAGTCCGCGATCACGCCGTCTTTCATCGGCTTGATGGCCACCACGTTGCCCGGAGTTCGCCCCAGCATCTCTTTCGCTTCGCGTCCCACCGCCACAACTTCGCCGGTCGACTTATTGATCGCCACGATGGACGGCTCGTTCACGACAATGCCTTTGCCGTGCGCAAACACCAGAGTGTTCGCCGTCCCCAAATCGATAGCCAGGTCGGATGAAAACAAACTGAACACCGACCGCATGCTGTAGCCGTTTTTGTTCATGCCCCCGTTCCCCCTGCGGAGAAACTCTCTCCGCTGCCCGGCCAGAAAATTCGCCGCTGCCGGGCGCTGTACCGTTCCATTGTCTCCGGTCGGCGCGGTTAGCGCAAAACGCTGCCGCCAAACCGCTCGCTCGCAAGCTCTACTTGGGCACGACGATGGACACTTCCTGCTTGGCCGTTCCGCCGCGCCGGTTTTGCCCCACGATCACGATGGTGTGCTGCCCCGGTTCCAGTTGCTCGGTAAAATGGCGAAAGCCGCCGTCCGCCGCGATGTTGGGTACCGACTGCCCGTTGATGATCAGCGCCGCGCCGGGCTCGGTGCGTCCGATGATTTCCGCCACCCGTCCGTGCAATTGCGTTCCGTCGATCTGCAGCATCATTTCCTGGGACTTGCCCTGCGCCACCAAGGTGAACTTGAATGTCTCGCTCACTTCGCTGGATTGCTTTTTTGCATCCGTCGCCGACACGCCCCAAAAATAATCGCCCGGGTCGAATCCCGAAAGATCCGCGGACGGCGTGGACACTTTCACTTCCTTCACCATTTTGGTGAACATCGCGGTAGCACTCACTCGCAGCGTGTACGAGACCGCTTCTTGCGCGGGCTTCCATTCGAAGTGCACCGTGTAATTGCGCGGATACTCGGTGATCAGCGGCGCCAGATTCAATGGTGCGACGAGCTCCGGCGGCGCCAGCACATTCGATTTCTGAATCGCCGAGCCAGGCTGGAAGCTTACTTTCTCCCATTGCGTCAATTCAATCTTCTCGGGCCCGCGTTTCACCTCAGCCGAACCATTCGATACCGTGATTTCGTGTTCGTTAGTCTGCGGATCACTTTTGACCGACGCGCGGCTGTTCTGGCGCAATTGCGCCGTGGCGTCTTCCACTCGCACTGCCGCTTTGGAATCCGGTGAAGCCCAATTCCCAGTCGCCAAGTCCACCGAACCGGTGCTGATGCGTACGGCAACGCTGGTCGGTTTGTTGGCGCCCATTAAATTCTCTTCCACGGTTACCAGCGCGTCGGACTTCACTGTATAGGTGGTTCCGTCTCCAAAGGTGATGCGCGCTGCGCCGTCCGAGCCGGTCTGAATCTGATCGCCTTTGTCCAGCGACGTGCGGTAGTCCGCGGTGACCCAGGTTACGGAATTCACTTTTTTGACCTGCACCTTGCCATCCAGGTTGACGAACTTCGCCTGCGTCTGAGATGCGGAAACCAAGTCCGGGTCGCCGTTCAACTTTTCGTTGAAGATTTTGACGGTCTTCGAATAGAAGTCCGGCACCGCCAGATACAAGCCTGCAAAGATAATTATGGCGATCAGCGCCCCGTAAATCGCCACGGTTTTGTAGGTGATGGTGGTCCAATACACCTCGACGCGTGGCGGCGCCTTGGGGTGTCCTAGCGGATGCTTCGGGTCGACGGGAGTTTGTGTGGTCACGGTGTCGCGCGCGCCAAATGCGCTAAACTCAAAACTTAGCACAGCGCTCTGTCGCACTGCGTTTCTGTGGCAGACGGCGTACTCAATCAGCAAATAGCAACCCCGCAGCTTTTGCAGTGCCGCAGCCCGGCCTGCTGTTTTAGAAGGTCCTCGACCTATTGGGTGGGACGTTCCTTGCGCTCAAAAAACTGCCGTTTGTCTGTCCCTGCGGGTACCGCGACGTCAAAGAAGCCCACCATCATTTCATCGTAGGTCTGTTCGCCCCAGCGGACGGCCGCAGCCGGGTCCGGGTTGTGGGGATTGCCGGAGGAGTTGTCGAACCATGCCACGGCCTGCAGCTCCGTGCCCGCTCGCAACAACCGCGGCTCCGCCAGCCGGTAGCTCATCTGCCAGTGGAAGTGATAGTGGACTCGCAGCAACGGTTCCAGCTTCACAGCGCTCGAGCCCTGCCCGGCGCTAGCCGCGCCGCCGGCCTGGGCTTCGTCATGATGCACGACGTTGTATTCGAAACGCTTCCCGCGCAAATGCATGTGTGGGAAAAAGCTTAGCAGTAACGCTTCGTTCGGCAGCGTACCGCGCGCTTCCACACGGTAATCCGGCGCGCCCGGCGGAATCACAAAATGATCGTTGGTCAGTTGCAGTGTCAACACGCGCTTTTGCGGCGGATGCTTCGAGAAGACCAATCCTACGCTCGACCGGTCCTTCGTTGGGCGCCCATTCGACGTGTAGTGCATTTGAAAAACCAGGTCGGAGCCCGCCGGAATGAACTTCGCCATCGTCGCCGGCCAGTTGTCCGGGGAACTTCCCGGCGCATAGACGAGCAGCACATCGCTATCGGTCCAATGCGCCCCGCGCCGGTCCTCGGGATCGCTCAGCGATTCCACCGTAAACGGAACCCCCACCGGAGCATGCCGCATCCACAACGAATCTGGCGGTCGCACATACACCACCGCGTGATGAACGTTGGCACGCGCCGACGGCAACACCTCCACAGCTTGAATCCAGCGGTCCTCGGCAAAGTGGGTCGGCACAATCTCGTACGTGTAATCGATATCACCGCTGGCCGGCAGCGACACTGCCTCCGGCATCTTCAGGATCAAGTCGGGCTGCGCGATCGACCAGCTTTGCGCCCGTTTCACGGGCGGCGGCGCATCGCGAACCGCGCCTGGTGGCGCCCCGGCATCGGCCCACGCCGCAATCACCGCGATCTCTTCCGCCGTCAGCGAAAGATCATTCGAGAAACGCCCGACACCCTCATCGGCAAACCACGGCGGCATGGTCTTGGTCTGGGTATCGGCGCGTATCGCTCCGGCAAAAGGTTGCGTCTGCTCGTAAGTCTCAAAGGCCATCGGTGCGATGCCTTCTGCACGATGGCAGTTCTGGCAATGCCGCTGCAGAATTGGCAGCACGTCGCGGTAGTAGGTGACGGCGGTTCTCGTTGCGCTGCCCGGAACGGAACTCTGCGCTTCAGCAAGATGAAAGCACGCAAGCACTCCGGCTCCCAGCGCCACACAACAGGCTAAGAGTCGCTTCCACTCCGGCCCGCTTCGACACCAATCTCGCTCCGCTGCCTTTCTCGCAGGCCCGGACGATTTAAGTTCAGGCTCCAGTTGAGGCTCCCGCATCTAATCTCCTATAATATGGGGTTTGCTTAGCTCGTGGGAGACGTAACCGAATGGCTTCGAACGATAATCGCAAAATTGGATACCGCATCATGCTGGGCGTGGTGGTGGTGCTGCTGGGCGGCAGCATGCTCCTGTACCTGGTCCCGCAGGCGCCCGGCACGGGCGCGCAAGAGTCTAACGACACCCTGGCCCGCGTTGGCGACCAAACCGTCAGCGTCGCCGAGGTCCGCCAGCAACTCACGGAGATTACTCAGCGCAACCCGGTCCCCAAGCAGCTGGAAGGGCTGTACGCTCAGCAAATCCTCAAGCAGATGGTCTTTCAGAAAGAGCTCGAGTACGAAGCCAAGCGCCTGGACATCCACGTCACCAACGAAGAGATCGCGGACCGCATCCGCCAGTTTCTGCCCAACGCTTTCGTCGGCGGGAATCCCGTGGCCATCGATCAATACACCGCGCTGGTGCAGACCCGCTTCCAGCTGACTGTTCCGGTTTTCGAGGAACTGATTCGCCAAGGCATCCTGGACGACAAGTTCCGCAAGCTGGTCACTGACGGTATCAGCGTCGGCCCCAACGAGTTGCAGCAGGAATTCGTCTACCGCAATCAAAAGGTCAAGCTGGACTACGCGCTCATCAAGCCCGAGGATCTCGAAGCCAAGATCACTCCCAGCGAAGCCGAAGTGAAAGCCGCCTATGAAAAAGGCAAGGCCGGCTACACCGTCCCGGAGCGCCGGTCCGTCCGCTACGCCTTAGTGGACACCAACCAGATTCGGCAAAGCGTCCAGGTTTCCGACGAGCAGCTCAAGGCCCGCTATCAAGCCAACATTCAGCAGTATCAAGTCCCCAACCGCGTGCACGTCCAGCACATCCTGTTCATGACCGTGGGCAAGCCGGACGCCGAGGTCGAGGAAATCAAGAAAAAGGCCGAGGACGTTCTCAAGCAGGTCAAAAAAGGCGGCAAGTTCGATGAACTGGCCAAAAAATACTCGGAGGACCCCGGTACCAAGGACAAAGGTGGCGACCTGGGCTGGATCGTCGAAAACCAGACGGTGAAGGAATTCCAAGCGGTGGCGTTTACCTTGCCCAAGGGGCAGGTCTCCGACCTCGTAAAAACTCAATACGGCTTTCACATCATCAAGGTCCTGGACAAAGAAGCGGCCCACACCAAGCCCTTCGATGAAGTAAAAGTCCAAATCCAGCCGCAGCTCCTCAACAATGAAGTCGACAAACAGGCCAACGAGACCGCTGACAAGCTGGCTGCCGCTATCCGCCAGTCCAACAAGGTTTCCCTCGACGACTTGGCCAAGCAATACCACCTCACGGTAGGCGAAACGCGCCCGCTCGCGGCCACCGACCCCATCATTGAGCTTGGTAACTCCACGGAAGTGAAAGACGCCATCTTCCGGCAGCGCCTGGGTGAACTAAGCCTGCCCATCCGCTCCGACCGCGGCTACGTCATCCTCTCCATCAAAGACATTCAGCCGACCCACTCTGGCTCGCTCGAAGAGGTTCGCGACAAGGTTGTCAACGACCTCAAGCGCCAAAAGGCCGCTGAGGTGGCGCGCAGCAACGCCGAGCAACTTGCCAAGCGCGTCAAAGGCGGCGAAAAGTTTGACGCTGCCGCCAAAGCCCTCGGCCTCGAACCCAAACTCAGTGATCCCATCGCCCGCAACGCTTCGATTCCCAGTGCCGCCAGCGGCAAGCAGCTCGCCGCCGCCTTCCAGCTCAAGGTCGGCGATGTCGGTGCGCCCCTGAATCTCGGAGCCAACTGGTTTGTCTATCAAGTCGCCGAGAAACAGGAGTCCAATCCCTCCGATTTCGAGAAGCAGAAGAAAGAAATCACCGATTCTCTGCTGCAAACCAAGCGCAGCGTGGCTTTTGACTCCTTCCGCAGCGCCCTGGACGAGCGCCTTAAGAAGGAAGGAAAGCTCAAAATGATGACGGACAAGCTCAAGAACTTTGGCAGTTTCAGCTGATTATTCCTGCCTCTAAATAATTGAAAATATTGCCCTTAGCGGATGTTGTCTGATTGCGCGGGCCCTCTTGTGTTTCGGCCAGCCCCCCGGTACCCTATTGGGGTTGGGATTTCGCCCCACTTATCCGCTTCCCAGCGGCAGACTGCAGGGGGTTCCGTCCGGGGCGAACCTTGGGACCAGAATAATCAGGCCGCACGGCCATTCGGGATCGGTACACCATGCCAGCTCGCGCCTCAGCTGTTCGTAACGACTACCGTTGCAGCATCGAAAGAAACCAGAATGGGAAGTATTGCGTGCGCATCAACGCCCGCTACCCCCGGCATGCCTGGACCCTCGGCGTCTTTTTCCTCGCTTCTTCTTTCGACCGCGCCATGAAGAAACTCGAGGAAGCCCTCGATTTTCTGCAACGTCACGAGGAAAAGCTGTGGTTTTGGGGCGTCGATCGCGCGGCCGACATGGGCTTTTCCGCCGAATTCCTGCGCGAAGCCGGGCTCAAGCTCGACCGCCGCATCGAATTTCCACCCAAGTCCGCCAGCCTCTCGCTGGCCCCGGAACGAGAGGTCCCGGCCTTCGCCCTGGGCACCATCCGCCGCGGCTTGGCCGAATCCGTGGATTCCGGCCGCGTCGCCGCCGCCGGCGACTAGTTCTCTCCTGTAGCTTGGCTCCGCCCTCAGCTTGACTTCGCTCCAATCCATGGCGCAAGATGCGCCCGTTCGATCGGATTTCAGGAGAGAAGAATGAACAAGAAGCATGCTTTGCGCGCAGTTTTTGCGGTCTTGGTACTAATCCTGGGCGTCTCCGTAGCAGTTTCCAGCCCGCAGAGCGCCACTCCCCCGGCCAAAGGCAAGGCGGCAGCCAGCACTCCGGCTTCGGCGCTGCTTGACATTAATTCCGCCACCAAAGAACAGCTCGACGCCCTGCCCGGCATCGGCGCGGTCTATTCCCAGAAAATCATCGATGGCCGTCCCTATAAAATGAAGACCGACCTGGTCAAAAAGAAGATCATCCCGCAAGCCACTTACGCCAAGATCAAAGACAAAATCATCGCCAAGCAAAAGAAGTAGCCGGCGACCTCTGCGAAGCTGTAACCGCCCTCTTTAGAGGGCGGGCCGTTTTGATCTGGTTACTCGAATTCCCCAAAACGCAGGCTCTTGGAATGCAATAGAGACAAAAAGAGGCCGCTTGGGGCGGCCTCTTTTCACAATTTCCCAGAAAAAGTCTATTTCTCGCGCAAGATCACTTCGCCTTGCCCCACCGGCTGATCGTTCAGCCACAGCCGGTATTTGTACGTCCCCGCCTTTGTCCCCACTCGCGGCGGCCCGCTGTGCAGCCGCATTCCGGCCGGCGCCTGAAAAATGTTCGACGAAAACGGGCAGCGGTTCGCATCAAACTCAATCCGCACGTTCCCCGCGTCGGAAATCCAGCTCACCTGGTCCCCCGCATCCAGAACCACCGCTTGCGGAATAATTCCTATCAATACTGGACGCTCTGTCATTCTCTTCGCCGCTCCTCGTTCCGATCCGAAATAGCGACGATAGCACACTAGCGCCCGCGAGATGCTCCCCTGGTCACTATACCTGTACTTAAGGACGCTTGACCGCCTCTGCACACGCCCGTACACTGTTTACTGTGAGTCCAGCGCCAGCCTTTCTTCCGGGCTCACTCTCGCGGTAATTCTGCTCAGCGTCCCAGTGACGCAAAGGAAGCATCTGTATGGCGTCACGCGCTCTGTCGATTCCTCTGCCCAACGGCTCCCGTATCTCGGTACTGCTATCGCTCCCGTTCGCCTTGGTGCACCTGGCTTCACTCTTGATTTTCTTCCTCCCATTTCATTGGTACTACCCGGTGGCCTGCGTTTCTCTCCTGGTTTTCCGTATGTTCTGGGTCACCGCCGGCTATCACCGCTATTTCTCGCACCGCTCCTACAAGACCAGCCGGGTCTTCCAGTTCATCATCGCTTTCATGGCCATGACTTCCGCGCAGAAGGGCGTCCTCTGGTGGGCCGCGCATCACCGCCATCATCACCGCTATTCCGACCAGGACGATGACTTGCACTCGCCCACGCTGTTCGGTTTCTTCTGGTCGCACGTCGGCTGGATTATCTCGGACAAGTACAACGACACCCGCCTCAACTACATCGCAGACTTCGCGAAGTATCCCGAGCTGCGCTGGCTCAACAAATACCACATGCTCCCTCCAGTAGTTCTGGCCGTGGTTATCTGGCTTATCGGCGGCTGGCCGCTCTTCATTTGGGGCTTCTGCCTCAGCACCGTGCTCCTCTGGCACGACACCTTTACCATCAATTCGCTCTCGCACCTTTTCGGCAAACGCCGCTACGACACCACGGACACCAGCAAGAACAACTGGTTCCTCGCGCTGGTTACTCTCGGCGAAGGCTGGCACAACAATCATCACCATTACATGGCCAGCGCTCGCCAGGGCTTCTTCTGGTGGGAAATCGATATCACCTACTACACGCTGAAAGTTCTCTCATGGATTGGCCTGGTCTGGGAACTCCGCAAAGTTCCTGCCCACATCCTCGCGCAAACTCAGCAGCAAGCCCAGGCTCAGGACCTCGCGGCTTAAGCCCGCGCTCGAATAGTCTCCGCGTACCCGCGGAAAACCACAGAACGTCAAACTTATTGGGAAGCGTCCGCTGCTTCCTTCCGTCCCTCGTACCCTCATCGGGAGGCCTATGTCCATTCCATTTCATTTCTGTATCCAGCGAAACTCGCTCGTGGTAACTTGCGCTGCCGCCGCTGCGATACTGTTCTGTGCATCGCTCGCCGCCGCGCAAGGCAAGGACGCTGCTCAGGCGCCCGTGCCACCGCAAATTCTCTCCTCCAAGACGGTGTTCATCTCCAACGGCGGAGGCGATTGCAACCCCATGGGCCAGAACGGTTTTGGTGCTGGTCCTGACCGGGCCTACAACCAGTTCTACGCGGCGATGGCAAAATGGGGCCGTTACGATCTCGCCGCCAGCCCCGCACCCGCGGACCTGGTTCTAGAGATTCATTTCACTTGCCCGCTTTACTTCGACGAGAAAGTGACGCAAATCGACGCCCAGCTTCGCTTGCTGATTCGCGACGCCAAGACCAACACCATTCTCTGGGGATTCACCGAGCATTTGGGTTCCGCCTTCAGGCAAAGTAACCGCGACAAGAATTTTGACCAAGCGCTCGGCAATCTGGTCGATGACCTAAGAAAACTGGTCGTCCGTCCGGATGCCGTCGCCGGCGCCGCAAAGAGCTAGTTCGCCGCTACCGCCCGGCGATTTCTCGCCTTTGCACGGGCGGGTTTATCCGACCATCATTCCTGGAACTCGAAATCGCAGCAGCACCATGCGATACACGGCCAATTTCAGAAACTCCAGTGCCAGAGTCCGTGTTCGAGGCTCATCTTCGCCGCCATTCGCAGCATTTCCTTCTTCCGGCGAGGCGGCGTACGTAATCCAGAGTTCTTTCGGGAGCACCGCCCGGCAGCACATGCGCACTCGCCGCAAGTGAAACCTGCTACTTACAATCACCAGCGATTGCACCTCCGGACGCTGCCCGCACCAGTTCGCCAGCGCCCGAATCTCTCGCAAAGTCCCCAGCCGTCCGGCGGGCACACGTTCAAAACTCACTCCACCGCCGTCACACGCGACGAAAAAATGCCGCTCGGGTGGAGGAATCGGTTGCGCAGCTGCCAGCAAATTGATCGGCGTGACGCCCGCAGGGTAGGAGAGAGGCAACTCGCGAAATCGCCGGATCTCAAATCGTCCCACGCTCAACAAAATCCTTGGCGCCAAGCCCTCGCCATAGAGCTGTAACCCATAAACCTTCCGCTCTCGCGCGCCTGCCAGCACGAAGATCGCATCGCATTTCCGCGGAGTCTGCCCCATCGCCAGCATGCGCCCGATCCAGCCCACTCGCCCCTCGCTATAGCACACCTAAGTGGTCCGGATATCTTGTCTGCAAGGAGCTGATCAGCGTTTCGAACTCCGTCATGCTGCGCAGGTTCTGCAGGCAAGTGTCCTGCAGGAAGAACGGCCAGCACGCAAATCCGGTACTCACGCTTCGTTCGAGCCACTCCAGCGCAACCTTCCGCCTTCCGAGCACCGCGAGTATGCACGCAACCTGATAATAACTGTGGTGCGCGTGGCCGAACGACTTCGGGCTGGCGCACGCCCGCGCCATACACTCGAGAGCTGCACTCTCATCGCCGGTCAGCGCATGATACAGGCCCTGCAAGCTGATAATCATCGGCTCTTCCGGCAGGGCTCGCGCCGCCTCTTCCAGCAGTTCCTTCGCTTCTTCCCACTCTCCCGTCATCATCGCCAGCTGTGGCGCAAAATAGACCGGGTACTTGTTGCCCGGACTATCCGCTTTCCACGCGGCAATCTCTTCTCGCGCCAAATCGTATTCCCGGTTCCAGATATACACCTGCAAAATGCTGTGGCTAACCGCCTTCTTCGGATGAAACGCCCGCCCTCGCTCGTACATTTCTCTCGCGCGCTCCAGCAGCCCCACGTGCGCCAGGATCGTGCCCAACCGGTTGTACGCGTGCGGCAAATTCTTCTGCAACGTCAGGGCGCGTTGCAACTCCGCGATGGCTTCCAGGTGCTGGAAGTTCTTGGACGGCCCCCACAGCAGGAACGCCTTCGCAACGTGCCCCTCCGGCAAATCCGCATCGATTTCCAGCGCCCGCCGGCAGTGAAACTCCGCTCGCTCCAGCCAGGTGCTCGCCGGATCGAATTCGAAATGCCGCGTCGCGTAGACAAACGACAGCGTCGCATGAGCCAATGAAAACGCCGGATCGCGGCTCACCGCGTTCACCAGATGTTGCCCCGCCTGCTCCAGCAAAGCCGCGTCGCCAGACGAACTCAGCCGGTATCCCCGCATGAATTCCGAATACGCCACGGCGTCTTTGCTGTGCCGCGAAGGCCGCTGCGCCGCCGCGGGGCTCAACGGCCGGTTCAACGCCGCCGCAATCGCCTTGGCAATCTCGCCTTCCACTTCTTCCAGCTTGCTTTCCTCCAGATCGCACTTCCTGGTGCAGCAGACCTTCTGCGACACCGCATCCAGCATCTCGACCGACAGCCGCCACATACCCTTCGACATCCGTATCGCGCCCTGCACCACGAACCTCACGCCCAGGTGCGCGGCAATTTCGCTGGCGCTCGCCTCGGCCGGCACATGCAACACCGCCGCCGCCGGTAACACATCCACTCCTTGCAGCGCCCCGAGTCGCGCCGCCACCGCATCCGCGAATCCCAGGCTCAATCCCCGCTCATCCGCGGCTTTTCCCTCCACCCGCAAAGGCAGCACCGCCAGCGATGGCCGCTCGCCGCTCCCCACGTGCAATTCCTGTTCCGGCTTGGCGTACCGCGCTTCGATCACCCGCAACGGCCCGACAAACCGGTAACCTTTTCCAACTACCGTTTCCACGAAGCGCGGCCGTTCTGCATCGTCCCCCAGCGCCGTCCGGATCTTTCTCACGATGTTGTTGATGTTGCGCTCGGTGTCGACAAACAAGTCCGAACGCCACAGCCTGGCGACGATTTCCTCGCGCGGCACCAGCTGGTCGCGCCGGCTCACCAGGAAGATCAGCAACTCCATCGACTTCCTTTCCAGCTTGACGCGCCGCCCACGCCGCCGCAACTCGTAGCGCCCGAGGTCCAGCTCCGTCTCGATTTCTGTCGTCACCTGGCGTCGCATTCCGTTTCGGCCCGGCACTTACTTTATAGGATTCAATAATTTAGCGCGATATACGAAAAATACACAAAATATATCTGCCCTCGATTGGATTCCTCTCGCCCTCAACGCAGTATCCATCGTACCAACACCACGGGCACCTTAAAATTTAATGGAGGACTGAGATCGAATGAAACGTATTTTGCTTCTTACCTTGGCGATTGCAGGATTGTTTTGTGGCGTGATGCAAATCGCGTCGCGCTCCACCCGCGCCGCCACCGAGCACCCTGCCGGTACTCGGCACACCTTTACCCCGGACCAGATTCCCTTCGGGCCGGTGCCGCCCTTCCTCAACCCGGGCGCGCAACTCGCCGTCATCGAAGGCGACCCCACAGCCGCAACCGGCGAGTACACCGTTCGCTTGAAGATGCCTGACGGCTACCGCATCGCTCCGCACTTCCATCCGCTTCGCGAGAACGTCACCGTCATCTCCGGCACGTTCAAGGTCGGCATGGGCGATGAGTTCGAAGTCCACAAAATGGACGCTTTCATCGCCGGATCCTTCGCCTTCCTGGACCCCAATATGCACCACTACGCTATGGCCTGCGGCGAAACCATCGTGCAAGTGCACGGCGCCTCGCCGCTACAGTTCAACTACATCAACCCCAACGACGATCCCAGCAATAACCACCGTCGCTAGCCAGCGGTAAGGTCCGCCTTCGTCCTGCATCAACGGATCGGGGGCGGACCTTCGCAGGTTGCAGGGCCTGCCTCCTGCCCCCCTTGCGAGCGAGGCCGACCCTCATCTGAGGCCACTTTGGTCGCCAACCGCCGACCCACAGGCCACAAACACGCACCGCCCTTCACGCAGCACGCACGCTCCGCTCCCTGCCAATTTGTCGGTTGCGCCCTTCCCCGCCTTTGCGGGAGAATCTTTCTTCCCACCATGCCTCGCGCGGTCCCCGGAATCCGGTGGCCGGCAGCCTGTGGAGTTAACTGCAACAAAAACAAGGACAAGCGCAAAATGACCCAACACGTTGGTGAACTCAATCCCCCCACCCGCCTGATGCTCACGCCCGGCCCCTCCTCGGTCGATCCCCGCGTCTACCGCGCCCTGGCCACTCCCATCGTCGGCCACCTCGACCCCTGGTTCAAAGGCTGCATGGACGAGACTCAGCTTCTCCTTCGCCAGATTTTCCAAACCGAAAATCGCCTCACCCTGCCCCTTTCCGCTTCCGGGTCCGGCGGCATCGAAGCGTCCGTCCTGAACGTCCTCGAAGAAGGCGATGAAGCCATCATCGCGGTCAACGGCACCTTCTCCGAGCGCATGTTCGAGATCGCCTCGCGCACTCCCGCCAAAGTGCACAAAGTCGAAGCCCCTTACGGCAAGCCGGTTGACGCCGAAGAAGTCCGCCGCGTCGGCAAAGGCCGCAGAATTAAACTGGTAGGCTTTGCCCAGGGCGAAACTTCCACTGGCGTTCTCACTGCCATCGCACCCTTCCGCAAAGTCGCCGACGACCTCGGCGCGCTGCTAGTGGTCGATGCTGTAGCATCCCTAGCCGCGGTTCCGCTGAACATTGACCGCGAGCACATCGACATCTGCTTCAGCGGCTCGCAAAAAGCCATCAGCGCGCCTCCAGGCATGTCTCCCATCACCGTCGGCCCGCGTGCCGAAGAAGTGATGCGCACTCGCAAGTCCAAAGTCCAGAGCTGGTATTTCGATCTCACGACCGCCATGAATTACTGGGGCAAAGAACGCCTCTACCATCACACTCCGCCGATCTCCTTGATCTACGCTCTGCGCGAAGCCATGCGTATCGTGGTCGAAGAAACCCTGCAAGCCCGTTGGGACCGCCACGCCATGAATCAGCAAGCGCTGATCGCCGGCCTCGAAGCCATGGGCCTCGAAATGTTCGTCAAGAATTCTGCCGAACGACTGCCAACTGTCACCGCCGTATCGATTCCCGCAGGCGTCGACGACGCAAAGGTCCGCAATCAGCTGCTCGACGAATTCAACATCGAAATCGCCGGCGGCTTCGGCTCGATCAAAGGCAAAATCTGGCGCGTCGGTTTGATGGGTTATTGCAGCCAGAAGACCAACGTCCTGCTGTTCCTCGCTGCGCTCGAGAAAACCCTGCTCGATCAGGGCTTCCGCGTCCCATCCGGCGCAGGCGTCGGCGCAGCCGTCCGCACCTACACGCATACAGAGACAGCGGCCACCG
>Ga0207015_1071_pt1 | contig 34272 bp, 29 predicted proteins | sample Alteio_BWMinCont_53_FD_153486 | JGI IMG/M metagenome (GOLD analysis project Ga0207015, IMG submission 153486) | Enriched cells from forest soil in Barre Woods Harvard Forest LTER site, Petersham, Massachusetts, United States -... | ecosystem: Environmental > Terrestrial > Soil > Temperate forest >...
TTCGCGATTCCAATTGACGAGACCTTTTGTGAGCGGTCCGAAATCCACGATAGGGCCGCTGTCCGGGCGCCAAAAGTAATCGAGCACCTGGCGGATGCGGCGGACGTCGGTGCGCGGAATAAAACCGAGCTCAGCGCAGAAGTCCGGGCTGTAGTCGTCGTAGACCGTGCTGGAAGCCCAATGGCGGGTGAGGTAGTCGAGCTGGACGAGCGAAGCATTGCCCTGCTGGGAGCCGACGCCTTGGGTGTTGAGATTATGTTCGGTGAGGCAAGTGGGGAAAAGGTTGGCGTCCTGGCGGGTCCAGGAATGGGAAGTCTGCGCGTAGAGCACAACGCTCGGCGAGAACTTGAGGGTGGCATCGAGGGAGGCGACGCGGTTGCTGGTGTCGGCAAAATCGCGGCTGGAGAAAAACGCGCCGATATAAGACTGAGCGCCGAATTCGCGGGTGACCCGGAAGACTCCGTCGGCGGCGCGGGTGTCGAAGCGGCTGTTGGCGGGTTGGTTGAGGCCGGGCTGACGATCGTCGATCAGGAAAGTGCCCAGGGTCCACTTGCCAATTTTCCCGGTCATGCGCGCGCCGAACTGCGGATCGGCGATCTGGCGGGAGAAAAAAAGGTCGATGGGGGTTGCGAAGAAGCCGGCGTTTTCGATGAAGAAGGGGCGCTTCTCGGGGAAGAAGACGGCGAAGCGCTGGTTGATGGTTACTTGCGGATCGTCGGATTCGACCTGGCTGAAATCGGGGTTGAGGGTGAAGTCGAAGGTGAGCGCGTCTTTGAGGACAAACTTGGCATCCAGGCCGGCGCGGTGCTCGAATCTGTCGTCGAAAGCGGACGGGAAATTGACGAAAGGGGTTTGCGCCTGGTTGAGGAAGTGATCGGAAGCGAGCAAGCCGTAAGGAATGAATTGAATATTGTGTCCGGGAGAGATTTCGTCGAGGCCGGAGACGGGCGCGAATTGCTGGGTTATGCCTTGCACGCGCTGGGTGAGGTATGGCCAGTAGAGGGCTTCGTTTTTTCGGAGGATGGTGCGGTAGAGAGCGACGCCCCAAGTCTGCTCGGAATCGTGGGAGAAGCGCAGGCTCTTGAAAGGGATGGAGAAGAAGGCGACATAGCCGTCTTTGGTGAGGCGAGCGGAGTTGTCCCAGAGAGTGTCGAAGCTGTAGTCAGCGCCGAGGCCTTCGGTGTAAATAGCGTCCGCTTGCACGCCGACGGGATTCGAGAAAAAAAAGTAAGCCCGGTGGGCGTCACGAAAGGTATCGAGGTAGATGCCGACGCCGTCGTCCTGGTCGATATCTTCGCGCTTGGAGAGGTGCGCGCGAACCAGGCTGGGATCGTCGTGGCAAAGGAAAGCCACGTAGAGGTTCTTGTCGTCGTAGGAAAGATACGCGGTAGTGGGCTCAGAGCCAGGTACGCCGTCGCCGGGCTGGTATTGGCGAAAGTCTGAGACGGCGAGCTCGGCTTCGCGCGGGCGATCGTTGAGAAAGTCTTCGAGTCTGGGCGGGCGATGGACGCGCGGGATTTTGGAGAGCGGGATGGTTTTTGCAGGCGGTGGCGGGGTGTCCGGAGGGCCTACGGATGGGCGTTGCGCGCGGCCACAGCAAAGCCAGACGCACAGCAACATGAGGCCAAGAAAAAACCTGCGGATGAAGGGGCCCATTGCGGATGCTTTTGTATATCGCTCCTGAGGACTTAACGCAAGCGTCAAGTGGTACAGGTAGCTCCGATGAAAACAGGCCCCACACAAGTCAAAGCGGAGGCAGGATTTCGTAACGCCAGGTCAGCGTGGCGGTCTTGCGCAGCGTGGCGGAGACCGAGCAGTATTTTTCCTCGCTGAGCTGGATGGCGTGTTGCACCGCTTTTTCGTCCAGTTCGCCCCGGAGACGGTACAAGACTTCGAGTTTGACCCACACAGTGGGAGGATCGGCGGCGCGCTCTCCGGAGCAGATGACTTCGAGCGATTGCAGCTTCTGACGCTTTTTTTCGAGAACGATGACTACATCGGTCGCAGTGCACGCGCCCAGGGCCATGAGGACGAGTTCCATCGGCCCCGGAGATTTGTTCGAAGCGCGGTCGGAATCGATGGTGATGGCGTGGCCGGAAGGGCCGATGGCCACGAACTTTTGTTCGCCGATCCATTGCACGGATGCGGTTTGCATACTGGCTCCTGACAATAGGACCTGACAACAGGAAAAGCATAGCAGCAGGCGGCCCGGCGCAGCTATTAGCGGAACCGAAGGGAATGTGGATAGGATGTTGGGCAGCGAAGCTTGATTTCGCGCGGAGGGATTCATGTTGGTCAAGAATCGAAGATTGTTGTTGCGGACATTGTTGTTGCCGACAGGGATCGCGGCGGCGGCCTTGCTTGCGGTGGCCGCCGGAATGGCGGTGAAGGGTGGAACGCGCTTGTCCGAGGGACAAACCACGAGTGCCGCCGCCCAGCCCTATGTCATCGAGTACTACTACAAAGCAAAGTGGGGACACGCGGACGAATTCCTGGCGCTGTTCAAGAAGAATCACCTGCCAGTGCTGCGAAAAGAAATCGAACAGGGACGAATCCTGCGGGTGAGCATGACTGCGCCACGGTACCACGCCACGGAAGAAGGCCGCTGGGACTACCGGGTGACCATCGTGTTCAAGAATGCGGCCACTGCGAACGATGACTCTGACAATTCCGCGATGATCAAACAGCTGTATCCCGACCAGGATACCTTCAAGAAGGAAGAGCAGCGCCGCTTCGAGATTCTGGAAGCGCACTCGGACGTTCCGGTGAAAGAGGTGGACCTGGACGTGCGCTGAAGCCGGAATGTCTCAGGATTTCTTTCGCGCCAGGTGAAAAATCATGGGCAGGTCCTTGCCGTTCTGGTGCCACGTCCAGGTTTCGGTGATGTGATCGGCATCGTCGAAGTGCAGTACCAGGTGATGTTGGTGGCCGGCCTCTGGCGAAGCTAGGTTGCCGGCGCCCAAGAAGTCGAAGCTTAATTCTTTTACTTCATCGGAAGCGGGCACCACGCGCATTCGTGGTTGGTTGTTGGTGGGGCAGTAATGCACCAGGGCGATCCCGTCGCGATCGATGCTGTAGAGGGTGATCATTTCCTCCATTCCAGACGGAGAAAGAGTTTCCATAACGGCGGTGTCGGAGGCCAGGTTTTTGAAAGTGGTCTTCACGGCCATGCCGTGTTCATCCTTGCCTTCCCAGTCGCCAGCCAGGGATTGCAACTTCTTGAAAACCGCCGCGGAGTGTTCGGCGGCGAGCATGGGCATAGCCACCGCGAACACTATGAGCAAAACGCCAAAGAAACGACGGAACATGGCAGCCTCCAAAGCGCAGCACCACCACGGCTTGCATGGGCTATGGCGTGCCACGACATAGTGCTTGGACGCGAGCTGTCTGGAATGGGTAGCAGTCTTTCGCGCGGCGAACCGCGGGCCAAATTGGCGCTCAGGTAGTCCGGGGACCGGCGGTGGAGACCACCTCGATGATCGGATTGGGGAGCTGACGCATGGCCCGCACAAAAACCGCGACGATTTCGCCGTCGAATTGCGCGTTGGCGCAGCGTTCCAGTTCGGCCAGCGCGTCCACCGCGCCGCGCGCTTTCTTGTAGGTACGGTCGCTGGTGATGGTGTCGTAGGCGTCGGCAATGGCGATGATGCGCGCGCCCAGGGGGATCCGCTCTCCCGCAAAGGCTTCCGGGTAGCCCGAGCCGTCGAAATATTCGTGGTGATGCAGGACCATTTCGCGGACCCGGGCGAGCGGCGTGAGAGGCTCAAGAATCTTCGCACCGAACGTGACGTGCGCCTTCATGGTTTCCCATTCTTCAGGATTGAGCGGGCCGCTCTTGTTCAGGATATTTTCGGGGATGCCCACCTTGCCGATATCGTGCAGCACGGCGCCCAGGCGAATTTCCTCGATCTCGGCATCGGACATGTTCATGGCTTCGGCGATCAGCGCGGCGTAGGCGGACACTTTTTGTGAATGGCCCTGGGTGTAGTGATCCTTGGCATCGATCGCGAAAGCCAGCGAAGTAACTGTGTCCAGCACCGCTTGCGGCAGCGCCGGCGGCACCGGCGGCGTGGACACGGTCTTGCTGTTCGAAGGCTCGGTGGCAGCCAGGGACTCGGTGAATTGCGTGAGCCGCTGATAAATCTCCTCGAAGGCTTCGGGGCCGGTGGCGAACAGACGCTTGAGCGTAACCCCGAGATAAGCTTCGAGAACGTCGCGCTTCCATTTCTTTGCTTCGTTGGGATCGAAATGGTCGGCCGTGGAAACGGTGTTGCCGCCCTGATGCTTGGAGAGGTACATCGAAGCGTCGGCCACTTGAATCAGCTCTTGCGGCGACGAGCCGTGCAGCGGGTACGAGGCGATACCAAAGCTCGCTGAAATGTTTTTTTCGCGCAGCAACGGATCGGCGGATACCCACCCGCGCAGCTTGCTGGCCAGTTGCCGGGCATGTTCCATGGTGGTTTCCGGCATCAGGATGACAAATTCGTCTCCGCCGTAGCGAGCCACCACGTCGGAACGCCGGCAATTGGTTTCCAGAATGTGCCCAACGCGCTGCAGGACCAGGTCGCCTTCCAAGTGGCCGTAGAAATCGTTCACGAACTTGAAGCGGTCGAGGTCCATCAACACCAGCGCAAATGCACGGCCGGCGCGAGTCGAACGTTTCCATTCCGCGGACAGCGCTTCCATGAAGAAGCGGTGCGTCTTGACCCCGGTGAGCCCGTCGGTAATGGCCTGCTCCTGGGCTTTTTGGAAAGAGAGCGCGTTGTGCAAGGCTCCAGCGATCAAGTCAGCCAAGGTGCGTAGAAGCAGGGTTTCTTCGTCGGAGAAGTCCGCGGGTTCTGACGATTCGATGTACAGAATTCCGTGCAACTGTTCGGCGTAAAAGACCGGAAGAGCCATGGCGGCGACCGAGTCCGCCAGCAGCGGCCGCAGCGCCGAGTCTGCCGGCGAGCTGGCGCGGTACACCGCCAGATGACCGTTGCGCGCCACGTGTCCGAGCAGTCCGTTGCCCAGCGGGATGCGCCGCCCGAGCGCACCGCGGCGCTTTCCGGCTTCTGCCTGCACCACGATTTCGCGGGTCGAATAATCCAGCACGCCCACGCCAATGTGATCGTAAGTGAGCCCGGCTTCCAGCTGGTCGGTGATTTTCGACAGCATCTCGTCGGGATTGAGCGTGGCGATGGCGTCGCGCGAAATATTGTTCAGCAGCTCCAGGTGGCGGGCCTTGGTTCGCTCCTCGTGGAACAGCCGGGCGTTTTCAATGGCGATGCTTGCTTCGCTGGCCAGCACGCGCAGCAGCTCCAGATGTCCTTCGTCAAACGTCCGCTCATTGTCGGAGAACACCGCCATCGCTCCGATGGCGTGATCGTAGGCCACCAGGGGAACGCCGCAGAAACATCCGCCGGTCCGAATCGGCTCGACACCCAGCTTGCGCGTTTCCGCCGCGTAGTTATCGCGAATCAGCACCGGCTGGCGCGTGCGAATGATGTATTCGGTGATGTAATTGCCGACCGGCCGGGTGCGCTTGACCTTGGCCACGCCGCCGATAATCTCGAGGTCGAAAACCATCTCGTCGCGGATCGGATCCAGTGCCGCGATATAGAAATTCTCAACGTCGAACAGTCGCCGCAGCTCTTCCCACACTTTGCGCAGCAGTTCTTCCTTGTTGAGCGTGGAGCTCAGCGCGCGGCCGATTTCGTTGAGCACGTGCAATTCTTCGGAACGCCGTGAAGTCTGCTGAATCAGGTAGCTGTTCTCCACGGCCATGCCGATCTGATGTCCCAGTGCCAGCAACAGGCGGAGTTCCGCCGGAGTAAAGCGCCGGCTGTCCGGCGTACCGAGCAGCAACACGCCAAATGCCTGCTCTTTAGCCTGCAGGCTGATGGCGACCACGCTGCGCAGTCCTTGTTGCAGCGCCAGTTCGCGGAAGCGCCGGATGGACTGCTCCTTTTCCAGTGCGGCCAGCGAGTCATCGCGAAGGTCGCGGAATCCCAGTAAGCCGCCCAGGCGTGACACCAGGCCGACCAGATAATCGTCCAAACCTTCATCTTGTGCCGCGCGGCAGAAATCATCGCTCAAACCGACCGCCACCACCGAAGTCGGACCCTGCGGGTCTCCGTGATGCAAAAAGAGCGCGCCCGCCGGCAACCGTACGACGCCCAGCACACGATCCAGCGCTTGGGCCAGCATGCGTTGAATTTCGCCACCGAGGAAGCTGGAGGTTGCCAGATTCAGGTTGGATAGCGCCAGCATGTTGCGCTCGATGCGGCGCTTCTCCTCTTCGTACAGCGCCATGACCATCAGCATGGCCACGAACGCCGCGGGTACAGCTGCGAACGGCCCGGCGCCCGCGCGCAAGTCTTCCGGCGAATTGCGGAAGATCATGAACATGGTGATACGCAGCGCCGCCCACACCAAAAACGAAACCGCCAGCATGCCGTCCGCGAGCGTCTCCTGACGCCGGCTTTCCTGCCAGAACACCGCTGCCACCCCCGCAAAAAGCAGCGCCGACGGGATAGCCACTGGAACCACCGCAAGCCAGCCGATTCCATTCGCCAGCGCCCACAAACCAAGCACCGCGGCAACAATCGCCGTTGCTACGTACCAAGGCTTTCGTTGCGAATAGACTTGCGCGCCCAGGAAGAAGCACAACGCCGCTAGAGCGTAAATCCAGCGATCCAGCGCTGTTTCCAACGGGCCATCCAGCAGCCAGGGTTGCAGCGCTGGGCCAAAATAGTGCAACGCAAAAAGTCCCCAACCCGCGGTCCACAAAAGAAGATAGAGCTGGCGCTTCAGGTGATAGATATAGGCGAAGAAGCCCGCCACAAGAGACGCAGCGGCGAGCAATGCCAGCGCAATGAAGCTCTGATGTATCAAGACCGAACTCGTTCCTCGTCCGCAATGCGGACCGCTGCCCGGTGATCGAGGCTAGCGCAACCAAAAGCTTTGCGCCGCGTTCAAGCACACAAGCACGCGTGGGCTGGGCTTCAACGGAACGGGGACACTGCTTCCGCCGAGGCACAGAAAACAAAGTACTTGCGATTATGGAGTACCAGATTTTGCGGAAGCAAGCGTACCGCCGTACTGGTAGCCAAAGAGACAGCAGCCCGGGAGTAACCGATTCACTACACCGGACGCTGCCGCCCGGACGTGTAAGAGCCGCGGCGCAAAGCGAACTGAACTAAATGTTCGGACCAGTCCCTGCGGAATCTGGCGGCGCAAGAAAAAATGCTTGACAGTCGCGCTGCTTCGTTGTATTTAACCCCTAGGTTAAGTACAAATGCCGGCCGATCAATTGACTTCTACCTTCGCCGCCCTCGCCGATCCTACCCGGCGCGCCATCCTGGCCCGCTTGGTTTCCGGTCAGGCTTCGGTTACGCAACTCGCCGAGCCTTTCGAGATGAGCTTGCCGGCCGTCTCCAAGCACCTCAAAGTGCTGGAACGCGCCGGGCTGATCGCCCGCGGGCGTGAAGCGCAGTGGCGGCCCTGCCGTTTGGCGGCCGGTCCGCTGAAGGGCGTTTCCGATTGGGTGGAGCACTACCGGCGTTTCTGGACCGAGAGTTTCGACCGCTTGGACGACTATTTGCGCGCAGTACAGGAACAAGTACAGCAAGCGGAGAAGCCGCAGGGCCATCGGAAAAGGGACCGCAAGCGAGCGTGACTGCTCGCGGTTTCTTCGAGGCGTTGCGAAACGGTATTGGCGCCGGGCCGTCTTTTAGCCAAGACTTGCGCTTCGCTGCGAGCCAGGTGTAAGCAGTTAAAGGAAACCGCCGCAGCGTTGTAACAGATTAGCGTTATTCGGCTGAGCGCCTGTTCGCAGCTCGCATCGACAACCGGCGTGATTAAGGAGTTGGAACGATGTTTCTCAAATCTGATTTATTCCTTGGTGATCTCAAGGTCGCCCTCCGTTCGCTGGCGCGCAGCAAAGGGCTGGCCATCACCGTGGTGCTCACGCTCGCCCTGGGCATCGGCGCCAACGCCGCCATCTTCAGCCTGGTCCGCGGCGTCCTGCTTCGCCCGCTCGTAAATGCCGACGAAAACCGCCTCATCTATATTCGCCAGAGCGCCTTGGGCATCGGCAGCGAGAATGTCAACTTCTCCGTGCCGGAAATCCAGGACCTCAAGAGCAGTGTCCGCACGCTCACGGAATTCGGCGATTTCTCCACCATCGGCTTCACCATGATTGGCCTCGGCGAGCCGCGCGAAGTGCGCGCAGGCGTGGTCGGCGGCAACTACTTCGAAGTTATGGGTCTGCACCCGGTTCTCGGACGCCTCATTGGGCCGCAGGATGACGGCCCGAGAGCCGACGGCGTCGTCGTGCTCACCTACCGTTTCTGGACCACCCTGAAGCGCGATCCTTCCGTCCTGGGGAAAACCCTTCGCCTCGGCAGCTTCGGCGACCGCACCGCAACCATCATCGGGGTCCTCGAACCGTCCGTGCCGTATCCGTCGGATACCGAAATCATCGCCAACATCGTCACCAGTCCGCATCATCTTTCCGCCACCATGGTCACCGGCCGCGTTCATCGCATGACCGAACTCTTCGGCCGTCTCGCCCCCGGGGTAACTCTCGATCAAGCTCGCGCCGATCTGCGCACCGCTTACGCCTCCATGGTTAAGGACCATCCGGACACGTATTCGCCCAAGGCGGACTTTCGCATCGATGCCAAGCTGCTGCGCGATCAAATCACCTCCGGCGCTCGCAACGTTCTACTGGTCCTGCTGGTCGCCTCAGGCCTTGTCTTCATCATCGCCTGCTCGAACGTCGCCAACCTGATTCTCGCGCGCTCGGTTCGCCGCGAAGGCGAATTGAGCATCCGCGCGGCGCTTGGCGCCAGCAGCGGCGCACTGCGCCGCACGCTGCTCGCAGAGAGCCTGGTTCTCTGCGTAGCCGGCGCCGTGCTCGGCGTTCTGATCGCCCGCCCGCTGCTCGCGGTTCTCGCGCGTTACGCCTCCCGCTTCTCCGTTCGAGCGCTGGATCTCACTGTGGATTCCAGCATGCTCTGGGTCGGCGCCATCCTCGCGGTCATCGCCGCGGTTCTTCTCGCGTACGTGCCGCACCTCCCCAACTCCAATAGCGCGCAAGGCTCCGGCCTCGCCACCGGCAGCTTTCGCATCACCAGCGGCACCAATCGCCGCCTGCGGATTTTCGCCGTCACTCAGATCGCCGCATCCTTCATGCTTCTCGCCGGCGCCAGTATGCTGATCAAGACCCTGATCTCCATGCAGGCCGCACAAACCGGACTCGATATGCGCCGCGTCCTGGCCATCAACGTTCCCGCCATGTCCTACGGAAAGAGCCCGCAGCAAGTCGTCGACTTCTATAAGGAATCCATCCGCCGCATCGAAGCGCTTCCCGGCGTCGATAAAACCGCCTTCGGCATCGTCGTTCCCTGGCGCGACGCCGGCAACTTTGGCCCCGGCTTCCAGTTCTCCGGTGACGGCCATGTTCGCGCTCCCGGCGAGGAAGATCCTCGCGCGCAATTCCGGGTTGTCTCTCCGGGATTTTTCGCTGCTCTGGGTGTTCCCATCGTCGCGGGACGCGATCTCAATGACCTCGACGGCCAAAGCAAAGAGCCGGTGGTGGTCGTGAGTGAAACGCTTGCCAAGCGCATGTTCCCGAACCAGGACCCTCTCAATCGCCACATGTATTGGACCGATCCAGTCATGAAATTTGTGGGTATCAGCATGGAGCCGCGCCGCATCGTGGGCATCGCCGCCGATATTGATGACGAGCACGTCGTGCCCGGCCCCGCCCTCACGGTTTACACTTCGTTCGACCAGGGACCTTTATTTGGCGGCCGCCTGTTCATTCACACCAGCGCGAATCCCTATACGTTGGTCACTCCGATCACCAGAGTCATTCGCGATATGTCCGCGGATCAACCAGTCGAGCGCGCCGCCACTCTCGAAGATGTCCGCGCCGAAGTCCTCACTCCCGATCGCCTCAACACCGTGGTCTTCGGCGTTTTCGCCGGTGCCGCTCTGGCGATTGCCTTGGTGGGCGTTGCCGGCGTACTGGCCTTCTCCGTGAGCGCGCGCACCCGGGAATTTGGCATCCGCCTCGCTCTTGGCGCACCCCCGCAGCGGCTCCTCGCTGGGGTCATCGGCGAAGGTGCAACGATGGCCGTCACCGGAGTCGTTGCCGGTGCGGCGGGTGGCTATCTCCTCGCTCGTTTCGCCGGCAGCTATTTCCTGGACGTGCGTATGCCCAGCGCGTTGCCCGTGATCGGCGCTGGCGTGATCCTGCTCGCCGCCGCGATGGTCGCGTCGGCCTGGCCGGCGGCACGCGCCGCGCGCATCGACGCCATGGAAGCGCTGCGATCGGAATGACCAGTCGAACGCCCAGTCGAACGCGCAGTCGCCTTGTTCCCCATGGTTTTCCGGCCACGCGCGAGTTCGGCCAATGCCAAGCTCCTGTTGACCGTCTACAGAACTGTAGTACACTCCTGTTGATCGCCTAAAGGAGCACCCGGAACCGTGCCCGAGACACTACGCATTCTCTTCCAGCGTCTCGCGGCTCTTTTCCGGCGCCGCCGTCTCGAAGAGGATTTGGACGCGGAACTTCATTCGCATCTCGAGATGGCGGTGGATTTGCATCTGCGCCGAGGCTTGCCGCCCGACGAAGCGCGCCGCATCGCCCTTCTTGATTTCGGCGGCTTCGAGCAGACCAAAGACAGCTACCGCGATCGACGAGGGCTGCCCATGCTCGAAACCACCCTGCAGGATCTCCGCTTTGGACTCCGCATGCTCCGCCGCAGTCGTGGCTTTTCTCTTCTGGCTATTCTTTGCCTCACCTTGGGTATCGGCGCAAACGCTGCTGTCTTCAGTTGGATCGAGGGCATCCTGTTCCGACCTTATCCGGCGGTTGCGCACCAAGAGCGGCTGGTGGCTGTCGGTGGAACCACACGAGGCGAATCCAGAGGCGGCCCGCTTTCCTGGCCCGATTTTCTGGATCTGCAGCGCAGCTGCACGCTGTGCGAAGCGCTATTCGTGACCAAAATTACCGGCACCACGCTGAGCATCGGCGAGCGCGCCGAGCGCACGACTGGCAGCATCGTATCCGCGAATTATTTTGATGCCATCGGCGTACACCCGATTCTCGGCCGCGGATTTCTGCCGGGAGAAGATGTCGGTCCAAGCGCGCATCCAGTCGCCGTCATTAGCTATCAGTTGTGGCAAGGAAGGTTCAAAGGCGATCCGCAAATCGTCGGCAAAACGCAGCGCCTGAACGGAATCGTGCATACCATAGTAGGCGTCGCGCCGGAAGAATTCTTCGGAACGTTTGTCGGCTGGGCCATGCAATTTTGGGTGCCCGCTTCGATGGAGGATATCTTTGAATCCGGCGGCTACAAGTTGGAAGATCGCGGCGCGCGCTGGATTGAGTCCTATGCGCGACTGAAGCCGGGAGTAACGCTGCAGCAGGCGCAGCAAGAAGTGGCGGCAATCTCCGGTCGCCTTGCGGCGGAGTATCCCACAACCAATCGCGGGCGCGCCATCCAGCTCTGGCCGCTGTGGCAAACGCCATTCAACAACGCCGGCACTTTGTTGCCCACACTGGAAATCATGCTGGCCGTCGTGGCTTTCGTTCTGTTGATTGCCTGCGCCAACGTCGGCAACCTGCTGTTGGTGCGCTCCTTCGCCAGGCGGCATGAGATGAGCGTGCGGCTGGCTATCGGCGCAGATCAGGCGCGCTTGTGGAAGCAGTTGCTCACCGAAGGCCTGGTGCTCTCGCTATTTGGCGCGGCCGGAGGCCTGCTCCTCGCGCATTGGTGCCGGCACGCGCTGGTGCTGCTCTTTCCTGCTCGCGGCGGCGTCCAGATGCATTTGCCCGGCGAGATCGACTGGCGCGTATTGGCCTTGAGCGCCGCCGTCTGCTTGCTCACCACGCTGCTGATGGGCGTGGCGCCCGCGCTGCAGACCAGCAAGATCGATCTGGCAACGGCCTTGAAGATGGAATCTGCCGGAGTGGTCGGCGGCCGTGGTCGAGCATGGGTGCGCTCCGCCCTGGTGCTCGTGCAGGTCTCGCTCAGTTTCATTTTGTTGGTTGGCGCGGGCCTGCTGCTGCAGAGCCTGTTGCGGGTACGCACCACCAGTCCCGGCTTCACTACCCGCGGCGTGCAGACCACCGCGCTCGACTTGGTGTCCGCGGGATACGACCCCGTGCGCGCGCAGACTTTTCAAGACGCGCTGCTCGAGCGCATCCGTGCGCTGCCCGGCGTGGAATCGGCAGCATTCGCCCGCATGATGCCGCTGAGCTACGTTAGTTCTTCCGAAACGCCGATCGTCGTCGACGGCTATCAGCCTCCGCCGGAAGAATCGCCGGTGGTGGAGTACAACGAAGTCGGCTCGAACTATTTCGTCACCCTGGGAATTCCGCTGGTCGAGGGACGCGAATTCACGCGCGCGGACGACGAGAAGGCCGCGCTGGTGGCAATGGTGAATGAAACCATGGCCAATCGCTACTGGCAAGGCCGCAACGCCATCGGCGAACGCTTGCAAGTCAAGGGACGATGGATGCAAGTGGTGGGCGTGGCAAAGGACTCCAAGTATTCGAGCGTGCGCGAAAATCCTAAGCCGTTCTTCTTTCTGCCGCTGCGCCAGAACAATCGTCGCGGCAGTAACCTCTTTGTGCGCACGCCGCTGGGTCAGGAAGTGATGGGCCCCGCGATTGCTCGCGAAGTGCGCGCGCTGGACGCTAATCTCGCACCCTACGAAGTGATCACCATGCAGGAAGAACTCGAGCGCTCCACGTCGTCGCAAATGGTGGCCGTGACGCTGGTCGCGATTCTCTGCGGCTTGGCGCTGCTGCTCGCGGCCATCGGACTCTATGGCGTGATGTCTTACACGGTATCGCAAAGCACGCGCGAGCTTGGGCTGCGCATGGCCCTTGGCGCGGGCCCATCCAATCTTCTCCGTCTGGTGATATCTCGCGGCCTGGCGCTGACGGCAGGCGGCGTGTTTCTTGGCGCCGCGGTGGCGCTGGGATTGACGCGGCTTCTGGGCAACCTCCTATACAAAGTTAGCCCGCGTGACCCGCTGGCGTTCGGCGTGGCATTCGTGGTTATGACCATCGCCGCGCTGGCAGCCTGTTTCCTGCCCGCTTGGCGCGCCACGCGCGTGGACGTCATGCACGCGCTCCGATCGGACTAGCTAGCCAACCGGTTCGCACGTGCTGAACAACCTAGGAGAAGCACTATGACGCGAGAAGCAGCTCGCATCACCGAAGATACTTCCGATCGCGAGGTCATATTCACCCGCGTTCTCGACGCCCCGCGCCAACTCGTCTGGGAGGCCTTCACCGATCCCCAGCAAGTCGTAAAGTGGTGGGGACCAACAGGCTTTACCACCACGAATTACGAGATGGATGTGCGGCCCGGCGGCATCTGGCGGCACACCATGCACGGCCCTGACGGCACCGATTACGCGAATGAATGCAAATTCATCGAAGTCGTCAAACCCGAGCGCATCGTCTACGCACAGACTGGCGGCAAGGCCGATGATTCCGGCATGCCCTGCGAAGTCACTTGGACGTTCGAAGAAACCCCGGACGGCAGGACCAAACTTACCGGTCGCATGGTCTTCCCATCCGCCGAAGTCCTTGCACACGTGGCCAAAACCTACGGCGTCATCGAAGGCGGCAAGCAAACTCTCGAGCGCCTCGCCGCGCACTTGTCCGCCAAGCGATAGGCCTCGCCCGCAAATTGCGTCGCCGCGGTTCCCAACCTTCCGCGCCTTCGCGGCCTTACGCCTTTCTTTGGGCGAACCTCTTTACTTATAATCGAGCAGAGTCCCACGGAGGAAATGAATGCAACCATCTACGCCAGCGGTTCCTGTCTCGAAAGCGAAGCTCTGGGCCGGTCGGATCATCAGCGGCCTCGCCGTTCTCTTTTTAGCTTTTGACGCTATCCTGAAATTCGTGTCGCCAGCGCCGGCCCCGGTTGCCGAAGCATTCGTCAAAGTGGGTTGGCCTCTGACCCTCGCGCCGGTTCTTGGGGTCATCCTATTGTTGTCTACTGCCCTGTACGCCATTCCGAAAACGTCCGTTCTCGGCGCGATTTTGCTGACCGCCTATCTCGGCGGCGCTGTTTCCACTCACCTGCGCGTCGGCGATCCCCTATTCAGCCACGTCTTGTTTCCCACGTATCTAGGCGTGCTTCTTTGGGCCGGCCTGTTCTTTCGTGATGACCGTTTGCGTGCGCTCATCCCGCTGCGCAGCTAACCTGGCGCGCGTCGCTCGTTACAGGTGAAGGACTTTCGCGGGTCGGCGGACAACCCGCAAATCAGGGCTTGTCTGGCGGACGCACCGGCGCTGGGCTCGGCGCTGCCGGCGGTGTTACATACCGCGGCGCAGGCACAGGCGCCAGCTTAGGCGTCTGCTTCTTCGGTTTTTTCTTTTCGCGTCCTCGTGCGTCTTTGTTTCCCATGCCCAAAGATTGCCACAGGTCGCCAGGAAATTGCCAGTCGCCGCGAGCGCCAGCGATTATTTAGGATTGGGCGCCACTCACGGGCAACTTCGCCGTTTCCCACGCCGCCATGCCGCCCGCAATTTCCGTAACGTTCGCAAACCCGGCCCGTTGCAATAAGCTCGCCGCGATCGAAGAGCGATACCCCCCCGCGCAGTACACCAGCACTGGCCGGTCCGCCGCCATTTCCCCCGCGCGTTCTGCAAGGTGATTCAGCGGCACGCTCAAGCTTCCAGCAATGAACTTCTGTTCGCGCTCGCGCGGCGTTCGCACGTCGATCAGTTGCGGCGCATCCTTAGACGACAGAATCTCCGCCGCCAGCGGCGCGCTCAATCGTTCCGTCGTCGCCGTAAGTTCCGGCCGCCGCTCCAGGCTCTGCATTCCCTCGCGCAGATAACCCGTCACATTGTCGAACCCGATGCGCCCCAGCCGCACCGCCGATTCCGATTCCCGCCCAGGGTTGGCCACAATCACAATCGGATTGTCGTGATTCAGCACCGTGCCCGCCCACGTCGCATACTGCCCGCTCAGCCCGATATTGATGCTGCCCGCCAGATGCGCGGTGGCGAATTCTTCCGCCTCGCGCGTGTCCAGAACCTGTGCGCCGCCTCGCTGCAGGTCCAGCACACGTTCCAGTTCCAGCGGCTGCAGTTCGCGTTCCAGAGCCTTATCGAGCGTTGCCCGCTCTTTGCTGTTCAGCACCGCGTCGTACAAAAAATACGGCGGAGCCTCCGGCTGGTCCGCGGTCACCAGCTCGATGAACGACTTCTTGCTCATCGGCTGCAGCGCGTAATTCAGTCTCCGCTGCTCTCCGATCGTCGATACTGTCTCCTTGCTGATGGCTCTACCGCAAAGCGACCCTGCTCCATGCGCCGGATACACCAGGCTCGCGTCCGGCAACGGCAACAGCTTCGATTGCAGCGAATCGAATAGCAGCGCTCCCAAATCCGTGGCCGACCAGCCCAGTGCCGCGCGAAGGTCCGGCCGCCCCACGTCGCCGATAAACAAAGTATCGCCGGTCAAAACCGCGTGCGGCTCGCTCGCGCTTTGTTCCAGATCGTAAACCACAATCGAAATCGATTCCGGCGTATGCCCCGGCGTTTCCAACGCTGCCAGCCGCACGCGCCCGAACTCCACCACGCTGCCATCGCTGAGCGGCGTAAACAGGTACTCCGCTTGCGCCTTGCCCCCCAGATAAATCGTCGCGCCAACCCGGTCACGCAGTTCCAGGTGCCCGGCGATAAAGTCGGCATGCAGATGCGTCAGGAAAACATGCTTGATTTGCAGTTTATGTTCGGCGGCAAACTCGAGATACCGATCCACATCGCGTTGCGGATCCACTACCGCTGCCGTCCCGGTCTCCTCGTCTCCTATTAAATAGGAAGCGTGCGCCAGGCACGGCAGATAGAACTGCTTCAGGATCACGCGATGTCACCCTCGCTTGCGGCCCTTTACTTCGCCCGTTACTTCGCCAGTTACTTCGGCTGCGGCACGATCCGTATATAAGGTCGCGGCGCCTTCCAGCCTCCTGGGTACTTTTTCCGCGCTTCGTCATCGGACACGCTACCGCTGATTATGACGTCGTCGCCCGGTCTCCAGTTTACCGGTGTTGCTACCTGGTGCTTCGCCGTCAGTTGCAGCGAATCCAGCACCCGCAGCACTTCGTCGAAGTTCCGCCCCGTGCTCATCGGATAGCTCAGCATCAGTTTGATCTTCTTGTCCGGGCCCACGATAAACACCGTGCGCACCGCCGCGTTGTTCGCCGCCGTGCGTCCCTCGCAAGTCTCGCCCGCTTCCGCCGGTAGCATGCCGTACAGCTTGGCCACTTTTAGTTCCGGATCCCCGATCATCGGATACTTCACTTTGTGGCCCTGCGTCTCTTCGATGTCCACCGCCCATTTGCTGTGGCTGCTCACCGGGTCCACGCTCAACCCGATAATCTTGCAATTGCGCTTTTCGAAATCCGGCTGCAGCCCGGCCATGTACCCCAGTTCCGTCGTGCACACCGGCGTAAAGTCCTTCGGGTGCGAAAACAAAATCGCCCAGCTGTCGCCGATCCATTCGTGAAAGTTGATCTTGCCCTGCGAAGTTTCAGCCGTGAAGTTAGGCGCTTCGTCGTTTATCCGTAACATGCTCATCTCCTGGTCTCGTCATCTCGTTCGTAAGACCGCCACTCCGGCTTCCAGCATTGTACCAACCGCCGCTCCCGCCGGGAAATCGTGCCCTCGCCGCTCCAGCGGGTCAACTTTCGTTCTCGTCAGCTTCGTTCCGGTGTATGCTGGCGGCACTCTTTCCCGCACCCGAGGCTCAAGTCATGAAATCGATAACCAGGTATTCGATGTCCGTGACTTTCTTTTGGTTAGTGACGGCCATTTCGCTCTCCGCGCAGTCTAACCCGCAACCTGCGAGCTTCGGTATCTGCAAACCGGTCAGCGAGCGTACCACCGAAGTCGGTTGCTGGATCCTCGTCGATCAACCGGTCGGCCGCGTCGAGCAAGCGCAAATCTTCTGGCATTTGGACGTCTACCCGTCACGTCCTGAAGCGGAAAAAGCCAAAGGTCCGCGCGGCACGGTCGTCGAATCGCTCGGAAGAGTCTGGCTCCTTAGCATCGAAAAAGCCGGCTGGCGCCCTGAGCTCAAAGGCCAGCGCGTCGCCGAAATCGGTCCTCTTCCTGTGACCGCCGGCGAACAGTACTCCGCGGTGTTTATGGAAGCGATCTTTCCTCCCGGAATGAGCTCCGCTGTCCACAATCATTCAGGTCCAGAAGCCTGGTACACCCAGTCCGGCGAAACCTGCTTGGAAACTCCCACCGGGAAAGTGGTTGGCCGCCCCGGCGGCCCGCCGGTAGTGATCCCCGCCGGTCCGCCCATGCACCTCACCGCCACCGGCACCGAGCAGCGCCGCGCCATCACCCTCATCCTCCACGAATCCTCCAAGCCCCCCACCACCATGGTCCACGACTGGACCCCCAAAGGCCTCTGCCGCGCATCAGCCAACTAAGCCAGCCCGGTCCCTCCTCCGATCGAAGACGGGCCCGCCACTCCTGCCCCCGTTTCGCTCTGCCATCGCCACACTCGTTGGACGCATTTCCGCCGTTTCGCTACACTGAATCTTTCGCACTCGCACTAAGGAACTCCCGGGAAACTCCAAACTATGAGCAGTGATTCACCAGCGAACTCCACTTCCGGCATACGCGTGCGCTTCGCCCCTTCGCCCACCGGTTATCTCCACGTTGGCGGCGCCAGAACCGCCTTGTTCAACTGGCTCTTCGTCCGTCGCAACGGCGGCGCCATGGTTCTCCGCATCGAAGACACCGACGCCGAGCGCAATAAGCCTGAACTCGTCGACGGCATCCTCGAAGGCCTGCGCTGGCTCGGCGTCGATTGGGATGAAGGCCCGTTCTACCAATCCCAGCGCACCGATCTCTACCGCGCTGCCGCCAAAAAACTTCTCGCCAACGGCAGCGCCTTTCTCTGCTACTGCGCCGCGGAAAAATATGCCGGCGGTGATCACGCCGAAGAAGGCGGCGAAACCAAAGCCCGCCGTATCTCGCGCTGCACTTGCCGCGACGGCCAGCCGTCCACTCCCGGCGTCAAACCCGCCATTCGCTTCAAAGTTCCCGTCGGCGGCGTCACCAAATTTTACGACGCCGTCTTCAACGAACGCGAATTCTCCAACGACGAAATCGAAGATTTCGTCCTGCTCCGCTCCGGTAAAGGCCCCGGCAAGGGGCCCGGTGAAGTTGACGAAGAATTCGGCCTGCCCACGTATCAGATGAGCGTCGTAGTCGACGACATCGATATGCGCATCACCCACGTGATTCGCGGCGCCGACCACATCTCCAACACTCCGAAACAGGTCTTGCTCTACAACGGCCTCGGCGTCAAGCCTCCCGTCTTCGCGCACGTTCCTCTGATTCTCGGTGCGGACAAATCGCGCCTATCCAAACGCCATGGCGCCACCGACGTCAATCTCTACCGCAAAGAAGGCTTTCTCCCCGAGGCCTTCCGCAATTTCCTCGCCCTCCTGGGCTGGTCCCCCGGCGGCGACGAAGAATTTCTGCGCACCTCCCAGCTGATCGAAAAATTTTCCCTCGAAGGCGTCAGCCGCACCAACGCCGTCTTCGACCGCGCCAAACTCGAATGGTTCAACACCCAGCATCTTCAGAAGCTCCCGATCGAAGACTTGCTCCCGGAAGTCGCCGCCGAACTCCAGGCCGCCGGTCTGTGGAAAGAAACATGGGCCGCTGGCGAAGGCCACGCCTGGTTTTCGAAAACGGTGGACCTGCTGCGCCCTCGCGTTCGCCTGCTCCCCGATTTCGCCACCTGGTCGCGCGCCTTTTTCACCGATGACTTCACTCGCGACCCGGCCGCCAGGGAAAAATTCTGGAAAGATCCCAAAGTTCCGTCGCTGCTCGGCAATCTGGCCGCTGCTCTCGACCAAGTAGCAGACTGGAATCACGACAATTGCGACCACGCCACCCGCGCAGTAGCCGAAGCCGGCGCCGTCAAAGCCGGCTTGCTCATCAATGCCACTCGCGTCGCCATCGTCGGCCAAGCCGTCGCTCCGCCACTCTTTGACACCATGGTCGTTCTAGGCAAAAGCCGTGTCGTCAATCGCCTGCGCGACGCCTGCCGCGAACTCGCGCCTGCTTGACCATCCGTCAGCTCTCCATCCCCCAACAAGAATTTTCTTTGCAGTCTTTTGTACGGCCCGCCTTCTGCTTGCCCCGCGCTTTGGGCGGGGAGGCGGGCCGCCGCGCGCCATCAGTGATGCTCGTGCCGCCACCGCCAGTAGTCGCCCTGCTCCCGTTCGTTCAGGCTGGTCCACTCCCGGTAATTTTCATGCCGGTCGGACCAGTACAGGTGGTAATACCGATCCTCTCCATGATTCCACCGATGATAGTCCCGATGATCCGCGTCGTAATACCGCACTCCCGCCTCGCAACCCGCCACCATCACCGGAACAATCATGGCGCCGGCAAACAGGAGTGAGCTCAGGTAACGTTTACTTCGTTGCATTTCGTGCTCCTTGTTTTTTTGCAAGCCCGCGCGCGCAAATCCCCGCGCTCCAAAACAAATGCCGCGGCTCGCTTTTGTTTTGACGCGAATTCCAGCCGGAAACGGTGCAATAGCAGTGTGGGTGGGAGGCTACGGTGTTTTGAAAAGCTCCGCATGCGCCGGCTTGGAGGCGGACGCGGACGCTGCCACGTTGACCACCGCATCGACGTCCAGCGTCGTGGGCGGCAAGCAAATTTCCTGGCTGCACGCCTGATACCGCAGCTTCAGCGCAATGTGTTGCTCGCCCGTCGCTGCGCTGGCCAGCACGTTCAGCGGCATCTTCAGCACCACGGTATCTTGGTACACATTCAGCGGCGTCTTGGAGAACACGAATTTTTCCAGTTTGCCCTTGGGATACGCCACTTCCCCCGCGGAAAATCCGGCCGGCAGATTGCTCTTCAAATCCGTGGCAATCAGGTATTCCGCCGATTTTTCCCGCGCGTTCACATGGAAGCCCGGTCGAATCTTCATCACCACGGCAATCTGCGCCGTGCTCCCGCGGCCCGCCGGATCCAGCGAAACATACGCCGTCGGCGCCACCACGTCTTTCCCGGACGGTACTTGCGCCGGCAACCGCGCCGCCACACCCACAGCCATCAGCAACAGGCCCAGCGAACCTGGCACGCCCAGCAAACCGAACCCCGCCGCCGCGATAACTCTGCTGCCCGTCTTTGCCAATAAACCCGCCTTCGCCCATAAACCCAAGTTCATACCATCACCTGTTCTCCGAGTTGTTGCGAAACCACCCGGCTCATCACCGCAAAAAGATCCTCGCCGGTTTTTTCCAGCACGAAACCTTTCTTGCTCTCGGACCAGCCCAGCTTGAAGCTCGTAGACAGCGCCGAAATCCAGATTTCCCGTACCGGCGTATTCGGCGAAATCACGAATTTCACTTCTTCCGGCTCCTCGAAGATCACTTCCAGCTTTCCGCTCTCCCCTTCCACATCGAAACCATGCGCATCCCCAACCGTCAGCAGCCGCTTCTTCAGCTCCTCAAACGCCGCATCCGCCTTGCGCTGAAAATCCTTCTCATCCAGCATCTTTCCAGCCTACAGAAACGCAGCACCCGAGGCAAGAAATGTGCCGACAGGAAAACGTCGCCTGCGCCTTGCTACTTTTCAAGAATCAGTTGTTTGTTCTTATAGTCGATGGTTACCCGAGAGAACAGTGCCAAAACATCCTGACCCAGTATTCCGTCCAGTTCGATCTTCAAGGCTTTGGAAAGAGGCTTCAAGTCGTCCACGGCTGCTGGTGTGACAATCATTGTCCGGCCCAACTCCAGCGTCGCCGTGGTACTGCCCATCGAATGGGTCACACCGTCGAGCCCCACGGCCGTGCGTTTCGCGCCGGCCTTTTTGAGTTCGGCCACCGGCCAACCCGCGGTATCGGGCGATAGCACGGACAAGCCGGCTCCGGTGTCCAAAAGGAAGTGCCTGGTTCTTCCGCGCACCGTCACATCAACCACGATACTGGAACCGCTTCGCGTGAACGCCACAGCCGTGTTTTGCGCCCAACTGCAAGGGGTCGCAATCGGCATCAAGAACAGAACGAATATGAAAACCCTGTTTGCCATCGATGAACTTGGTTCAGCGGCGCCGAAACGCCCAGCCACAGGTTCGCGCAATGACAGACTCTGTCCGGGATACGCACCTGGTTCAATGCAAAGCGGTTCACAATCGCGTCATTTTCAAGTCATCAGGGGTTGTCGTTGATCCGCGGTGAGTTAACTCGGGGCAAGTGACTAAGCAGGATCGGGCCTGCTGGTCTCGGCAGTGAAACGAAGTGATAGAATCCCGACCAGTCCGAGGTGCGACGTGCACGGGCTAACCGGGTCCCGGGACAAAATTCGCTTTGCAGGCTTCGAGCTTGACCTTCGTGCTGGCGAGTTGCGGCACCAAGATGGCAACACCATTCGCCTAGCTGACCAGCCCTTCCAAATCTTGACCATGTTGCTGGAGCGTCCCGGTGAAGTCGTAACCCGGGACGAAGTTCGCATGCGGTTGTGGGCTAACGACACCGTCGTCGAGTTCGAACATAGCATCAGCGCCGCCATGAACCGCTTGCGCCTCGCCCTGGGCGACTCTGCGGACAGTCCCCGCTATATTGAAACCCTGGCACGCCGAGGCTATCGCTGGAAAACGCCTGTCCAATGGGTCAGAGTCCCTTCTTCCGACTCGCTGGCTCCAGCCCCAGCCGGTGCGCCGCCGGAGGCAAAGTCTCCGGTCGCCAACGTCGATCCGAGTGGGCTAGCGACGCCTCTGCCGGCCGGGTCCCACGCTTCCGCCCAAGACGCGACCAAACGTCGTTGGTCGTCCATCGCCGCCGGAACGCTTGCGATGGCCGTGATTGCTGTGGGCACATTTTTCTACTTCCCTCGCAGCCCCAAGCTCACCGAAAAAGATTCCGTCGTGCTCGCGGACTTCGCCAATTCCACCGGCGATCCTGTCTTTGACGGCTCCCTGCGCGAAGCCCTGGCCGCCAAACTCGATGAGTCGCCGTACTTCAACGTCGTCTCTGATATTGCCATCCAGCAGACGCTCCGGCTGATGAAGCAAAGCACCGGCACCCCCCTGACTCCCGACCTGGCCCGGGAGTTTGCCAGCGCGGCGTAGGCGGAGCAGTCCTTGCCGGAACGATCTCCGCCATCGGTAACAAGTATGCCCTCACTCTTAACGCCATGAACTGCGCGTCGGGAGCATCCCTTGTCCACATCGAAGCCGACGCCGACGGCAAAGACAACGTCCTGCCGGCGCTGGACAAACTGGCTTCCCGCATGCGCGGCAGGCTGGGTGAATCGCTCGCCTCCGTTGAAAAATTCAATAGGCCCGGCGAGCAACTCACCACCGGCTCCCTTGAAGCGCTGAAGGCGTATGGGCTCGGACGCAGCGCCTTCGTCCAGTTGGAGAACTCTTTTTCGCTGCCATTTTTCGAACGCGCCACTACGCTCGATCCAAACTTTGCCATGGCCTATGCCGTGCTCGCCGCTGCCTACGGCAATCTCGGAGAGGCCGCGCTGGCCCGGGAAAATGCCACAAAAGCCTTCGCCCTGCACGGCCGGGTGAGTGATCGCGAAAAGCTTTACATCGACACGCACTACTATGATTTGGCGACGGGAGACTTGAATAAGGCTGCCGAGGTTTATTTGCTCTGGGAGCAGTTGTACCCTCGTGATTTCAATCCGTGGAATAACCTAGGCGTAATCTACAGGGATATGGGACAACAGCCGAATGCGGAAAAGCAGTTTCTCGGTGCTCTGCGGATCAACTCGAACTACGCCCAAGCGTTTGACAACCTCGCGGGAACCTACACCATGGCAAACCGGTTCGCGGAATCCCAATCCATTTTCCAGAGAGCAATCAACCTGGTGCCCGCTTCGTCGAACCTGCACGCGAATCTCGCTGTGAACGCTTTTGCACAGAACGACAGACTAGGAGTGCAGCAGCAGATTGCTTGGTTGAACGCCAACGGACATGAAGATGACGCGCTTTTGCTCCAGGCCGCGCAGGCGACTTTTCTGGGCAGACTCGAAGAATCGCGAACGCTCGTTGATCGCATCATTTCCCCCGCTCAACAAAAACGGGCCAACGGATTGGCGGCTGGCCTGGCTGCCCGGCAAGCCAACGCCGAGTCTCTGTTCGGCGAACTTCAACAAGGTCGCAGATACGCCGAGCGGGCCATGTCCTTCCAACCCGATGATCCCGAACCGGGTGCCATGCAAGCCCTGGCTCTTTCAGGCCAGGTCGTCCGCGCGCAACGGATTTTGGACGACCTGGCCAAAAAGCACCCGGACGATACTCTGCTCAATGGGATTGCATTTCCGGTCACGCGCTCCATCTTGGCGATGGCCCGCAACAATCCCAGGCAGGCGCTCACACTTCTCGAGCCCGCCGAGCGCTACCGCCTCGCTCCGGATAGCATTTATCTCTACGTACGCGGCCTGACCTATTTGCAGCTCAAACAAGGAAACGAAGCGGCCCTCGAGTTTCAAACCATTCTGGACCACCGCGGTCTCTTTCCCTCCAGTCCCATTTATCCATTGGCCCATCTCGGCCTCGCCCACGCCTGCGTGTTGCAGGGCGATACCCTCAAAGCCCGCGCCGCCTATCAGAATTTCCTCACGCTGTGGCAGAACGCCGATCCCGACATTCCCATCCTCATCGCCGCAAAGTCCGAGTACGCCAAGCTGCACTAGCTCCAGGATCCCCAGCCGGATTACCCGACATCTGATTACAGCAATCGGATGTCAGTGCACTCTCCGCGCTCCTTCCATCGCAAACGCCTTCTTCAATATCCTCGTTGCCGTCTCCGTCAATCCAAACCTCTCCAGCTCCTCCTCCCCAGCCAGCGCCACATCTATCGCATCCCCACCCGCCTTTAACTCTCCTCCAATTCGCTCGCAAAGATAATCCACAATCACATAATGAAATCGCGGCTTCTCTTTATCCTCCCCATACACCCGGTCAAACACCTCGATAAACTCCACCACCTTCACCTTCAGCCCGGTCTCTTCCAAAAGCTCCCGTTCCACTCCCCGCTCCAGCGTCTCCCCCAGCTCCAGCGATCCTCCCGGTATCGACCATTGCCCCTTCAGCGGTTCGCTCCCTCGTCGGATTAGCACCGCCTTGCCTTCCAGAATGATCACCCCGCCGATTCCGACAATCGGACGCTCCGGGTATTCCCGCGAGGACGTCATTTCCTCTTTCCCATTTTGTCCCTGCCGTGTCTTTCTCACCTGTCCCGCCCTTGTAACAGTTGACTTCATATCGCGCGGTATATAATACGCTCCCAGGTGGTCGCCCCTCGATTCTCGGCCACCCCGCTCAGCACTCTTACGGAGGATGCACCTGTGATTCGCTGTCCCGAATGTTCCGCCGAGATCGATGTCGATGAAGACGAGGTCGAGGAAGGCGAAATTCTCAGTTGCCCCGAGTGCGAATCCGAACTCGAGGTCTCTCAGACGCATCCTGTCCACCTCAATCTCATCTCCGACGATGAAGATGACGATGATGACGACGAAGAAGAAAAAGTGCCCGCCGGAAACGGCGATCTCGCCGACGATGACGACGACGATGACGATGACGACGAAGAAGAAGAGGACGAAGAATAGCACCGCCTGCCGCGCCGCCAACCACTTCCGCACTGGCATCCCGCGCGGCCCCTCTTTCATCTAACTCTATGAGCCTCCAATGATTTGCCGCCCGCAGAGCAAGGTCCTCCTGACCGCAACGCTGGCCGTCTTTCTGGCCGCGGATTTTGCCGCGGGTTTTGCCACATTCGCCCAGCAGCAGCCTGTTCCTCCAGTTCCACCCGTTCCTCCGCAGCAAGAATCCTCCACCGCTAAGTCCAAACCACAGTCGAAAGAACGATACAGCCACGCCAACGACTTCCTGATTCGCGGCACCGTGTTCAACGACCAGGCCCTCGCCTTCCCCGGCGTTCAGCTGCGCGTCAAACGCGCTGGCGAAAAAAAGTTTCACTGGCAGACCGTCACCAACTCCCGCGGCGACTTTGCCCTCCGCGTTCCGCAGGGCTCCACCTATGAATTGCTGGTTCGCGTGAAAGGCTTTGCCGATCAGTCCCGCTCCATCGACGCCAAGAATGGCGGTGCCGACGCCGGATACGTTTTTAGATTGCAGCCCCTCGGAGGCAAATCTTGAACCTGGCCAAAACCATAGCTCTCCCGCAAGTCCAAATGCGCCGGCTCGGCTTCCTCCTCTTTACCCTGCTCCTGTTCGCCTGCGCCCCGGCCGCCCGTTCTCAGGACGCCAAGCACGAAGCGCAGCTCCGCACCGTCCGCGGCGTCGTCCTGGACAAATCCGAGACCGCGGTTCCCACCGCCGTCGTCTTTCTCAAGAACCTTCGCAGCAACGCCGTCCGCAGCTACATTGCGGACAACGACGGCAACTACCGCTTCAGCGGCCTGGACCCTAACGTCGACTACGAAATCCACGCCGAAAAGGACGGCGCCAAGTCCGTTACCCGCACCGTCTCCAGCTTCGACGGCCGCAAGGACATCGTTCTCAACCTCAAACTCGAGAAGCGCAAAGCCTGACCGCCCTATGAACCTAAGTCCTTTAGAATGAACACTTACAAGACCCCTCAAAAGTGTATCAAAACAAAGGACTTACAGAAAACATAACCCCTTTAGAATCAACACTTACAAAAAACAAGGGGGAGAGTCCTCCACAACCCGCACCAAACTCACCAAAATCTTTTTCCCAAGAATTTCGTTTGAAGAATTTTCGTTTGCAGGCCTTCAAACCTCTCATTCCAACTCCGTTTCGACTCTTGAACTCGACTTCTAAACATTGACGCGGACATTGACACGCTGCCTCCTCTTCGGCAGCATCTCGTCCTCCATGGGCGAATCTCTAGAACTCCTCCGCCAACACCCTATCCATATCCTGGTGAATTCCCGCGCCGGCGGCGGCCGCGGCCTCAAAGCCCTCCCACACATAAAGACTCTCCTCCAGCAGCAAGGCGTAGCCGCTCAGTTTCACCTCCCCGCAAGCGCACTGGAATTGGAGAACACCGCAAGGCAAGCGATCAGCGGCGGAGCCACAGTCCTCCTCGCCATGGGCGGCGACGGAACCCTGCAGTCCCTGGTGAATGCAGCGGCCGGAGCTGACGCGCCAGGTGCTTTGCCATTGCCGCCTTCTGACGTAACCTTAGGTATTCTGCCAACCGGCGGCGGCAACGACTTCGCCGCGGCTCTCGGCCTCCCCAAAGATCCAATCGCGGCGGCGCGCGCGATTCTGGCGGGCACCGCAAGGCGCGTGGATTTGGTGCGCGCCCGCACGGCCGACGCACGAGAGCGTCTCTATTGCGGGGGTGGAGGAACCGGGCTGGACGCCATCGCCGTTCGCTACGCCGCCGAAGTCTATGGATCGATGCGCGGCCGGTCGCGCTATTTGCTCTCGGCGCTGCGCGCCTTGCTGAACTACTCCGCAATCACCATTCGCGCGGAGTTTCCGGGCAGCCCAATCGAGCCCGTGGAGAGGCGCGTCCTGGTCGCAGCAGCGCTCAATTCGCCCAGCTATGGCGCGGGTTTGACGCTGGCCCCAGCCGCCCGCATCGACGACGGCCTGCTCGACGTCGTTCTGGTCGAGGATCTGACGCGCATGGAAGTAGCCAGCGCGGTATTTCAGTGGGCGGCGAGAGGCGAGTTGCGCACGTCCCGGATCGCGCGCTGGAAAGCGCCGCGAGTCCGCCTTGCATCGGGCCAGCCTTGCCAGTTTCAGGGCGACGGCGAAATCCTGGGCCCCCTCCCGGTAGACATCCAAGTCCTCCCCAAAGCCCTCCAAATCCTCGCGCCCGGCGTTAGCGAGTAGGCGCCGCCAGCGAGTGACGCGCCGCCCGCGAAAGTAGCGCGCCGCCAGCGAGTAGCGCCCCGCCCGCGAGAATGCCATCGGGCCTACCAGCAACCCTGCGCAGTAGTTTTACGCGGGCGTGTTTCGGACGCGTCACGCAGCAACTTGGTTTTCCGGTGGACGCGTTACGTAGCCACTTTGATTCTCCGCAATTTGCGCAGGACAGCGAGGGGTTTTCTGGGGGGCTTCCTGGATGGTGCCGGCGGGGGGAATCGAACCCACGGCCTAGGGATTATGAGACCCTCGCTCTACCACTGAGCTACGCCGGCATAAGGCAATTGTTCATGCTACGAAGTAGCAGCCGAATGTGTCAAGGCGGAGCGGTGGGATTGGTAGCAGACGCCCTGTCAAACGGATCCACTGGCGGAGAAATGAAACGCTGGAGGTCCGGTCGGCACTAACTGAGGCTTGCCCACTCGAGTTCTGGCGGCGGGCGAGGGAAGGCATTGCCACCGGGTAGTCCCAATACGCTTAGTACCACAGTACCGTTGACCGTGCACTGCCAGGACTCTAACGTGAGCTTGCTTGTGAAATGTCCCGAGCTGAGTCAGGCGAAAGTCTGGCGAAAGCAAGGGGCAGGTTGGTGTGTATCGATTTGAAACAGATCCGTCGTTAGAGGGTGCTTGACTTCTGTCCCATAAAGGATAGAGTGACTCCGGGTTTTCCTTGCCCTCGGAGGCACCATGTCACGCAAACTCGCTTTCCTCGCAGCGATGTTTATTCTAGTTGCAGCGATGGGTCTGAAGACGGTTGTAGCGGCGCACAGCGATGGAACGACGTTAACAGCGTCCATCGGCGGAGCGCCACCGCCACCGTCCCCTTGGAAGATTGGTGGAGCACCACCCCCGCCATCTCCTTGGAAAATCGGTGGAGCACCGCCGCCACCGTCGCCCTGGAAGTAAAGTAAGGCTAACCGCAGCGTAAAGGCTGCGGAAAAAAGCCAGGGCACGGGAAGTTGAGGGAAAAAGCGTGCCTGGTACATCCGCATATTTGATCTGGCTTCTCTGCACCTCGGCCGAGGCGGCCGTGGTGGTGTGTTCGCTCCGCAAAGGTTCCTTCCGCCGCTACATCGCCCTGAATTGCTACATGGTGGCTTGCATCATCGTGAGCCTCATCCGCTTCAGCGTGATGTTTTCGCACGGCTATAGCTCCCCGGAATACGCCTTCTTCTACTATTACTCCGATGTGCTCCTCACCATTGGTCTGTACTTCACGTTGACCAGCTTGTACGCCCATGTTTTCGAGGAAATGGCTGCGGAACGCAGCATTCGGCTAGGGGCCCTGGCGCTGCTGCTCGGAACGGCCGCATTTTCCTTCGCTATCGTTATGCAGTCCAAGTCGCACATTGTGGGCCGCTTCTTTGTGGAGATTTCGCAGAACCTGAATTTTGTCGGACTGATCCTGACCTACGTGCTGTGGGGCGCGATCCTGAAGCTGCGGGAAACGCGCACGCGCCTGATTCAACTGGTGCTTTCGCTGGGCATCTTCTTCAGTTTGCTGGCGGCCACGTTCGCTTTGCGCAACCTGTATCCGCCGCTGCACACGTTCCTGACCAATATTTCTCCCATCACCGGGTGCCTGTTGCCTTTTGCCTGGGCCTACGCCTTCTGGCGTTTCCCGGATGACGAGCGGCTATCGCCGGCTCGCCTTACGGTGGTGCCGCGATGATTGCCGGAATCATTCTCGCGTGCTCGGTAGTCTTCCTGCTGCAGTTTTTTGTGTCCTACTGCCGCTCGCTGATCGCCGCTTCCTCGAAGCAGGCGTTGTCGCCGGAAGTGCGGGACGTTACCGGCATCGCCAGCTCCGCGACCGGCGAAGACTTCGCCCGGGTCATTCAACTCTTGCGTCTCTGCCCGGAGAGCCCGGAAGACCGCAGCCGGGTGCAAGCCGTGGGCGCGTATTTCCGCTTGCTCAACATGGTGCGCTCGACTCTGGCCAAGGCCATGCCGTCTCTGCGTATCTGGACCGAAACGGAGCGCAGCCAGTGCGCTTATTTCGCGGCGGTGGCGCTGGAGCGCCGCATTGCCTTCAGCCGGGACATGCTGGCGCAGCAGATGGACGCCTAGTCGTCCGGCCGAAATCTCCCCAACTTTTTCCGACTGCTGACGCTTTGGCAACAATCCGCTTTCGCTTCCTTCTTGACTTTTTCCCCGACGTGCTATTCTGGTGAGGTCTCTCCTCACCGGAGTGGACGCGTCCGCAGCGCAAAAACAACCGGTGACCAAAACATGCTTGCAGTGTGGCGCGATTCTGCCATCCAGCGTTCGCGTCTGTAGTTTTTGCGATTCATTCCTGGACTCCGAAACGATTGATGGTGCTGTCTCCGGATCCGCCAGAATGCCGGCGACCGGTGTCTCGGACTCTGCCTGGCGGGGTGAACTCGCGCAGCGTCTCGAAGCCTACCGCACCAAGCGGCGAAGATTGCCCGCCCATGCGGGACAATCGCAGCTTCCGTTCGAGGCTCCCGTTGTACCGGCTACCACGACTGTTGCGGCGCGGCTTGAACCCTGCAATCCGGCGGTCGCGCTCGCGGATTCACGCGTAGCCCCAGACGAAGACTTCTCGTTCACCATCGCCATCGGCCGCACCGCGAACAAGCGGGAGGGCGAGGCACGCATGGTGATTGACGTGTCTTTGCCGCTCGATGCCAAGCCGGCGGGTGCGGAGCAGAGCGGGGGAGTGAACCAGGCACCGGGGCTGTATCCAGTGGCCGCGATCGAGGAGCGGCGTATCGCCGCGCTCGCCGACGCGGCTTGCTTGCTGTTTGCGTACGGCGGGTTTCTGGCGCTGTTTGGGTCGGTAGGCGGGCAATTCACCCTGAGCAAGCTGAGCGCTGTGGTGTGCACAGCCACGTTTGCGCTGGTGTACCTGCAATACTTCGCGTTGTTCACGATTTTCGGAGGCACGACTCCGGGCATGATGATGCGCGGATTGCAAGTGGTCAGCTTTTCGGGAGAAGTGCCGACGCCGCGGCAGATGTTGTTGCGCAGCGCGGGCTACATTTTATCAGCGGGAACTTTTTTTATGGGATTTGTGTGGGCGATGTGGGATGAGGATTCGCTGACGTGGCACGACCGGATGTCGCGGACGTATCTGTGTACGGGACAGACCTACGCCGATGTCGAAGCATCGTCGGCCGCGCATTCGCGTTAATCCCGCATTTCCATTGCGAGACTGTTCCGCCGAACCCTTGGATAATCGCCATCATCAACCAATCGGCCAGTTGGATCCTGAAAATCCAAAGCTTGCGGTAACATTTGAACTGCTTACGGCGAAGGGGTTGCGCGATGAACGCATTCACCGCGAGGACGTTTCTTCTGGTGGCGCTGATCCTGGGCTTCCGCGCGGCCGCGGCAGCGGGACAAGACAATTCGGCAGGGCTGCGTGACGAGATCAGAGCCATCGAGGGCCTGATGGCCCATGCGGGGCCCTCTGGATTTGCGGATCGCGGCGCGGCGCTTTATCTACTGGCGGAACAGTACGTCCGTCTTGGCGACCGGGCGAAAGCACTGGCGCTGCTTCAGGAATGCATGGCGCTCGATGAAGGCTTCGATCCCACAGACGACGGCAACTTTGTGTCCCTAAAAAACGATGCAGCTTTCCGCCAACTCGTCGAGCAGGTGCGTCGACGCTATCCTCCAGTGCATCGCGCGCATGTAGCTTTCACCTTGGGGCAAAAGGATTTGTTTCCGGAAGGTCTGGCCGTGGACAGCACAAAACGGCTGTTCTACATGAGCAACATGCACCTCAAGAAGATCGTTAAGATTGCGGAGACAGGCGAAGTAGCGGACTTTGTCAGGCCTGATCTGTATGACCTCATGCTGGTCCTTGGTGTGCATGTTGATCCCGCGGACCATAGCGTCTGGTGCGCGACCTATCCCGGCGAGAAGAAGCGCCCGGAGATTGTCCACTTCGATGAGCACGGCCAACTGCTAGAACGGTACACGCCCCCGGGGACTGCGCCGCTTGCGCTGAACGACCTGGCGCTGCGCGATACGCGGGAGGTCTACGTGACAGACACCCAAGGAAATCGCGTATATCGCTTCGACCGAACATCGCATCGCTTTACGGAGCTGAAATTGTCGCGCCGGGTCTTCTGGCCCAATGGCATCACGATCTCCGGCGATGGCGAGGTGCTTTATATTGCGGACCTGTTGGGTGTCGTGCGCCTGGACCTGAAAACAAACCAGTCGGAAGACGTGGTTCCTGCGCCGCACGATACGCTGGCCGGAATCGACGGATTGTATTGGTACAACGGCAACTGCGTGGGCGTGCAGTACGGCACCGGTGCGAATCGTGTGATGCGCTGGAAGCTCTCGCCCGACGGGCGGCGTGTCGCGTCCAGCGAAGTGTTGGAACGTGGAACGGAGTTGGTTAAGAATCCAACGACGGGAGCCATTCTCGACGAGCAGTTCTACTTCATTGCCGATTCGGGAATCGACAACCTAGATAGTGCCGGCAAAATTGTCGACATGACCCAGAAGCTCGAGCCGCTGCACATCGCGGTGGTGACGCTGAAATAGGAACCAGGCGTATTCCGTGTGCCGACCTTCTTGACTGTAGCTAGAGGCCTGCGGATTTGCGGGATTCGTTGGCGATGCGGATGATGACGGCGAGGCTTTGCTCGACGTCGGCGTCGGTGGTGGCCCAGGAGCAGACGCTGATCCGCATGGCGGTCTGGCCTTGCCAGACGGTGGCGCCGCACCAACATGTGCCGTCTTCCTGGATGCGGCGGACGACCTGCCGCGTCACTTCCGGGCTGCCAAACGAGACGACCACTTGATTGATGACCACATCGTTGAGAATTGCGAAGCCAGCCCGCTGCAGTTCACTGGCAAATCGCTGGGCGTGCTCGCAGGTGCGCTCGATCAGCTGGGCCAGTCCAGTGCGACCGAGGGATTTAAGTGCGGCCCACAATTCGACACCACGGGCGCGGCGCGACCCGTCAGGAGTCTGGTACATCGGCTCTCTGCGCGTACCAGCTTGCAGATAGGCGCCACGCATGGTCATTGCCGCGCGCAAGGCCTGCGCGTCGCGCACAATGACCAGGCCGCAGTCGTAGTTGACGTTCGGCCATTTGTGGGCGTCAGTGGCCCAGGAATCAGCCTGCTCAAATCCGCGGAGCAAGTGCCGATACTTCGGGGACGCGGCCGCCCACAGGCCAATGGCTCCGTCCATATGTACCCAGGCGCCCGCGTCTTTGGCGCGCGGACAAATCTCCGCAACCGGATCGAAGCTGCCGGAATTCACGTTGCCCGCCTGGAGGCACACGATGGTGTTGGGGCTGAGCTTGGGAAGCTTAGCGGCGAGCATGCGGCCTTGTTGGTCGACATCGACCAGTTTCAGGCGCTTCTTTCCAAATCCGGCCATGGTCAGCGCTTTCAGCATGGCACTGTGCACTTCCGCTCCGACGACGACGTCAATAGGCGGCGCGCCGAACATGCCGTCCTCTTCGACATTCCAGCCAGCGCGAGCGAGCAATGCGTGGCGAGCGGTGATCATGGACGTGAAATTTGCGCCGGTGGCGCCGGTAACCAGGCCGATTTCGCAGTCGGTTGGCAGACCGAGAGCGTCACAGACCCAAAGCCGCAAAACGTCTTCCAGTTCGGCGGCAATCGGCGACATGACCCGGAGTGCGGCGTTCTGGTCCCAGACCGCAGCGAGCAAGTTGGCACCCAGGGCAGCGGGCAAGGTACCGCTGTTGACGAATCCAAAGTAGCGTCCGCCGGTCAACTTAACGGTAGCGGGCGAGCCCACGGCATCGAGTAAGGCGATTATTTCGCGGGGATCTGCGGGCGATTCCGGAAAAGGCTCGTGCAACCGGCCCAACTCGAGAAGGTCTTTCTCGGACGGCGCTACTCTGCCGTGTTGTGTTTCTGCCAGGTATTTTTGTGCGCGTTCGGAAGCAAAACGCAAGACTTCTGCGGTGGAAGATGCAGCGGCGGTGGTGGCGGACATGAGTCTCCAACTCCTAGGCGTGCTTCGGGCGGGAGAAAGCGTCCTTTTCCGGACGCGCTGGCGAAGCAGGCTGATCTAAAACGGAGAATAGGGTAGGAAGGGCCGCGGCGGAGTAAAAGAGCCGAATTGTCCGCTACTTCTTGACGGCTTCGTCGGAGGCGATTTTGCCGTCGCGGATGTAGATGATGCGATGAGCGTGCTGGGCAATGTCGTGTTCGTGGGTGACGAGAATGATGGTGTTGCCCTGGCGGTGCAGATTGGCGAAGAGGTTCATGATTTCTTCGCCGGTTTTGGAGTCCAGGTTGCCGGTAGGCTCGTCGGCGAGCACGATAGACGGGGAATTGACCAAGGCGCGAGCAATGGCAACGCGCTGGCGCTGACCGCCGGAAAGCTCATTGGGCTTGTGAGTCATGCGATCGGTCAAATCCACGCGGCCGAGGGCCAGTTTGGCCTTTTCGATGCGTTCGTCGGCGGGCGTGCCGTTATAGATGAGCGGCAATTCGACGTTGTGAAGAGCGGTGGCGCGCGGAAGCAGATTGAAAGTCTGAAAAACGAAGCCGATTTCCTTGTTGCGGATGTAGGCGAGTTCGTCGTCGTCGAGTTCGCTGACGAGGCGCCCGGCGAGCCAATATTTTCCGGAGCTGGGCGAATCGAGACAGCCGACCAGATTCATCAGGGTGGACTTGCCGGAGCCGGAAGGGCCCATGATGGCCACATATTCGCCTTTGCGAATTTCCAGGTCGATGCCGCGGAGGGCGTGGACCTGTTCGGCACCCATCTCGTAGACTTTGGCCAAGTCCTGGGTCTTGATGACCACGCCACTCGAGACTAAGTCCTCGCGATAACTTTCCGGCGAAGTGATTTCCAGGGGCATGGGGTGTGCTGGCTCCTTGCGCCGGCTTCAGCTTTGCTGATCGTCTTGCTTTTTTGGTGCGGAGTTGTCGACTTTAATGCTGGCCTCGGGCTTAAGCGTGCGCAGGGCTTTGTAGCTGCCGGTAACGATTTCGTCTCCGGGCTGCAAGCCTTTGGTGACTTCGATATCGGTAACGCCAGCGATGCCTGTTTCCACCGGGCGGAAAATCGCTTTTTTGCCGCTGACCACGAAGACGCCCTGAATCTCGTCTTTTTTGGGGTCGGTCGAGGTGGTCGTGGGTAGCGGAGCCGCGAGAGTGACGCTGGAGTCGCGCTTGGCGTTCTTGGCGGCGTCTTCCAGATCCTTGCGGGTGCGCACGGCCAAAGCTTGAATAGGCACGGCGACGACGTTCTGCTTAACCGCGGTCTTGATTTTAGCAGTGGTGGACAGGCCTGGGCGCACGTTTTCCGGGGGATTGGCCAGCGTGACCACGACTTTGAAGTCCTTGGCTTCCTGAGTACTGGTGGTGCTCTGCGTGGTGGCCAAACCGGAACTGCGCAGTGTG
>Ga0207015_1072_pt2 | contig 34010 bp, 28 predicted proteins | sample Alteio_BWMinCont_53_FD_153486 | JGI IMG/M metagenome (GOLD analysis project Ga0207015, IMG submission 153486) | Enriched cells from forest soil in Barre Woods Harvard Forest LTER site, Petersham, Massachusetts, United States -... | ecosystem: Environmental > Terrestrial > Soil > Temperate forest >...
TGGCCTGGAAGGCGAAAAGTTCATTCAACTGGCGGCCGGGGATCGACTCGCCAGAATGGAAAGATCACCTCGCCGAATTGTTCGAGGGCGACGAGAAGAAGATTGCGTATGCACAACGGGTGATCGCGCGGCCGCCGACGGGCACGATTCCGTCCATGGCAGTGGATGCCAAGGGCGATATCTCCGCGACCACCACCACTTCGGGATTGGCGTGGAAGATTCCGGGCCGCGTGGGCGATTCGCCGATTATCGGGGCGGGTTGCTGCGTGGACAACGAAGTTGGCGCCGCGGGATCGACCGGTAAAGGCGAGGAAAACATCAAGATTTCCGGCGGGCACACGATTATCGAAATGATGCGGCAGGGAAATCGCCGACGGATGCCTGCCTGGAAGCGATGGGGCGCGTGGCGCGCAATTATAGAAACGACAAGAAAAAGCTGGGGACGTTTCATTTGTACTTTTACGCGATCAACAAGGATGGGGCGTACGGGAGCGCTGCGCTGTGGCGCAACGGGTACGAAGCGAACAAGAAGGCGGCGTTTGCGGTGAACGACGGCAGCGGCTCGCGGCTTGCTGAGTGCTCGCCCTTCTTCGACGAAGTGAGTGGAGACCAGTAAGGCCCGCAATCGGCGAGCGTTGGCACGCGCCGGTTTGCTGCAGCTTGGTTTAGTGCCTCGTCAGTGAGCGCCGGCGGCCGCCGTGGCTGTTGCGGGGATCACCGGCAGCGTAATGAACGATGCTTGATCCTTATTCCGGTAAATGCCTACCTTCGGGGCGGGAGAAAGTTTCGGCGTGAGCATGTTGTCTTTGTCCGCTCCCACGATCGTCACGCGAATCCGGTTTCCCGCTGCGAATATCTTTGACGTCGGCTGCAAATCCAACGCCAACTCGACCGGTGTCCGCGGTAGCGGCTTCACGTCCGCCGCAAAACTGCGGTGATACGGCAACCCGATCCCGTTGTACGGCGCTTCCGAAGTCGCGCGATGCGACGCTCGCAGCGCCCCTTCCGTCACATAATGCGAGTAGCCGTCAGGCGTCACCTCTTCCAGATACACGAAAAAGTCGCCATCGTTAGTTGTCGACGTCACCCACAGATGCACCACCGGATGCCCCGTCACCTCTACCGCCGACGTCAGCGGAGCCGTGGTATACGAGAGTCCCTTCTTGTCGTTTGGCGCCATATCCGGATACCCGACTCCCCCGCCATATCCGTTCGTCCACCGGTTGGCCGTCCCTGTCGTCGCGGTATAGTCCACCTTAAATGCGTCCTGCCCGCTGCTTGACGTAATCGCCGCCGGATCCAGTCCTTGATGTTCCTGAAAAAAGTATTGCGTCAGCTTTTGGTTGGGTAGTGGCCACTTCGCAGTCGCGTGCCACTCCTGCCCCTTCGGGGCACCCATCGTCCAGTAATGAAATGCCGGCTCCTTCATCACGCCGTTGTCAATTCCCTTGAGCCAGAAGTCGTACCAGCGCAGGTGCTCCGCGGCCGGGTCCAGTCCATCCGTTCCGCCATGGAACCAAGGCCCGATCACCACCTTCTGTGGATTGTGCGCATTGTTGAACCACAGTGTCGTGTCGCGCGTGAAAATGTCGAACCATCCTGCCAGGTGGTAGATTCCAACTCCTGACTTCTCGATTCCCGCCGCATACGTCCACGGGCTGCGCTCCTCGTAGATGTTCTTCTTCGTCAGCGCATCGATGCTGTCGCGGAAGTGCAGTGGCACGAACATCTGAAAAATGTCGCGATTCTTTTGATGCTCCTTCATCGCCGTCGCCAGCGAAGCGCCATCCTTGTCTTCATCCACCTTCACTACAGGAACCAGCATCTTCAACTTGAAGAAGTCCAGATCCTTCGGGGCTGGAGAGTCCAGTTCTTTCGTCAGCCGCCCCCATTGCCGCAGAAAGTCGTCCCGATAGATTCCACCCGCATACACCCACGCATACCACTCGAATGACGCCATTTCCGGAAAGATCGCCTTCAGGTGTGGCGGCACTTCGCCCGCGGCCATGTACTGCGTAATTCCTAGGTAGGAGCGCCCGAACATCCCGATCTTGCCGGTGCTCCACGGCTGAGAGGCGAGCCATTCGGTGAAGTCGTACGCATCGTGCGTTTCTTCCCTGGAGAAGAATCCCTGCTGTGTCCCGAAGGACGCACCTCCGCCGCGCGTATCCATCGAGGCGACCACATAACCATGCTTCATCACTTCCACGGCCCACTTCATTTGATCGAGGACCGTAATCAGCGATCCATCTTCCTTCAGCGAAGCGCGATGGTAGCGCGAGTGGGTCCAGATTACGGGAAGCGGCTCTTGCGCGACTTGTCCGTTTTTAGTCGGGCGGAAGATGTCCACGGCGAGTTTGGTTCCGTCACGAGCCGTGATGTATTGCGAGGTGCGTTGATAGCCGTCGTAGATGGCTTCGCTGTAGCCGCCGTACGCGCCGAAGCTCGAGACGCGCGTGGGCTGCGGCTGGTCTCTCTTGCAGCCGGGCGAGAGCAATACGGTTAGCAGCGCCGCGGCGAGTGCGAGTCTCTTTGTGAGGATATTCATTTGTGACCTCGTCCGTTTGTTTTCAGAGTGAACGCGACCGTCGAGCGGACTTATGGGGCGGGATTGTATGCGAAGGACCTCCGTATGTGTGCGATTTTTGCGATTCACTTCAGGAAGAGCACGAGAGACGAAGGGCATCAAGACTCCGGTTGCTGCCGCGACGGATAATGCTGGTCTTGTGATTTAGATGTGTGGCAACAATGAGCGCGGGCTAGTGCAGAGTTTCCGCCACGAGAGCGGCGACGTGGCGGGCAATGGCCGGGGCGGCCGTGAGGCCCGGGGATTCGATACCGACGAGCTGGATGGCTTGCGGGACGTTGGGGTCACGCGTGATGACGAAATCGGCGATGCCTCTTCCGGTTGGAGGAACGAGCTTGGGACGCAAACCCGAGTAGCCCAGTTGCAGGTCGCTTTCTGCAACTTCAGGCAGCAGATGCCTGGCGCTTTCGGCGAAATCCGCGATGGGCAAGCGGTCGCGTTCGTAATTGTCTTTGGAGTCGACGTAAGTGGCGCTGGGGCCGAGCAGCACGGTGCCCCAAAGAGTCTTGGTGAAGTGCACGCCGAGGCTCAAGCCGTCGGGATGTGGCAGCGGGTAGACCAGCGATTGAATCAGCGAAGCGCGCGGGCCGCGAATCTCGCAATATTCTCCGCGTACCGGATAAATCTTCCAGGAATGATTGCCAAGCATGGCGGCGATTTCGTCGGAGAACAGGCCGGCGGCATTGACCACGCAGCGCGCTTCTATGGTTTCGATCTGAGCTTCGGATTCATCGCCAATACGCACGGTGGCGCGAATCGAGTTGCTCTTCGGTTCGAGCGCGGTAACGCCTGCATGGGTGACTAGATTGGCGCCGCGTTCGACAGCCAGGCGCGCGAAAGTGCGGACCAGGTCTTCGGAAGAAAGGATGCCGGTCGAGGGAACTTCGAGGGCTGCGGTGCCGCGGATGTGCGGTTCGCGGGCGCGAATCTCGGCAGGGCCGACGATGCGCAGGCCTTCGACGCCATTATCCTCGCCGCGCTTTTTCAACGCGAGAAGTTCCGCTTCTTCGCGAGCATCGGCGGCGACAACCAGTTTGCCGGTATGGCGGTGCGGAACGTTGTGTTTGACGCAGAATTCATAAGCCAGCGGATTGCCGGCGACGCATAGACGGGCTTTGAGCGAGCCTTTGGGATAGTAAATGCCGGAGTGGATGACGCCGCTATTGCGGGTGCTGGTGGCCATGCCCACGCGGGGATTCTGTTCGACGAGGAAAACGTCCGGGTGGCGCTCGGCGAGCGCGTGGGCGATGGCGCAACCGATTACGCCGCCGCCGATGATGAGGATGTTGGCCTGTTCCATAAGCTTTCCAGTATCGCGGGTTTTGAGCCAATTGCAGTGGGTCATCAGCCCGGCTGTTCCGATTCCGCAAACACTCTTGGAACGCGGCGGCCCATGCTGCGCCCTTTCTCCAATATACTGAGACCATGAAAATACTCACCCTACGGCTGCCCAATGCACTCGCAGCGAAAATCGAGGCCGAGGCGCGCGCGCGGAAAGTGTCGAAATCCCGAGTAGTCTACGAACGGCTCAAGCGAGCAAGGTGCTTTCGGCCGGCTCGTCAGGTCGCGTTCGACACTATTGCGGACCTTGTGGGATCGGTGGACAATTCACCGCCCGGCCTATCCTCGCGCCGGAGACCGTAGTTGTAGAGTCTGCCTTCTGGGGTGGCCGACAGCGTCCTTGCCGACAGTCAAACCTGTACTAGCCTACGCGAACCAACTACTCAACGACGAACTTCAGGAATTTCCGTTTACCGATGCGCAGCATGAATTCCTTTTTCTCATTGAAGTCGATTCGCGTGGTGGGATCGGACATGATTTCGCCGTTAATTTCCAGGGCTTTTTGCTTGATGAGGCGTTCGGCTTCGGCGATCGAAGGAATTTGACCGGCGAGGACCAGAAACTTGGACCAGCGTTCCTTGCCGAGCGCTGAGACTTCGTGCGGCTGGGATAGCTCGGGAACTCCCGCGTGCGTTTGCGAAATCACGATAAAGCGATCCCCCAGGCGATTGACTTTCAGTTCCTGGATTTGCTCGGGAGCCTGGCGGTCGCGGAAGACGCGCTGGAAATGGTCGGCGGCGGTTTTGGCTGCGTCGGGACCGTGGAACGTAGAGACGACTTCCTGGCCGAGCTTCATTTTTGCTTGCATAGGATGGAGCTTACCGTCGGCGACTTCAGCTCGGAGCGCGGCGATTTCGGCGGGCGTGCGGTCGGTGAGAAGTTCGTAGTAGGACCACATCAGCTCATCAGGGATGGACATGATTTTGCCGAAAATGTCGTCGGGCGGTTCGGTGATACCGATGTAATTGCCCAGGCTCTTGGACATTTTACGCGAGCCATCGAGGCCGACGAGAATGGGCATGGTGAGAATGGCCTGGCCGGGCAAGCCGTATTCGCGCTGGATTTCGCGGTGTATGAGCAGATTGAATTTTTGCTCGGTGGCGCCAAGTTCGACGTCGGATTGGAGAGAGACGGCGTCGTAGGCGGTGAGCAGCGGATAGAGCAGTTCGTGAACGGAAATGGGCTGGTTGTTGGCCAGGCGGGAGCGAAAATCCTCGCGTTCGAGCATGCGGGCGAGACGATAGTGCGAGCCCAGGCGCACGACGTCCGCGGCGGAGAGCGGATTGAGCCATTCGGAGTTGTAGCGGACTTCGGTTTTCTCGCGGTCCAGAATTTTGAAGACTTGCTCGAGGTAGGTTTTGGCGTTGGCGTCGACTTGGTCGCGGCTGAGCGGCGGGCGGGTTTCCGAGACTCCGGTGGGATCACCAATCATGGCGGAGAAATCGCCGATGAGGAAAACCGCGGTGTGGCCGAGGTCCTGGAAGTGTTTTAGTTTGCGGAGGACGACGGTGTGGCCGAGGTGCAAGTCGGGAGCGGTGGGGTCGACGCCAAGATAAACGCGCAGAGGCTTGCCGGTTTTCGCGGAGTTCTCGAGCTTGGCTTTCAGCTCGTCTTCGGGAATGACTTCAGCCGCGCCTTTTTTCAAGTAGGCGAGTTGTTCGAGGACGGGTGGGAAGTGGGAGTCAGGCATTTTGTGTGTACGTTCGGTACTGGAATTGTGCAATCGTTGCCGTCCTTAGCGCTGCACAGGCCCTTCGTACCTCAGGGTCAACAGGAGTGCCTGTGCTACTCAGACAGGCCCGCCTCAGAAGGCGGGCCCTACAAGAACGCGGCGGCCGGCGATTTTGAAGTTTCCTTCCAGGATGATTTTAACGGCTTCGGAGTAGATTCGGTGCTCTTCGCGCAAGATTTTTTCAGAGAGCGAGGCTTCGGTGTCGTGGCCGGCGACGGGCACGACGGCTTGAAGGATGATAGGGCCGGCGTCGAGATTTTCGTCGACGAAATGCACGGTGCAGCCGGCGAATTTGACGCCGTATTCGAGGGCTTGACGCTGGGATTCCAGGCCCGGGAAAGACGGCAGCAGTGAGGGATGGATATTAAGGATGCGATTGGGGAAAGCTCTGACGAAATAGGGAGAGAGCAGACGCATGTACCCGGCCAGGCAAACGAGATCGGCCTGGTGTTCGTTGAGGACGGCGACGACCTGGCGGTCGAAAGCTTCGCGTTCGAGGCCCTTGGAAGGAAGCACGCGCGTGGCCAAGCTGCGAGATTTGGCGCGGTCAATGCCGGGCGCGCCTTCGCGATTGCTGACCACCACGGCGATTTCGGCGTTGGGGATACGGCCGGACGCGACGCTATCCGCCAAGGCTTCAAAATTGGAGCCGCGACCGCTTAAGAGCACACCTATGCGCTTGGTCATGAATGGAAAACGTTAGCACAAGTTGCGCGGGACCAAAAACGAAGGAGCCGGGTAAGCTGGGATATCATGCTGCGCAGCATGACTAATGCTGGATTGGGGCGTCTACTAGGAACATGAGACTCAAAGCTGCGGTCGTTTTGCTGATGGCCTGGGCCCTGGCGTTCGGCGGATTCGCCGGCGGTGCCCAAACGCAATTCCCGGATAGTCCCGCCGCGCAGCAGTTCCAGGCGTGGCTGACGGCTTTCAATAGCGGCGATCGAGCCACGCTGCTGGCGTTTTTGAAAAAAAACCAGCCCGCGCGCGCGGAGGAAGTGGACAACGAAATGGGCTTCCGGGCTCAGACGGGCGGGTTCGACTTCAAGAAAGCGGAAGAATCGATGCCCACGAAATTCACGGGGATCGTCAAGGAGCATGGTTCCGATCAGTTCGCGCGTTTCGTTATCGAGGTCGAGGCGGCCGAGCCCCACACGATCACTCGGCTCGATTTGCGCCCCACCTCGGCCCCCGCGGAATTCGCTCCGGCACGGCTAAGCCAGGCCGAGGCGCTGGCAGCGCTGCGGCCAGAGATCGAGAAGAACGTTGCCGCGGATCGCTTCTCCGGTGCGGCCGGCATCGCCAAGAATGGCGAGACAATTTTCAGTGGTGCCTATGGGCTGGCTGACCGCGGGACGAAAATTCCGAACAAGCTGGATACGAAGTTCCGCATCGGGTCGATGAACAAGATGTTCACCGCGGTGTCCGTGATGCAACTGGTGCAAGCGGGCAAGATCAAACTGAGCGATCCGCTGGGGAAATATCTGACCGACTATCCGAATCAGGACGTCGCGACCAAGGTCACCATCCATCATTTGCTGACGCACACGGGCGGAACCGGCGATATTTTCGGGCCGGACTTTCAAACGCACCGGCTGGAACTGCGGACGTTGCAGGATTACGTGAAGCTGTATGGCCAACGCGGACTGGTGTTCGAGCCGGGAAGCAAGTGGGAGTACAGCAACTACGGCTTTTTGCTGCTGGGCGTGCTGGTGGAAAAGGTGAGCGGGCAGAGTTATTACGATTACGTTGCCGAGCACGTTTTCAAGCCTGCCGGAATGACCTCCACAGCGTCCCTGGCAGAAGACCAGGCCGTCGCGGACCGGTCGATCGGCTACACAAAGTTTGGCGGCGGCGAAACCTGGAAGCCCAATACCGACACCCTGCCGTTTCGGGGAACGTCGGCCGGCGGCGGGTATTCCACCGTGGGGGATTTGCTGCGCTTCGCCAATGCGCTACAAAATCACAAACTGCTGGACACGGAACACACCGACTTGCTTACTACCGGGAAAGTGGAGACGCCCAACGGCGGCAAATATGCCTACGGCTTTATCGACCGATCGAACGGGGCGGTCCGTTGCTTCGGCCATGGAGGCGGCGCGCCGGGAATGAACGGCGATTTGCAGATTTGTCCGCAGACCGGCTATGTGATTGCCGTGCTGGCCAATTTGGATCCACCGGCAGCGCAGCGCGTCTCGGACTTCGCGGCCAATCGACTCCCTGAGAAATAAAGTGCGCATTGGGTCGCGCGATATGGGCGGCGTTCGCGCGAAGATGGTGCGAACTTTCACCTAAAGCTGATTTGCGAACCCGTCCAAGCAATGGGAAAATGTTCGGATGAGAAAAGCACTCACAACAGTAGCAACGACTCTGGCGCTCGGCGGGATGCTGGTCAGCAACGCTGCGGCGCAACAGACCGCTCCGGCAGCCGCCGCTCCAGCACCTGGCGCGCAAACTCCGGCGGCAGCCCCGCAAAAGTCGGCAGCGCCAAAGCCGAAGACTCCCGCTGCGAAACCGGGAGCGCCAGCCGCCAAGGCTCCCTTAACGCTGAAAACGCAGAAGGAAAAAGCCAGCTACGCCATCGGCATGAGCGTGGGCAAGGGGTTGCACAAGGATCAATTGGATGTGGACCCGGCCATTCTGGCGCGTGGATTGCGCGACGGGCTGGCGGGCGGCAAGACGTTGCTGACGGAAGACGAAGCCAAAGCTGCGATCGGCATACTGCAAGTGGAAATGCGGAAAAAGCAGGAAGAGAAAATGGCCATCGCCGGGGAAGAGAACAAAAAAGAGGGCGAAGCATTTCTGGCCGCGAACAAGGGCAAGGATGGAGTGGTGGCGCTGCCGAGCGGCTTGCAATACAAAATACTGAAGGAAGGGACTGGGCCGAAGCCGGCGGCGACGGACTCGGTGGTATGCAACTACCGGGGAACGTTGATCAACAACACGGAATTCGACAGTTCGTACAAGCGGGGGCAACCAGCGACCTTTCCGGTAACTGGCGTGATCAAGGGTTGGACCGAAGCGCTGCAGCTTATGCCGGTAGGCTCGAAGTGGGAGCTCTTCGTGCCGGCCGAGCTTGCTTATGGCCCGCGCTCCGCCGGGCCGGACATTACCCCGAATTCGACGCTGATCTTTGAGGTGGAACTACTTTCCATCCAACCGAAAATCCAAGCACAGCCCGCGGGCACACCCGAGACCAAGCCCGAGACCAAGCCGCAGAGCTAACCCGCGCGCAGGCGCCTGGCGCGAGTTAGGCAGGACGTATGACGAAGCAGTTGCGGCCGCGGCCGCGGAACGATGCGAAGAAATTCAGGAGCTGCTTCCAGGGCCAGTATTTTTTGTTGAGCAGGCGGTCAGCGGATTCGGCTTCGGGCCCGGCGATGATTTGCGCGGTGGCGTCGACCCAGGGGCCGATTACGGTGCCGCGCATGTCGCAGGGGGCGACGCGTGCACGGGGGCTGTTGCGGATGCGCTTCGCTTTGCCGGAGTCGCCGGTACTGTAAGCGTAAAGCTTGGCGGCGGGGCTGGCCAAATCGAGGGTGGGATCGGCGGCAAACCATACCGGGGTCTTCACTCCTTCGCCATTCTTCCTGAAGGTCTCCAAACTCAAGTACTTCTGATCGCGAAAGACTTCAAATGCCATCGCGCCGCTCCTGATGCCGCACTGGCCAGTTCGATGCGCTCCATTCTATATGGGACACAAACAAAAAGCGGGACGGATTTTTCGTCCGCCCCGCTTCATGAGTCTTTAGTTGTCGAAGCGGCGGCTATTGCTTCGGGAAATTCGGATCCGCTTTTACTTCCAGGATTTGCAAGGTGTGCCTGCGACTATGCCCAGACATGAACAAGATCCACTGATAGGCGTCCATCGTGCCAAAGACGGGTACCGGATGATCGAAGAGATGGTCGCGCAGATCTTCCTGAGTGGCCTTGACGTAGTCGATGCTGTGCGCGCGATTGTCCAGGAACAGCTTGCTGGCTTCGTCGCCGGTCATGGGTTTGTTTTTTGCCGGGTCGATTTGTTCGGGAGCCGTGGCTTTGTGCGTGCGATCCAACAGTATCGGGATCAGCTTGTCGTCCTTGCCTGCGGCGGCAGCCCGCTTTTCCGGGTTGGCCGGGGCTTTCATGATGCGTTCGGTGATCACGCCGAAGATGAATCCTTCGGATAGCGCGATGTGTTCCGAGCATTCCGCGACGGACCAGCGGTCCGGTGCGGCTTTGAAGTTCCACTGCGCGGCTGAGAGGCCTTTGGTGGCGTCGAGAAAGGCTTTCTTCGAGCCTTCCAGTTCGGCTACGGCTTTGTCGCGTTCTTCTTTACTGAGAGTTTGCGTGGCGTCGGCTGTGAAGATCAGCGCCAGCGCCAGGAAAATCGCTTTCATGGATTCCCTCCGGGGCGACATTGTAGCGCGTTATTTGACGCGGACGTAGGTCACATCTTCGGTGAAAGCGTCCTTTTGGTCTTTCTGAAAAGTCCAGAGCGCCTTGAAATGATCGTTGTCCAGGAAGGTGTAAACGGCGTGGTGCATGTGGCCGTCGTTGAGGCTTTTCAGATTGGTGGCGCTATCGAAATCGAAGGTTAAGGTTTTGCTTTCCGGAGCATACGTGGCGCGCATGGTGGGCTGATTTCCGGCCATGCAGTAGTGCGTCATTTTGAGCTGGTCGCCGTCGAGGTAGTAGAGGGTGATCATTTCGACGGGTTTGCCGTCTTCCACGATGTGGAATTTCTCGATAAGAGCGGTACCTCCGGCGGTGAGCTCGAGGTCGAACTCGGCATGTTGCCGGTTGGTCTTTTCGGTTTCCCAATGACCCACCAGCGATTTCAATTGGCTGAAAGCCGCTGCGCCGGTGCCTGCCGCCGAGGCGGCCTGGGCGCCGAACATCGCCGCGACCAGCAATCCTGCCATGAGAATTCTCGTTACGGTTTTCATTGTGATTCTCCTTCTCTGAAGTTTTTGCGAACAGATTCGAAATAACCACCTGGCCCAAGCGCTCGAAAACTAGCGTGCTATCCGCGCGGTTGACACTCTTCCGCCAAAACGCTGGGTGGCGAATCCCACGATTACGCCGAGCAACATCCCGGGCAGCAAAATGTCCCAAAACAGGGCCATCCCCGCGCGGAGAATCACCAGAAGACTCAGCGCCGACGCAATGGCCGCACCAGCCACAATGCCGAGCAACATGGAATGCAGCTTTTGCGCGACATAGCCGATGATCGCGCCGGCGATCAACCCTTTGAGCAGCGAGAAAGTGATCACGCTGGTCATTACCGGCGCGAGCGCCGGGTACAGGAAGCCGCTCAGTCCGTCCATCAGCCCAAGCGTCCCTCCCACCGCCAACCCGAGTACCGGTTTCGAGAGACTCATGCCGCTCTCCCGTCCGCGCGCATGCCAATTCGTCGACAGATCACTTGGCATTCGCGTCCGGCTGCATTACGCCGAAGAGATTGCCTTCCGTGTCTTCGAGATAAGCGAAATAGCCGACCGTCGGGATGGGCGTTTTCGGCATCACCAGCTTTCCTCCGGCGCTCTTCACGGTTTCGATGGCCTTGTCGACGGACTCCACTCCGATGGTGTTGGTGGTCGCATTCACCGGCGCGTTCTTTTTCAGCAAGCCGCCGTTGATGCCTGGCTCGCCGTCGGCCCCGGTGGACACCATCCAGTACTCCATCGGCCCGGGCCACTTCTCAATATTCCAGCCGAAAGCTTTTTTGTAAAACGCTGCGGCACGCTGTGGGTCTGCCGCGGGAATTTCAAAATGAATGACTCTGGACATAGTTCTCTCCTTGGATTTTCGTGCTGCGAAAAATTGGCCAAACGTGCGTGGTTAACGCGCCGGCGCCGGCGTAAAGCCGTATCTCTGTGTGGCATAGCCGACGATCATGCCGACGATGCTTCCGGGAAGAATGATCTCGAAGTAGTAGCCGTGCTGCAGGTAGGCCACCAGGAAGGCGAGTATGAATCCGACGCCGAGGCCGAACAAAATGCCCAGCGGCACCGAATTCACTTTGCGGGCGAAAATTCCGGCGGCCACACCGGCGATGAGTCCCTTGGCCGTCGAGCCGATGATGATCCCGGCCATCTGGTTGCGCACCGCCGGCGTGAACCATGCGGTAGCGCCATCGATGGCGCCAAGCAAAGCCCCGAGAAGCAAACCGAGCAGAATCTTGTTCATCCGCGTCCTCCAACTTCGAGCTTGTCTGGTTCTACTGCTACTTACAACGAGGCCCGAAAATCCTTTACGTTTATCGCTTCAAGAAAATCAAAAGCAGCAGGCGCATCGCTAAGTACCCCAGAATCAGCAGGATAAAGAAGCGGTAGCGGCGGTAGAAGCGCAGCGATTTCTCGAGCAGCGATTCGCGATGCGCGCCTACCGCCAGGCCGTCCAGGTATCGCGAGATATCCAGCGCCAGTTCCTGGACCGAGGGATAGCGGCCCGCGGGGTCGGAAGCCGTGGCCTTCGCACAAATCGCCTCGAGCGACCGGTCCAAGCGGGTGTCACTGGCTGAAGCACTGGCATCTTTTTTCAACAGGAACCGCAGCACCGCTCCTAGCGAGAAAATGTCGCTGCGCGCATCGAGCGACTGCACGTCGCCGCGCGCTTGTTCGGGCGACATGTAGCCGGGTGTGCCCATGATGGTGCCGTGGCCGGTGACCGCGGATATCTCGGTGGAGGGTTCGTTTGCCGCGGAAGTCGATTTGTCTTGCAGAATGGTAGCTTCGGGGTCGGCAGCTTCCGCCATCGACTTGTCGCCGCGGCCCAGGATTTTGGCCAGGCCCCAGTCCATCACCAGAACCTCGCCAAACAGGCCGACCATGACGTTGGCGGGCTTGAGGTCGCGATGCAGAACGTCGCGGGCGTGAGCGAAGGCCACAGCATCGCAAATCCGCAGGAACACCCGCAAACGATCGGGCACGGAAGCGACCGTGCCGATGTATTGGTCCAGGCGCTGCCCTTCCACAAATTTCATGGTGTAGAAGACGCGGCCGTCGGCTAGGCTTCCGACGTCATGCACCGGCACGATGCCCGGATGTTCGAGTAGCGCCAGAACGCGGGCTTCACGCATCAGCCGGGCAGCCAATTCGCCTTCGTCACCCGGAACTTCCAGGACCTTCAAAGCCACGCGGCGCCGCAGCGTTTCATCCTCGGCGGCGTAGACCACGCCCATACCGCCGCGCGCCACTTGACCAAGCAATCGGTATCGCGTTCCCGCCAGATCGGGGAGCTCGGCACCATCACGCAGCCGCGTCAGCGCTTTGTCCGAAAGAAATCTCACTGCGGCGCTTCCCAGCCAAAAGCGGCTTTGGCTTCGCGCTGGAATTCGTCTTCGCTGCCGCAGATTTCACGGAGACGTTCGAGCGCGATTTTGCGAAATTCGCGGCGCGCCCAGGCCAACGCGTTGGTTACGTCAGTGACGGCAATGCCAAATTCTCCGGCCAGGCGCTCGTAGGAGACCTGGTCATCGTCCTCCAGGTCGTAAGCCTCGAAGAGGCGGAAGGTTCGATCGCGATCATTGGCCAGGCACAGCTTGCGCAAATCCTCAACGGCCAGCGCGAACAAGCTGCGCACCCACTCCTTCTCGAAGAATTCCTCGAGCGACTCGGGAGAAGCCAGCGAAGCAGGATCAAGCGTCGCCGCACCCAACTCTTCTTCCGCGCCACTAAAGTCCAGGGCTAGATGCTGCACGTTGCCGCCGCGCTTCAGCCGGCGCGCCGCTTTGTCTTCGTTCATGACAAAGCTATCGACGCACAGACGCAAATAGGTACGCAGACGGCTCTTGCCGGCATCGAAGCGGTTCAGCAGCTCGCGCTCGAGCATCTCAGCGAAAAATCCCTGCGTGAGATCCTGCGCATCCGGCACCGGACGGTTCCAGTGCAAGCGCACGTATTTGTAGACGGGCTTCCAGTAGGCGGAACAAAGTGTTTCGAGCGCGCGCTGGCGTTCCGCGCCGTCCGGGCTTTGCGCGGCTTCGATCACCGACCATCGTGTAGGCGGAAAGCGCCCACCGCCAGCAGTTGCGTTGTCCTGAGTCATAGCTCTGAAAAGCGATTCGCAGGGATTCTAGGCAGGATACGCTGTGCTGACAAGCCATTCGGCAGCGCCTGATTGCCCACGCGCCAAAACAAAAAGGGGATAAGGCGGTGAAGCCTTATCCCCCGGAGGTGCGAACGGCGAGGCGTTAGAACGTAACGCGGATGCCGAACTGGAACGCGCGAGGCGAACCGGTTGAGAACGAGCCCGAGCCCTGGCCGATGCGAAGCGGCGGGGCTGCGGAACCGTTGATCGTGCCAACCCCGCCGGAGAGCTGGCCGGAGAGGGCCGTGTTTCCGCTGCTGCTGCCAGCCTTGTTGTCGCGGTTGATGATATTGAAGACTTCGGCGATCGGTTCAATCGTCAGGCGCTCCTTGACTTTGTAGCGCCAGGAAAGACGAAGGTCCGAAGTGAAGAAGTTTGGATTGTCGATCTGGCCCTTGGGGAGCTCGCCCGGGACCGACGGTATGACGCCCCCAAGCGCGCTCAGCTGGGCCGGAGTGAACAAACCGGCCTGGATAAGGGCTAGCCCGGCCGGCGTGAACCCACCTGCTACGGAACTGTTGAATTTGGCGATCATACGAGCCAAGTCCGCCGCGCTCACTCCGCGGTCAAAGGACCCATGGTTGGTGCCCGGAAGAGGATCTGCAACGACGCCGTCGCCGTTCAGATCCGTCATGAAGATAGCGGCGCCGTCGCCACCGGTATTGTCAAACAGGCTGACGTCCGACGACTCGGCAGAGCGATAAGCCGAGGTGGAAGCCAAGCGGAAGTGCCAAGGCAGGTCGGTGATGAAAGACACGCCGAAAATATGGGTGCGGTCGAGGTTCGACGGCCCATAGAAGCGGGTTGGGAAGTCGTTGTTCTGCGCCGCAGTCAGGAAGTCCTGGTCGGTGGCGCCTGGTACGCCGCTAGCGCCTCCCGTAGACTTAAAGCGGGATAGCGCATACGTCCCGTTGACGAAGGTATTGGAGAAGGGCCCCCATGTCCCGAGTTTGCCGGTGAGGGCAACTTGGAGACCTTGATAGCGGGAGAGTCCGATTTGCTCGATTGCGGTCACGGCGCGGAAGTTGCGGTTGTTGCCGCCAAAGGCAGCTCCGTCCAAGCCGCTGCCGGAGCCCAACCCGTGCCCGGAGAAGTTGAAGATGTCCGCACCATTGGTCAACGGGTTTGGCCCGTTCTCACCCGGACAGTGCGCAATTGCCGCATCGATCGTGGCTACTCCGCAGCCTGCTAGGGTAGCCGCAATGGCATCCTGAGCGGCCGCGAGGTTGAAGTTGTTCACCGCGCCTTGGCGGTTGCGGTCGCGGGTCATGTTGAAGTGCACGCCCCGGTTCAGGATGTAGTCGACCGAAAGAACCAGGCCGCGCTTGATTTCCCGCTGGAAGCCGACGTTGAACTGGGCTCCGTACGGCGACTTGTAGTGCGGGTCAATCAAGGCCCCGCCGATGATGTCGGTCCCACGGTCCAGTTGGAATTCATTCGGCACTCCTGGGACCGGGAAACCGGCTGCAAGTGCGGCGCTCGCAGCCTTATACTGCTGTTCGGCAGCCGCGATGACCGGAATGACCGCGCCGATCGATTTGTTGATGCAAGTGCCGCCGCAACTGGCGTTGATGTCAAACAGGGTGTTGGCTGGGTTGCTGGGGTCTGGTAGTTTCGTCACTCCACCGCCGCTGATCGTTGGGCCAGCGAAACCGAGTCCGGGAGGGATGTTGAGAGTGCGGTCGAAAAGGATGTTGTTGAAGATATTCGTCTCATAGTAGATGCCGCCGCCGGCACGAATAACGAACTTTCCGTTGCCTTTGACGTCCCAGGCCAAGCCTACCTTGGGCGCTAGGCGGAGATTGTCGTTGCGTGGATTGCCCCCCAGCTCTGGATCAAACGCGCCAACGAGAGGATCACGCGCCAAATCGTGGTTCGTCAGACCGTTATCGCGGTCGTAACGAAGGCCGGCGTTGACGGTGAAAGTGCGAGTGACGCGCCACGTATCCTGGGCGTAGATTCCGAAGCGGTCGTTGTTAAATCCACCGTGCGGTAGGCCCAAAGCGGGCTTCTCACTGCCGAAGCCCAACCCGTTGCCAAAGATGACCGATCGGAAAGGAAAGTTTAGGGGATCGGTGGCGCCATTGCCGTTAAACGGAACGGCGGCCAGCACTGGTGTCTTGCCGCCATAAGGCCCGGCGACGCGCGGACCGTTGGCGAAGAACGAAGCGAAGCCGTTTTCGTCGATGCGGTTGTACTCCGCGCCGAACTTGAACGTGTGCTTGCCATGGGTCATGCTGCCGTCGTACTTCACTTGGCGGTTCTGCTGGAAGGTGGACTGTGGCGCGTTGGGGTTCGGACCGACCACGAACCCGCCGATCCCAGTGATGTTGATTTGGACCGGTGCGCCGTTTGGACCTAGCGTGGTTGGCGTGCCGGCGAGGGCGTTAGCGTCAACGATCCGATTGATGAACTTCAAAAAGCTAAAGCGAATCGAATGGACCCAGTTGCCCTTGGAAAAGTCCCAGCCCGCGACGTGCGAGTTGGCGATATTGGAATTGGCAAAGGCCGAGAGGCTTAGGCCGCCGAATCCGGTCACGCCGATGTTGTCGTTGTGATTGTAGCGGTAAAAGAGATGCTGATTCTGGGTCAAGTTGAAGTCGGTGCGAGCGCCACCAGAACGATCGTCAACCGGCACGCCGAACGCCCCCGTAAACTGCGGGAACTGCGTCACTGAGGTCGTGTTCGCCCCAACCTGCGTCTCCTTCTCGTATTCCGCTTCCCAGAACCACTTGTCCTTGAGGAAAGGCCCGCCTACCTGACCGCCGTAATTGTCACGGCTAAACGGAGGCTTCGGTGGATTTAACTGGGTTAACGGGGCATTGTTGGCGGCAAATTCGGAACGGCGGAATAGGCCAAAGCCCGAACCATGCGGAGTGTTCGTACCGCTCTTGGTAATAATGTTGACGGCGCCGGAGGAGGTCAAGTCCGTGCTCGGGTCCAGAGAAGACTGCGAAATGCCAAATTCCTGGATCGATTCGTTGGTCAGGTTCATGACCGTGGTGCCCACGGTCTCGTCGGTAATGTCCACGCCATCGACCTGAATACGCGTCGCACGGCCGGAGCGGCCGCCGACGGAGACGCCGACCATCTGGTTCTTGGTGGGATCGAACAAGCCGCCATCGACGAGCTGAACGCCGGGAGCCTGCTGCGCGAGGTCCAGGAAGTTTCTGCCGTTCAAAGGCAGCGACTCGATCTGCGCGGATTGAATGACGCCTTGCACCGTTGATTGCGAAGTGTCCGCGGTTTGCGCGGAAGCTTCCACGATCACTGAGCTAGCCACCGAACCCAACTCCATGTTGATGTCCAGCGAGGTGGTGACACCGATGCGGATCGTCAGCGTCGCGGTGGTGGTCTTGAACCCCTCGTGTTGCAGGGTGATTTTGTAATCGCCGGGCGGCAGGTCCGGAACCGCCACGATTCCTTCCGAAGTGCCCTTCAGTTCGAGCTTAGTTCCTCTTTCCGAACTCGCTACAATTGCTTTGACATCCGAGACGGCTTTCCCGGTCGGATCCAACACCTGCACGGACGCGGAACCTGTCAAGCGTTGAGCCATTAAGCTCGCGGCCGGAACAAACAGCGCCAGGACTAAACAAAGGAGCATTCTACGCATGCGGCACATTCCCCCTCCATTTTTAGATTGCTTTAACTGAACCCACCACACTCAAGAAATGCCAGGAATAATCAGTCGATTGGTCTTGCAAACCCACTCATTACCTGACTCACAGTCGGAAAACTCGCCCTAACCACTCAAGATAAAATGGATGGCGCGATTCGGTGCCAGAGTAAACTGCAAGTACTCCGCCAAGATTTAATGGCGGTTAAGTCGTTTATTATGTGCAGAGTATCTAGACAGGCGGACGTGAGGAGTACCTAATTCTGAATTGACATCCATATTTTCATATAAATAAGACGAGTGGCGCGGTGCCATCTGGACAACTGCTAAAGTCTACCAAAATATAGGAGTAATGGGTTCTGCGGACTTGAAGTGGCATTTGCCCCGAGTCCAGGACCCCGGGGGCCCACCCGGAGTCCCTTGGGAAATCACGCACCGGCTGGTGCGTCCGCTGCGATGAAGGTGGATTTCTATCCTTGGTGGCGGATACGCTCGGCGAGGTTGCGGGCGCGCTGGCGGGCGATTTCGACGAAATGGGAGTCCCCGGCGATCTGGTCCAGCATGGGTAGGACGCGCTGCGGTTCGGGCAGCAGGCTGTGGTTGTAATCGGTTTCAAACTGCAGCAGGGCGTCGTTGACTCCCAGACGGTCGTAGCGCATGCGCCTCTGCAATAGCATCACGTGCTCCTGCTGGCGGGCCAGCCCTTCGAAAATTTGCAGCAGCTGCGTGGCCGCTGAGTTCAGCGTGTAGTTGAATTTCGTTTCGTGGCGTTCGCCGGCTTGCTCCCAGCTAAAAGTCTTTTCGCCGAGATTGGCGATTTTCCGGTGCACGTCCAGGTCCTGGCCCTGGAAATGATTGAGTTGCGCGGCCAAGTCGAACATCTTGGCGCGCAACGCGTCGCTCACCTGGAACACTGGCGCTTCGTGGTCTTCATCCAGCTGCCGGATTTCGTAGGTCCCTTCGTCGGATTTCTGCTGCACGCTGATCTCGATGAATTCCGGCGAGCTGCCCTTAAAAACCCGGCGGAAGGTGATTTTCGCGCCGGCGGCAACTGCCGCCGCTGCGGGAGCAATCGCCGGACGCTGCTCGGTGCCGGAGCGCGGCGGAGCAGCCTGCGAAGTGCCAAACAAAAGGCCAAACAAAAGGATGATGGCGAGTAGCGCGGTCATAAGGCGGTCATAAAAGCGGTAAGCCGGTCATAAAAGCCGTCGTAAAAGCCCTCATAAAAGATTATTGCGCTGCGTACTTACGATGCGCCCCGACCCGGCCGGCGTTGTGTTGCGTGGTACCGCTGCCACTGCGATCACCGCGGCCGAATCCAACTGGCGAACCGTGCGCCGCGCCGGCTTAAGATCCACGGGCAGGCCAAATTTCTGCCGCGCGCGCTCCGTCTGCAAATGGCACAGCGCCACCGCCAGCGCATCTGCCGCGTCCGCAGGCTCCGGCGTTTCCGTCATCGCCAGCAGCGCCCGCACCATCAATTGCATCTGGCGCTTGTCCGCGTGCCCGTAGCCTGCCACCGAAGCTTTCACCTCGCGCGGCGAGTAGCTGTGCACCGCAACGTCGTGCTGCGCAGCAGCCAGCAGCACCACGCCCCGAACTTCCGCCAGCCGCAGCGCCGTCCGGACATTCAACGCGGCAAACACCGCTTCTACCGCCAGCGCATCTGGCGAAAATTTCTCAATCAATTGGCACAGCAGCGCGTGAATATCCTGAAGCGCGGCTCCGAGTGATTCCTTGCGCCGCCGCGCGGCTACCTGCAGCGCTCCGTAGTGCAGCATGCGGCACTCCCGGCCATCGCTTTCCACCACGCCGTATCCCGTCGGGCCCGCCGCTGCCGGATCGACGCCTAGCACCCGAATCCACACATTTTTTTTCTGTACCAGGTCCCCGCTCATCGCCACAAGTTTACGGCCATCGCCGCGCTCTAGCCACTTCTTTCGCGCGCGCCGCGTCGGTGCGTTACCTGCAAGCTCGCGTGCAAATCCGCTGGGGAACAGCCGACCGTCGTATTTCATTCCGAGCGGGGACTGCAAAACAGCTCGCCGGCTGTTCAGTTTGCGCCGACCGCCGCCTGTATTTCCGATTCGTCGATGTCGAAGTTGGCGTACACGTGCTGCACGTCATCATGCTCTTCCAGCGCTTCGATCAAGCGCACCATCTGCATGGCTTGCGTACCCGTCAGTTTGATGTAGTTCTGTGGCACCATGCCGATTTCCGCGGATGCCGGCGTAATCCCCGCTTTCGTCATCGCTTCTTTCACCGCTTCCAGCGCCTCCGGTGGCGTGGTGATGTACCAGCTCGATCCATCGTCCTTCAAGTCTTCTCCGCCCGCTTCCAGCACGATGTCCAGCAGCTTATCTTCCGAGGCACTTTCTTTCGCCACGGTGATCTCCCCCTTGCGGTGGAACATCCAGCCCACGGCGCCCAATTCCGCCAGATTCCCCCCGTTCTTGCTCATCAAATGCCGAAATTCGCCGACGATGCGATTGCGGTTCGTCGTTACCGCTTGAATCAGGATGCCTACGCCGCCCGGACCATAGCCTTCGAACGTGACTTCTTCATACTGCTCGCCTTCCAACTGCCCCGTACCGCGCAAAATAGCGCGCTCAACGTTGTCGTTGGGCATGTTCGCGCCCTTGGCTGCGAGGATCGCGGTTCGCAGTCGCGGATTGGAATTTGGTTCACCGCCACCGATGCGCGCTGCAATCGTGATTTCGCGAATGATGCGAGTAAATACGCGGCCACGTTTGGCGTCAGTAGCGCCCTTCTTGTGTTTGATCGTGGCCCATTTTGAATGCCCGGACATGACCCATCCTTCTGTCGTTGAATTTCGCGCCGCTGCGCTTTTGCCTAAAGCGCTGGGTGGCTGCTCCGTCTTGCGGAGCTCAATTCAGTACTGTAGGGAGACCCGCGGTATGCCGCAGACCCTGCGGAACCCGCAAAGTTTAGCACAGCCGGCGGGCAGGCGAAACCGGGTATACTTTTCCGCTGGGGAGCCATCTTGCGCTCGTTTTCGCCTTTCGCCACGCCATTCCATTTGCTCTTCGCCGAGTATCCACATGCCTGAGCGCCGCTTTCGCGTGCTCGCGCTGGCCAGCCACCCGGTCCAATATATGTCCCCGATTTTTCGCCGCATGGCCGCCGAGCCGGAGTTGGATCTGCACGTCGCTTATTGCAGCCTGCGTGGGGCCGAAGCCGGCTACGATCCCGAATTTGGCGCCACCGTTCACTGGGACATGCCGCTCCTCGACGGTTATCAGTGGACCCATGTGCCCAACCGCGGCTCCGGCAGCGAAACGTTCTTCGGCCTCTGCAACACTAGCGTCTGGAAACTGATCGGCGGCAGCAAGTTCGACGCCGTCCTGTGCTTCACCGGCTACCGCTGCGCCACCTTTTGGATTGCCTGGCTCGCCGCCAGGTTTTCGCGAACCGCGTTCTTGTTTGGCACTGACGCTGTAACTCTCTCGCCCCGCGACGGCCGCTCCTGGAAAGTCGCGCCAAAAAAACTCTTCTGGCCGTGGCTCTTTCGCTTCGCCGACCAGGTCATCGTTCCCTCGTCCGGCTCGCGCGATTTGATGCTTTCCCTCCGCGTTCCCGCCGATCACATCACCCTCACTCCTTACTGCGTGGACAACGACTGGTGGCTCGACCAATCCTCAAAAGTAGATCGCCAGGCTGTGCGGTCGGAATGGGGTGTTTCTCCAGCCGACGCCGTGGTTCTTTTTTGCGCCAAACTCCAGCCATGGAAAAGGCCGCTCGATGTTTTGCGCGCCTTCGCCAAAGCCGATATCGCTGAGGCGCAGTTGGTTTTCGCGGGCGAAGGTCCGTTGCGCGCGCAATTGCAAACCGAAGCAGCTTCCCTGGGTATCGCCGGTCGCGTCCGATTTCTGGGCTTCGTCAATCAAACCCAGCTCCCCGCGATTTACACCGCCGCTGACCTGATGGTGCTCAGCTCCGAATACGACGCTTTTGCCGTAGTGGTCAACGAAGCCATGTGCTGCGGCTGCCCGGTCATCGCCAGCGACAAAGTCGGCGCCGCACGCGATCTCGTCGCTCCGGTCGCGCCTGAGTTTGTTTACCCCTGCGGAGACGTCCCGGCCCTCAGCAAGATTCTTCGCTCCGCTCTTTCCGACCGTCCCCGCTTGGCCTCTTTGGCGGCGGCCGCGCGCCTGCGTATCGCCTCCTGGTCGCCCAAGCAGAACATTGCCGGCACCATCGAAGCCATTCGCATGGCTGTTTCGCGTGTTGGCCGCGCTCCGCGAAACATCGCCACCGCACATTCCGCTCCGCCCGCTTCGCCAGCGGGACCGCAAAAACTTCCCGAATGAAGCTGCTCTTCTACTCGCACTTCTTCGCGCCCAGCATCGGCGGTGTCGAGACCATTGTGCGCTCTCTGACCCAAGGGCTTGCGCAACTCACAGACAAAAACGGCAGCCGCGCATTTGATATCCGCGTCGTTACACAAATCCCGGCCACCGACGCGGCAGATACACCAGATACAAAAGAAGATAAGGAATCCAGCTTTCGAGTCATTCGCAGGCCGTCAGCGATGGAGCTTTTGCGCCTGATTCGCGGGAGCGACGCAGTTCACGTTGCCGGCCCGGCGATTCTGCCGATGGCCCTCTCTCTGCTTGCCGGCAAGCCTTTTGTCGTCGAGCATCACGGTTATCAGTCGATTTGCCCGAATGGTTTGCTCGTTCATCAGCCGGACAGCCAGATCTGCCCCGGACACTTTCAGGCCCGGCGCTATACGGAGTGCATTCGTTGCGAGCAAGCCGGCGAAGTTCACCGCGGTGTAATCCTCAGCCTGCTCCTGACCGTAATTCGCAACTGGCTGGTTCGCCGCGCCAAAGCGAATATCGCCGTGTCCTGTCATGTCAACGCACGCTTGGCCCTGCCACATTCGAAAATCATCTACCACGGCATCGACATACCGGATCTCTCGCTAACTGCCCCACCTTCCCAAAAAATTTGCTTCGCGTATCTTGGCCGCTTCGTCCCGGAAAAAGGAATTGCGGTGTTGCTTGAGGCTGCCGCCACCCTCCGAAGACAGCGCCAGGACTTCGCGGTCAAGCTGATTGGCGATGGGCCCGAGCGCGAGAAAATCCACAGGCTGATCGCCAGCCTCAACCTGAAAGACGCAGTCGCTGTCACCGGACTTCTCAGCGGATCCGCTCTTCACGACGCCCTGCGCGACGCTTCCGTCGTAGTTATGCCCTCAACCTGGGAGGAGACCGCGGGCCTTTCCGCCATCGAGCAAATGATGCGCGGACGCCTAGTCATCGCCTCGCGAGCCGGCGGCCTAGCGGAAATTGTCGAGGACGCGGGTATGACCTTCGAGATGGGTAGTAGCGACGCTTTGTCGGAATGCATGCTCCGCGTGTTGAATCAGCCCTCGTTGATCGACTCCTACGGCCGCAAGGCGCGCATCCGCGCAGAAAAGCTCTTTCAGAGATCGCGCATGATCGCCGAGCACGCCGCCCTGTACGCCCAGCTGCTCCCCTGATTCAGCGGACCAAGTGCTCCTTCGGGCCAGGATTTGCCGGCGTGTTGCGCGTGTTACGATTGCCCCTGGGTACGATCGCCCCCGGTGCTTAGATCTGATGCTTAGAAACGTCATTCCGCGTCTGCTCGGCCACGTCCCGGTCTCATGGCGTCGCGCGGCCATCGGGCGTCCCGACAATCCTTCCAGCCTCGCCACTTTCGTTCACAATTTTTTGAATCGTCTCCCGCCGGGTGATTCCCAGGTCTTCGACTGCCGAGGCCCCCTTGCCGGCTATCGCATGTCCATCGATTGGAATCTCTTTCGCTCCTTCGTCTATGGCACCTGGGAGCCGGAAGTTACCGCCGCCATCGTCGCCGCCGCCAAGCCCGGCATGACGGTCATCGATATCGGCGCGCACATCGGTTATTACACGCTGCTCTTTGCCAAATGTGTCGGCGCCGTTGGTCAGGTTTTCGCCTTCGAGCCCATGCCGGAAAACTTTGCCTTGCTGCAAAAAAATATTGCCTTGAATCATCTGCCCTACGTGCGCACCCTCAACGAAGCCGTCTTTTCCCGCGCCGGCGACATCACCATCGCCATTCCTCCCGGCGAACATCTCAACTCCGGCAGCGGCTCCGTCTATGTCAACGGCGGCTCGCGAAACGTTCTCGTCCGCGCCACTTCCGTGGACCTTTTCTCTCAGCAATCCGGCATCCGCCCGGACATTCTCAAAATGGACGTCGAGGGCGCCGAATACGATGTCCTCATGGGCGCCCGCGAGACCGTCAACCGCTTCCGTCCCACCATGCTGATTGAACTCCACCATTTCGACGGCAATCGCGCCGCTCATCCCGTCCCCGATCTCCTCGCGGGCTGGAATTATCAAATCCACTGGCTCGAGCGCTCGCAGCTCACCAGTCACATCCTCGCAACCACCGTCGCGTAAAATCACCATGGACGCCATGGGAAATGTATGGGCACGTGTAGGCGCGCTTCAGCGCGTCCCAATCTCAACATACAAGGGGGGACGATACATCGTTCCCTCCGATCCGCACTCAACATCGGCCACCAGTTCTTGCACCCCGTCCCCGCTCAGCACTTCTCCCGCTCCTGTGGCACAATAAAAGTTTACAGAGCGACTCCCATGGCACACCGAACTACGTTGGAAGCAGCAGGCCCCGCCAAGTCACCGAAGCAGGCCAGAAAATCCCCCGCACCCGCGCAATCGCGGGACGCCGTCTTCGACGCCTTCCGCCGCTGGGGCTATCTCGAATCCACTCTCGATCCTCTCGGCCTCTTTCAGCCGCTGCAGTATCCCGACCTCCAGGGACTCACCGGCGACGCCGCCGAAGAAGCCCGTGCCTGCTATTGCGGCACTATCGGTGCTGAATTCATGCATCTTCCCGAGCCCGAGCGCCGCCGCTGGATTGCCGAGCGCATGGAAGCCATTCCCGCCGCGGTCGATCGCCAGAAAATCCTCGAGCGCCTGGTCCGCGCCGATCTTTTCGAGCAAGTCCTCCAGGCGCGTTATCTCGGCACTAAGCGCTTCTCTCTCGAAGGCGTCACCGCTCTCATCCCGCTGCTCGATTCCATTCTCGATATCGCCGGCGAATTCGGCGCCCAGGAATCCATCATGGCCATGAGCCATCGCGGCCGCCTCAATGTCATGGTCCACGCCGCCTGCCAGAAGCCCCATGAAGTCGTCGCCGGATTTGAAGACGTCGATCCCCGCAGCGTACTCGGCGCTGGCGACGTCAAGTATCACGTCGGCGCCACGGGCACCTACGTCACCAGCACCGCCAAGGAAATCGGCATTCGTCTCGTTTCCAATCCCAGCCATCTCGAAGCCGTCGATCCCGTCGCCATTGGCCGCGCCCGCGCCAAACAAACCCGCCTCGGCGCCGATGGCCCCATCGTCGATCGCTCGCGCGAAACGCTAAACAAAATCTGGCCCATCGTCATGCACGGTGACGCCGCTTTCGCGGGCCAGGGCATCTGGGCGGAAACGCTCAATCTCGCCGACCTCAAAGCCTACTCCGTCGGCGGCACCGTCCACATCGTCGTCAACAATCTCATCGGCTTTACCACCGCCCCCGTGCAGGAACATTCCTCGCGCTTCGCTTCCGACATTTCCAAACGCCAATCTGTCCCCGTTTTTCACGTTAACGCCGAAGATCCCGACGCCGTCGTCCGCGTCGGCAAACTCGCCGCCGAATACCGCGCCACTTTCGGCAGCGACGTTGTCGTCGACCTCATCGGCTACCGCCGCCATGGCCACAGCGAAGTCGATGATCCCACCATCACCCAGCCGCTGCTCTACGCCCGCATCAAGGATCATCCCGCGCTCTGGAAACTCTATTCCCTGAAGGCCGGCCTCGACGCCACGCCCATGGTCGAAGCAGTAAAAAAAGAATACGAAGAAGAGCAGCTCAAAGCCGGCCAGCTCACCAAAATGCCGCATCTCCGCAAGCTGCCCGATTATTGGTCGCCCTACCAGCACGGCAAATACGATCCCGCTTGCGAAGTGGACACCGGCCTCTCCCGCGAAAGACTCGCGGAAATCACCGACGGCCTCGTCCGTGTTCCCGAAGGCTTCCACATCCATCCGAAAATCTCGAAGCTCCTCGAACAGCGCGCGGAAATGGGCCGCGGCAAGCGCGCCGTTGACTACGGTTTCGCCGAAGCACTCGCGCTAGGCTCGCTCGTTCTCGAAGGCACTCCCGTTCGCCTCACTGGACAAGATACGCAACGCGGCACCTTCAATCAGCGCCACGCCGTTTTGATCGATACCGAAAACGAACACAACCACGTCTCGCTCTCGCACCTTTCCCGTGATCAGGCTTTCTGCGAGATTCACAATTCTTCCCTCTCTGAAGCTGCCTGTGTCGGCTTCGAATACGGCTTCAGCCGCGACTATCCCGAAGCTCTGGTCCTCTGGGAAGCCCAGTTCGGCGATTTCGCCAACGGCGCGCAGGTCATCATCGATCAATTCATCAGCGCCGGCGAAGACAAGTGGAATCTTCCCGCCGGCCTCGTCCTTCTTCTCCCGCACGGCTACGAAGGCCAGGGCCCCGAGCATTCCAGCGCCCGCCTCGAGCGCTACATGCAGCTCGCTGCCGAAGACAACATCCAAATCTGCCAGCCCTCCACCGCCGCGCAATATTTCCACATGCTTCGCCGCCAGGCTCGCCGCACTTGGCGCAAACCGCTCATCGTCTTCACGCCCAAGAGCATGCTCCGCCATCCTGACGCCAGTTCCGCGATCGACGATTTCACGCAACCGCGCTTCCAGCCGCTCGTCCCCGACCGCGAAGTCCAGGACGCCAAGCGCATCCTCATCGCCAGCGGCAAAGTCGGCCACGAACTGCGCGCCGAGCGCCGCCGCCGCGCCGCCCGCTCCGCAGGCGCCCAAGACAAGGATCCCAGGACCGCCATCTTCTTTCTCGACCAGCTCTATCCCCTGCCGCGCCCGGAAATCACCGCCGCGCTCGCCGAACATCCCAACGCCCGCGAAATCGTCTGGGTTCAGGAAGAACCCGCCAACATGGGCGCTCTCTTCTACGTTCTTCCGCGCCTCGAGCGCATCGCCCGCGCCACCGGCCTGCGCGTTCGCTCCGTAAAACGCTCCGCCAGCGCCAGCCCAGCCACCGGCTCCGCCAAAGCCCACGAACTCGAACAAAAAACCCTGCTAACCCTAGCCTTCACCACCACCGCCACCCCCCAGTAGCACAGGCACTCCTGCCTGTGCAGCTGCTGCAACGCCGCGCACATCCCGCAGCAGCGCGGCACAACCAAGCTCCGCCCAGTAGCACAGGCACTCTTATCTGTGCAGCTGCTCCCAGGGCAACCTTTCACCCCCCGCTAAAATCGCCCACGAAAAATTCTTTCGCGCCATCACCGAACCGCGAAGGGTGTAACATCGCCTCTGCCGCACCTAACAAAAAACTCCAACGACAGGAGCCGCCATGAACGCCTCCCCAACGCCGCAAACCACATCACTGCCGTTCCGCTACTCGCGCTGCGCCGCCATCGCCGTCCTCGCCCTTGCCACCATCCTAGCTCCAACTTTTTCCCGCACCGCCTCCGCCGCTCCTCAAGCTTCCACCATCGTCGCTCTCGCCAAACTCCGTGAAGCGTGGGTTCAGGACCTTCGCTCCAAGCAACTCGAACCCATCCTCAAGTTCTACGCTTCCGACGCCGTCTTCCTGCAACCCAACGGCGACCGCGTCACCGGCTCCGCCGCTCTCCGCACTCTCTTCCAAAACATCATGGCCACCTTCCACAGCGACCTCACTCTCCACAGCCAGAACCTCGAATCTTCCGGCGTTCTCGCCTACGATAGCGGCGACTTCCAGGAAACTCTCACCGCCATCGCCACCGGCGCCAAAATCTCCTCCAAAGGCAGCTACCTCATCATCTACAAGCGCCAGACCAACGGCTCCTGGCAAATCGTCCAGCAAGCCTGGACCGGCACCCCGCCCCCGGGCGCCTGATCCACCATCAACATCTGCCCGTTATTCAGGACTAGCAACTGTCAGCGCGAGTTGCGCTTTCTTCGGTCTGCTGGCCGTCGATCGGCCCACTTCAGGATGGCGTCAAGCGTAGGACAAAGGGATTGGCCCCATGATGTCAGGCGGTACTCCACCTTCGGTGGCACCTGGGGATAGGACGTCCGCACAACGATTCCGTCCGTTGCCAACCCGCGGAGTTGCTGCCCCAGCATTTTCTGAGTGATGTTGGGTATCGCCCGTTCCAGATCGGAAAAGCGCATCACCTTGCCTCCGAAGAGATGGAACAGAATCACCAGCTTCCACCTTCCTTCCAAAAGACGGAGCGCTGCTTCTACGTCTGCGGCGGCGGATGTGGGCGTGTAGCGTTTCGGCATACCTATTTCTCCTAACGCACTTTTTAGTGCGTACTTCCCATTTCGCCAGTGTGCTGCGAAACTTCCGGTTGTGCAATTGCCCTGAGGAAAACAGGTTGAACTAGACCACATCTTCAAACTTTCCAATAACCAGATTACTTCACTGGAGATTCGATCATGACGACGACCTACCCTTTCCCAGTTTCAGGAGATGAATTTAAGGGCAAGCGGGTTCTGGTAACCGGCGGCACAAAGGGCATGGGACAAGCGATGGTGCGCCGTTTTACTCTGAGCGGCGCTGGCGTCGCAACGACTGCACGCTCGCCGCTGCCGAAAGGGCAGGCGGTTGCTCTATTCGTGCAGACGGATCTCGGTACGGCTGCCGGCGTGCAACAAGCAAGCAGCCGCATTCAGCAGGAATGGGGCGGACTCGACATCCTGGTGAACAACGTCGGGGGATCCGATGCTCCGAACGGCGGATATCAAGCCCTCTCTGACGACGACTGGCAGAAGGCACTCAACGTCAACTTACTGGCATCCGTTCGTCTCGACCGAGCATTCCTGCCCGGCATGATCGAACGCAGGTCAGGTGTCATTCTTCACATCTCGTCCATCCAGCACCGTCTGCCACTATATGAAGCGACACTTGCTTATGCTGCGGCGAAAGGTGCTCTCAATACCTACAGTAAGGGCCTGGCAAACGAAGTTGGCCCGAAGGGCGTCCGCGTCAACATGATCTCGCCTGGATTCATCGAGACTTCCGGCGCGCACGGCATGATTGTGCAACTCAGCCAGAGCAGCGGTATCAGCGAGGACGCTGCTCGCGAGCAAATCATGAATATGATCGGAGGCATTCCCATCGGCCGGCCCGGCCAGCCGGAGGAAGTCGCCGAGCTGGTGGCATTCCTGGCATCTGATCGTGCCGCTTCGATTCATGGTGCGGACTACATCATCGATGGCGGCACCATGCCTACGGTCTGATCGAGAATAGTGGGCGGATTGTCCGCCAACCGGAAGGGAAATGGCGCGAATCGTGTCTGCTCGCTAGTGGAGTGCCAATCGGAGTTTCGGGGCAAGTTCTTTCTGTTGCCACGTGCTATGATTTTTACCACCACTTTTTTGCTGCTTCCCTGAATCTATGGATCCCACGGCCATCCACTACCAGATCGAGAGAATCCTGCGCAGCCAGAGCTTCGCAAGCAAGAGCCAGCTCAGGAAGTTGCTGGAAATTCTGGTTAAGAATATCGATTTGCAAACCACTTTGAAGCCTGATCAGGTGATCAGGGAACTGTGGCCAGAGGAAACCAAAACCAAGCGGCCCGCAGACGTAGCGACAGAGATGAATCGGCTGCGACATGCGCTGGATTCCTATTACAGCGGAGAAGGTAAGGACGACCTCATCACGATAATTCTGCCCAACCGGGCGACGCCCGCTCTCGATGGCACGCCGGAAAAGCGCTGGATCGTGGCGCGGTTCCGCGAAGAGAACGGAGAGCATCCGGCGGGCGCGCAGACGAGACCGCGCCAAGGTTTGACGAAAATGGCCACGCTCGCTGCAGTTGGCGCAGTCGTTCTCCTTTGTGCCTTCCTCTCTATTCGAATCCTGGCAGTACATGCTCAGCCTCGGTCCGGGCGGCTGGACGGTTCAACGCTGATGGTTCTCGATGCGGAAGGAAAGGAACTTTGGCGAAAGACCTTTCCCGAAGGATTCGGACCGGACTGGTACTACCAGAAGGGTCTCGAGTCGCATATCTGGTTTGCAGATCTGGAGGGCAAAGGGCATACCAGTGTTCTCTTCACTTATGCCCCGTCTGGCCCACTGGCGCAATCGTCGACCCTGATTTGTTACTCCGACCGAGGCAAAGAGAAATGGCGGTGGACGCCCGGAAGAGAGCTACCGGAGTTCGGGGGCAGCCCGGCAACGTTCCAGACCAACGCCCTTGGGGTTCTAAAGACAACGGAGAAGGGACCTCCCCGAATCGTTGTTTCAAGCCAACATCACCCCTGGTGGGAGAATCAGGTCGCGATCCTCGATCCCAACGGCAAAATGATCTCGGAATACTGGCATTCTGGGGTCTTGTCCTACATAGCGTTGGCGGACCTGCATGGCGATGGGAAACAGGAGATCGTCACCACCGGAGTCAACAATGGGTACCTTCAGGCGACACTGGTCGTGCTTGATCCCGAACGGGTGTCTGGCGCTTCCACTGAGGTGCGACCTAACTTTCAAATCCACGGTATGGGAGTTGCCCACGAGAGCTTGCGCCTGTTGTTTCCACGGAGCGATTTGAACAAAGCATTATTCAGCTTCAATGTAGCCATAGAGCCAACTGTCGAGCATGGCAGCATTCGACTCACGGTGCAGGAATGCGTCACTCCTCCCGGTTGCCTCGTCTGGTATGAATTCGACAAAAACCTTCATCTGATTAGTGCTTACGCGGGCGACGAATTTCGCAGCGCCCATGCGCGGTTCTATCAAAACGGCAAGGATGCGCATGTGCTTAGTCCGCAAGAACAGGCGGGGTTTCAAAAAGTCCGATGCCTGGTCGGGTGCAAATCGGAGTTCGTCCCCAGCGAAATCCCCTGAAATCGGCCCGATTTCATACCAAGTTCATATCATTTCTCTCCCGGACATCTTGACGTAATCGCCATCTGTTGCCAGCATCGGCCAACTTGTGCCGGATTTCGACACGGTCAGGGTGAGCCAATGAAAAATCAATCGCATCGCAACGTTATGGGTGTTTGGGGTGTGTTTCGAGCGGTGGCGGAGGCGTGTAACAGAGCAGGATGGACCGGAGTTACAGCTATGTTCGTCGGTTGTGCAGCCATCGCCGGAGTGATGACCCTGCCAAAAGTGCATGGCGCGTCCGGGGCGCAGGCCGGCGCGAGCAGTTCGTCCACACCCACTTATACGTTCACGACGATTGACGTTCCAGGGGTGGGCAACAGCGCGCTGCAGGGAACTCTGGCAATCAGCATTAACGCAGGAGGAGATATTGCGGGAGTCTTCATCACCGCGTCCAATGCGGCTCACGGGTTCGTGCGCGCAGCGGCTACGGGGACGATTAGCAAGTTCGATGCTCCCAACGCCGGCACTGCTGTGACCCAAGGAACCTTCGCCACACGGATAGAGTTGGCAGGAAATGTCACCGGAATGTACGCTGATTCAAACAACGCGTATCACGGCTTCTTGCGCGCACCCGACGGCACGATAACGGAGTTCGACGTTCCTGGGGCGCCGACGACGATGGGACATCGGGGAACCATCCCGCTGGGTGTCAACGCGGCCCTCCAAATCACCGGATTTTTCGTGGATGCAAATGCTGTTCGTCACGGCTTCATACGCGCCGCTAATGGCACATTCACTACCTTCGATTTTCCTGGGGCGGGCACCGGGCCAACGCAGGGGACCGTGCCCGTCAAGATCAACGGTCCGGGCGGAGTCATGGGATTTTATGTGGACGGAAACCAGGTGTTTCACGGCTTCGTGCGAAACGCCGGCGGAACGTTCAGCCTACCCATTGACGCTCCAAACGCAGGCCGGGTGGCGGCAGGCAAGGGACTCAAATTCACCGGCACGTTAGTGCATAGCTTCGACGGATTGGGAGGCGTTGGAGGAATCTATACCGACGCGAACTTTGTGTTTCACGGCTTTTTACTGAGTGCCAGCAGCGTCTTCACCAGCATCGATGTTCCGGGCGCAAGCACGACAGGGGTGTTTGGAGGAACGCTGCTCACCAGCGTGGACGGGTTCGGAGACGTCACCGGGGCCTATAGCGACGCAAACGGAGTGGAGCACGGCTTTGCGATAGCGGGCGGCACGAGCACGATAAACGCCCCGCTCGATGCGCCGGGCGCAGGCACGGCGGGGTTCTTTGCGGGAACCGTCCCTCTTAGCATCAACGGGACGGGGGAACTGGCGGGAACTTACGCCGACCCAGGCGGCATTTTCCACGGCTTTTTGGCTACGGCATCGCCGGTGGCCACGCCTGTTTTTAGTCCGGTGCCTGGTACGTTTTCATCGTCGCAAGCGGTGAGCATCTCGGATGCAACGCCGAATTCGACGATCTTCTACACGACGGATGGAACGTCACCCGCGACTTCGGCTTCGGCGCTGCAGTACAGCGGGCCGATCCCGGTCACTTCCACGGAAACGATCCAGGCCATCGCGGGGGCGGCGGGCTTTGCCAACAGTGCGGTCGTGAGCGGGACTTATACCATCAATAATTCGCCGCCTCCGGATTTTCAGCTGTCGGTCAATCCAACATCTCTGACGATTGTTGCGGGGCAAAGCGGGACGGCGACGTTTACCGTCACTCCGCAGAACGGATTCAACTCGCCCGTGAGTTTCGCTTGCAGCGGGTTGCCCGCCGGGGCGTCCTGCAACTTTAATCCCGCTTCCGTCACACCAAATGGCTCGGCGGTAAGCAGTACACTGACCGTCAGCACCACGGCCGCGAGTGCAGCTTTGCAAATGCCTCTGCCAATTTCTTTGCGCCCGAGCTATGCGTTCCTTTTCCCTGTTTTGGCGATGATCCTTGGCATCGCCGCTCACCGTAGGAAAGCGCTGCGCGGCTTGTCGCTCTTGGGCTTGCTGACGCTTCTGATCGTCGCGTCGGGACTGACTTCCTGTAGTGGAGGGAGTTCTGTTACAGGAAATCCCGGAACCCCGGTCGGAACCACAGTAGCTTCCGTGTCTGCTGCAGCAGGCGCCGGGGGACCTAGTCACACCGCCAACCTAACGATCACCATCAGGCACTGACTCAACGCCGGGAAACAGGCATGTGGCGCAATTGCTACGCAAGCACGGCGGCTTTGCGGGCAGTGAAGCGAGCGTAAATTTTGCCGCTGCTCGCAAGCAAGAACTTGGTGCGCTACGTGATCAGTCCCAACAGCGTCGAAGTCATGGGGCAGCGACCACACCATTGCCGACGCCGTCACGTTTTTGCACTTCTGACATAGGATATCTATCCTCGAATGAAGACAACTTGTTCCCGCGTTTTGAATTCTACGGCCTGTCTTAGCGCTGCTTTCTTTCGATCAACGTCAAGTTGCAGACCCTGCCCTTGCGTGTTTCAGTCTTGACAGCGAAATCCAATACAATTAGATTTCTGCCAAGTCCTCACGGGTCCTGGTCAGGTCATCCTGCAAATTTCATCCCTTGGTCTACTTCAGAAAGGGGGTCCGTTGTGAATCATGGACAGAACTCGCCAATCTCAAAGTTGAGGCTCGTTTTCTTGGCACTGACTCTCGCCCTCGCTGCATTCGCATTCGCGCCTGTCTCCTTCTCGCAGGCGACACATCGTGTGCCGAATGACTTTCCAACAATCCAACTCGCCGTCAACAACTCCAACCCTGGTGACACCATCCGAGTTGGCCCGGGAAGGTGGTGTGGCGCGAGAATCACAAAAACCCTGAATCTCGTGGGGGAAGGGGCCACCATTATGGGATGCCCTTCGGGCATTCCCGGACCCGTTGGGGACCTGCTTCGCAGGGGCTTTATTGTAAACGTCGTAGCCTCAGGGACCAGCATCCGCGGCTTCATCTTCGACGGCAAGGGTTTCTCTGACACCAATCGAAATCCTCTCGCCGTTGGCATAGGTTCACAATTCGGCGCAAACAATGTGGTGGTTGACTCCAACCGCTTCTTGGGTGGCGCGGGAGGGATCAGCGCTAGCGGAAGTGGCTGGCTTGTGACTCACAACGTATTCGATGGCTTTACCATCCTGAGCGACGGCACCGGCGGTTTTGCAATTCTGTCCGAAGATTTCCAGACCGGACGATTCACCGGCAACGCCTACCTGGACAATCAAATCACCGCGACGGTTCCGCCGGGAAGTTTTTCATTTGCGAGTTTTACGACTGAGGCGGATGTTCCCTTCGCCGGCATAGCCGTCGCGGGCCACGATGGGACAATCATCGCGCACAACAAGATAGCCATCACTGCCAATGCCGGCGGTGACGCCGGAGTTAGCATCATCGCCACGGACTTTACCCCTGACGGTCCATCCTCCACAACCATCAACCTGGTGATCACCAACAATGACGGGCGCGCCAGCCAGTATGGCCTGATCATTACCAAAGATCAGTCCGGGGGTACCGGGAACACTGTTGGCGCCACGTTACGAGGGAATTTCGGAATCAACTTGATCAACAGTGTGACCTCCAATGTAACCAACCGTTCCATCCGCACGTTGCTGCTTTGTGATTCCGCCGGAGTCTGCCCGTAGCTTCTGCGACCAACACCGCTCACTCGAGATGGCCGCCTCCCTCTGTGGCGGCCATCTCTTTTGTCCGATGGAAAAACCG
>Ga0207015_1069_pt2 | contig 33572 bp, 29 predicted proteins | sample Alteio_BWMinCont_53_FD_153486 | JGI IMG/M metagenome (GOLD analysis project Ga0207015, IMG submission 153486) | Enriched cells from forest soil in Barre Woods Harvard Forest LTER site, Petersham, Massachusetts, United States -... | ecosystem: Environmental > Terrestrial > Soil > Temperate forest >...
ATGAAGTATGGTTAGCGCGAACCGGAGCATCCAAAAAGGGAGGCGGTTGAATAGATTTGATGTGATGGAAACTCGATTGCCCGTATCGCGAACATTGTGCGGTTTGACAACAACTTTATCTTTAGGAGGCAATTTTTTAAGCACGGCGACAATGTTCCTCAACAGCGCGTATGTTTCCCAATGGCTTTGCACCGAAACATGGCTCGGATAAGCCAAGAGGTAATCCGTCGAGAATTCCTCAAAGATCGGGTATTTTGCATAAGGCGATCCGACCTCAATGGTTTGGAGGCCATTTTTTTCAACAACCTCGTGGGTTCCCGCATCCACGAGCCCGAAAAATTTCAGACTCGGCACCAGAAGCACGGGCTTGCCCAATTTGTTGCAGATATCGTCACTGAATTTAGCCTGAAAACCCGACGGAATCCCATCGATGTTGTAGAAAAGCTGGCTGTAAGAGATTTGTGCAGGCATGTCCTCGAGAATGTCTTCGTAATACCCACGTGTCTTGCCTTTGCCAAAGCGCGGTATCAGAAGGGTGTGGCAGCGCGCTTTGCCCCGAACAGGTTTGGCTCCGACCTGCAGACACATTTGCCAGAAGGCCTCTTCGGTTGCGCCCCATTCATGCTTGGGTTCAAATCGAAGAATACCGATGGACCGATAGGGGCTTAGATATTTGGAAATGGTGAGATAGTTACAGTGCCGCCGGTGCGACGTGTAAACCATGATGAGATCAAAGTAAGCGGGTTCGTGATTTTCCATGGGATTAAGCATTCTTAGATGCGCCGCACTGCTCGCGGTTCTGATTGCTGAAAATGTTATTTTGCCAACGAATGTCCAGCCGAACAACGGTATTTCCTCCAAATCCGCGTTTAAAAGTTGCGATGTTTAAAGCTTTTTCATCCGGAGCATAAATTCTCGATACATCCTCATAAACTCCGTATGAAACCTTGTTGGCCTGTCGCGGGTAAACCTGTTCTCCCAATTCGAAGTATTTACATCCTTTGTTTTTGGCGTACACAATGGATTTCCATAACAGACCGTGCGACATGGGTTTGTCAAAAAGTTCACGCCGTGAGACGCTTGTCCCATAGTAACAAAGGCGCTTACTGATATACATGAACACGCCCGTGGCCAATTCATTATTCAAGTCCCCGAGCATTAAAAAGGCCTCTTTATTGACCACCATATCGTACTGCACGTCCCAACTTTCCTGGCTGCGCGTTTGTCTCCCCGCCACTTTCAAATGTAGGAGCCTGAACTTTTCAATATCACTTGGCGTAATGGTGTTCTCATCAAAGATCTTGATGGCCAAATTATTGTTGCCCCAATTGACCAGACTCTTGAAACTCTTTCTTAGTTTTTGATGGAGCTGTTCTTCTGTTTCGCTCAGATCGATCATCCGTGTAATGTACGGAGTGGCGAATGCTCCTTTTTCCAAAAAGTACTGCCCCAGAAACGACATCTCCTGGCTCTTCAGGAAGTCCCAATAGATCATAGCCGCCGTGGCGTGTTTTTCTAAAATCCGATCGAATTCTTCCCTGACCGCCTGGTAAGCTCTTTGTGCGTCGTAGTAATCGGCGTTCCTATTTTCCAGGAATAAAATTGGTTTGCCCGAAGCGGATAATTTGTGGTTCCCCTGATCATCGAGATAAAGCATCACCAGCACACCGGCAAAGGCGACCCCATTTTCTACGATGACAAAGGAGAAGTCATCAACCTCGTCCCCCTTAGGCTCAAATTTCTTGTGCCAGCGCTGGGTGAACGGCTGGTAATAGGGGTGTTGGTACTCATCCATTTCCCACAATGACTGCCAAAGGTTTGGGAAGGCCTCTGAACCCACTCGTATGACTTCCACAGCGCGATCCTCCTAGGTCAGAGATTCTTTGGCGGGCGCCACAAAAGATTGTCTCTCCACCATGCGATGAAATAAACCGTCGGTTTCCATGAGCTGCGCCCAGGTGCCCGTTTCGGCTAATAATCCGTTCTGCACGACAAGAATGCGATCCGCTTGGCGGATCGTCGAGAGCCGGTGCGCGATCGTGAAAACGGTGCGATGCCGGGTCAACTGCATGAGCGCTTCATGGATCCAATGTTCGGATTCCGAATCCAAGGCGCTTGTGGCCTCATCCAGAATAAGGATCTCGGGATCCTTTAAAAAAATCTGTGCGATGTGGACGCGCTGCCTCTGGCCGCCTGACAATTTTACGCCACGGTCCCCGACCAGCGTATCGTAGCCTTGCGGCATTCGCTCAATAAACTCCTGCGCATGGGCGTTTTTGACAGCCTGCATCAATTCTTCCTCCGAGGCATGGGGTTTGGCCATGAGAATATTCTCTTTCACCGTTGTGTTGAATATGATGGGTTCCTGGTTGACGATGCCGATCCGTTCTCGGAGGAATGTCAAATCGAATGTTTCAATGGGGAACCCATCGATGAGGACGTGGCCGTGGGTGGGGGTGTAGAGCCGTACTAAGAGATTCACAATAGAAGTTTTGCCCGAACCGGACGGTCCAACCAGGGCAATATGCTGATTTTTCTCTACCCGGAACGAAATCCCGCGCAAAACGGATTTATGAGCGCCGTAATCGAGAGAAACGTCCTCATAGGAAATGCTTTGCTGAATGAGTACGGGTGTGATCCTGGGGCCCGATGTTTCGACATGCAATTTGGACAGTTCCAAGAAATCTTTGACCCTATTGATCGCGGGAAGGCAGGTGACAAAAAGATTAAAACGGGAATTCATCCCCTGAAGACAGGTTGTCAGCTGCTTAAGAATGATCAAAAAAAGGATCAAGGAAGGCAGAGGTAGTACGGAAAACTTATAGTTCACAAAAATGAGAATCATGATCGTCGCCATACTCATCGCCACAGCGATGGTGTCCTGCAGCTGGCTGAGAATGCTGCCGTGGCGCGCGGCCTGCTCTGACGCATAGCAGCGAGCGTTAAAGAGATCGAAAGAAGAAGAGAAAAAATTAAGCAGTTTTAGTTGCTTGATGCCTCCAAGGCCCTCTTCCGCTGAAACCATCAAATCTTCCCGAACCCTGAGCGATTCCGCCGCATTTCGCTTCAATCGAAAACTATAAAGGTATATTTCCGTCATCAGTAAACCGCCTAAAAAAACCACCAAAAAGCTCAGTTTCAATGAGAGCAGGCAGGCGAATATGACATAGACGGTGAAATTGAAAAAGTCGACCACCACGTTCAAAAAAACCTTAATAACGGAATAGCAGTTGCGGACCTCGGGAATAAGAATCTGAAGTAGAGTCCCCTTTTTGTGGTTGTCATGAAACGTCAAAGAGTTCTTGATAAGGCCGCTGAATATCATTTCTCGCATTCGGCAAATAAAAAGGGTCGAATAATCGGAAATGTATATTAAAACGCCCAGTTCAATGAGGCTGGCTATTAACATGGACACGCCGGCCAGAATGAAACCCCAAACGGGCCGATAAGCCGGGGGAATCCGATCGAAATTATGGAAAACCATCCGAAAATACCCCGAGGTGTGAATGTCGGCCTTCGACGGAGCCATATTGCCGCGGAGAGAGTTCAAGAGCGCGGCTAGGGACGTCAGTAGAACGCCGGTCCAAATGGATTGACCAAAGAGCAGAAGAATCGAAAACCAAAATCTTCGTTTTAAAGGTCCCAGCCAGTTGTACAGGTAACTGGACTTCTTCCATTTGTCGGCAAAAAATGAAGGGATGGCGGATTTTAATCTACTTGTCTTAGACATGGATGGGTTCTTCCTGGCGATGCACGGCTTTCCGCTTTCGTTCGGCGGCATCCGTGGATTTCTCGGGTTTCTTCGATACCAATGTGCTCCCGATATAGAGGTGGTCCAAACCGGACTGGGAGAACGTTCGTAGGGCGTCGGCGGCCGTGTTCACAATAGGTTCGCCGTGAAGGTTTAAGCTCGTATTCAATATCGCGGGAACCCCCGTGATCGCTTTGAACGACGAAATCAGCTTGTGATAGGACGGTGAATGCTTTTGGTTCACGAACTGGGGCCTGACCGTTCGGTCGTAAGGATGGGTTCCGGCTCGGAAGTTGTTGTAATTGGCCTCATTCGTGTCAAACCCGATACTCATGCAAGGCGCTTTCAGCCGCTTCGGGTTCTTTACGCAGTAATCCTGGTCCTCCTCTAAGACAGAAAGGGCAAAGGGCATCCAGAAGTCACGTTTTTTGATCGCTTCGTTTATTCGTTGGACCACATCGAAATCGCGCGGATTGGCCAAAATCGAACGGTTTCCCAACGCGCGCGCACCGAATTCGGCCCGTCCATCGATGCGCGCAACGACCTCGCCGTTGGCCAGCATCCGCGCCACTTCCGCTTCATTCACGTGGTCGCGGACAGTGAAGCCCTCGCACAGCTTCTTCCACGAGCCATCGGCCAGGTCATCGGCTACATCGTGCCCCAAATACATATGTTCCACCGGTTGGTTGTTGCCTTTGGGAGCGTTCAGCACATAACAGGCCCCCATGCATAGAGATTCATCACCGCCCGATCCGGCAACGTAGAACTCATCGACGAAGTCCAGTTCGGAGAGCACCTTATTCATCTTGATATTCAATGCCACGCCGCCCGAAACGACAAACCGACGGACCTTCAGATGGTTGTAGATATCCCGGAAAAGGTCGACGGCAAGCGTTTCAGCGTAGCGCTGGGTGGCGCCGCAAATGTTGTCGAAACGCTGATCGAACCATGCCTCTTTTAAATGGGCGAACAAATCCTGGGGCCGCTTGTTGTAGCGCATCGCCATATTGTCGATTTTGGTGAGCTCCGCCAAAGGTGCATAGGCCTTGTCGACGTAGCTTGCTTTGGAGTACGGCGCCATACCCATCACCTTGTACTCGTGTTCTTCGGGCCGCATGTTCAAAAGTAAGGTTGCAAACTTATAAACTCGGCCAATGTCATTCTCAAAAGACGAAGCTTTTTGCTCTAGGACGTCGTTCTTCGCAAGAAAAACAGTCTGATTGCGCTTGTCTCCAATACCATCCCAAGTGACGATAGCACAGGGTTTTTCCCGGAAGAAACTCCCGAAATATCCATAGGAGGCATGACAGACATGGTGATCTAGAAAGGTTATTTTTTGTTCATCAATGCCAAAATGGCTTTTTAAATGAAGCTTTAATTGATTCCGATAGGCGTCGATGCGCTTCTCCGGATCGCTGAGGAGGTCATCGGTGATAAACGAATAATCAAAATCCATCGGATGCTTGTTAAACTGCTCTGCGTCGCGCATCCATCGATAGTAATCGGAGCAATCCTCACCCGCAAAAACCTTGCGCCAAAAGCGTTTGCCATAATAATCGTGTAAATCGCGTATGCTCAGATTTTGTATCAGGCTGGCCTTCACAATCAAAGGATCAAAACGGTTCGTCGCAATCCCCACTTTTTCAATGTCGGAGCCCTCAATGCCGAGTTTTTTGAAACCATAAGCCAGCGCCTGATGAGGGAATCCAGATACATTCTTAAACCGGTTGAACCTCTCCTCCTGTCCTACGTATACAATTTCCCCCTCCCTCATCAACGCGCAAGATCCGTTGGTGAGGTAATTGATGCCTAAAATGTAGGATGCTTTAGCAGTCATTAAACCTCCAAGTCGTAATCTTTTGACGAGACGGTCGTCGAAAAAAGCCGATTGTATTTTTCGATAGTGAGATGGAACGATTCAGGCGAAAAATATTTATGGTCGCTGGGAGGGCGACGCATCATGACCCAGCGCCGGTGCCAAATCCAATGGGGAATTTGTTTGGCGGCGATATACCGGAAATTAGCCCAACGGCGACGCGGCTCTGGATAACCGTTTAAATGTTCAATCAACGCTTGCGCGCAGGCTTCGCCGGAATGACCCGCTTTTGCCGCGTAATTATGGATATAGTCCTTGCGCTTCTGCTCAAGGCCATCAGGAAGCGCACCACCGTCCAAATAGTGATGCATGCGCCGAACAAAATCGTCATAGGTAATGACGCAATCGTTGCCCTTCACGAAGGGTACGAAATCTTCCGAAAGTTCCAGCCCCGGGGTCCTGATACTGATGGTCTTCTTTTTGATGTCGAACATCCAGCCCTCGAGCGACGTGGAACACTGCCAGTTAACCTGAATATCCGCATGTCGCACGATTTCCGCAACAGGAATACGCGTGTCTATCACACGGACGTTTGGCGAAAGTGCTTTGAGAGACTGGTAAGGCTCCTGCGGCTCAAAGGGATGGGGTTTAATCACATAGTTAAAGTCGGGATGCTCGCGTATAAACCGTGAAAATAAATCTGTCATGTAATTGAAAGCCTTTTGATCATCGCGGCGCAACGCCATCAGATCGAGATCATCCCCCACCAGGTGCGTCGACCGCAGTTTATTGCTGTGGGTATTCGCAAAGGCCTCTTCGGATACCGGCAAATTGGCCCAAGCTGTGCAGGAAAACCAGACAATCAATGGGCGATCCCATGGCAATTGGAGCCTGCCCATAAAATCTTTCCGTTCGGAGAACCATGAATTATAGGCCGGCGTGTTGATATCAAAGCGCGGGGAACCCGTGGTTTTAATGACGGTCCCTGGCGCCACGGCGTTGTCACGGCAATAAGACGCGACGTAGTCTCCCCACGTGAGCAAAAGATCAACGTTTTTTCGGAATTTTTCAAGCCCCAGGACGGATTTGGCTATCAAGCGGTCTGTCTTGGGAAATCCTTCAACGGGAATCACCGCAATTTTCGTTCCTTGCGCCTTCGCGTAGGACACGAGCAGCTCATGCCTATGGAAGCGGAGATGCGGCATCACAAGGAGATGAGGAACGTACTTGACCAGGGCTGTAATCTCGTTCTGAGTTCCAACGATAATTGGGCGCGCCTTGTGATTGCGGATGAGCCAGTAGGCCACCGCCGCGATTCCGTAAAAGTCGCGTTTGGGACTATCAAGGACGAGCGCGATGCGTTTCATTCTTTCACCATCTTGGATTTAACCCATTTTGTGCGAGATGGCTATGAACGTACTGGCAAGAAACGCTCCCTGCCAAGAAGCGGAAAAACGTCCTTCCATTTGTTTGGACATTTGCATCAGTTGACGATCGCCGTTCCGAAGCAGCGGCGGTAAGGCATGAAAATGGTAATACTCCAGACGTTCCAACTCGAAGCCAAGAGCTTTTATTTTGTCCCCATAGGTGAGGGGGTTTTCCGGTTTTGTAAAAATGACGTCGCGCGGAGCTTTGAGTGGATCGACGCTCTTCGGTTCCTCCGGATTCCGGATGAGCGTGGCCATCTGGGACTTCAGTTTTTTCAAGGATGCCGTAGGAGCCACTTGCCGAAGGAGTGGATAGATGTTTCTCTCGAAGAATCGCAGGGTATATTTGTTGAAAGTAAACAGATCAAAGAGCTCATTTTCATGTGCCGAAACAAAAAGTCCCTTGGGTCGAAGGACGCGATGAATCTCGGCCAAGCAGGCCGCATCGCGCTCCTCTCGAATGTAGGGGAATACCCCCATCGCCAACACGGCGTCGAAGGAGTTGCTCTTGTACATTTGAAGATCTTCCAGTGAAGTCTTGGTGATCTCCGCGGTGAGATGACGGCTCTCCAACTTCCTTCGGCCGACATCAATCATCTTCTGAGAAAGATCACATCCGGACGCCTGATGGCCCTTCTCAAGCAGATGAACGAGGATTTCTCCCGTTCCGCATCCCGCATCAAGCACCGTGGAGCCCGGCGATATTCTCTGTTCAATGATTTTCTTGGTTAATTCAAGTCTATACCAGTTAGCGGGATAGTATCCTGTACTTTCAGTGTAGTAGCAGGCCTTATCATAATTCTCCGCCTGGTTGTCATAATAATGTTCGGCAGAAATCAGCTTGGAGGTTGGGTCCTTCACCCTGCGTTTCGACCTATTAATCACTGTCATTAGGATCCCACGGGAAAGGGAGAGCTTTGGCATGAGGTTTTTCAAATAATCCGGAGCAGCTAAGCGGCTCGCCGGGACTCTCTGGTTTGGGAATTGACGGCTTGCTTTTGGCCCGCCGCTTTTCAACGAGTTGCCGGGCAAAGTTGTATACAAAAAAATAATCCAGTTTCAATTGATCGGCAATTTCAAAACAGCTCCGTTTACCGTCCATGAGATACTGGATAAACTCCATCGCATCGTTGCCCCGAGGGTCGAGATAAGGATCGATGTAGAGGCCGTATGGACTTAGGTATAGCGGTCCGTCGTAACGAAGCTTGGGAATGAAATCCGTTTCAAAAACCTCCACGACTCTCGATAAAATCCACAAGGATTCGACACAGTGGTAGAGGTCGAGATTCTCCAGATCGTCCGTATTATGGTGATATTCGCGGTACATTCCTCGTCCGAACCCTACAGTGGGGATGGCAAATCCAGGCCCGTTATAAAAAGTCTCATCATTGGGCCATAATTTTCGATAGGACTTAATCAGGTGCGTGCCCGCGTGCGTTTTAAGAACATTTTTCATCATGCGATCGATGAGGCTATTTCCCTGGAAAGAGACCTGCATTCCAATGGGTTCGTGCGTCCCCACCATGTCCAAAAAACAACCGTAGCGAAATTTCCGAACTTCGCTCCGAGGAGTCAAATGGAGAAACGTCGCAGCGGCGAAATATTCTGGGCCAAAAATAAATCGATAGGTATATTTCCGATCCTTTTGGCCTTGAAGAAGCTTATATAGCTCGACCAGCGTGGCGACGCAGGAAAGTCCGTCATTAACAGTCCAGGGATGGCATGTGTGCGCCATGAAGACAATGGTATCCTTCGAACGGCCCGGCAGGACAGCATCCACGACCTTGATGCTGCCCTTGGTGTCCAGGTCCGCGTCAATGTACACCCGGTACCGGGCGTCTGTCATGGTTTTGACAATCCGGTGAGGGATGGAAAATCCCCATTCCCTCACATTGTATCGGTAGCCGTTTCGAAAGTGATATTCAATCTCGTCAGGCCGGCGCGGGTTGGTCAGAATGTGTTTATCCAATTCTTCTCGGCTGACAACCTGATCGATGGGAATGCTATGGGTCCAGAGATGCAGGGCATTGTCATTGAAATCGACAATTTTTTCACCTGATTCCCGCGCAATGTAGGCTTTTCGGACTCGCCAGTGCAAAGGAACCCTCCAGGTGAGACAATCTTTCCCAGCCGTCAGTTCATGGATCTTCGTTCCCGAACCCATTTTCTTTTTGAGATAGGCGGCGAACTTGTCCGTGTCTTCGTTGACCGCCGTGCGGTTCAGTTTCCAGTTGACCTTTATCGTGTCCAGAAGGCTCTTCTCACAGCTTCGGAAAGAGGATGGGAACGGATATTTAAAATTTGAAGCCACGGGTCTTCTCCTTAAACAGCCGGCGTTTCCGAAAGCACATTTTGTGAAATGCCGGCGTATTGTGCATCCTGTGAAATTCCCTTGATATCTTTAAATAACATCGTAATCATCGTGCCCGGATACGCGTGGTCTGTCGCGCGCAATGTTTGATTCTTCAGTGCTGAGTTGACGTTGTCGACGAATTTTGACGCGTCGTCTTCAAAATGTTCATAAGGCGTATCAAGATAATCGTAGCGCAAGACTTTAAGACCAAAATGGTGCTTCGCGAAAAGAATGGCTAAAGAAGCCGCCGTAAATTGGTGATAGTGCAGCGGCGCCCCAATTTGATTCCACTGAGCCTTGTAGACGACTGAGCACGGCGAATTAAAATCAGGCGTCGCACAGATATACACCATCCCGCCTTTTTTTAAGGACTCTTCGATTACCGAAAACAGATTGTTGAAATCGAATAAGTGCTCGATCACTCCCCTTAAAGTAATTAGATCGAATGTTTGCTTTGGCAATTGTCGAATATCGGACAAAATCCGGATATTCCCGTAATTCTTTTTGACGTATTCGATCTCAAACTTATTCACCTCAAAACCGTTCTTTCGCCAATGATCCGGCATCGCGTTAAGAAATTGGCCAGTCGCACATCCAAAATCTAAAACGCTGATGTTCCCTGCCGGCAAAAAGTCTTGAATATGACTTACATCCAAGCGATACTGCTTATGCCTTTTGACAAAACTCTCATTTTTCACGTCGGGATGATAGTCATGGGCGTATCCTTCATCATAAAAGCGGTCAAGTTCTTTCTGGCCCCTAACGCCCGGATAAAAAAACCCGTGCCCGCATCGGTCGCATTTATAAAGGTTAAAGACCTTTGTGCCTCTCTGTGATTTAGATGTCGCCTGTTGAGAACCCCGATAGGGCGGCACGGCCGACCAAAACCGTGACGACGCGGAACAGATCACGCATTTGGGCTGATTCTTTCTCATCGGCTGGGTCCCATTATTTAAGTATTTGCGAATCTTCATTAAATTCCGTATTTAAAATACATTCGCGACAGACCGGATTTTTATGCCATCCGTAATCCTTGTGCATCTTCGTAAAACCTTTCCAACGCTTGGTGTTCCAAAGATCGGACAGACTTGATTCATGTATGTTTCCCATTTTCAATTTATCGCCATACACCGTACAACAGGGATTGACCGATCCATCGGCTTTGATGGCCATCCTGAAGTTAGACATGCTGCATCTAATTTTCTTGTCCACGCGGGTTTTTAAGTCCTGCTTCGGGTGGTCGAAATCGATTAAATTCTGAAAGACGACAAAATCCGCCCTGGAGCTCCAGAATGCTCTGAATACCTCGACTTCATGGCGGTTAAATTCGTTCACTAAAAAACTGACCCGCACGACAGGAAGTTTGAACCCTAATTGCTTCCGAAGTTCTATGAAATCGGTAATGTTTTTTACCACTTTGTGGTAATTTTTGTTCTGCCTCACTTTAAAGTAAGTTTCTTCGCTGAAAGCATCGATAGAAATCATCAGCTTTGTGAGCCCTGAGGCCATCAGCTTCATGGAAGCGTCTTTTGTAAGAGCGCTCCCGTTCGTAATTAGAAACATATCTTGGAACTTCAATTTGTTTCCATAGGCCACCACATCAAAGAGGTCCCTGTTCAAAAGCGGCTCGTTGATGATATTAAACTGAACAGACTTGACTCCCATCTGAGCGGCCTGGTCTAGAATTGCAAAGGCTTTCTCTTTGGGAAGTGAATTCTTGGTTTGATAGTAAGGGTATTTGTCGTTCCCATAAACGCAAAATGAGCACGTGTAATTGCACGTATTATTCAGCTCTATATCAAGATGTATCGGGGCCTCGGGACATTCGACAAAATCACTCGCGCGATCAAATGATTCTCGATATTTTCGATATTCGGCTGGATTTGGGACAATGGCGAGCATTTGCGTCTCAATATCCCCGACTGTTTCCTTAATCGTTTCCATCTTTATTTTCCTTTTTTTAAACTGACACAAAACAACAAATAGAACAGCAATTATAGTTCATTTGCTCAAACGCCAATGTACTGTTCGAGCAAAAGTCTGCGTCCTAAATCCACAAAGGAAGCCACTCAAAATGCTTACCTTGACAAGGCGTGAGTTTCGGAGCTGCGGCGCTGTTTATAGATCGCTTCGGCCAACTCAAACTGCCAGGGGTAATCGATATCAAACGATTCCTCAATGGGGATTTCGAAAAGGTAAGGGTCATTCTTCGTAAAGGACCACATGGCCCATTCTTTTCTCATGAAGCCCGCGTCCCAGATGTAGATGGAATGAGCCGCCTCATAAAGAGGCTCAATCATTTTCGTTTCGATGGTGCGCTTGTATTTCTCCTCGCCGTTAAAGCGGTTGACCAAATGACTTTCCTTGTCAAAAAAGAAATTCGGGCGCTTCACCACTGAAAAAAGCGATCTGATGGGTTCTTTCTTATAAAATTCAATGGCTCGATCGATTGTTTCAACGCTCAGGAGGGCATTGCAAGCGTTGATATTAATAAAATGATCTCCGCGAATTTCGTTGACGTAAGACCAAATCACCTGGGGCGCGACCGGCTCGTGAGTCGAAGCCTCGCTTCGGTTGTAGATCTGAACGCCGACTTTGCGGCCAATGGCCTTAATTTCCTCATCATAAGCGCTCAAGTAAATGCGCGCGGGACTCAGGTGCTTGCTTCGGAGCACTTTTCGCAGCGCGATTTCAAGGAGACAGCTGTCCGCAAAAGGCCGCAGCATTTTATTTTTAACGCGCTCGCTTCCAAGGCGGGCGGCGATGAGACAGGTGAGTTCTTTCATGTTATTCCCTCAAGTGGCGGCCCGGATGACGGGTGTGATCACTTTTCCGGCCGTCCATTTCTGCGCGCGATTACTGTTCAGCCCTGTGCGCAAAACATACAAAGCTGATTTAATCGCGCTTAATGTCTCTTCAATGTCATAAGAGGTATGAGCGCCCGAAATAAATGGGGCGGCCCGTGTCAAAATGTTCCGGCGTACGATTTCCTGCTGAAAGAGCGAAAGCATCTCCAACGAGCTGGTTTTCCACGCCGTGGTGCCGGGCCGAGGCCGCGCTTGGGCATCAAAGACATATTCCGGCCAGAAATCCAGACCGATGCAGCGGGTATAAGGCATTTCCAGATCCTGAGCGTGGCGATTGTATTCTTCGCGGAAACGGTGTCCTAATTTCGCAATGTGTTCTATGACATGTTCTTCTTCAAGCAGTTCAATCGTCTTGAGAGCGGCGGCGATGGAAGGCAGTTCGCCCCCGAATGTAAAAGAGAAAAATGCCGATTCCAGCAGCTGCATGATGGATTGTTTGCCGCACAGGATGGAAAGCGGATATCCGTTGGCCACGGCCTTGCCGAAGGTCGCCAGGTCCGGCGTCACTCCGAAATAGGATTGGGCCCCACCCATGTGAATCCGGAATCCCGTGATGATTTCATCGAAAATGAGAACGGCCTTATTTTCGTCGCAAAGATCACGGATCCCCTCCAGGAAATTTTCTTTGGGTTCGAAAAAATTGACGGGTTCAAGGATGACGGCGGCGACATTCTTTCGATGACTCGAAAAGATTTTTTTCAGCGAGGCGATGTCGTTGTATTTGAATGGAACGGTCAATTTTTGAACGGCTTTGGGGACCCCCAGGCTTCGCGTGGTGGAGCCGATGAACCAGTCTTGCCATCCATGGTATCCGCAGCAGGCCACTACTTCCTTCCCGGTGTACGCCCGGGCCAGCCGCACGGCGCCTGCCGTGACATCAGAGCCATTTTTGCCGAAGCGCACCATTTCGGCGCAGGGAATCAAAGAGATTATTTTTTCCGCGAGCTGAGTTTCCATCGGATGAGGGAGGGGCGGGCAACTGAAATCGTCGGCAGCGCTGGCGGCCGCTTGATTCACGCGCGGGTCGCTGTGACCGAGAATGGCAGGGCCCAGTCCAAGAGTGTAGTCGATGTATTCATTTCCATCCGGATCCCACACGCGGGATCCCCGGCCGCGCACCAGCATTTTAGGGGCTACGCCGTCGACAAATTGACTGGGGCATTTGGAAAACGTTTGACTTCCCGTTGGAATCACGGAAACGGCCTTCCGCCATAGGGCCTCGCCTTCCACCAACGGCAGGGCCGTAGCGCGCCGGGTTTGGAGACGCTCGATCATGACATCATTATTGAGAGCCGTGCTCCACCCTTCTCCGAAAGCATGGCGTTTGTAATCCTCAGGACGCGCGTTCTGGGTCAAAAAATCCACGATTTGCTTGAGATCTCCAAATTGGTTTTTTTGATCGAAATGCCTGTAGAGCGATTCCACAAACGCAATATCATCCTGGTAATCAACCGTCAAGCGGAAATGGGACCAATCTTCGGGAGCATCGATGCGATGCGTTCGAAAGAGATCGGGTTGCTGCCAGAAGTGAAAAGTGACGTGTTCCCGCTCGGACGGTTTTAGCGCATTCTGCCAAGCGCGCTTTAAGACGTGCATCGGAAAGACTTCCACATCCATTCCATCCGGAAAAGTCCCCGGCGGCGGCGCCGTCGTGGCGACAAAATCGTAAGCCTGCTGGTTGTCCTTGTAGAACCGGACCACATCATCGACAACCCGAGGGTCGATGAGGGGACAATCGGCCGTTAAGCGGACGATGATCTCCGAATGATAAAGTTTGGCGGTCTGATAGTAACGATCCAGGACGTCATTCTCTGATCCGCGGTAGCAGGCGATTTGATTCTGACGGCAGAACTCCACAATGGGGTCGTCCTTCGGCGAGCCGGTGGTGGCCACAATAATGTCAGAGACTTCTTTGCAGTGCCGCAGACGGTCGATCTGGATTTTAAGCAGCGGTTTCCCGTTAATCTGAAGCAATACTTTCCCCTCGAGGCGTGAGGAGCGGGTCCGGGCCTGGATGATCGCGGCGGTTCGCAAGGTGGTTCTTAGAGTTTTAGTGAGCATAATGTTCTCGAAACCACTTGTGGTACCAAAGTTCGAGTTTTTCGGATCGGAACCCGCAGCTCTGGTACAGCCGCTGAGCGGCGAGGTTCCTGCCCTGAGTAACTACATGAACAAAGGGAATGTCCCGTTCCGCGAACCACTGCAAGGCGGCAGACACCAAATGGGTCCCCACTCGCTGACCCTGGAATTCCGGCGCGATTCCTACGAGCCCGATGGCCCCATAATTGGAAGACACGTGCCGGCAGGAAATATACCCCGCTAACTTTCCGTTCATTTCTGCGATTAGAACCGCATGGTCAAAAAGGCCATCCACCGACTTCGATATCCAGTCGGCGTAAAACTTACGACACACTTCCTGCGGAAAATGGCGATCAAAAAAGTATCGGCTGGAGATATAGCTATCGGACGCGATGCCGCATAATTCGGGTTTGTCTTCGCCGCGTGCCGGACGGACACGCAGACCTCCTGGCAAGGCGCAAGGATCACCGGCAATTCGCGATCGAACATCCTGACTGAATGTGATCCGTATGTCCACAAAATGGAACCCTTCTTTTTCCGCCAACTGGACGCTTTCGGGATCGTTGCAGTCGCACAGGTAATAAAGGCACTCGATGCGGTCCTCTTCGCATTTCTTCATAGCAAAACTGACGATGCTTTTGCGCAGGCGTTTCGGATAGAGATAGCCTATGTTTACATTGAAGAACGCGCTGTCCCACTCGAGGCGGTTAATGATACCGATCAGGCTGGCCACGCGGGAGTTTCCACGTCCGTCCAAGAGGCGCCGGCCGTTGATAGACATCCGCCGCCGCAAATCTTCATCCGCGCAGAGCGTCCCGACGCGCTCGATGACTTTCTGAAAATCGACGGTGTCTGCGGATCCCAGATATTCTACGGCGCCATTCTCTTCAAGCCGCGTCGCGTTGACCTGCTGGTGGGGATACTGCGAGACCACCAGGCTCGGGATCCCGGCGGCGGTGGCCTGGTACATGGTCAGCCCGCCGGACACAATGGCCACATCGGAAGACTGCAGCAGCTCGGGGAAATTAGAGGGATCTTTATACATTTTGACATGAGGCGAATGGTGGGCCGTTTGAATATCCGACGAACCTTCCCGGTATGAACTGCCGACGACCACATGATAATTGCGATTGACGTGGGTCTCTGCGGCAGCCTTCAGAAAGCGGCTGGTCATGTCATTCTTGTCAAACCCGCCAAACGAGACGAAGACATTCTGAGGCGCACCGGGGAGGGGCGATGGCGAGCGCGATTTAGGGCCTTCCGGGATCACCATGTAATCGTAGCCCGCATAGAGGACATTCTTATCTTGGATGATGGGATTAATGATGAAATCGGCCTTGTCGTAATGTTCTCCGCAATAATCGAGGAGGATTAAGATGACACCGGTCTTTTTGACGAGAGTCAGATAATCCGGACGGATTTTAAGAGAATCGATCACCATAATATCGGGATTGAAATCGACCAGACATTTGAGCGTGGCAATATCTTCCTGCGCGAGAGTTTCAATTTTCCATACATGCTGTCCCTGGGCTTCCACATAAGCCGCGCCATCCGTATCTCCGCGCATTAAGAACATGACTTCGGTGCCAGGCTGAGATGAGAGTTCTCTGGCCAAGATCAGGCAGCGAGTCACATGCCCCATCCCAATTTCGGGGATACGCCCGCCGTCGACGCGGAAAAGGATCCGTTTTTTCACAAAATCACGTCCCAGGTAATGGGTTCAAAAGCGTCGATGGCTTTTCGAGCGACGGCCTTCTCGATCACGAGTTCAAAAAACCGGGGCTCTAGACCCCGCTTATATTGCCCTGGCCGAAGGACCGCCACATTTTCTGGAGTCAGTTTATCCCCTGCCTTGACGGCCCGCGTAGAAAAAAGGCACTTGTAGGCAAAGTTTCGAACATACTGTTCTTCAGGTAGTGTCCGTTTGACCGATGACCCCCAGAGCTCCGCGTCAATGGTGACGCGTTGACCGGATTGATACGCAGCACGGGCTTCATTCATTCGCGCCACCATGGTCTTTAACTCGTCGGGTTCTGTGGCAAACCCATGATCCGCCCCAGGGAGTGTTCGGTCGAGTGTGATGTGAATCTCAAAAAGATCGGCGCCGGCCTGGGCGGCGGCCAGCGGCACGCGCATCGTATCGATTCGAGAGGCGGAGTCGGCAAATCCATTGTCCGAAAACCCAACCGGGATCTGAAAGGCGGAGCGCAGCGTGTCCATCACGGCCAGATTCGCGCTTGAATATGACGCCGGGTATTTGGCTATACATTGCATGAGCGCTACAGGCGTCTTGCTGTCCTGGATCACTCCGAGAGTTTCCTCGGCTTCCCCTAATGTCGCCGCTCCAATGGACAGGATAATGGGTTTTCCTTTGGCCGCAACGGTGCGGATAAGAGGCATATTTGTGCAGTCATAAGAGGAGATCTTGTAAGCCGGGACACCGGCTTTTTCAAGCAGGTCCGTGCCCTCCTGCGCCACAACCGTTGAGAAAAATACAATTCCTCGTTCTTCGCAGTGCCGCTGAAGTTTCGGGATCCATTCCGCCGGCATCTCGAGGCCGGTATGCAGATCGAAAATAGGGATGTCTTTACCCATTAGGCGGTAGGTCCCAGCTTTGCGGCCTTCAATATAAAGATCGCGCGCGCGGAAGGTCTGAAATTTCGCGGCCGAACACCCGGCATTGGCCGCAGCGTCAATGAGCTTGAGGGCCATGTCGAGACTCTGATTGTGGTTAATTCCGATCTCCGCGATAAAGAAGATGGGTTCATCCCGTCCAATGCGCCTGTCCGCCACCGGGACTCCGGGTATTGATTTTGCAGCCAATAAAGCGGCGTTCGACCCATTTACCATATGCTGAATCCTCCATCGACAACAAGGTTATGCCCCGTCACATACGAAGAGGCATCGGAGGCGAGATACAGGAGTGCGCCTCGAACCTCATGGTCAAAAGCCATACGCCCCATGGGTGTTTTCTTTCCATAATTCTTCACGAATGAAGGATCCTGGCGGTTATACACCCCGCCGGGAGAAATAGTGTTGACCCGGATGCCTGAAGGGGCCAAGTGGACGGCAAAATATCGGCTCATATGAATGACGCCCGCTTTACTGGCGGCGTACACTTCAGAGCTGTTTCGTCCGGATCGTCCGTAGATCCTGGGGTCCGCTGAAACCACTCCATAAACCGATCCAATGTTGATAATGGAGCCGTGTCGAGCCTTTTTCATGACGCGGCTAAACAAGCGGATGCAGTTAAAAACGCCTTTCACATTGATATCCAAAACACGGGTGAATTCCGATTCGCTTCGCGTCTCAAACGGGGTGAAAACACCGATGCCGGCGTTGTTGACTAAAATATCAACCTTGCCGAAACGTTTAAGGATTTTATCTCTGGCATCTTCAATAGACGCTTCGGATGTCGTATCCATATACACGGGAAGACTGCGCGACGACGGCGCTTTGAAATTTATAGCCGCCTTTTCAGCAGCCTCAGGGTCTACGTCAGCGAGCGCTACATTCGCGCCCGCATCCAAAAGGGCGGAGACCATTTGCCGCCCCAATTGCCCCGCTGCGCCCGTGACAAGAGCCGTCTGTCCTTTTAGAGAAAATAAATCAGCCATCGACTTTGTTTTCATGCTGTTTTCTTGTAGTAGTTCAAAAGTCTGCGAACCGCCGAGATTACATCCGTGACGTCGCTGTCGGTTAAGGCCGGCGATAAGGGCAGTGACAGCGTCCGTTCGGATATAAACTCCGAATTGGGAAAACGCTCCGATCCGTTCGATACTGCTTTTTGATAGAACTCATGATGATTTAAGCTGACATAATGGACGCCGACGCCAATGTTTTCTTTGACAAATGCATCGAGCAGAAAGTCCCGGGAAACGCTCAACCGCTCCGTATCCACGAGAAGGGTATAGAGATGATAGGCATGCCGCGTGTTCGGCTCCGGCTCTGCTGGAAGGATACAAGGTAAGTTTTTAAATGCGGACTGATAGCGCTCCCAGATGCTCTTGCGCTTGAGCCAATTCTTTTCCGCGCGGGCCAACTGATGAAGTCCCAGACTCGCCTGCAAATCCGTCATGTTGTATTTGAAGCCCGCCTCCATGACGCTGTAATGCTTGTAGCCGGTGTCAGAAAAGCGCTTCCAGGCGTCCTTGCTCATCCCATGCAGCGCGAGTCTTTTGATCCGTTCTTCAAGCTGCTTGTTTGCCGTGGTGACCATCCCGCCTTCACCTGTGGTGACGTTCTTGGTGACATAGAAGCTAAAACACCCGACATCGCCCATGCTACCGACCTTCCGGCCGTGGTATTCCGTTTCTATCGCATGCGCACAATCTTCGACCACTTTCAATTGATGTTTCTGGGCGACAGCCAAAATAGCGTCCATTTCGCATGGCCTTCCGGCAAAATGGACCAGCAAAATAGCCTTCGTCTTAGAGGTGATGTGTTTTTCAATCTCTCGAGCGTCAATATTCATGGATTCTTTATCGCAGTCCGCGAAAACGGGCGTAGCCCCCGCGTGTAAAACAGCGTTGACCGATGCGCAAAAGGTCATCGGCGTTGTAATGACTTCATCCCCCGCACCGATATCCATCGCCAAAAGGGACAGGTGCAGGGCCGCTGTGCAGGAATTGACCGCCATAGCATAGGGGACCTGCTTATAAGCTTTGAATTGGTCTTCGAACCGGCTCACTTTGGGGCCGGTCCCTATCCATCCGCTGCGCAGCGTATCCATAACCTCCTGAATCTCGGTTTCTTCCAGTGCGGGACGGCCAAAGACGAGAAATGTCGGTCGAATGGGAGTTCCTCCGACAATAGCTGGCCGTTCTAACGCTTCACCGGTCGCAAGCGCTTTCACAGAAGATTCGCTCCTTGAGGATAAAGAGGAATGCGGGGGGACAGCATTGGATTGGGAACTCCCATGTAAAGATGAACGCCCTTGGGTTCCAAGTAGAGCTCTCGTACCGCATAGAAATATTCATCGATGGTCCGATAACGTTTGCCGATGGGTTTCATCCCTTGATACGGCTGCTTGGGGTCAAACTTTTCATAATATTTCGTCCGCGCGTTCGCCATGGCAGGGTATTTCAACGTAAAGTGTTCGGACGTTTGCGGATCGATGCCCAGGAGGACAATATTTTTATAGTTCAAGCGATCAATAAGGGTCATGACCACACCGATGGTTCCCCGGTAGGAATGGGATGTTTGAAAATCCGAGGACCGAAAAGGACGGTCGGAATCCAGAGTTATGGCATTCGGGAGATGAAAAATGCCAATACTGGGATTGTCCGGAAAACATTCCGGGACAATGCGGGGATGAACGAGCCGGAACATCGCTTTGCTGGATAGAAACCAAAGGGTTTTAGAGAGGGAACGACGGAGCTCCGGAGTGAGAACTTCCCGCAAGACCTCGCGCGCATCTGCATAAGCGCTCCTGGGTTCGTAAGAGAAGTAATGATACGTAGTCGGGATTCCGTTCATGAAAGAGTAATTAATACCAAAAGAATCATGCTGCCGAATGAAGTCCCAGTAGTTCGGGGTTAGGCGTTCCACCGATGGGCCCGAGCCGATCACAAATAAAGTATCGCTTTTCTTGAAACGCGACCACTCGGAAGGAGGCACACTTTCATATGCCACAGGACTGTTCTTCAGCCACTGGGAAACGCCCTCCCACGGTTTGACATAGCTCCGCTTCATTAGTTCTCTAATCCCTTCTTTCCAGCGAATTTTGCCAATGCGGTCCGTCATTCAACGACTGCCTATCGGAACGGTTGTCCGTGCTGAGCGGAGCACGTTGAGTAAGGTCTTGCATACGGTTTCAACTTCCGCTGAACTTAACGAAGGATAAATCGGCAAAGAGATAACCGAATTCGAGAAGGCATCCACATTCGGGCAATGCCCGCTTAGCGTTTTTTGATAAAAAGGGTGACGTAAAAGCGACTCATAATGAACCTGAGCACCAATGCCCCGAGCTCTCAATTCTCGGACAATCTCCCATCGCCGTTGTACTAACGGGGGCGAGGTCAAGCGAACCCAGTAAAGGTGCCATGCAGACTCTTTGAGTGGATTTGATGGAGGAGTCGCCAGTTCAGCGATGCCAGCCAATTTAGTGTCATATAAGGCCGCCAGTCGTTTCCGAGCTTCGATGAAGCGTTCCAATTTCTGCAGCTGCGAAAACCCCAACGCGCATTGCAAATCGCTCAGGCGTCCGTTCAGCCCCAAGGTCGTGATTTGATAGTAATCCGCTGTTTTCTCGATGCCGTGATGCCGGAATCGCCGGAGACGTTCCGCCAAATCGTCGTGATTCGTCAGAACGGCGCCGCCCTCCGCGGTCGTAATGGATTTCACCGGATGAAAGCTGAAGACCGTCATATCCGCCAGTGAACCGATTCTTTTATCGAGGTACCGCGCGCCAAGGGAATGACAGGCGTCGGAAATAAAGATTTGCTTGTTCTTCCGGCACTCCTCAGCCAATTCCTCATAATCTACCGGATGACCGCCGAAATCGACGCTGACCAACGCCCGAGCTTTGGAGTGTTCTGGCAGAGCCTTAAAAGTCCGCAAAGAAATATTGCCGTCTGCCAATTCAACGTCGGCAAACGAGGGAGAAGCACCGAGCCACAATCCTGCGTTGACTGTCGCCGCAAAGGTCAGAGGGCTGGTCACAAAGGCGGTCCCCGGTCCAATCTCGGCGGCATGGTAGCTCGCCAAGAGAGCCAAAGTTCCATTGGCGAAAGTGACCGCATGGGCCGCACCACAAAATTTGGCCAGTTCTTTCTCGAATTGTTCGACGCGCGGCCCTTGTGTCAGAAAATCCGATTTGAGAGCGGCCACGACGGCATCAACATCGTCTTGCTCAATCGTTTGGCGACCGTAAGGAATCATGCCTGAATCTCCCGATGACTTGCGCCCTTAATCATGCGGTGTTTCGCCAGCTACTAACTCATGGGCCAGATTGACGGCCGGCGCCGGGGTGGTTTCGGTGGAATTGGTCCGTCTCAATAATTTGGAGAGAACTCCCGTGCCCGGAGAACTGGCTATAGACCCATCGAACCGGCAGTCCAATAAAACTTCGCTGGCATTCCGCTCTTCCGGACTATCAATAGTCCGCTGATGGATAGACGGACCGGCTTTTTTAAGGGAGAGGTACACCAGGGAAGACACTTCGTTTTTGCCAAGAATGGCGAACTCATGAAAGCCAGCGTGGAGCAGATGGTCAATCAAGACATCGCAGCGCTGCTGATAGCGAAAGAACACTTGAATGGTTCTGGAAAAGTAGGTGAAGGCGCGCTCGGTCTTTTCAGTCAGTGCTTTGGAAGTAAGGACATAACCCATTTTTCGCCCTTTTAAATTGGTCATTTTTAGAGTTCCCGTTTTGACCATACGTTTGATGATGATGTTGACCAACCCCAAGGAAAGTTGCGTTTTTTCGGCGATGTGGCGTTGGGAAAGACTGGGATAAGTGGATAGCACCTCTAAAACGCGGTAATTTTTCTCATCCACAGATTGCTCAGCCGTAGTCATGTTCACAATATGAACATTGTACCTATTGCGAATGGGCATTACAGCTATTTTCTAAATCGCTAACGGGTCCCTCGCCAGAATGATAATGATGGTGTATGTAGTCAAGCTTTTCGCTTGAGCAGCAGAAGCTCGGAGTGAAAACCATCCACAGTGATATGTCCGAACGGCAGAAAACCCCGGTCAATAAGTTCATATTCAGGCAGCATGGCCAGATAATCATCCGACAGGATTGGTGAGACCACACCAATAGGGTTGTTGTCTTTCTTGATCCCCTTGCCTTCGCGGATGTTGCGCAAAAGGATCCATCGTGACCCGAGCCGAACAACATGCTTCAGGTAATTTTTTACGATATGAGGCTCCATTTCCTGGAAGGAGATGAAGTTGACGAACAGGTCCACCGGGCCCTGCAGCCTTTCAATCTGCCAGGAGCAGAGCACGGAGACTTGCGGGAGAATCTTGATATCTATGGACTTCTGGTCGCGAGTCTGCGAATAGGTCGCTACCTTATTTTCCCCAAGCACTCGACTGAGATAATATTGGGCCACAAAACTGGTCGGAGGAATATCGATATCGATGTAACGCAGCCCATCGATGCCGCTGCCTGACAGCACCTCGCCCAACGTGCCGAAACCACCTCCAATCTCTAGCACGGTACGCGGCACCTCGCTGCCTAAGTGCTTTTTCAACATGCTCAGACCCAGCAGATAATTAAGCGATGAACGGCTAAATCGGCGACCCTCGAACTCGAAATGCTCTACCGGTTGGCCAACGGTGCTCTCAGAGAAGGTGTGCAAGTGCGGCAGTCTGCCGATATCATCTCCTGCTATCAACACGCGGTAATCAGCCCGAGCCGACAACTTGCCGCTTAGAAATTGATCAAGAGCAAGCTGAGGTTTTTTAGATTGAGCGAACTTGCTCCGAAACCAGTTAAGCAGTCCTGCTGACTCTTCCGCCGTAAAACCGTTGCCGGGTATTCCGTAAGTGGGCACAAAGTAACCTAGCGCGATCGGCAGGGAGCGGAAGTTTTCAATGCCGTGAGTGCAAAGCTCGGTCACGATGCTGGATGATGACTCATCCCAGAACGCGGTGGGCCTGTACAGTTCACTCTGTGACTGCATATCCTTGCGTGCGAGTGTTAACTCTGAATAATCAGGCATAAACGCGCCTCGTTAAATTGGACATATTTTTAAGCGAATGGGAAGAATAAAGCATATGTTTCGGATAGGAGCCAGAAAAATTTACCGGAATGCTTTCTTCAGATTGTGCTGCAGCAACTCGCCTGACGGGACTCATTGACAATCATCGTCCTGGAAAATACAATGTTCATTGCTTGAACATCAACCCAATATGAATCAAAATAGCTCTCATCAAAGCCTTGTTCCTGGTGTACCGCGTCATCCAGTGTTTGCCTAAATTGGAGAAATAGTATGAAGAGAATCTTGATAACCGGCGGGTCCGGTTTTATCGGATCGACGCTCGCAAGGCAACTGCTGGAATTTCGAAAGGAAAACAATCTAGACTTCGAAATTCGCGCCATTGACATCCTGCGGCCGCAGATCCCAGAGGTGGAATGCCGTCAGGGAAGCATACTGGATATCTCTGATTTGTCCGAAGCCGCGCGCGGTTGTGACGCGGTTGTCCATCTGGCGGCGATCCTGGGCGTACGCAATTCGGAGACCCGTCGTCTGGATTGCTTGAATATCAACATTGTCGGTACTGTGAATGTTCTAAATGCCTGCGTCCAGGACCGGGTCAAGAAGTTTATTTTCGCATCTTCGTCCGAAGTCTATGGGGATCAAAGGGTATTCCCAATCAAAGAAACAAATCCGTTGAACCCCAAATCGGTCTACGCGGTCAGCAAATTGGCTGGAGAAGAATATGTCCGCGCCACCTGCGGACGGTACGCAATGGATTATTCCATACTGCGATTCTTTAATGTTTATGGCCCTGGCCAAGTCGGCCAATTTGTGGTGCCGCGGTTTATTATGGCTGTGCAGAATGACAAGTCACCTGAAGTGTACGGCAGCGGTGATCGAAAGAGATCGTTTTGTTATGCCGAAGACGTGACCAAGGGCATTCTCAAAGCTCTCTTTTCAGACAAAGCCAATGGAGAAACCTTCAATATCGGGAATGATTCTGAAATGATTTCCATTCTCGACCTGGCGAATAAGATCATTCAAATCTCCGGTAAGTCTCATATCAAGCCCGTCATGGTTGCCCAGGGGGCGTCGGATCGCACCGAAGCTCGAGAGATCTTTGAGCGGAGTCCCGACATTTCCAAAGCCAGATCTATGCTCGGATATGAACCCTCCTGCAGTTTGGAAAACGGCCTGCGGATGATGTATGAGCATGGCGCCATCGTCCCGAATTGGTCCCGGTAGGAGATATCTAGCAGTCGTTTTCCGCGTGGAAGCGTCCCCTGCCATTGGCAGAGGACATGTCGCTCGGTGCTTGGGTCTGGCCAAAGCTCTTGCCCGTAAAGGGTTGAAACCGCATTTTGTTTTATCGGCGCAGGACCTTGGAGTACGTCGGTGGATTCGCGACAACCATTGGCCCATCCATGAACTTTCATCCTCGTCGGCTTGGATCTCCCCCCGGACATTGATTAATTATGCGAGCCGTTGGCATGCCTCTGTCATTGTGATTGACAGCTACAAGGCGGACAGTGCGTACTTCAAGACTCTTCAAGAGAATTCGGATGCGCTGATTGTTCAGTTTGATGATTTTGGCAAGGGACCTTTTTACAGTTCTGTCATCATTCGATCCAAGCCCAAAGGAATAAAAGCAGATCTCCAAGGCGCCGGCCCCTTGGTCTTGGAGGGCCCTTCGTATATCCCGTTACCTCCCGCCTTGCTTCAGAATCATCCTCATAAGAGGTCATTCCAGGGACCTCCCTACCACCTCTTAATCACCCTGGGCTGCAGCCATGTCGAAGGCCAGCTCTCACTCTTGCTAAGGTCTCTTCAGAGGCTGCCCGAAACAATTCAGTTACATGTGGCGGGCCCAGCACTTGTCCTAAAAAATATTCGATCGATACGATCCTCGAACATTCTTTTTCATTCCGATCCGGTGATGGCTCCGCTTTATCGGCAAGCGCACCTCGCGATTTGCGCCGGAGGCATGACATCTCTTGAACTCGCCTATTCCGGCGTCCCCATGTGTTGCTGGATGATTGCCGAAAATCAAAGAGGAAATATTCGAGAGCTACTTCACTCTGGATGTGCCGAACTCGTGACGGAGAAAGATCTACGCTACGCCGAGACATTCTCTGCCCGTATTTATAACCTTATCGCAGACCCTCAGAAACTTTCTTGCATGTCTGAATCTGGGCGGAAGCTCGTTGATGGAAAGTCAGGAGACAGGGTAGCTTCGAAAATTATTTCAAAAACCCGAGAATTCCGCCATAGAGATCAATGAAACCCCCAACCCTCTCGAGCCTGAATCGAGTTAGGCCGGGGGAACGGCTTTTTGTTTGACGTTGGCGTTTAAAGCCGCCCAATCGGGATGGGCTTCCAGTACACGCACCATATCCTCCAGGCCAAACGCCGGATGGCTGGGGTAGAGATTTTCCAGAAGTCGTCGGATAAGCTCGAAGTCTTCTGGGGTGTCCACCGTCAGCCGGTAACAGCTGCGGTCCTTGACGTCCGTCACATTGGCCAGCCGGAAACGATCCTCATGGTGATATAAATAGATTGTCACGTGCTCGCGGTCTGAGGGAGCGCGCCCCTCTCGATGCGCCTGTTCCAATGCCGCCATCGAAAACACTTCGGTGTCCATCCCCCGAGGATAGGTACGCGTTAGACAATTGGTCACATAGTCATACTCACCCGCATGGCTTTCGTAAAAACTAATCACTTTATCGATGACCTCTGGGTCCACAAGCGGGCAATCGGCTGTAATGCGCACGATCGTACGGGCTTGACACTTTCGGGCCGTCTGCAAGTACCGGTCCAGTACATCCTCTTCGGATCCTCGCGTACAATCAACCTCATGATCGCGGCACCATTCCACTATCGGCAAGTCTGCAGGGCTCGTTGTGGTAGCGACCACCACTTGCCCCGCGTGACGGACCCGTTTCAGTCTTTCGATGAGGAACGCAAGCAACGGGCGGTCTAGGATTTGCTTCATGACCTTCCCGGGCAATCGTGTCGATCCCATCCGGGCCTGAACAATAATGAGGGTATCTAGGCTCACGTTTTTAAAGTTGTCGTTTGTACACGGACAAGTCATAGAGCGAGCCGCGCTCGGATTTGGGCGTAGGTACGATCAATACAGGTCGATAGCCGAGAGACTCGAGGTAGCCACGGAATTCAGGCGGTGGTGTACCTGAGGCCATTTCCTGCAGCAAAATATAATCGAATTCTTTTCGCCGGAGTCTTTCCTTAAAAGCGGCATAGTCCTTGTCGAAGAGCGTCACATGGGTGTGATACCACAAATGCGTTTGGCGCGGAGGCTGCACATTCAAATCGGCGTAAATGAAACTGTATTCGGACATATTTAAGAACCAGGAAGTTCCAGGAGCCCCGGGATGCAGCCTGAGTTCTTTCCTGATCTTTTCGATACCATCGGCGACTTCGGGTTTATACCGCATCCGTGCATAAACACCGGAGGGCAAAGGAGTAAGCGCGCGGCTGAAATAAGCTTTTACCGCATGGAAAGGGAAAATTGATGTTCCATAAATAAAAACAATCCAGCCGACCAAGAGACAAATCGCCCGGCGTGCCGATGAATTGAGTTCCAACCGAGGATTGTCCGAGATCAGCTCGATTAAAAAAAGAGCCCCCCAAGGAAGAAAGAAATACACCGTCCACTCCGGTTGACCGGAGGTCTGGCCAATAACGATGCTCATTCCGATCAGTCCTAAGATCTTAAAAAAACGCCACCACGCGCTTTTGCGATAATCCTGAAGACAAAGAAAAATCAACGGAACAGCCAGGAGCATATTCCAACGAACATCATGCTTGAGAACATCTTTATCCAGCAGTCCCGCCAAACGATCTTCTCGAATATTGTGCGGTGGTTGTCCGTAATTGAACCAATATCCAAAATCACCGTGCATCTGGAAATAAGCTACCAGGATGCCTGCAGTAAGTAACCCCGAACCTGCGTAGATCATCGATTCTTTCAACGGACGCCGCCCAAAGAAGAGCAATTGGCTTCCCATAAAAACAGCCGCCAGCCCTCCGATATCCTGCTTCGAAAAAACGGCGAGTGCCGCGCACACGCCGGAGAAAATCAGACACGACACCGGGACAAACTCGTCATCGTCCAGAGCGTTCCATAGTGCGACTTGGCCTATAAAATAGAAAAAGAGCGCTGTGTGGTTGTACCACGGATTGACGGTGGCCCCGTAATAGCAAAAGTGTAGAACTCCGGTAAGCACCAAGGCGATCCATGTGGGAATATTTCGACGTGCATAAAGGAAAAACAGGCAGAGGACAATGGCATTGATCACACCCGCGTGCAGTTGCATGGCCCTTATGTTAGGTCCTGCCAGAAGGTCGAAAAACGCTTGCAGATAGAAAACCATCGGGCCCAGTGGAAGGAAGAAATCACGGTAAGGGATCTGGCCGTGCCAGATGCGTAGTCCCCCGTCAAAAATAATCGAATAGTCACGAAAGGCAAACACACCGAAGATCAGCATGTAGCCCACCGAACACAGGGAGATCAGAGCCAGCATAACTCCCGTTTTCTTTCCAGACTGGGATTCGACGTTCAATTTTGACCCTCGATCAAATCCAAGGACAGGGGCGTTCCTCTGACAGCATCTCGTTTGATGCGTCGCCCCAGAATCATGTCCATGTGCTTTGGTGGCAGGCCCAAACCCGGGCGTATTGCCCGGACATTCTCTTTCGAAAAAATGTCCCCAGCTTTCATATTCTGACAAACATAGACGGATCTCCGGTGAAGAAGGGATGGCTTCTCTCCGGCTGAAGGACCGAATCGAATTTTCCCCAACGACTCCCATGCGGCGCGGGCGCCGTTGACAAGTTGCAGCAATTCCTGTGGTTCCAGAGAAAAGGCAGAATCGACACCGCCATCAGCTCGGGCGAGCGTAAAATGCCGTTCGATCAAGCTCGCCCCTAGGGCCACTGAGGCCAACGAAACCCCTATACCCATCGTGTGATCAGAAAGGCCAACTTGGCACCGGAAACGTCGTGCCATCTCTGCGATCGTACGCAAATTGCACTCAGACGCCTGAGCCGGATAGGTGCTTGTGCATTTCAACAATGCGATAGGGCCGCTGCCGTTCGTTCGCGCCGTATGCACGGCTTCATGAATTTCTTTCAGAGTCGCCATCCCTGTTGACATCAGGATGGGTTTCCCGGTCCTGGCGACTCGGCGTATCAACGGCAGGTCCACCAACTCGAAGGAAGATATTTTATAAAGAGGTACTTTCAGGGTTTCCAGGAAATTGACGGCAGTCTCATCGAACGGCGTACTAAATCCGATAAGGCCAAGTTTTCTGCAGAGATTGAAAATGGGCGCGTGCCATTCCCAGGGTGTCGAAGCGTCTCGATACAACTCATAGAGTGACAGACCTTTCCAGAGACTTTTTCGATCCCGAATTACAAACCCACGCTTGCGGACGTCCAGCGTCATCGTATCTGCTGTGTAGGTTTGCAGTTTAACTGCGTTTGCGCCGGCCTTGGCAGCCGCCCTGACGATGGCCAAGGCCCGCTTCAGGGAGCGATTGTGATTGCCGGACATTTCCGCGATAATAAACGGCGGTTGGCCCGCTCCTATCCTGTAACGACCGACGGGAATCATTTGATAGGCGTTCTTAGACATGGTTTTTCTCTAGCAATATTGTGTTGATGTCCGCCAAATCACCTATACGCATACGAGCTCGTGACAATTCATTAGCAGGTTCTTGGCGCGGGGTTAAATATTTGGTTAGCTGTGTGGTATACAGGCCCACTCGGTTAGCACCCTCAAAATCTTTGGCGTCGTTATCTCCAACATACATCGTCTCTTGAACAGTGACCTGTAGCAAGTCCAAAGCCAATTGGAAAGGACGGACGCTTGGTTTGGAGCAATTGGCGCCCATTTCCTCCGTACAGATACAAACCTTCATGATTTCTGGTAGGCCCAGCGCAGCGATTTTGCGCTGTTGGACGCTCGCGATGCCGTCTGTTATCAACCCCAGCTGAATTCCTTTATCCCGCCATGCGTATAGTTGCCGTGAATCAGAAGGAGATAACCGTATCTGGGGTGTATGCGTCCTATAAATAAAAACGAGGAGCGAGGTCAGTTCCGGAGCATATAGTTCATATTCATTTAAAAGCTGGTCAAAGATCTTTCCCCGGCCCTGAGAATCCATTAGTTGTCCCAGCCGTTGTGTTGTATGGGCGGCCGGCAATCCGTATCGTTTTTCTAAAAACAATGCCGCCGCCGAGAATCCGCCCTCAACGAAATCGCGCTCACGATACAGCGTATCGTCCAAATCAAACAGGATTGCCTTCATACCGGAACAGGAGCCAATGAAGATGCGGGTAAAAAGAGGTCTTCGGTATATCGCAGCATGACCAAGTCTTCTTGAAATATTCCTAGACGCGGCGCAACGGACTGCCCACAAACCAATTGGACCAGGAACTCAGGTGTCTGGACTCCTGCTGCAAAACCAAGCGCACAGGCCCCGCCGAAGCGAGGGTTGACTTCGATAAAAACAGGTTCATCATCAAGGACAAAGCATTGAATCGTATTGTGCCCGATCAGTCCCAAATGCTTCGACAGGGAAACACAGGCATCGATAAGACCCGGCTTTTTGCAGGTCCGGCTGATAAAAGATTCTCCACCAAACATACTCACCCTCTCTCGGGTTACCGCCGAAATCGGGGTTCCGTTAAAATCTGCGAAATAATCCACGGACATTTCCGGCGCTTCTATCAATTGCTGGATAATGATCTCCGGGAGTCTGTCACGGAATCGATCAAGTTCACGTCGTGACAATACCCTCTGAGCAGATGGATTGCTCTTTCCGTGTCGAGGGCGAACAAAGACCGGGAATTCATTATCATGAATTTCCTCCGGACTGCTATACATTTTTGGAATTCGGTAGCCAAAGCGCAGGCAGGTCTCGACGAATGTTTTCTTATCTTGACACCCAAGTATCGTCGCAGGCTTAGCGACCATGACTGTTGTGCCCACCGCGCGGAAGGCCTCCCGATGTTCCGCAAAGAAGGGCAATTCTTCATCGCGCGTAGGTACCAGCAACTGGATGGCCTTGTTCTTGCAGACATCCAGAATCGCAGTAAGGAATTGAGGGTCGTCACTGCGCGGAACCAGTATCCCCTCATCCGCCAACCGGAGAGCCGCCGACAGAGGAGTTATATCCGCAGCGATCACCCGCCCCCCGCCGTTTTCCCGCACAGCCTTCTGAAAGGCACGAATTAAACTAACTTTACGCGAAGCGCTGGTAATGAGGACGTTGGTCATCCGCGAGCTTTTGCGAATATGAAGCAATCCCTACCCACTCCGATTTCCGCCAATTGGCGGTACAAATTACGCCGGAATGATCCCGAAACAGCGAGTTCAAATCGGCGGCGTTTTTCATGCACCTTTCCGCCGACGTCAGGATTACCTGCGTAATCTTCCCCCATGAGAAGGAACAATTCCATGGGGAAATCCCCCCCCTGATAGACGGTCTCAAATCCTTGTTTGTCCAAGAAATGCCGCAGCGATTTAAAGTCAAAATAGTTCACATGGTCCGGGATAGCGACCCACCATGGATCCTTCCCTAAAGCGGTTTGAGCATGCTTTTGCAATTCAGAGAAATCATTGGGGACCCGTATAGCGACAATTCCATTCGGCGCCAGAACGGTTCGAACCTGTTTGAGCAACAGCGCAGGATCAAGCACATGCTCCAGAACGTTGATGAAGGTGACGGCTTGGAATGCATTCTTTAGATGAGGCTGCTCTTCCGCTAATCGTCCTAGGTTTGTGTTATAGACATCGAGGCCTTTATCTTGAGCGAGTTTCGCCGCTTCGCGGGAGAGTTCCAATCCGCTGACTTTCCAACCCTGTTTTCGCAGGAAATCGATTAGGTCCCCCATCCCGCAACCAACATCAAGAAAAGCCGCCGGCTTAAGTCCGATTTCCTCTGTTAAAATCGCATGGATATCTCCGTAAAGTGTAGTGCTGAGCCAGCTCTTCTCGCGCTCTGTGGACGGGCCGCTTTCCATAAGGCGGCGTATTTCCGGAGCACGGTTGCCCTGTTTAATAAGGTGGTAATACTGACTCTCATAGAATTGGGCAATATCAGTGGCTTCTGGCAGAGGATCTAGCCGCCGATAACCATGTATGGGATCCTCGATCACTCGGTGTTTAATATTAGTCATAGGGAAAAAAATATAGCATATGTTGTGAGATGATTTGCGCGGTTAAAACGATATCTTATTTTATCAATTCTGCGTTATAATAATTCGCGCTAAGGAGGATACGTCGATGAATACCTTGCTCGGAAAGATCAAAGGGAAAACCAGCTATCTTTTGAAACCGGTCGAACGCCGGCTATTCTACGCGATGGGATTTAACAACGCCGCGGGCCTGAAAAAGAATGCTCTTTACGAGCTGTATCATTGGTTTTGTCGGTATAACTATCGGCGTTTGAACGGCAGGTTACCGAGCGCTGTGAATGGTTCGGCTCAGGCCGTTGAGGGCTTTCGACAAAATGCTACGGGCATTTTTCCTGCCACATCCGAGTCCATTCGTTTGCTAGACGCCATTCCCAAATCACTTTTATCCAAATTAGATGATCCTGCCAATGTGGAACCGAAGTTCGGATTCTTGTCCCGGCACGTCTTCAATCGCGAGGAATTTGAATCAGTTAAACCCTTACTTACGCCCGACATAGATACGGCACTCAAGCAACTTTTGAAATCCTATTACCTGGTGGCCAATGCCTATATGTATCGAACCGTGGCTTCAAAAGCGACACCCACGTCAACCTTCTTGTGGCATTTCGATGATCACGCGGAATGTCACCTTAAAGTCTTTTATTATCTGACAGACACCAAAAAGACTAATGGGGCCATTCAGGTGCATTCCTGGTCCAGCGCCCGAGACCTGAAGCGCAGAGGATTCCTAGATCGTCGGAATGTACCCCCAAAAATCGCAAGGGACTTGAATGATCCCAAGCGGTATACCGTGGTGGAAGGCCCGCGCGGCACGGCTTTCATTTTTTGTGAGAATACGATACACCGTGCGGTCATCCCGGAAGAAAAGCATCGGGACGTCATCACCTTCGAGATTCTTCCATCACCCAACCCAAATCTTCAATTCACAGCGTTTGGGAAACTGGGTTATTGGCAGAATCCTCTCGATATTCTTTTCCCCCAGCCCGGACGTGAAGTTTCTGGGACAGATTACAACTAATCTAATTCAGTTGATCGAATTTTGTGGCCAGTAACCCGTCTTCTTTTCTCAAGAACGGTATTCCTTTAACGATTGGGAATACAACGCCGCACTTTTTACAGAAATAAATCTGCTCATATAGTTCGAGCGGTGCTTTGTCGCAGGGACATACACACCGGATTGGGTTGGATTCGGGAGAATCTTTCTTGATGACATAAAGAACGGTTTTGTTACCGGGGTTGAGGGCAAACGGGAAAAGCCCGTGCCGAACGAGGTTGTAGCCTAAACGACGGATGATTCGATCGATCTCGCCAACCCGACCAGCCCTCTTGTTGGCCTTCTTTTGATACGCGCTTGCAAACTCAAGACCAGGCTCAAGAAGCACAATATATTTTCGAGCGACGCGATGCATTTCTTGAATGGCCCGTTCGGCCCCCTTGCCGATCTGCTCTAGACAATGGGATGTATAGATATAATCGTACGAATTATCAGGGAAGGGCAGATCCAAGGCAGAAGCGGCGATGGTATCTTCAAGCGTTATTCCTTGCTCGTTGGCGAACAGTTTGCCGACTGCGAGGCGTGACCATGACAATTCCAGCGCCGAGAGGCGCGAGAACGGAATTTCCTTTGCCAAAGGAACAATCGTCGTTAGCTCTCCGGCGCCGACCTCGAGCAAGCTGCTTTCCTTTGATATACCCAGTTCCTTTAAAAGACCTGCAATTTCTCTGATCCTTCGGTCATTCATCTCAGAGATCTTGCGGTAATCCAATTCGCCATCGAAGATGCAAACCTGAGCGTATCCCTCATCTTTGTACATGTCATGATAACCTGCGACATAGTCCCCGGCCATTCTGTCGTATTTTCTCAAAACCCCTTGTTCCGAGCGTACAGATCCGGCCCATTTCTGCAGCGTGGGGCGGTTAACGATTGACGAGGCAAATCTTCCACGCATCCTTTTCAGGAGTGGTTTTAGGTTCCGAACATTTTCGATGAGGCTCAAGGATTTCTTCTTCCGCTCCTCATAAGCGCGGATAGCATTCTTCTTGTCTCGCAGTGTTATCTCCATGCGTAGCTCCTTTTTCTGCAACGGCGGCGACCGATTTCTCGGATAAATAGTCCTTATACATCAGCGGTCTCGACTCAGGTCGTAGAGCATACGGTCCTCATACAAATCCTTACCCGACAGAACTTCATGAAGGCACAAGAGCAATTTGGTGAAGAGACTCAAGAATTTAGTGTTGATATTGGGCTTCATGTTGTCCCCGGTGTCGGCGTTGATGCACCACTTGAGCCCCACAGGAGCACGGAAGAGTCGAATTAATTCTCGGGCGGAATGGGAGACGGTATGGAGATACATCGTATTACCCGTCAGCGAATGAAGTTTCAGTAAGGTGATGAGGTA
>Ga0207015_1073_pt1 | contig 33493 bp, 33 predicted proteins | sample Alteio_BWMinCont_53_FD_153486 | JGI IMG/M metagenome (GOLD analysis project Ga0207015, IMG submission 153486) | Enriched cells from forest soil in Barre Woods Harvard Forest LTER site, Petersham, Massachusetts, United States -... | ecosystem: Environmental > Terrestrial > Soil > Temperate forest >...
CCTGATGTGGATCGCGCCCTGTCGGCCGGCCTCGCCGAGGAGTTGATGATGGCGGTGTCCCGGTTTCGCTGGATTTCCTGCGTGTCCGGCGGCTCGCTGGCGGCCATCGCGGGGGAGACCGGGGACACCAATCTCCGTTGGTCTGACATCGGCCTCGACCTGATACTGGACGGCACGATCCAGCGCGGCGGCGATCGCGTGAGGGTCACGGTTCGGTTGCTCGATCTGCGCACCGGAGGCGCGGTGATCTGGGCTAATCGGTTCGACCACCCGGCGGTGGACACACTCGCCGTGCAGGATGGCGTCGCGGCGGCGATCGTAGCTCAGATCGAGCCGGCGCTGCTGATGCGGGAGGGCGAACTCGCGGCGTCCCGTATTCCGCGTGGCGCCACGGCGAGGGAGCTTGTGCTGCGGGCGGTTCCCGCGATCTACCGGCTGGACCGGACGTCGTTCCATGCCGCCGGCGAATTGCTTGAGGCGGCGCTGGCCGCCGAGCCGGCCAACGTCGATGCGCTGGCCTGGTTCGCATACTGGCACCTGTTTCTGGTCGGCCAGGGTTGGGCTCAGGATCCCGAAGCCGCGATCAACCGCGCCGCCATCCTGGCTGATTCCGCCGTGACCCTGGACCCGAATGACGCGCGCGCCCTGACCTTGGCTGGGCATGTCCGCGGCTTCCTCATGAAGCGGGCCTCCGAGGCCGTGGTACTGCATGATCGAGCGATTTCACTGAACCCCAACCTCGCGATCGCGTGGTGCTTTTCCGGTTTCGCCCTCAGTTATTTGGGCGACCAAAAGACGGCTCTCGAGCGGATGGGACAGGCGATCCTGCTCTCGCCGTCGGACCCGCATCTGTTCTTCTTCCAGGCGGCGGTGATCATGCCTTATCTGCTGCGTGGCGATTATCAGGATGCGGCCGCCGCGGGCCGCAAGGCGGTCGAGCTCAATCCGTGGTTTTCGTCGTCGTTCAAAGGCCATCTCGCCGCGTTGGGTCACCTCGGGAGCGACCGGGAAGCCGCCTCGGTTATGGCGCGTTTGTTGAAGTTGGAGCCGGCGTTCACGGTACAGGATGCCATCCGGCGCTCGCCAATGAGTCTGCCCGAGGATGTCGAGCGCTATGCTGAGGGATTGCGGCGGGCTGGTCTGCCGGAGGGGTGAGTGGGGGATCGGCCCATCGACATCAGGTTAAGCGCCAGGCGGGCCAGGATCGTCTCTCCGCCGTCATTCTCGGGTCGGGTTCCATACTCGTCAAAATTGCGACGAAAGCACTGTGGCACGACCTCCTCCGCCGTCATCCCCGGGCTCGACCCTACGGGAGTCGCACATCTGCGGAATGAATTTGCCCCATCTTTTCAACGTAATGGCCCTCCCCCGATTTGATCGGGGGATCGTCGGGGCCACCTGGCGCCGCACCGTGCTGGAACAGGTGGCCAGGACGAGGCGGGCCATGACGTGAATGAGCGGTATCGAGCAAGTGCACCGCTGATAGACCGGAAAAAGTCATTCCGCGGATGCGCGACAACCGTAGGGATCGACCCGGGGATCAGCCAGCGCGGGATGTGCTCGAAATGATCCCCGGGTCAAGCCCGAGGATGACGAAGAGGGGTCCCGAGGATGACGAAGAGGGGGCCCGAGGATGACGAAGAGGGGTCCTGAGGATGACGAAGAGGGGTCCTGAGGATGACGAAGAGGGGTCCCGAGGATGACGAAGAGGAGTCTCGAGGATGACGAAGAGGGGTCTCGAGGATGACGAAGAGCGGTCCCGAGGATGACGAAGAAGGGTCCCGAGGATGACGAAGAGGGGTCCCGAGGATGACGAAGAGGGGTCTCGAGGATGACGAAGAGGGGTCCCGAGGATGACGAAGAAGGGTCCCGAGGATGACGAAGAAGGGTCCCGAGGGTGACGAAGAATGGCCCCGAGGGTGACGAAGAATGGCCCCGAGGATGACGGGGAAGCGCCCCTTGTCTCGCGTATGCGTAGGCATCGCGACGAACCGAAGGACGACGGTGCTGTCTTTCACTCCGCCGTCGCCAATCTCGCCTTCGCCCAACGCGCCGCCTCCGCGACCATCGGATTGGGATCGCCGGTCAGCCCCGCCGCCACCGGACGCAAAGCCGCATCGCCGGAGTTGCCAATCGCGTTCAGGACATTTCGCACGAACCGGTCACGGCCGATGCGCTTGATCGGCGAGCCGGAAAACATCCGCCGGAATCCGGCGTCGTCCAGCGCCGCCAGACCGGCGAGCGCCGGCGCCGTCAGGTCGTTCCGCGGCAGCAGCGCCGTATGCGTCGTGGCGGCGGCGAACCGATTCCACGGACAAACCGCCAGGCAATCGTCGCAGCCATAAATCCGGTTGCCCATCAACGGCCGCAGCTCGTGCGGAATGGGACCTTTATGCTCGATTGTCAGGTAGGAGATGCAGCGTGTCGCGTCCAACCGGTACGGCGCCGGAAACGCATCCGTCGGGCATACGGACAGGCACCGGGCACAGGTCCCGCAATGATTTTCATGCGCTGGATCGGCAATAATTTCCAACGTGGTATAAATCTCACCAAGAAACAACCACGACCCGTGCGTACGCGAAACGAGGTTGGTGTGCTTGCCCATCCAGCCCAGACCGGCGGCCTCACCCAGAGGTTTTTCCATCACCGGCGCGGTATCGACGAAAACCTTGACCCCGGCCCCGAACCGTGACGCGACGAATGCCGCGAGATGTTTCAGCTTGCCCTTCAGCAGGTCGTGGTAATCGCGGCCCCGCGCATAGGCGGCGATGGTGCCTCGGTCCAGCCGTGCCAGCGGCGCCATCGGATCGTCCGGTGGCGCGTAAGACAGGCCCAGAGCGATCACCGACCGAGCGTCCCGCCACAGCACCGACGGCTGCGCGCGCTGTTCCGCCCGGTTGGCGAGCCAGCCCATGTCGCCATGCTGACCGGCGGCGAGGAAAGCGCCCAGACGCTCGCGCGCTTCCGATCCAAGCCTGGCCTCGCAAAATCCGACCGCGTCAAAGCCCAGGGCGAGGGCCCGGTCGCGGATCAGGTCACGGATGGGTGGGGGCGATTTGCTCAGGACGGCTCCCGCGGTTGCGCCGCCCGATCATGTTTCTCCGCCGCCCTCGCGGCAAGGCCTCCCAGACCTGGCCTGCCAGACCTGACCTGCCAGACCTGACCTGCCAGACCTGACCTGCCAGACCAGACCTGCCAGACCGGGCCTGCTCGACCTGGGCCGTCTCGCCTGTCATGCTTTTGGCCATGAGAGCGCCCAACCTGGAAGAACTTCGCATCGCCGATCGGTTGCAGGACCGGCAGGCCGGCGCGCTGAACGCCTTCAACCGGAGCACGCGGCTGCGTCACGCTCAGTTGGGAACCTGGTGGGAGAGGGTGCTCGCTGTGCTGTCGCTGATTTTCGTCGTGTCGACGCTGATCGGCCTGGTGGTCCGGGCGCTGTAGCGGCAAGCCGCGACCGTCATCCCCAGACGCCCGAGGATGGCGAACAGGGGCCCAAGGATGACGAACAAGTGCGCCCGTGACCAGGCGACGAACGCGAACCCGTCAGTCGGCCGCCATCGCCATTTGCCGGCGGGCGATGGCCTTGCCGCAAAAATCCTCGACCGCCTCGGATACCGCGTCGGCGTGGTGCGCGAACACGTGGTCCGCGCCCTCGAACACGCGGTAGTCCACATGGACATTCTTCTGCGTGTTGAGTTTATCGACCAGCTTCCGCACCGCCATTTCCGGCACCAGTTCGTCGGCGTCGCCGTGCAGCATCAATCCGCCGCATGGGCAGGGCGCCAGGAAGCCGAAGTCGTAATGGTTGGCCGGAGGCGCCACGCTGACCCAGCCGGAGATTTCCGGCCGGCGCATCAGCAGTTGCATGCCGACGAAGGCGCCGAAGGAGTATCCGGCGATCCAGATCCCGCCATGCCCGGGATTGACCGCCTGCATCCAGTCGAGCGCGGCGGCGGCGTCGGAGATTTCGCCGATTCCGCCGTCATAGCGGCCCTGGCTGCGCCCCACTCCGCGGAAGTTGAACCGCATCACCGAGCAGCCCATTCGCATGAACGACTGGTACATTGTGAACGTGATACGATTATTCATCGTACCGCCGTGCAGCGGATGCGGATGAAGAATGAGCGCGACTGGGGCGCCCGGTTCCTTCGAGTGGTGGTAACGGCCTTCCAACCGGCCGTCGGGGCCGGCGAACATCACCTCTGGCATGGCAATACTTAACCTGTTTCCTGTCAGAATCCGGTGCGGCGAACTGGCGGGTCATCATTGACCCGTTCGTCGCCTACCGGCCCCATTGACCCAAATCTTCTTGATCGGGACCAACTGGTACAATCACAATACGAAGCGCCGCCCTGTATGTACCGAGCCTTGTATATTCCCGCCGTCGGTGAGCCCGTACGGGGATAGTTGACTCCCCCGGTCGGGTATTATAACCTCACGCCATGGGCACTCGGTGCAGGGTCTACGGTCTTTTTCCCCCTCGTTTTGTGACTGGTTCCCCGTTGAACCGAGCCCCAGGCTCAACTCGCTGACTGGTCAACACGAAATCCGTGCGGTCAGGCAGCCAGGTGACCCCGGCGTGATCGGCACTATATGACAAACTGTGGCAACATTCATAATGGAAATGTCGCATGGCTTACATGTTCTTGAGTGAGACCATCCGCAGCTATCGAGACCGCGATCCCGCGGCTCGTTCCTATATCGAAGTATTGTTTTGCTACCCAGGCGTGCACGCCGTCATGTGGCATCGCCTGTCCCATTGGCTGTGGACTCATCACTTGTATTTTCTCGGGAGATTCTCGTCGCACATCTCCCGATGGTTGACCGGGATCGAAATTCATCCCGCCGCCAAACTCGGCCGAAGATTCGTCATCGACCATGGCATGGGGGTCGTGATCGGCGAAACCGCCGAGGTCGGCGACGACTGTTACTTCTATCACCAGGTCACGCTCGGCGTCGCGCGGACCAGCGGCGGCAAGCGGCATCCCACCGTGGGTAATAACGTGATCATCGGCGCCGGCGCCAAGGTACTCGGCCCGATCACAGTGGGCGACAACGCCCGCATCGGCGCCAATTCGGTCGTCGTCGATCCGGTGCCGGCCGACACCACCGTCGTCGGCGTGCCGGCCCGGCCCGTCGACCGCAAGCAGCCACGCGCCGGACGTGCCCAGGGACATGATTGGGCGGCGGAGTTCGATCCTTATGGGATGCCGTGCGACGACAGCCCCGATCCGGTGCAGTGCGAAATCGAGAAGCTGCACGCCGAACTGGCCGAACTCGCGGCCCGTCTCGGCCGCATCCAGGCCATGCCAGGGGGGTTAGGCGGCGAGTTCGGCGAACGGTCCCGCGAACCGGCGGCGGAGTAGGCGATGCAACTGTCCACACGCGGCCGTTACGCGGTCATGGCGATGGTCGATCTGGCCTCCCGCCAATCTCTGGGTTGCGAATGCGGGCCGGTCTGCCTCGCGGAGATCGCCGCCAGCCAGCAACTCAGCCTGTCCTATCTGGAGCAACTGTTCGCCAAACTGCGGCGTTCGGGCCTGGTCGCTTCGGCGCGCGGGCCGGGCGGCGGGTATCGGCTGGCGCGCGACTCGGACCGGATTTCCATCGCCGCCATCATCGCGGCGGTGGACGAGCCGATCCGCGCCACGCGTTGTGATGAAACGACCGGCTCCTGCCTCGCCTTGCCCGGCCAACTCGCCGAGCGATGTCAAACCCACGATCTCTGGGCTGAACTCGGCCGGCAGATCGGTTTGTTCCTCGGTGGGGTGACGCTGGCGGACGTCGTATTGGGCCAGGTGCGGGGACGTGCGCTCGCACCATCCGGCGGTTTCGTCCGGGTCGCGGCGGAATAGCGTGCACTACCTCGATGCCAACGCCAGCGAACCGCTCCGCCACGAAGCGAAGGCGGCGATGGCGGCCGCGTGGGAGGTGACCGGCAATCCGTCCTCGGTCCACGCCGCCGGCCGAACCGCGCGGCGGCTGTTGGAGGACGCACGGGAAAGAATTGCCGCGACGTTTTGTGTCCGGGATCATGATGTCGTCTTCACCTCCGGAGGGACCGAGGCCGACGCGCTCGCGGTCCGCGCTCTGGGCGTTGGCCGCCGGATCATGATCGGTGCCACCGAGCACGACGCTGTCCGCGCCGCCGCGCCTGACGCGGCCGTGTTGCCAGTCGATCGGCAAGGGGTCGCCGATCTGGACGTACTGCGGGACTGGCTGGCGGCCGGCCCGCCGGCGCTGGTCTGTCTGATGCTGGCCAACAACGAAACCGGGACGATCCAGCCGATCGCCGAGGTATCCGCGCTATGCCGCGCCCATGGTGCGCTTTTGCACGTCGACGCCGTTCAGGCGGCCGGCCGTATTCAGGTCAGTCTGGCCGCCCTCGGTTGTCAGTCTCTGGCCTTGTCGGCGCACAAACTGGGTGGACCGGCAGGCGCCGGGGCCTTGCTGCTGGCGCCGGATCGGTCGGACATCGCGCCGCTGATCGCCGGCGGCGGGCAGGAACGCGGCCGCAGGGGTGGCACGCAGGCGCTGCCCGCGATCGCCGGTTTCGCCGCGGTTTGCGGCCTGAGCACCGACCAGGCGCGACTCGCCGGGTTACGTGACCGGATCGAGGCGGCGGCCGTGCGCCTCGGCGCGATCGTTTGTGGCGGCGGAGGACCGCGGCTGGCCAACACCTCATCGCTGGTCTTGCCCGGTGCGCGGGCGGACGCACAGGTCATCGCGCTCGACCTCGACGGGATCGCTGTCAGCGCCGGTGCGGCGTGCAGTTCCGGCAAGGTCCAGACCAGCCACGTGTTAACCGCCATGGGACTTGGCGTCCTCGCCGGTCAGGCGATCCGGGTCTCGCTGCCTTGGAACGTGACAGAGGCGGCGATCGAGGCGTTCGAGGCCGCTTATGCACGCATGGCCGCCCGGATGCGACCGGCGCGCACGGAATTGCCGGTGGTTCCAGCGGCGGCTTGATATTTGACCATTGCGCATGGCCGGACAGGGCAATCGGGTGAACGAGTTTCGCCGCCCACCTTCCCTGTCACGCCCGGTCAAACCCCATGGGAAACACATCCGATGGAGGGAGCTCGATGCGCTCCCGGGCACTCAGATGATGGGGCGGGTGTCTGCGCCGGCGACGGCTTTAACACGGAGGGCGCGGAGCAGTGCGGAGGGCGCGGAGTTCATCGCGATGCCAGTTCGTGCCAACGGCGCCGATTATGCGCCCCCGCGGCGGCCGCGAGGAGTAGCGCTTCTCCGCGTTCTCCGCCGTTCTCCGCGTTCTCCGTGTCAAAGTCGTGCGCCGATCGAGCCAATGCCGGGCAGCTATTTCCCGCGATCGGTCGTGCGACCGCGCGTCATTCACCCGGTTGGCCCGCATGGCCGGAGCCGGACGCTTGACGCTTGTTCCGGCGACTGATTTCAATGGACCCGCTAAACGCCGCCGAAGCACCGCTCGCCGGGGGGAACTCGGCGAACAGGGGGTCCGCATGCCTTACGCAATCAACGAGGGTATTCGAATTCATTACCGGGTCGAGGGCGCGGGCGCGCCACTCGTGTTGCAACATGGGTTCACCGACAGCCTCGAGTCCTGGTACGAGAATGGCTACGTCGAGCCGTTAAAGCGCGACTACCAACTGGTTCTGGTCGATGCGCGAGGCCACGGTGCGAGCGGCAAGCCGCACGAACCGGATGCCTACGCCATGCGGCTTCGCGTCGGCGACATTCTGGCGGTCCTGCGCGATCTCGGCATTTCCAGGACGAACTATTTTGGCTACTCGATGGGTGGATGGATCGGATTTGGCGTGGCTAAATACGCGCCGGAGCATCTTGGAGCACTCATCATCGGCGCCGCCTCCCCTGGCCCGCGCCAGCGTGCCGGGGCGGGTTTGCTCGCGGACGACGCGATCCGACAGGGCGCCGCGGCCATCCTTAAAATGTGGGATGCGTCACTACCGGCGGCGGTGACAGAACGAATCCTGGCCAACGATATGGATGCGATCAGGGCCGCCATCGCCGACGATCCAGGTTACGAGGACATCCTGCCCGCGATCAAAGTACCAACTTTGCTCATCGCGGGTGACGTGGACCCCGTTTATGCCGCCACCGAAGCCGCCGCCGCGAAGATACCAAACGCGAGATTTGTGCCACTGCCCGGTCTTTCCCATGTTGGGGCTCTGTTCCGAAGCGATCTGATGGTCCCCCACATCGCCGGGTTCCTCCGTGCCGCTGCCTGGCAGGGGTGAATCGGCACGACGCTCACCCTCGAGGGGCGCCCTCGCGGGTCCGGTTCGACCGATGATGCGTCAGGACGGGAGGGTTGCGATCCGGGCTTGTGTTCGCCCCTTGGCCACGTCTCGCCCAGGGTACAGATAGAGCCTATGACCGACACTCCCGCCATCGATCGTCCGGCTCGCCCGAACCGGCCCGTCTATCTGGACAACCAGGCGACGACTCGCTGCGACCCGCGCGTTCTGGCCGCGATGCTGCCCTGGTTCACCGAGCAGTACGGCAACCCCCACAGCGTCGAACACGTCGTGGGCCGCACCGCCGAGGCCGCCGTCGAAAAGGCGCGCGGCCAGGTCGCCTCGCTGCTCGGCGCCGACGTCCGGGAGGTCGTGTTCACCTCCGGCGCGACCGAGAGCAACAACATCGCGATCAAAGGCGCGGCCCGGTTCGCCGCCCGATATGGGCCAAGGGGGACTGACGAACGGAAGCGGATTGTGACGGTCGCGACGGAGCACAAATGTGTGCTGGAATCCGTTACCGACCTGAAGGACGAGGGGTTCGAGCCGGTTTTCCTCCCGGTCGGCGCCGGCGGTTTGCTCGATCCGGCGGTGCTGCGGGAGGCCCTGGCGGTGCCGACTCTGCTGGTCTCCGTCATGGCGGTGAACAACGAGATCGGCGTGGTGCAGGACATCGCCGCCCTTGCCGCGATCGCCAAGGCGGCGGGGGCGCTGTTTCACACCGACCTTGCTCAGGCGATGGGGAAAATTCCGGTCGATGTGACGGGGTGGAAGGTCGATCTGGCCTCGGTCAGCGGTCACAAGATCTATGGACCGAAGGGGGTCGGGGCCTTGTTCGTCCGCCGCCGTCCGCGTGCCCGGGTGCTGCCGCTGTTCTCCGGCGGCGGGCAGGAGCGAGGCCTGCGCTCCGGCACGTTGCCCGCGCCGCTGGTCGTCGGTCTTGGTGAAGCCTGCCGGCTGGCCGCCGAGGAAATGGATGCCGACACCGCCCGGATAGCCGAATTGCGCGACAGGCTGTGGGAGGAGTTACGCGCTCACATCCCCGGCGTCGAAATCAACGGCAGCCTTGAACACCGGATCGCAGGCAATCTGAACGTGACCTTCCCGGCCGAGACGGCACTGGCGATGCTGGAGCGAATGCCGGATCTGTGCGTTTCGACCGGCTCCGCCTGCTCCTCGGCCGAGGTTGAGCCGTCTTATGTATTGCGCGCGCTTGGCCTGACGGATGACGTGGCGGCCCGCACCTTGCGCATCGGGATTGGACGCTTTACCTCGCCCGCCGACATCGACTACGCGGCGTCCGCTCTGGCGGCGGCCCATTCCGGGCGGCACGCGCCGGTGGGACCATGACGCACAATCTGGCCGGGGCCTGACCACCATGCCGAAGATGACCTTCATCGAGCGCGACGGTATCCGCCGCGAGGTCGATGCACCGGCCGGCCTGTCGGTGCTGGAAATCGCCCATAAGCATAAGGTGGACATCGAGGGCGCCTGCGAGGGCTCGCTGGCCTGCTCGACCTGCCATGTGATCGTCGACGCCGGTTGGTACAAGAAGCTGAAGACGGCCACCGAGGACGAGGAGGACATGCTGGACCTGGCGTTCGGCCTGACCGAGACTTCCCGACTCGGTTGCCAGATCATCATGACCGAGGCGCTGGATGGCCTGGTCGTGACATTGCCCGCCGGTGTCAACAACATGTTCAAGGGCTGACGGTGCGCGTCCTGGTCGCCATGTCGGGCGGGGTCGATAGCAGCGTCGCCGCGGGCTTGCTGCACGAACTGGGCCACGAGGTGATCGGCGTCACCTTGCAGTTGTACAACCATGGCGCCGCGACCGGTCGAAAGGGCGCCTGCTGCGCCGGTCAGGACATCCACGACGCGCGCCGGGTCGCCGACCGGTTGGGCATCGCGCATTACGTGATTGATGCCGAGGAACGGTTCGCTCGGGCGGTGATCGCGGACTTCGCCGACAGTTACGCGGCGGGCGAGACGCCGGTGCCGTGCATTCGTTGCAATCAGACGGTGAAATTCGCCGATCTGACCGCGCTGGCGTCCGATCTGGGAGCGGAACGGTTGGCGACGGGCCATTACGTGCGCCGGATCGATGGCCCGGATGGGGCGGAGCTGCATCGCGCGGCCGATCTGGATCGGGATCAGAGTTGGTTTCTGTTCGCGACGACCAGGGTGCAGTTGGACCGGTGTTGGTTTCCTCTGGGTGCGATGCCGGAAAAGCGCGCGGTGCGCGACGCGGCGGCGCGTCTGGGCCTGACGGTCGCGGAAAAGCCGGATAGTCAGGATATTTGCTTCGTTCCCGCCGGGTCCTACGCGGACATCGTCGGCCGGTTGCGGCCCGATGCGCTGGAGCCGGGGGAGATCGTGACGCGCGACGGTGTTGTTGTTGGTCGTCACGACGGGGTCGCTCAGTTCACCGTCGGGCAGAGCAAGCGGCTTGGCGCGGCGGCGATGGCGGGTGGTGAGCGGCAGATGGTGGTGGCGACGGAACCGGGGACGCGGCGCGTCGTGGTTGGACCACGGAATGTCTCGACTTCCGAGGTTCGGTTGCGCGAGGTGAACTGGTTGGGTTCATCTCCGGCGGGACGGTTTCGCTGCACGGTGAAGTTGCGGGCGCGCGATGAGCTGAGGCCGGCGGTCGTCGAAGTATGCGACGAGGGCGCCGTGGTGCGGCTGGATCAGCCCGCGCTGCCCGCTCCTGGACAGGCCTGCGTGTTTTACGATGGCGAACGCGTTTTAGGCGGCGGCTTTATCACCCGGCCGGCGTCCTGATCGCGACGGCATGCGCCAGTATGGTTCTGGCGCCGGGCGATCAATACAACTAATGGTTGTATGATTCTCCTATAGGTAGTAATTGCCCGTTCGCGGAGGTGGTCAAAAGCGCGCCTCGACGCCCATCGATCAAACGGAGGTCTTGTCCATGTCCAATTTATCGCGCCGGCGCTTCGCTGGTCTGGCGGCCGCGTTCTGTCCCCTTTGCGCCACGGTCGAGGCGGCGGAACTGACGCATGGCGAGACCTCGCATCCGCCGGGTGGTCCGCCTCACTGGAGCTATGAAGGCGACGCCGCGCCGGCCAATTGGGGTGAGTTGTCCGCCGATTTCAAATCCTGCTCGATCGGGATGGAGCAGACGCCGATCGACCTGCGGAGTGCGATCAAGGCGCAAACCGGACCAATCGCGATTGGTTATCAAAAAATGCCGCTGACCATTATGAACAATGGTCACACGATCCAGGTCAACACGCCCGCGGGCAGCAAGGTTGAGATTAACGGCACCGGCTATGAACTCGTGCAATTCCACTTCCATCACCCCAGCGAGCATGTACTCGCGGGCAAAGCGTTCGATATGGAACTGCATTTCGTGCACAAGTCGGCCAGCGGCGCGCTCGCGGTGTTTGGTGTTTTCCTACGCCCGGGAGCGACGAACCGCGCGTTGGCGCCAATCTGGGCCGCGATACCGGAGAAAGAGACACCGGTGCACACCGTCGCGGGCGTGACGATCGACCCGGCGGCATTGTTGCCAAAGGTGGGCGAATATTTTCGCTATGTGGGATCGCTGACTACCCCGCCCTGCTCTGAGGGCGTGACATGGACAGTGTTTCGCACGCCGATCGAAGGGTCTGTGGAACAGATCAGGCAGTTCGCCACGCTGTTTCCAATGAATGCGAGGCCGCTGCAATCCCTCAACCGGCGTTTCCTGTTGTTGTCCTGACCTTCGCGAAGAGCGGAGCCGCGCGGATTATGCCAGGTTCGAGGCGGGATGCTCGCGCGCCCAAACCAGGCTCGACACGGCCACGCGGCCTTTGGTCACCCGGCTTGTTTGCTCGGGCCGTGTGATCATCAAACGATCCCCCTCGATTTTGAAGTGCCGAAGTTTCTCCGTGCCAACCTCTTCCGGAAACAGCGACATCTCGACTGTCGTGGTGAACTGTCCCGGGCCCGCCAGGCGCAACCTGCCAGAATAGGCGATGGTTTCATTGAAAAGAACTGCCTTCGCGGGATCATCCGCCGCCGGATGACGATTTGATTTCGTGATCATGAACATGATGCGGGCGCCTTGCGTGACAACCACTCGTCCACTGGGCTTTGGCCCAAAGGTCGCCACGCGTTCCCCGGTGTCAGGGAATGTCGCTTCCACGGATAGCAGCCGCCAACTTCCAACCAGCTGGGCGAGACCGGGGTCCAGCATCATGGCGCGCGAAACTCTTGCAATGCGGGCAGCACCTCGCGGGCGAACAGCCGGATCCCCCGGACCGTTTCGTCATGTTCCAGAAAGCCGGCCTGCCCCATGTTGAGCAGATGCCCGAAGCCGCCCACGTGATCGTAAACCGCGCGAACCTGTTTCACCACCTGATCGGGTGTGCCGCACATCATGATGCCGGCCTTGATCGCGCCCTCCACGGACGCGGCGTTGCGGAACGCACTCAGCGGATGTTCGGCGCCGCGCAGCATCTTCACACCGGCTTCCACGGGAACATAGCCAGGCGGGTTGGCGAAATGCGGCGGCACTTTATTCGACGTAATGTACCACAGCAGCTTTTCCGCGCCCGCGTACGCCTCGGCCTGGGTCTCGCCGGTATACACCATCGCGGCGTAGGCCAGCCGATCCTCGGGCACGGCATCGCCGCGGCCCGCTTCACGCCAGGCGCGGCGGTAACTGTCGAAGATCGCCCGGGTGCCGTCGAAGCCGGTCAGGAACGTTGCCTGCACGTAACCACGTGAGCCGACCTGAGCAGCACCACCCGGACTGGTCGTGCTGATCCAGATCGGCGGATGCGGCTGTTGCCACGGCCGCGGCCAGATATTGACCTGGCGGGCGTGGAAGAACCGGCCCTCGAAACTGACCGGCCCATCATGATGCGTCCAGGCCTTGACGATCAGGTCCAGCGCTTCGTACTCGCGCTCGAGCATGCGCACCGGATTGCTGTTCGCGGGCGAAATTTCATACGGCACGCCGCGCACGAACCCCGCCTCCAGCCGGCCGCGCGAGAGCACGTCGATCATCGCCATTTCCTCGGCGACACGCACCGGCTGGCGACGATTGGCGATCGGGTTGCCCAGAATCAGCAGCCGGGCCTTGTGACTTTGCCGCGCCAGCACCGCCAGCATCAGCGGCGCCGCCGGATCGACGCAGGTCGCGGTCTGGTGATGCTCGTTGAGCATGATGTGGAGGCCTTCGTCCTCGGCCAGCAGCCATTCGTCGAGGTAACGATGATAAAGTTCGGCACCGATACGCGGGTCATAGTTCTTGTTGGGCAACGATACCCGGATCGAATCATAGCTCTCGGCGGGCGGCAGCAGGTGGTAGGCGGTCTCGGAGAAATGCCAGGCTTGCATGGGATCATGCCTCCCCGTTGAGGAATGCGACGGCGGCGTCGACGAATGCCTCGGGCTGCTCGATCTGCGGCTGGTGGCCGGCGTTGGGCAGCGTTAGCGTGCGGGCGTTGGGTAGTAATTTCGCATAACCTTCCATATAATCCGCCGATACGAGCCCATCGTGTTCGCCACGCACGAATAACGTTTGGTTGGTAACACGATGCAACCGGTGCTTAAGTTTCGGGTTGTGCAAGTATGGTTCCCAGACCAACAGTGCGAATGTTTCGCGATTGCGCAACATGACCGTGAGTTCATCATCGGTTAGCGTCGCCGGGTCGACGCGGAACCGTTCCGGTTGGTAATAAGCCAGCTTCTCGAGCGTCGCGGCCGGCAGCGCGAAGGCGTCTGGGAAGTCCAGCGTGTCGCGCGAGCCAAGTTTCACGCCAACAGGCGCGACAAGAATTAGTCTTCCGAACTTCTCGGGTACCATGGCAGCCAGTTCAAGGCCGATCCAACCGCCGAATGAATTCGCGACCACGTCGATGGGAACTGACCCGAGGCGATCGAGCAAATTGAGATAAACATGGGCGATGTCCTCTGGCCGGTCGATCCAGTCCGGCAATGACGATACGCCGAAGCCGGGATGCGACGGTGCGATGACGCGGCGGCGCTCGCCCAAAAGCGCGAGGTACCGGCTATCGCGCCGGAATCCGGCGCCGCCATGCAGGAACAGCAAGGGCGGACCGTCGCCGCCTTCCCAGAGGTCAAGTGAAATCCCCGCCAGATCGATGATGGCCATGGTTGGTTCCTTCCCTTGGCGGGTAGCGTAGGTCAGGTGACGCAGGCGGGGAAGGGGAGGTCCCCCATGCACCGGCCGCCTCGGAACCCGGAGCCATTGATTTGCTCTATGGCCGGCCGATGTGTGTAGTATTCACATGAATTGGGAAAACAGGAATACGGTGGGACTCGCGTTCATGCAGGACAGGGCATTCGACAACTACATGCGCGGTCGCGACCTGGCGGATCCACCCGGGGTGGACGCGCACCTGCTTTAAAGCGCATAGAACGAGCATATGGCGTTGATCTTGATTCGGAATATGAACGTGATCAGTTGACGGGCATGTTGAGGGAATTCAGGTATTCCGCCGCCGATGCGCCGGCTAAGCGCCCCAATCCCTCGAAACTCGATATTGATATCGATAAGCTGCCGACACAAATGCCTTGGTATCGAAGTCACATTGCGGATTATATTCGATTTAAAGGTGGTGAGCCCGCCGATTTAGAGGGAGAGCCCGCTGCTTCCGGCGAGTCTGCCGCCATTCGCGAAGAACTTATCGAGCAAGCCGTCGGAAGGACTTTCGCACTGGAAAAGGATCTCCAGGCCGCGTTGCGTTCCAATATCGGCGACCTTGAGGCAGGATTGATCATCGAGGACGGTGGCAATGAACGGAAAGTGGAGGCGGGCTTTATCGATATCCTTGCGAGGGACAAGGAAGGCACATTGACTGTGATCGAGCTGAAGGCAGAGACTTCCCGGCCAGATGCGGTTACACAAATCCTGGCCTACATGGGCTGTGTCGCAGCGGAAACCGGTGAAAATGTGAGAGGTATTTTGGTGGCGAGTGACCATCACCAGTGCGTTGCCCATGCGGCGCGCGCGGTCCCTGACCTGTCTCTGAAGCGGTATCGATTCAAATTTGAATTCGAATGGCCAAAATTCGCGCGGTCCTGAACGGTGCGGGACAGTCTGGGAGTCTGTCCAGGAACAATTTATTCAGAGTCAAGGTGTTGGTTTGAGCCCGGAACGGTTATACCAGACGAGCCCATCCGTGTTCATCCCTTCTTATCCGCGTTCATCTGCGTTAGATTCCTTTCGTTGGCCACTCGCGGCCAGAGGGTCCAGAGAAAGAATTTTGACGCAGATTAACACGGATAAGAAGGAATGAACGCGGATGGTTCCGGACTGGCGCTAAGGCGCCTCCCAATTGTTATCGTTTCGTTTGGGCCATCCGTTGAAACGTCATCCGCGGGCTTGTCTCCGGGACCTATCGCGGCACTGTGCTGGTACAGGTACCCGGGACAAGCCCGGGGATGACGTTGAGGGGCAGGCACATCCGACCACTTACTTATTGTTGGCATGGCCTGAGAGAAACCCACTCATGCCCGCCGCGCCATCCTCCACAATGCACGCGCATCAAATGCGCCCAACAGCAGTGCCGCGACGCCATAGACACTCATGCCAACGGTGACCAGCGAGATCAGTCCAAACCAGCGGCCGAATTGAAACAGTGGCGCCTCGGCGAACCACAGCGTCACCGCCATCGCGACGGCCGCGACGCCCATCCGCGGCAAACGGTGCAGCAGAACTGTGTCGGCAACCAAATGTCCGCGGCGATGCAGCGCGACCGCCAGTACCACCACGTTGAACGTCGCCGCGACACTGGTCGCCAACGGCGGGCCGATATGTTCCAGCAACGGCAGCGAGCCGGCGATCGACGCCGGCGCCAATGCGCCAGCGTTGAACACGATGTTCAGCAAAAAATTCACCGCCAGCGTCACCATGCCGATCTTAACCGGCAAAGCGGTGTCGCCTCGCGCGAACGCCGCCGGCGCCAGCACCTTCAGCAACACGACCGCGGGCAGCCCGATCGCGTAAGCGGCGAGCGATTGCGCCGCCAGATGCGCGGTCTCGACATGGAACGCGCCGCGGCCGAACAGCACCCAGATGATCGGGAACGCGGAAACCGTCAGAGCCAGCGCCGCCGGCAGGGTCAGGAACAGAGCGTATTCGATCGCCCGGTTCAGTGACGACAGCGCCGCCGCCGCATCACCGCCTCGTACCTGGCGCGACAGCATGGGCAGCAGCGCGGTGCCGACGGCGACGCCGATAACACCCAACGGAAGTTGCTGAATGCGGTCGGCATAATACAGCAGCGAAACGGTTCCCGCCGGCAGCAGGCTGGCGATGATCAGGTCCACCGCCTGATTGAGTTGTGCCGCGCTGGCGCCGATCAGGCCAGGCGCCATGCGGCGGAACAGCAGCTTCATCGCGGGCGTCAGCCGAGGCCGCGGGATTCGCAACGGCATGCCGGCGCGGTGCACAGCCCAGGCCAGCAACGTCAGTTGCACAACACCGGAGGCGGAGACTCCCCAGGCGGCGGCGTGACCGACGGTCGGCACGAACGGCGTCAGACCGATCAGCGCGGCGATGGCGAACATGTTGTACAGCACCGGCGCGGCGGCGGCGGCGGCGAAGTGCTCCATGCCATTCAATGCGCCGGACAGTAGCGCGGCGAGACAGATCAGCATCAGATACGGAAACGTGATGCGCGCCAGATCGACCGTCAGTGCGAATTTATCCGGCATCGCGGCGAAGCCCGGGGCAAAGACATGCATGATCGCCGGCATGAATATCTCGCCCGCGATGGTCAGGGCGCCCAGCCAGAAGACCATGACTGAGATTGCTTCCTGAGCGAAACGACGGGCGGCGGAGGGCCCCTCGGTCGCCAGCAGGCCGGAGAATTCAGGGACGAAAGCGGCGTTGAACGCGCCCTCGCCGAACAGGCGGCGAAACAGGTTCGGCAATTTGTTGGCGACGAAAAACGCGTCCGCGATCGCGCCGGCGCCGATCAGGTCCGCCATCAGCATGTCGCGGATAAAACCGAGCACCCGGCTGAGCATGGTCCAGCCGCCGACTGTCAGGACACTTTTCAGCATGGGCCGCGCCGCGGTCAGTGCCGCGTCGCCGTCCATGTCACCGGCAATGTCGTCAACCCCCGCAACGTGAAACTCTCCCGCCACTTCGGCGTGTTCGGTTCGGCTAACTTCATGTTCGGCATGCGGCGGAGCAGGGTCGAAAACACCACCTCGGCTTCGATTCGCGCCAATTGCGCGCCGATGCAGAAATGGATGCCGCCGCCGAACGACAGCGGCTTCAACCGCTCGCGCGTCACGTCCATTCGATCGGGATCGGCATACTCCGCCGGATCGCGATTGGCGGCGCCGAGCAGCGCGATGATCGGCGTGCCCGGTTCGATGGCCGCGCCGCCGAAATCGACCGGTTCGGACGCCATCCGGGCGACCATCTGCACCGGAGATTCATAGCGCAGGATTTCCTCGACCGCGTTCGGGATAAGCGGCGGGTCGTCGCGGATCGCCGCCCACTGCGACGGGTTCTTGTGCAGCGACCACAAACCGTTGCCGATCAGGTTTACGGTGGTTTCGTGGCCGGCGCCGAACAACAGAGTCGTGTTCGCCCGCAGTTCCTCGGGCGTCAGGCGGTCGCCGGCTTCCTCCGCCTGAACCAGCAGAGTCAACAGATCGTCGCGCGGTTCCTTACGTCGCAATTCGAACAGTTTTTCGAAGTAGATTTCGCTGTTGCGCGTGCCCTGATTGGCGCGGTCCAGTTCCTCCCGCGTTGGAACGACCGGATTGAGCAACACGCCGCCTGAAGCAGAGCCGTTCACGAAATTGCCGCGATCCTCCTCGGGGATCCCCAGAAGTTCGCAAATCACCAGCATCGGCAGCGGAAACGCCAGATCGCGGATCGCGTCCATCTCGCCTTGCCGCTCAACCTTATCCAGCAGCCGGTCGGTGAGGCGCTGAATGAACGGCCGCATGTCCTCCATTTTGCGAGCGGTGAAGACCTTGGTCACCAGGCCGCGCAGACGCGAATGGTCGGGCGGGTCCTGGGTCAGCATCATGTGGGACAATTCCACCACCGCCGGTTCCTGCATCGCGGTTGGGCCGAAGCGGCGCAGCAGCGCCTCGGGGTCGCTGAAGAATTTGCCAAAACGGCGATCGCGCACCAGCATGTTGGCGTCGTCGTACCGCGTGAGGATGATCCGTCCCGTGGGGTCCTTCCACACCGGCATCAACGCGCGCAATTGGCTGTAGAACGGATATGGATTGGCGATGAACGCGGGATCGCGCGGATTGAACGCGAGCATCAGCCTGTTTCCTTCAGCGAACGATTCGCCCGGGCCACCACGGCTTCGAACAGCACCTGGGCGCCCGCGGTCGCTTCCTCCGGTTCGATGCTTTCGGCCTCGTTATGGGACAAGCCGTCCTTGCACGGGGTAAAGATCATCGCGGTCGGGATGTGGCGCGCGACGTAAACCGCATCATGTCCCGCGCCCGAAACGATATCGCGTGTCGAATAACCGGCGCGCGCGGCACCCTGGCGCACCAGTTCGACGCAGGCCGGATCGAACGGTTGCGCCGGGATGCGGAACAGCGTCTTCAATTCCAGCGTCACGCCGCAATCGCCGGCGATAAGTTGCGCCTGGGGTGGGAACTGGGCGTCCAGCTTGTCGACCTCCGCGGGGTCGGGATGGCGGAACTCGACCGAGAATCGGACCTCGCCCGGAATGACATTGCGGCTGTTGGGCGAGACCAGCAACTGTCCCACGGTCCCGCGGCCATCGTCGCCGCGCGCGCGCATCAGCTTGTCCACCAGATCGATGATCCGCGCGGCGCAAACCAGAGCATCCCTGCGCGCCGACGGCGGCGTTGTCCCCGCGTGACTATCCTGTCCCGTCGTCACCGCGTCATACCAAACCTGAGCCTGGGCTCCCGTAACGATGCCGATTTGTTTCGCTTCGCGCTCCAGAATCGGGCCTTGCTCGATGTGCAGCTCGAAATAGGCGTCGGCCGGGAAGTGGTGCGCCGGCTCGGGACCGCGGTAGCCGATCTGGTCGATCGCGTCGGCGACCGTAACGCCGTCGGTGTCTTTCAGGCCCAGTACGTGGTCCTCGGGGTAGACGCCTGCCCAGACGCCCGACCCGGCGAGGCTGTGACCGAAACGGGCGCCTTCTTCATCGGTCCAGTTGATCAGCTCGACCGGAGCTTCGGTGGTGATGCCCAGGTCGTTCAACGATCGCATCACCTCCAACCCAGCCAGGACGCCCAGGGCGCCGTCGAATTTGCCGCCGGAGGGCTGGCTGTCGAGGTGCGAGCCGAACAGCACCGGCAATCGGTTGGGATCGCGGCCGGGGCGGCGGGCGAACATGTTGCCGATGGCGTCGACGCGAACGGCCAGGCCCAGCGCCTCGCATTCGGCGCGGAAGCGGTCGCGGCCGGCCTTGTCGACGCCGGATAAGGCGAGGCGCCGCACGCCGCCTTTGGGCGTGGCGCCGATCTCGGCGAAGGCCATGAGCGTGTCCCACAGGCGCTTGCCGTCGATGCGTTGGTTGGTCTGTGACATGGCCCATGTTTGCGCGCGGGAGCGGGGGAATCGCAAGGGGACTACCCGTGGATTACGAGACGGGTATCTGTAATGTGCCGGATTGTGCCGGTCCGGCCTGGGCCCCAATTGTCACACGACGGGCCCCGATCGTCATCGAGCCATTGGAGCAGACACAGCGTATGTCCCGCCGCGCCTCGAATCTCGAGAATTGATACGCCAGGTGCCTCGTGGTATGGGCGCGCGGATGGATAGTCCCACCGAATCGGAACTGAGCTTTTCCCGGCCACCGATCGTTGAGGCCGTCGTCGAGCGACGCTTCGCGACGTCGATCGGCATGGACGTGGTCGAGTCGCTCCGCAGGCAATTTGAACCAGGTTACCCCGCGATCAGTCAGTTGGCTGAAATGTCGGTCACGGTGAATCCGATCGGCGCGCAACCTCAGGTCAGCCATAACATGACCGGATATCGTCTTACCGACAGGAATGCGAGCGCCGTCATCTTAATTTCAACAAACGGCATCGTATTTTCACGTTTGGCGCCCTATCCGGGCTGGCGCGAGTTCAGTGAAGGCGCCGCGGCGGTATTTCAGACTGCTCGAGAGACAATGAAGTACTCTACGTTAAGCCGGATTGGCGTTCGATACATCAACAGAATCGACATCCCTGTTAGGATCGCGGATGCGAAGGTCGTTCCGATCCAGCTCGAAGACTACTTGCTGATTTACCCGACGTTCCCCGCTTCGGTCCTTCCGCCCGCGCAAGGCTATACGATGCAATGTATCACCTTCCTGCCGAACATTGAATGTCGAGCGACGATCGGTGTGGCGACCGTTCCCCCGGCCGTTCCGCATCACCTGAGCATCGTGTTTGATATCGACCTGGGGCGTGAGGTGCAGGTCCCGCAACGCGAGGATGAGATCTCAGAAGTACTTGACATGATCAGGAGCGAAAAAAATCGAATTTTCGTGTCGTGTCTAACTGATAAAGCCAAGGAACTCTTCCAATGACGATTTCAACAGTTGGCGCGAACTACGTAATCAGCTATGGCGCCGGCGAGGTCGTTGTCGGCGCCAGCGCGCTTTCCACGACCCTTGGTGATTTGTTCTCACAAGGGCGCAGACCGCCCCCGAGCTCTGAAACACGGACGACTCGTCATATATTTAAGCCACTTGAGGAAACCAAGGAAATTCGATTGTTTAATATCATTGCTGCCCTCAAGATGGCGGTCGCGGAGGTTTCGATGCATCTTGACCCGACCTGGCGCGCGAGGCTGTTCAGGCAGATTGATATGCTTCATGAACCCGACGATTGGGACGATGAAGATAAGCTCGCGGACCAGGAGTCGTTTAAGACGTTCCTGCATATGATCCTGCAATATGGCTGTATGCATGGGATAAGTTTGGGCATCGACAACGATGGGCGCATTTTGGCTGGATGGGAAGATGGCTCCAGCTCCCTCTCTTTTTCTTTCCTTCCCAAGGACAAGGTTCGCTGGTCCGTTGTCCATCGTCAGGACGAGGACATAGAAAGTGCTTCGGGTATAAGCAGTTTGGATCGCTTACCCGCGGTCTTGCAGCCCTATAACCCCAAAGCGTGGTACGATAATGCCGACAACATACCTTCCCGATGAGGATCATATCGCTCGCTATGTCAGATCGCGACAATTGAAGAGGGACGATGACCGAAGGATCGTAGGCGTGTTCCCCGAGGCATATGCTTTAAGGCCGGAAGAGCAAACCCTTTCAGTTGACTGGATGGAATGGCATGGCGGCGCCAAGGAGAATCAGCTTCAGCAAGTGGTAAGGCATGCTGAGCTCACGGTAAGGAAAAATGATGCCTACGCGGTAACACAGGTTGGCGCGTTCGCGGAAGCATGTGCAAAGTATGAAACCAAAGTTCGGGTCATTCACGAACCGACGGCGTTGAATCAAGCGCATTCCGCCGTCCACCGATACCCGAGGGATAACCACACGCTTTATGCGGCACTCGCAAATCTCGCTTCTCAGGATGTGACGGGTGTCGGCGATATCCAGAGCTGATCGGCAATGGCTTTTTCAACACCCGACCGGAGCCCGTGAAGTGGTGCGCATCCTGTCCCGCCGACTGATCGTGCCCCTGCTGCTGACCCTGTCGGCGTGCCATCTGCTCGACCAAACTGATTTCGAGCCCAAACCGTCGCCCAAACCCGTGCTGCCGCCGGTGCCGGACCCGGAGACACGCACAGCGCTGGTCACCATCGACTACACCAAGGCCAATCCCGACTACGGCACCACCCTGTCCACCGCGGTCCACGCGGTGGAGACGCGGCGTCCGGGCTCGCTTTACGACGTCGTTGCTGTCATCGCGGATTCCGGCGGCGCCGAAGCGGGTCGCGCTCGCGCCGCCGACGTGATGACCGCGATCGAGGCCGCCGGCGTTATCCCCGCTCGCATCCAGCTCGGCCTGAAGCTCGAACCCGGCCGCAAAATCCCTCAGGTCCGTGTCTACCTCCGTTAGCCCCCGTTTCCTGGGCTCTCGCGCCGAGGGTCTCTGCCTGGTCCTGTTCACCGCCTGCAGTTGGGGCGCGAGCTGGCCGCAGACCAAGTTCCTGCTGAGCGAGTTGCCGCCATTCACCATGCGCGGCTTTTGCGGCGCCTGTGGCTGCGTGTTCGCCTTCGCGGTGGCGATGGCCCGGGGTGAGAGCCTGCTGCCTCCGCCCGCCCAGTGGGGACGGCTGTTTGTGTTCGCGATGCTGAATTATGGGGTGTTCATCGTCTTCAGCACCGAGGCGCAGGTCTACCTGCCCGCGTCGGAGGCGATCGTGCTCACCTACACGCTGCCAATCTGGGCTGCGCTGCTGGCGTGGCCTCTGCTGGGGGAGGTGCCGTCGTGGCGGCAATACCTGGCACTGGTGCTGGCGATCGGCGGGGTGGTGCTGCTGGTCGGGGTGGGCTCGGCCGGGATGCGGTGGGAGCAACTGCCAGGCGTGGTGATGGCGCTGGCCGGCGCGGTGCTGTTTGGCCTGGGGACGGTGCTGGCGAAGCGGCGGCCCTTGGAGCTGCCGCCGGCCACCAGCGTGGCGTGGCAGGTGGGGATGGGGACGGCGGTGCTGCTGGTGCTGGCGGCGTTCGAGACGCCGGACTGGAGCCGCGTGACGCCGGCCGGGTGGGCGTGTGTTGCTTACGTGGCGACGATCCCGATGACGGTCGCGTATCTGGCGTGGTTCCGTGCGCTGCGCCTGGTGCCCGCGTCGATGGCCGCGACAACGGTGCTGGTGTCGCCGATGGTGGGCGTACTGGGCGGGACGCTGGTGCTGGGGGAGACTCTGGGTCCGCGGCAGATCGTGGCGTTGGGGTTGACGCTGGCCGGGGTGGCGCTGGCGGCGCGGGGGTAGGGGCGGTGTGCGGCACCATATAGTCCAAATCGGATGAGAGTGACCTTTCCGTGCTGGAACACTGCGTCCGGTCTGTCTATATCTCCCTCAATGGACGACAATCCAAACGCCGTTATCGCCCCTGCCGGGTGGCTTGAGGTCCTCGCGGAAAGCGACGCTGACCTCGCGGCTGGGCGCATTGTTCCGGGCGATGAGGTTATGCGCGACCTTCGCGAGAGCCTCGCCCGGCTCGAGGCCAAAACGGCCGCCAGGAAGCCTCGTAAGAACACGCCGCGGCGTTGATCGGCTTCGCGGCGCGGGCGGCGCGGCAGTTTCGGGACCTCCGCGAGCATTATGAGGATCTCGGGCGCCCCGAGGCAGTTCGCGGTCTGATTGCCGCGATTGAAGACCCCAGTCGAAAGATTGAGGCGAATCCGGCCCTCGGACTCGCGGCGCCCCGCCCTTACCCGCACCTCGCCCGTCCGGACCGCTTGTGGATCAAGGCCGGGCGGTACTGGGTAACTTATAGCACCACCCAACCCCCGCTGATCGTCGGCGTGTTCTTCGAAACAGCCAACATACCGCGCCGAATATAGACGGCTGGACCCGCGGCAACTGCTGGGCGTGGTGATGACGCTGGCTGGGACGGTGCTGTTTGGGCCGGGAACGGTGCTGGCAAAGCGGCAGCCCCTGGCGTTGCCGCCGGCCACCGGCGCGGCGTGGCAGGTGGGGATGGGGTCGGCGGTGCTGCTGGTGCTGGCGGAGACGATGGGTCCGCGGCAGATCGTGGCGCGGGGGTAGGGGGTGGCCATGACTTGATCGGCACTCGATGTCAGGCCCCTGCAATCAATCATTTCGTGCAGGCAGCCGCCACATTTTACCCGGAACGCCACCACTGACCGCACTCGGATTACTTCATTGACGACTTGCCTGAGATATCATGATCTGATGATCATTGCTCAATGGAGCGTGATCCTTCCCTCGACACCCTGCTCGGCCTCGATGGACAGGTTTATGTTGTCGACCCGGACGCCGGTCTGTGGGTACGGTTCGTGGTGCGGGCGGTTCCGGTGGCCGCGGCGAAACCTCACGGTCTCGACTACGCCCGGACTATGCACGGTCGAGACGGTGAACGATTGGCGGGCTTCGACAATGCCCATCCTGTCAGACGCCAGGCGGGGCCGGCCGGGCGATCGAGGCCCGCGCAAGACCGCAAGCACCGCCTCAAAACGGTGAGGCCGTACGAGTATCGGGATGCGGCCACGTTGTTGGACGATTTTTGGGCGGAGGTTGTGGCGGTCTGCCGAGAGATGGGAGTGGTGATGTGACGACGACAAAGACCATGAAAGTTGGGATTGCCTCCTTCGAGGACTTCAGGGCGCGTACGATGGCGATCGCCCGAGGAGACCTTCACCCGAAAGCCAGCGACCCAAAAGTCTGGTTTCAATCTACCGAGAGTTTCGCGCGCGTTCTCTCGGCTAAGAATCGCGATCTGCTGGCGACGATCAACAGAACGCATCCGGGCTCCATCGAAGAACTCGCCGAACGCACTGGGCGGGCACCGTCCAACTTGTCTCGGACCCTGCGCACCATGGAGCGGTACGGCTTCGTGAAATTGCATCGCGGTGAGCGCGGACGCATCCGTCCGGAAGTGCCCTGGCGGGCGATCTCGCTGGAACTGGCGTTGAGTTAGGCTTCGTCAGTCGGGCGGCAGTCACGTTCGAATCACCCGGTAATGCCCTGTGACCTGTAAACATTTTGCCCAGGGGAAGTTCCGCCCCGCTTACCTCACCGCCCCCATCGTCAGCCCACGAACGATATACTTCTGCACCATCAGGCTCAGCACCAATTGCGGCAGCGCCGCGACGATCGTCGCCGCCGCCATCTGGCCCCACAACACTTGCTCATACGAAATGAACTGGATCGCTCCGACAGTCACCGGAAAGGTCTGGCGGCCCGCGAGCATCAGCGGATAGTTGAACGCGTTCCAGCAAAAAATGAAGCCGAGGATTACCGTCACCGAAATCCCCGGCATGCTGAGCGGCAAAATCACCCGCGTCAGAACCCCCAGCCAGGAACAGCCGTCGATCTTCGCCGCTTCCTGGATCTCCAGCGGGATCTCCTGAAAGAAGCTGCGCAACATCCAGACGGTGAATGGCAGGGTGATCAACTGATAAGCGAAGATCAGCCCGGCGTGCGTGTTGTACAACCCAACCCGCTGATACAGCAGATACAGCGGGATGACGAAAGCCAGGAACGGCACGAACCGGAAACTCATGAAGACGAAGGCGAGAGCGTTCTTCAACGGAAAGGTGAAGCGAGCCAGTGCGTAGGCGGCGGGGATGCCGGCCGCCACCGACAGCGCCACCGCGCCGATCGAGATAATAATGCTGTTCAGGAAGAACCGCGGAAAGTCCGGCCGGGTGGAGGCGTACTGTCCCCGCTGCTCACCCATGACCAGCGCCGCATAATTGTCGGTTGTCGGCGTGAACACGAACTTCGGCGGCACCGAAATGATGTCTCCGGGATTCTTTAACGACGTCAGCAATATCCAGACGAACGGAAACACCGTCCAGATCAGCAGCACCGCCGCCGCCAGTAAAACAACGGAATTTCGCACGCCCAACCGCCGGAACCAATCGCGAGACGTCATTCCATTGTTCTTTCCGCCGCCTGGTTCCACAGCCGCATCAGCAATGCGCTCGCGATCACGACCAGCACGAGCAGTATGATGGCCATGGCGATGCCTTTCCCCATCTGGTACCACTGGAAGGAATATTGCAGCGCCATAATCTGCAAATTGGTGGTCGCATCATTCGGCCCCCCCATCGTGGTCGCGTAGATCACGTCGAAGATCCGCAACGAATCCATCGTCCGAAACGTGACGGCGAGCAAAATGAACGGGCTGAGCAGCGGCAACGTGATATAACGCAAGGTGGCGAGCGGGCTCGCGCCATCGACACGCGCCGCTTCATACGGCTCGGTCGGCAGCGCCTGCAACGCGCCCAGAAGGATCAGCGCGACGAACGGCAGGTTGCCCCACGTATCGATGATAAGGATCGAGGCGATCGCTCCATTCGTGGAACCGAACCAGTTGATCGGAGCCACGCCGGCAAACGACAGCATGTAATTCAGGATACCGGCATTCGTCGATGCCATCATGATCTTCCACATCAGCGCGCTGATCACCGGCGGCATCATCAATGGCAGCAGCATCAGTGCGCGCAGCGCCTTACGCCCGGGAATGCGTGCGTGGAGAAACAGCGCGACCGCGAGGCCGAGGCCAACCTGCAACACGACGGCCGCCAGCGTGAACCCGAGTGTGAAGCGTAACGCGCGGGCGAACAGCGGCTCGGTGAGCAGGGCGACGTAATTGTCGAACCAAATGAAACGGAAACGATTGGGATACTGCAACCAATAATTGGTGAGACTGTAATACAGCCCCAGCCCAAACGGGTACACCATCCCCGCGAGCAGGATCAGGGCGGGCGTCAGCAGCAGGTACGGCAGCGCCGCCTCCCGCCGCCATCGCCGTCGCTTGCGCGTGGTCATCACCCCATTACGGCTTGATATCGGCTTCCTTCAGCACCTTATCGATCTCGGTGTCCGCGTTTTTCAACGCATCGGCGGCCGACAAACGTTGGAAATATATCTCGTGCAGCGAGCGCGCCCAGATGTCGGCGGTTCGAGTGCGCTCCGGCTGCGGGATCCACAGCACGCGGGCTGTTTCGAGGTTCTTCGCCACGGTCCTGAGATAAGAACCGCCGCCCCACGCTCCCATCACCTCCTGAACGCGCGGGTCGTTCGTGATCGACGCGCGGGACGGATTGTAGTTGCGATAGCCGATCGTCGCGTTGAGCAGGGTGCGCTGCGCGGTCGCCCACTCCACGAACAGCCAGGCCGCTTCCTTGTTCCGGGTCGCCTTGTTGATCCCCAACGCCCAGGTAAAGAGGCCCGAATAAGCTTTGCCTCCTGGGCCGGCCGGGATCAGCGCATAGCCGACCTTGCCGGCGACCTTGGACTTCGAGGGGTCCTCGTAACTCGCGGCGAAGAAGTCGGCGTCGACGATCATGCCCGCCTGACCGGCGGTGAAGGCCTCCATCGCGTCGTACCACTGCATATTAGCCCAGTTTGGCGGACCACTCTCGCGGACCATGCCGATCCAGGTGTCGGTGTACTTCACGGCCCGCGGATCGTGCAGGGTGGCGTTCAGTTTGGCGTCGAACTCGTTCCACTGGCCATCGGTGTAAGACTTGAGGCCGCTGCCGTAACCGGTGCCAATGGATGCCGCGCTCGGCGTGCCGCGGGCGACGATACCCGGGATGCCCGCGTTCTTCTTCACCAGGCGTGCCGCCTCCACCATTTCGTCGAGGGTCGTCGGCACCTTGATGTTGTATTGGTCGAAAATGTCCTTGCGATACGCGACGATGTAGCTCTCCTCGAGCACCGGAATGGAATACAGCGGTCCCTCGCCGACGCCGCTGCCAACCTTACCATTCCAGCGATTGGCCGCGATCAGGGCGGGATAGAAGTCGTCGAATTTGTACCAGTCCGCGTCGGTCAATTTCGGATCTTTAAGGAACGGATCCAGCGGCAGGATCCAGTCCGCGGTCACGAATTGCCAGTTTCTGACCGGACCGGTCATGATGACCGAGAACTCGCCGCGTTGCTGCGACAAATCGGCCGCGAGCTTGGTGAAATATTCCGCCTCCGGCAGGATCAGATACTCCACACTGATGCCGGTCAGACGCCTGAACTCCGGGATCAGCGGCAGCAACGACTCGGTGAACGGATGCTTGTTCAACCCGATGGTGAGTGACTGGCCCTCGGCCTGACGCCAGTTGATCTTCGCCTCACGATAATAAGCGAGTGCCGCATCGTCCTGAGCCGTCGCCGTCGTGACGCCTCCCAACGTCAGGAGCATCGCGAGCGACAGACCGGTAACCCATCGACGACGTATGCGCATGCGTTCCCCCTTTTTTGCCGATGAGCGTCTGTAGTCCAGAGGTAATGTCCGTCCACCGTCATAGCATCTGAGACAGTTGGCTGAACCGGCCACCGGAGCCTCTGGTTCGTCGTGCGCATGATGATTAAACGGCGTGAGGCGATGCGGCAAGCGGTGGCGCCAGATGGTTTATCGCGCGGTGCGGTAGCGTTTACCGTGGTACCCGTACTCCCAAAGAGCGGCCATACCGGTTTTGTAAGTTGCCCGGTGATGGCCGGCGTCAATGTGGATCGATCAGCCGGCTTGCCGAAGGACCGCTTTGGCACACCTCAGGCCGGATGAAGCGGTTCGGGCGGCTCTCCGGGCCGCTACGCCCTTTCGATCGCTGACACTTCGGGGTTCAGCCAGAAAGCCCAGACTCCCGCGCCCAGTACCAGCAACACGGCGGCGATGATGAATGGCGCCTGCCACGATCCATAGGAGGCCAAAATCCCGAACACGATCGGCGACAACGCGCCGCCGATGTTTCCCGCCATGTTCATCGCCGCCGATACGGTCCCGGAATATTTCCCGCCGATGTGCATCGCCGTGGCCCAGAATGGGGCAATCGCGCATTCGAGAAAGAAGAAGGCGGCGGTGAGGCCCGCGACGGCGGCATAGGCGCTGTCGACCATGGCCGCCGGCACGATACACGTCACGCAGCCCAGAAGGCCGACGATCGCGACCAGCCGATGCGAAAGTTTGACGCTGCCGGTCTTCGCCATCAGCCAGTCGACCGCGAGGCCGCCCGCCGTGTCGCCGAGCACGCCGGCCCAGAACGGCAACGAGGCGAAAATCCCGACTTTCAGCAAGGTGAAGTGGCGATACTCCACCAGATACGACGGCATCCAGCTCAGAAAGATGTAGCCGCAATAACCGCTGGTGAAATAGGCGCACATCAGCGCCCACATGCTGGACGAGCGGCACAGGATTCCCCATGGCAGGATCGCCATCCGCTCGGTACTGGGCGGCAGGACGTCGCCTTTTTCGTCGACGCCGCGGATGTACGCCAGTTCGTCGCGGCTGACCGAGGCCTGCTCCTCGGGCGTGTCGCGATAGGCGAAGTACCACAGCACCGACCATAGAATGCCGATCGCGGCGCAGATGTAAAACACCCACCGCCAGCCGAGTGTGGCGACGATCGCCACCACGATGGGCGGTGACATGGCGGCGCCGAGCCGGCTCGCACTGTGCGACACGCCCTGCACCATGCCGCGCTCCCGCGGCGGGAACCAAAGCTGCATGGCGCGGGTCGCCACCGGGAACGCGCCCGCCTCGCCGGCGCCGAACAGGAAACGTACGGCCACGAATGAGGCCACGCCACTGGCGGCGGCCGTCAATGCCGTCATGACGGACCAGTAAGTCACGATGCCGGTCAGCATCCGGCGCGGCCCGAACCGGTCGCCCAACCAGCCGCCAGGAATTTGGAACAGTGCGTAAGCCCAGACGAAGGCGCTGAAGATGAAGCCCATCTCGATCTTGCCGATGTCGAATTCCTTGGCGATGACCGGGGCGACGGTGGAGATGTTGGCTCGGTCGAGATACGTCACGAGGTACATCAGACTGATCAGGCCCAACACCGACCAGCGTTTCGTGCCGGTGCGCTTCGGTTCGACGGTCACCGCGTTTCTCCCTCACTGTGGGCCGGCGATCCTTGGGCGGGCCGGGACTCGCGCGCGACGATGGACTGGCGAGGTGTCGTGGGCAAGAACGCCGACTGCCCTGGTCCGCGGGCGCTTGCGCCTCGCAATGCGCCGGATTACCAAATCGGACTCGCGAAACGAAGCGGCCGTTCCGGCATTCGCCCGGCCAGGCTGAACCGAAACAACGCAAGGCCGTGCCAGCGGCCGGAACCGGAGATACGCCATGACGACGCACGTAAGATGCGGCACGCTGTTTACCGGCGACGAAACACCGGTGCGCTCCGACACCACGATCGGCTTTGGCGACGATGGCAAGATTGCTTTCGTAACTGACACCAAGGTCGCGCCGCCGGTCGCCGTGCACGATGCGGTGCTGGATTATTCCGGTCTCTTCGTCATGCCTGGGCTGCTCGACGTGCACACACATCTCGCCTACGGCAACGCCAAAAGCGAAGAGGACATCGACCTGTATCAGCCGATGGAGTTCCGCGCGCTGCGGGGCCTTTTCTTCGCGCAGAAAGTGGTGGCGGCCGGTTATACCTCGATCTGCTCGCCGGGCGACGCCGGCCAGGTCAGCCTGTCGGTGCGCAACGCGATCAACTTCGGCATGTTCGAGGGACCGCGGGTGACCGCCGCCGGACGTTATCTGACGACCCGGCAGGGGCTGACCGATTGGTATCCGACCTGGATCGGCGTGCCCGATACCTCGATCGGCCGGCTGGTCACCAACAAGGATGAGGCGATTGAGGAAATCCGTGTCCAGGTCAAGAACGGCGTGGATTGTATTAAACTGGCGATGGACGGGATCCAGACGCGCGATGACGGCAGTCTGGTCGCGGCGTTCAATCAAGATGAGACGACGACGATGGTTACCGAGTCGCATCGTCTGGGCAAGCGGGTCGTGGTGCACGCGATGGGCCGCGAAGCGATCCTGTATTCGGCCCGCGCCGGCGTGGACCTGATCTTTCACGCCTTCCGGCTCGACGACGAATGCATCGACGCGATGCTGAAGAACGGTTGCGCGATCGGACCGACATTGACCTTCCAGCGCAACATCATCGACTTCACCCAGCCGCACGAGCCAGCCGCGATCCGCGGCCGGCCGTCGCACGTCGAGCGTGAATACGCCATCGCCTGCGAGAACATGCGCAAGGCGCGCGAGGCGGGCGTGCCGATGATGACCGGCACCGACTCCGGCTTCGCGGTCACGCCGTACGGCGAATGGCACGCGATGGAACTCGAGATTTTCGTGCGCGACCTGGGCTTTACGCCGGCCGAGGCGTTGCGTTGCGCGACCTCGGTCACCGCGCGGTTCATGGCCAATGGCGGCAAGATCGGACTGCTGGAAAGCGGTCGCTTCGCCGATTTCATCGCGGTCGACGGCTCGCCGTTGGAGAATATCGCGATATTGCAGAACAAGAGCCGGATCAAACATGTGCATATCGGCGGCAAGCGGATGCAAATTCCCGAGCGTGGTTATGATCCGCGGCAGGTCACCGACCGCAGCCTGACCAACTGGTCCGATCTGTATACGCAGGAGAGGGTGCGCGAACTTTATCCGGCGCGCGTGCACCTGGCGGCGGCGGAGTAAGACGAGGCCGCCGCCGCGCGGTCAGCGCTGCCCACGTCGCTGCCCGGAGACTCGGCGATGCCTTTATCCGGGGGGCGAGGGCCGGGTGGTCGCGCAGGCTTGCCTCGCCTTCGCCGGTCAGCGCGAACATCGTCAGATGCGGGACCAGCATCGGGTACGGCGTTAAGGTCAGGCTTTGTCCAGCCAGAACGTATCAAACCGGACGACGTCGTAGATCCCGAAATATTTCCTCGGGTTGTGACCTTTGACGTAGTTGTACCAAACATCGAGGATGTTTTCCCAGGCCACCGGCACCAGCGGCGGATTCTGCTCCATGATATCCTCGGCGCGCCGGATCAGCGCCAGGCGTTTGGCGGCATCGACCTCGGTGTCGATTTGATCCAGCAACGTGTCGAACGCCGCGTCGTGCCAGAACGAGTAGTCCTGCGGCCCACCGGTGCGGTACCAGGCGTTGAAGTAGTCGGACGGGTCAAGCAACGAGGAAACGATGGCGCCGACCGCCAGATCGTAGTTGCCGGCCGCCACGTCACCGAACCACACCGATTCGACGACCGTTCGCAGGTTGCATAGAATATTTTCCGCCCGCAGCATCTCCTGAATGGCGAGGCCAAACAGCTTGTGATGCGCGAGGTCCCGCACCACGAAATCCAATGGTCGCATGCCGCCGCTCTGGCCGGCGGCGGCCAACAGGGATTTGGCCTCCTTGATCGCGGCGGCCGGGTCGTCCTGGTAGCCGAGCCGTTTGACAAGCTGGTCCTTCGGTGTGGCGAACTCGGAAAACGGGTAGATGAAACCCCCCATCATCAGCGGTGAGACATCCTTCACGACGTCCACCAGGACCTGCTTCTCGAAGATCAGATGCATGGCGCGCCTGACTCGCGGATCGTCGAACGGCGGCCGTTTGGCGTTCACCCATGTCGCGTGAATCACGCTCTGGTAGAATTTCTGGGTAGACAGGCCGGCGATCGTCGCCGCCTTTCGGGCCGTGACGGGGTCGACCGCGCGCGCATAGTCGACCCGTCCCGACAAAATGGAGGAGCCCAGTTCCGGCGAGAACGGCAACAGGTTGTAGAATTCGATGCCGTCGAGATAGGGTAAACCCTTGTTCCAGTAATTCGGGTTTTTATCCATCACCCAGATCTCGTTCTCGACTCGCCGTCGCGTTTTATACGGGCCGGTGCCGGGGATGTAGAGCACGTTGCGCAGATTGTAATTGTTCTCTTCAAGTGTCTTCTTGCTGAAGATCACGTTCCAGCCGCTGGCGAAGGCGGACATCATGAAATTGACCGAACGCGGCGCGGCCAGTTTGAATTCGACGGTGTATTTGTCACGCGCGTTGATTTCACTGACGGCCGTGAACAGCGCGCTGCGCGGGATGCTGACGCCGGGCGGCGGTTTGGCGATGCGGTCGAAAGTCGCCTTGATATCGGCGGACGTGAAATCAGTGCCATCATGGAACGTAACACCCTGACGCAGGTGAAACGTGTAGGTCTTGCCGTCCTTGGCGATTTCCCAACTGTGCGCCAGATCGGGAACGATGGTCTGGCCACTGTCGCGCGGATCGCGCCGGATCAGGTTGTCGAACATGCAACCCTGGGTACCGATGTTGCCGACGGTGCCCGATTGATGCACGTCAAAATGTGGTGGGCGGTTGAGAATGCCATAGCGCAGTACGCCGCCCCGCTTTGGATTGGGCTCGGGTGCCGCCATCTGGAACTTCGAACCGTCGTATTCGTACGGAATATCGGCGGCGAGACCGTGTCGTGGCGCCAGGCCGTACGCCCCCATGACCGCCGTGGCGGCGCCGCCGCGAAGCATGCCGCGCCGGGACCAGCCGGCTCGCGCGAGATCTTGGTCGCTCATGATTTTGTTAACTCCCTGTGGACTTTTTTCTTGTTGGTCGTTCTTTGAACGTTTTATTTGGCCGGGATCTGGCGCCATCGGCCGACCGGTTGGTCACGCCAGATCGCCAGGTTACACGATGCGGCCCGGGGAGTCACTCGCCCTATTGACACATCGCTCCCTGGCGGCCTTCGCTGGGTTTCCCGTCAGGCGGATCGATCAGAATCCCCGGCGCCATGGAAACGGCCGGATCGCAGCTCAACAAGCAGGAGGGCAGCGTGACCTTTGACCGAGCCGCTTCGTGTAACCTGGCGATCTGGCGTG
>Ga0207015_1070_pt1 | contig 33463 bp, 32 predicted proteins | sample Alteio_BWMinCont_53_FD_153486 | JGI IMG/M metagenome (GOLD analysis project Ga0207015, IMG submission 153486) | Enriched cells from forest soil in Barre Woods Harvard Forest LTER site, Petersham, Massachusetts, United States -... | ecosystem: Environmental > Terrestrial > Soil > Temperate forest >...
CCAGAATGGCGATGGGGCGGGCGCCCATGGTGAAAATGTCGCGCAGAATTCCGCCCACACCAGTGGTCGCGCCCTGGAACGGCTCGACGTAGCTTGGATGATTGTGGGATTCGATTTTGAACGCGGCGACCAGGCCGTCGCCGATATCGACGACGCCGGCATTTTCGCCGGGTCCTTGCACCACCAGCTTACCGCGCGTCGGCAAGCGTTTGAGATGCACCTTGCTCGATTTGTAGGAGCAGTGTTCGCTCCACATCACGCTGAAGATACCCAGCTCGGTGATGTTTGGCTCGCGACCGAGGATCTCCTTGACGCGCGCATATTCGCTGGCGGTCAGGCCGTGTTCCGCCGCGATTTCCGGAGTCACTTTGATTTCGGTAGTGGCAGTAGCCATATTTTTGTCGGGTGCCGATCGGTTGCGCTCTAGGCCGTTGCCTTTGCAGTGCCTACCAGTGCTTCGGCCATCGACTGGAAAATCACCAGGCCATCGGCGGAGTCCAGCGCGGATTCTACTGCGCGCTCCGGATGCGGCATCAGGCCGGCGACGTTGCGCTCGCGATTGCAGATTCCGGCGATGTTGTTCACCGAGCCGTTGGGGTTGCCAGCGGCATCGTTGCTGCCATCGGGCGCCGTGTAGCGGAAGACGACCTGATGATTCTTCTCGAGTTCCTCAAGTGTGGACACATCGCAGGTGTAGTTGCCGTCGTTATGCGCGATGGGAACTTTGAGGACTTGTCCTTGCGCCGCGGCGTTGGTGAACGGCGTATCGGTTTGCTCGACGCGAATGTGCACGTGGCGGCAGATATAGCGCAGGCCGCTGTTGCGCATCATCGCGCCGGGGAGTAGGCCCGCTTCGAGAAGGATCTGGAAGCCATTGCAAATGCCGAGAACCATACCGCCGCTGCTCGCAAAGCGCTCGACGGATTTCATCACCGGCGAAAAGCGCGCAATCGCGCCGGTGCGGAGGTAATCGCCATGCGCGAACCCGCCGGGCAGGATGATGGCATCGCAATTGGCCAAGTCCTGCGACTGGTGCCAGATGAACTCGACGGGCTTTTTCAGGACGCTGCCGATGGCGTAAAACGCGTCGTGATCGCAATTCGATCCGGGAAAAACGACGACTCCGAATTTCATCGTGTTGTGGCTCCCTGGAGCATTCGGGGAACCCTTATTTTAGCACGGAAGAAAACGAAACGCAGAGGCACAGCGAAAGCGCGGAAGGACCGTCCGCTCGGCTGGAACGTCGCGGGCTAGCCGTTCGGATGCTGATAATCCATCGCGAAAACGAGACGGAAGCCGTGCAGGTCCTCGACCAAAAGTTCGTAGCAGTTGTAAACGCGCAGAATCGGCCCTTCGATGATTCTCGCGCCGCGTTGCTTCAACTCGCCGTGCAGCGCGTCGACATCCGTCACCCAGATGTACGCATCGATGCCGATCCCGTGCCGGCGCAGCAGATTCGGCGAGGGTGCCGATCCGCTGTCCGCTTTGCCGAAGTGAATCGCCGCGGCATCGCGCGCGACCATCGCGAACACTGGTGGATCGAGAAAGTACCCAAGGATTTTGAAGCCGAAAACATCGCGATAGTATTCGGCCGCCGGCACCACATCCGGCACGATGAACTGCGGGCAAATTGCGGTCAGCTTGAGTATGGGTTTTGCCTGTGCTTCGGCCACGTCTCGACTCCCGCCAAAATGCCTAGCGCGATCTGCGCCTGGACTTACGCTGAGGCTTTCTGCGCGGTGCTTTTCGTTTCTTCGGGGGCTTATGCGAATCCGCCGCAGCCAGTTCGCGCCGTTTTTTCGCTGCCCAGCCGCGTTTAGTCACCTGCCGGCCGCGGCCGATGCCCAAGCTGTCGGCAGGCACGTTGTCGGTGATGGTGGAACCGGCCGCGATGTATGCGCCGTCGGCCAGGCGAACGGGCGCGACCAGCGTTGAATCGCTGCCCACGAAGACCTTATTGCCGATGGTCGTTGGATACTTGTGAAAGCCGTCGTAGTTGCAGGTGATGGTGCCGGCGCCGATGTTGCTTTTCGTGCCGATTTTGGCGTCTCCGAGATAGCTCAGATGCATGGCCTTGGTGCCTTCGCCGAGCACGCTTTTTTTCAACTCAACGAAGTTCCCCACCCGGGAGCCAGCTTTCAGGTGATTGTCCGGGCGCAGCCGCGCAAAGGGGCCAATGATCACGCCCTCGTCGAGCCGGCTTTGCGCGACGACGCAATGCGGCTCAACGGTCACGTCATCGCCCAGTGTGGCGTCGCTGAGGACGCTGCCGGTGCGAATCGTGCAGCGCGCGCCAATGCGGGTCTTACCGAGAAGCTGCACGCCGGGCTCGATGACGGTGTCTTCTCCGGCGATAACCTCCGGGTCGACCAGCACGGTCTCTGGCAGCTGAAACGAAACTCCGGCATCCATCAATTCGGCGCGCTTGCGTTCGCGGAAAACGCGATCCACTTCGGCTAGATCAGCGCGAGTGTTGCAGCCAAGAACTTCGCGCGAATCCGGTGCCACCTGGGCCAGCACGGTTTCGCCAGCCGCTGCCAGTACAGCAATCGCGTCGGTCAGGTACAGCTCGCGATGCTGATTGTTCGGCTTGACCTGAGCCAGAGCGGGCCACAATCTGGCCAGCGTGAAACAGTAAATGCTGGAATTGATTTCGTTGAGCTCCTGCTGCTCGGCAGTGAGCTGCGATTCTTCGACGATGGCGGAAACGCTGGCTGCGGATTTACGAACGACGCGGCCGTAGCCGGAAGGATCCGCAAGAACGGCGGTGAGCAAGGTCGCTGCAGCGTTCCCAGTGCGGTGCGCGGCAACCAGTGCTTTGAGGGTTTCCGTACGAATGAGCGGAGCATCGCCGGGTAGCACCAGAGCAATCTTGGCATTGCCGAGAGCGCGCCGCGCCACTTGCATGGCGTGCCCGGTGCCATTTTGGGGTTGCTGCAAGACCGATTGAACGTCCAGCGGCTCGAGCGCGGCGGTAACTTGGTCAGCTTGATGGCCGACGACGGCCAGCGTCTTTTTGGCGCGCAACGGCACGCAAGCTCGTACGATTTGATCGACGAGCGACCGGCCGCCCGCGCGGTGCAATACCTTCGCGCGACTCGATTTCAGCCGGGTGCCTTTTCCGGCCGCAAGAATCACTACAGCAAGGTCATTGGCAGACATAGGTCTTGGCCATTTTGTGGTAGCTTCGCGGATTAAGCAATCGAGGGATAAGCGTGCGTAAGCGAATGGCTAATCAGCGGCGGGAGCCGCATAGGGGGAGAGGGTTGCCGAAGGCGCGTCGACCTCGGTCTCTTCGTGGGCCTGAGTGGTAATGGTCCAGAGCGATGGATCGGCCAACAGCCGGCTAACCAGCTGAGTGTGCAAGGAATGCCCGGCTTTGTGGGCTTCCACGCGAGCCAGAAGCGGCAAACCGGCCAAGGCCAGGTCACCGATCAGGTCGAGCGCCTTGTGGCGGCCAAATTCATCTGGAAAGCGCAGCGGGCCATTCATTACGCCGTCATTGGTAAGGACGATGGCATTCTCCAGTGAACCACCGCGGATCAAGCCCATGGCGCGGAGCGGCGCGATATCGCGCTCGAAGCAAAACGTGCGCGCGCGGGAAAGCAAGTGGCGGAAGGTCTCCGGGCTGACTACCATTTCCACTTCCTGCTGGCCGACAAGCGGATGCGGGAAGTCCACGTAGCAGCGGACGCGAAACTCGTCGGCCGGGTAAATGCCAACCCGGCGGTCCCCTTCGGTGATCTCGAGAGGCCTAAGCACCTTTAGATAGCGTCTTTTACGGCGCAAACGCCGCGTACCGCAGCGTTCCAGCATTTGCATGAACGGTTCGGCTGAACCGTCGAGGATGGGGATTTCGATCGAATCGATGTCGATGTACAGGTTGTCGATTCCGCAGGAATAGATGGCGGCGAGCAGGTGTTCGGTGGTGGAGAGCAGCACGCCTTGCTTCATTAGGCTGGTTGCGTAGCTCACACGAGCGACGTTCTGGCCATGGGCTTCGATGGCGAAATGGTCCAGATCGACGCGACGGAATACCACGCCGGTATCTGCCGGAGCGGGTACCAGACGAACGTGCCCGTAGACGCCCGTGTGCAGACCGACACCTTGGGCGACGGCTTCTCTGACGATAGTGGTCTGAAACATTGGGGGTTAGGATAGCACGCAACGAGCCCTTCTGTAACTCGATTTGTGCTTTATTTTGTTATAGTTGCGATACATTTTGGAGTTAGGTGTGGTAATAATGCTACACGTCAGCGGGTTTCGCTGTCTCTTTCCTACCACTACCGCGTTTTGGCGGGCAATCATAGGCTTCCTTTTCGTTTCTGGCGGCGTCCCACAAAGATGAAGTGCTATAATTGGTGGCTGTACTCTAGAAGGATGGGTGAAGCATGAGTCGAGCGGCTCGCATCGGAATTGTCGTCGCCTCGGTGGTTATCTTCTGTTACGCAGGCTTGGGCCATGTGCTGGGGCGCACTCCCGACGACAAAGCGTACAAGTCGCTGACCGTCTACGGCGAAGTGCTGCAAAAGGTTCAACAGGATTACGTCGACGATCCGAACATGCGCGTAGTCACCGCCGGTGCGCTGCACGGGCTGCTGGAATCTCTTGATACCCAATCCAGCTACTTGGCGCCCCGCGAGTTCGACGAATACAAAAAGAAGCTGCAGAATCCTTCCATCGGGGAAACGGGTTTGACGCTGGGCAAGCGTTACGGCTACGTGATCGTAATTTCGGTGCTGCCGGATAGTCCGGGGACCAAGGCGGGCATTCGCAGCGGCGACATTTTCGAATCCATCGCGGGCTTTACTACGCGGGATATGTCTATCGGCCAGGCGCTGAATTTGCTGACCGGGCAGCCGGGTTCCGGCGTGAAGGTTGCGGTCATTCGGCGGGGCAAAGCTACGCCGGACGAAGTGGATATCGTGCGCGAAAAGCTTGGTCCGTCCAAAATCATTGCGGTGAAGGCTGATCCAGATATTCTGACGTTGCGCTTGCCCTCGCTGGATGCCGGGCGGGCGGACGAAATTCGCGCGCGCTTGCTGGACGCGGAAAAACAAGGCGTGCATCGCGTAATTCTGGACTTGCGGGAATGTGGCCGCGGACCTGTTTCCGAGGCCATCGCCGTGGCGAGGCTTTTTGCGTCATCGGGAACGCTGACCACGCTGCGCGGGCAAACGGTTTCCACACAAACGCAATCCGCGGATCCCAGCAAGGTGGTGTGGCGCAATCCGGTGTCCGTGTTGATTGACGCGACGACGTCGGGAGCAGCGGAAGTATTGGCATCGGCTTTGGTTTCGACGCATCGCGGCGACGTGGTCGGCGAGCGTACTTTCGGCCTGGCGTCCGAACAAAAGCTGATTAGCCTGGATGACGGCTCCGCTCTGATTCTGACCGTGGCGAACTATTACAATGCCGGCGGCAAGTCGATTCTGGATGAGGGCGTGTTGCCGACGGAAGTGGTGCGAGCAACCGCTTTCGACGACGCCTCCGCAGCGAGCGACGACGATTCGGCCACCCCTCCGGATACTGGCAAAGAGCCAGGACTCGGGCCGCGGCCTCTTTCGCCCGAAGATCCCATTTACCGCAAAGCGCTGGAGCTGCTGAAGGCGCCCGCGAAGAAGGCTGCCTAGGCGTTCGTGTATTGGCGTGATCTCGCAGGATTTGTCCACAAACCGTTAACGAACAGAAATATTTTTCCATCGGCGCTGGCAGTTCTCGCAGTTTTGCTGTGTCTGGCGGGTTGCGAGAAAAAGCCGGCGCGACCGTCCGCAGCAGAAATTCATGGCATCACGCAGGAGTTGGCGGCGGCCGCGGCGGCGCGCGGCGGGACCGTCAAGGTCAGGAAGTCCGCAAGCGACAGCGATTCCCGCAGCCGAGACGCGTTGGAAATCGGCCTGCAAGGCGGGCCATCGCCCAATACCAGCGCTGCACAAAGCAAACTACTGCAGAGCCTGGAACCGGTGATCACGCGGCATAAGCTGACGCAGGATGAGCCGGTAGCCTCCGCGATCTCGACGCGAATTGTCTTGCGGCGGGCGGGAAGCGTGACCCACGAAATTGAAATCGAGGTTCGACCGCCAGCGAGCGCCGCGAAATCGGAGGGCGCTGGCGGCGCACCTCGGCTGGCCATCCTGCTGGATGATCTCGGCAGCGACCGCGCGGCGGCGGAAGCTATTTTCGCTTTGCACTATCCAGTGACGCTTTCCATTTTGCCTGGCCACGAACACTCGGCGGAAATCGCGCAGGAAGCGCATCGCCGCGGCCTGGAAGTAATGCTACATCTGCCCATGGAGTCCGTTGGCAAAGAGCAAGCGGAAGCGAAGGAACTGCGTCCGGGAATGGCGGCGAAACAAGTAGCGGCGATGGTCGACGAATTTCTTGCCAAGGTTCCCGACGTGGGAGGGGTCAACAATCATCAGGGTTCAGAGGCCACGTCTGACAAAACTCTGATGGATGAACTGATGCCGGTGCTACGCGACCGCGGGCTCTTTTACATCGACAGCCGAACTACTGCAGCGACCGTCGCGTACGACGCAGCCCGGCAGGCAGGAGTGCCCTCCGCCTTTCGCAACGTGCCTTTTCTGGACGACGTGGAAGAGGTAGCCGCCGTGCGCAAACAACTGGCGTTGGCGTTCAGGGGCGCCAAGGAAAAAGGCGAGGCCATCGCCATCGGCCATCCGCACGCCGCGACCTTGCAAGCCTTGCGCGAGCTTCTTCCCACAGCCAAGGCTGACGGGATTGTGCTGGTGCCGGCTTCGCAGCTGGTGCACTAGTCGGCCGAGACGTGGGCCGGCGCGGGCTCGCTGGATTCTTTGGGCTTCGCTGGGAACATCACATGGATGGCCAGCGCGACAACTCCCATCGTGAGGAAATTAAACACGCTGCCTTCGGGCCCGATGGAACCTCCGGTCAGCCATACCGGACCAGGCAGGCTGGCGTTCGACAAATGGCCGTCGAACGTGACTCCGCTGTTGGGCACGGAAAAAAGAAACGTTTCACCAAAGTCAAATGCTGCGTGCATGCCCACACAAAACCAAAGATTCCCAGTGCGCTGCAACGCAAAACAGAAAACCAAGCCTATAGCGATAACGCTGGCCACTCCGGCCCAGCCTTCACCGGGATTCCTACGATGGACCATGCCGAAGGCCACTGAAAGGGCCACTGCAGCGGGCCAGAACCCGATGCCTTCCGCCAAGGTGTACAGGGTGTAGCCGCGGAACAAGAACTCCTCGAACAACCCAACCAGCACGAACAGGATGGCCCAGGAAAGGCTCATGCTTACGAGAGCCCCGCCATGCAAAGCGAGCGCGCCGAACGAATAACCGCCGAACGCGGCGATCAGTGCTATGAGCGCGGACACCTCGCACAGCCCCACCAGGCATCCGAGCCAAAATAGTCTCCCGAATGCTCCCTGGAGCGGCAGACCGTAGACGGAGACGGAGCGCTGTTCCAGTCGCGACATCATCCATGCCGCTCCGAAGGCTACCGCAAGGCTCACGCATTCTCCGACGCCGAGACTCCATGGCGAATATGCTTCCCGCTGCGGGCGCGTGAATTCCGTGGCCAGTGTCATCAAACCGATCCACGACACGACGACCACGACCACGTAGATCACCAGCCGCCAGCCGGAGCGCAGGCCGCGTTCGTTCTGGAAAATCGAAGGCACGGCGCGTTTCGGTGTTACCGACGGCGAATCGGGCGAAGTGGAAAATGTCGGACTGTTCATTTGTTCGGCAGGCCGGCTGGCAAACCTGGTCCCTTGTTCATTCAGACGTTCTCACGCGGCCACTGTGAGCACGCCAAGTCTCGCTCCCTTGGGCACTTAGAGACAGTTTATATGTCAGAACACGAAGTTTCTCAATGGAAGTGTTGGCAGAAAATAATTTCAGTTGCCGAGCGGCGTTTGCGCGGCGCCGATGATGCGGAGGCTGTGCCGCTCTTGCACGAATGCCACGATGCGAAGGTTCTCGCGCTTCCAGTCTGAGTCCAGGGAAACCTTGACGCTGGGAAAGACCGGCATTGCTGCAGCCGCTGGTCCCGCCTTTGTCGCCGCCGATCCCAGGCGCTGCAGTTTCCTGACCACCGCCGCGTGATGCAAATCTACGCCGGAATTCTCGCCGCCTTTCACAGCCGTGTGCAGCCCAGTCTCGGTCACCGCCAGCCAGACTTCCGGCTGATCGTTTGGCCGCGCGCCGTCCAGATTCACCACCGTTACGGTAACCTCGGCGGCACGCTTGCCCGGCACTGGGACGGCAGTCAAACTCAATGTAGAGGTCGCCTGCCGGGCTGCCGCTTCAATAGCTTGGCCTCCTTGCTGTGCGCGGCTGCCCACAAACTCCGTCGAACCGTTCACGACCATCTGCGGTGTGTAGACGCTGCCGCTGCGAAAGGCCTGCGCGTAGCTGTTCTGGCGTTCCGTCCACGCCGGCGAGGAGAAAGGGTCGCGCCAGCCCAGCTGGTCCCAGTAGTCGACATGTTCCTCCAGCGCGATGATTTCCGCGTCGGCCACCGGTTGCTGCGCGTCCAGCCGAGCCAGCAGCGCATCGGCCGGAGGACAGCTGGAGCATCCCTCGGAGGTAAAGAGCTCTACGATAACGGGAGTTCTTAGCTTATTCTTGGGCGGCTCCTGGGCTGGACCGGCACTTACAGCAGCGGCGATCCAGAATAAACCGATAGCCAGCACCAACACCGCCACTAATCGCTCTAATTTCACTCGAATCTCCAGCATGTGTAATGAGACTCGTTTTGAAGAGAAAGGTTGCACAGCCTTGGGCCGGAAAGAGCTTGCCCGCGGGTATAACCGATATGCTAGATTTAACTGGTTAGCACGCCGACATGCCCCCTACTCTCCTAGAACGAAAATCCCTTGGCGGCCGCCTCGCCGTCGACTTTGTCAATCTCGGCCGGGTTTTCTCCGGCCCGCAACCTCGCCCGCTTTCCTGGGAGCGTTTGATCACTTTTCTCGAGGCCGCTTCGGTAGTCTCGCCGGAACGCGGTGCGCAACTTCTCGGGCTTCCCAGCGTCGACCAGCGGTCTTCCGAAGCCCTGCTGGCGCGCTCCCAGCGTTTGCAGAGTGCGTTGCGCGAGGCACTTTCTGCCACCGTTCGCCGCACCCGCATGGCGCGCCAGTGGATCGAAACGATCAACGAAGTTCTGCGTATCACGGAAGGCCATGATGAGCTGGTTTCCGACGGCGAAGCGGCGTGGCGGCTCGAGTTTATCGCTCGCGAAGATTCTCTCGATTGGCTGCTCGCTGCGATTGCGCGCTCCGGAGCGGAAATCCTGGCCGAGAGTGCTGCTTCGCGCCTGCGCCTTTGCGCCAATGCGTCTTGCGGTCTGTTCTTCTGCGACACGTCGCGAACCGGCAGGCGCCGCTGGTGTTCGATGGCAACTTGCGGAAATCGTCACAAGGTTGCTGCGTTCGCCTCGCGGCAGACCGGCAAGCTAGCCGAGTAGTCGCGGACCAGCAACCCTCACGGAAGCTCATTTCACGTATTTCGGCGGCTCGCCCCTCGACCAGGGATCGTAACTGTGGGCAAAAACCAGGCGGTCGGCCAAGGGCGGATGGCTGTACAGCCAGAACGTCAGGAAGGCCGGAGGATTTGGGTCCGAAAGATCCAGCTCTCCCAAATCTTGAAATGCTCGCGCCGCCACTTCTTCTGAATTAGGAATAAGCCCGTGGACCAGCTCGAGACCGTAAATATCCGCGTGATGCTCCTGCGCGCGGCTGAAAGTGTTGGTCACCGGTTCCGCCACAAACGAAAGTATGTTTACCACCAGCAGCAGCACTGCCAGCGCGGCCCAATCGTTGGCGCCGTAAATCTTCCACTCCGCCGCCCAGCGGTCCAGCGCCCAATGCAGGCCGCGAAACAGGATGTACATTCCTACCAGCAGCATCGCCGAGGAAAAAACAATAGCCTGGAGGACGTGGCCGAGAACATAGTGCCCCAGTTCGTGGCTCACGATGAACAGTGTTTCGTCCGGCGGCAGCTTCTTGACGGTCGTGTCCCAGATGACTATCCGCTTGGACGCCCCGAGACCGGTGACGTACGCATTCACCTGGTTAGTCTTGGCGCTGGCATCCATCAGGAAGATGCGTTCCTGGGGAATCGGGACGCTCGCGCGCTGCGTTAACTTTTCGATGGAAGCGGTCAAATCCGTATATTGCCTGGCGAGCGGTTCGAAGTGATGGAACAGCGGATCGATCACCAAAGGTGTGCTGAACGTCAGCACCGCGAGGATCGGCAGGGCAGCCAGCCAGAAGTACAGCCACCAACGACGCGGACTTCGCCGCATTACGAAGTCCAGAAGCAGCACGATCACCACCGCAAAAGCCACGATCAGGACTTCGTATTTGACCCAATCCCAAAACCACGAGGCCCATCCCTGAATCGATTGTTCGTAGCGCAGCGAAAGCGCGTGCCCGTAGAGACTGACCGGGAATGTGCACAGCTGTGCGGCGAACGCCAGCAGCGGCACGAACACCAGCCCTTGCATCCACCGGTTCGCGCTGACGTTTTCTGCGATATCGCGAAATTTTGCGGCGATTCCCAGCCGCAGGAAGAGCCATGCCGCCGCAATTCCGAGGAATGCATCCGCGAAGTACAGCACGTACGCAGCCCGCGAATACGCCACCGCTTTCTGATAGCGCTCGTGGGAGAGCGTGTATCGCGCGGTTCCCTGGTCGGCGCGCTCGTTGATGTCTGAACCGCGCTGTTGTGAGTCGCGGTCGGAAGACGCCGCCTGGCTGCTGCCAGGCATTGCTTGCGGCTCGCCGCCAACAAGGAATCTCGGGGCCGGGACCGCGGCGCTTCGGAAAATCAGAATGACACAAACAAGAATAGCTGCCCGTGCGGCAGGCAAATACCGCATTAAATGAGTTCCTCGCAATTCCCTATGTTCCTGCGGGCCACCACGCACCGCAAGCGCCGCGAGTATGCGTGAGCTTCCGGAATCCTGCAACCCTGCACGCTAATTTGGACGGCTATCCGCGTTCCCGAGTTTCCTGTCTCTGCCTTTCCGCCTCAGCGCCCAACCGCGGGCCGATGACCAGCCAGCCACCAAGACGGCAGCGAGCCGGCATTGCTTGTTTCGTGGCCTACCGATTTCCACTGATTGTTGAGTTCGGTGCGACAGGCGTATCCTGAATTAGCACCCAGGCCCGCGTACCTCATGCAGTGAGGAGCAGACTCATGCTACGCCGCGATTTGTGGATCGTTCGTGTAATTTTCGTGGCTGGCGTTTTCTTTTCGTCGGCAGTGGCAGCTCAGTCTCAAGACACCCAGTCGCAGTCCGTCGCTGAAGCCGCGCGCCGAGCCAAGGAAGCCAAAGAGAAAGCCTCGGCGAAATCGAAAGTTATTACCGATGACGATCTCGACGCCAAGAGAGTCAAACCCGGCCAACAAGGACTGACCACTCCCACGCCGCAACTCGAAACCGGTCCGCCTCCCGCGGCGGCGGTGGCCGCCGCCGAAGCCGCTGACCAAGCGGCTGCAAAATCGCCCGCTGACGCTCCGGCAAAAAAAACTGACAGTGCTGAAGTAACCAGGCTGAAAGCAGAACTGGCCCGAGCCGAACAAGATCTCGACCTATCCAAGCGCGAAGCCGCGCTCGCCCAGGACACTTATTTTTCGAACCCCGACTATGCCCATGACACCGCGGGCAAAGCCAAGCTGGATTCCATGCAGCAGCAGATTGCCGAGCAGCAAAAAAGCGTTGACGATCTGAAGGCGCGGCTCGCCGCGCTGCAACCCGCCGGCTCATCGAAACCGGCCACTCCCGAACCTCCCGCCGCGCCCCCGCAGAACTAGGTCGGGCTTCCCTTCTCCTTCGGCGTCACTGATTTCTCGGCGCGCCTTAAGACTTTTTGCTACCCTCGTCCGTAATTGCAGCAGCCGTCGCGAGTTTAGCGTCGCGCTGCCTACTTCCATGCAACTTATTGTCGACGGTCTCAGCAAGAATTATCGCGGCGGTGTGCAAGCTCTCCGCGGCGTACAGCTCGCGCTTGCTCCCGGCGTGCTCGGCCTCCTCGGTCCGAACGGTGCCGGCAAGTCCACACTTATGCGCATTCTCGCCACCATCACGCAGCCCAGTTCCGGCCGGGTACTCTGGAACGGCCAGGACATCGCCAGCAATCCTGAGGGGCTCCGCACTGTTCTCGGCTATCTCCCGCAAGATTTCGGTGTCTATCCGAATCTCAGCGCCGTCGAATTCCTCGAATATCTTGCCGCTGTCAAGGGCGTTCCGGCAGTAGCCGCACGCAAACGCATCGCCGAGCTTCTTGAGCTCGTCAATCTGGCCGACGCTGCGCGCCGCCCTCTTGGCGGCTATTCCGGCGGGATGCGCCAGCGCGTCGGCATCGCGCAAGCTCTGCTCAATGATCCGCAACTCCTCATCGTCGACGAGCCCACTGCCGGCCTCGATCCCGAAGAGCGCGTCCGTTTCCGCAATCTACTCTCCGAATTATCCGGCGAGCGCATTGTTATTCTCTCGACGCACATCGTCTCCGACGTCGAAGCCGTAGCCAGCAGCATCGCCATTCTCTCAAGCGGCCAGCTGCTGGCACACGGCTCACCTGAATCTTTGCTGGCCAGCGTCGCAGGAAAGGTTTGGGAAGTCGTTTGCCCCAGCTCGGACGTTGCCGCTCTCTCGCGCACCCATCTAGTCACCAGCACCGCTCATCGCGTCGACGGCGTCCACGCTCGCGTTGTAGCCAACGCACCGCCCGCGACAACCGCGCGCCCGCTCGAGCCGTCCATCGAAGACGCTTATCTCGCCACGCTAGCCTCACATCGCGGAACACACGAACGTACCAGGGTCGCCGCCCAATGAACGCCCTGCGCTCCATCGCCGCCATCGCGCGCGCTGACTTTCTTGAGCGCACACGCCGCTACAGCTTCCTGTTGGCGCTTTTTTTTGCCGTCTTTCTCGGCTATGCCGCGGCCACTGGAAAAATCTTTCTACAGTTCGACGAGTATCGCGGCGTGTACACCTCCGGCTGGATCGGCACTCTCGTGGCTATGGTCATCACTTGTTTCGTCTCTCTGGTTGGCTTTTACATCGTCAAAAACTCGGTCGACCGCGACCGCTCCACCGGTGTCGGGCAAATTCTCGCAGCGACGCCGCTATCAAAAACCTCCTACGCTTTCGGTAAATTTCTCAGCAACTTCGCGGTGCTTTCTTCAATGGTCGGCGTATTGGCTGTCGCCGCGCTGGTCATGCAGTTTTGGGCCGGGGAAGATCCGGATATCCACCTTTGGGCCTTGCTCTCGCCCTTTCTTCTGTTGGCTCTGCCGGCCATCGCGCTAACCGCTGTGTCCGCCCTGGCCTTCGAAATGTTGCCGTTCCTCCGTGGAGGATTCGGGAACGTCGCCTGGTTTTTCGTGTGGACTTTCGGTCTCAGCGCTCCGCTACTCTCCGGCCTTCGCTGGCTGGATCCCGTGGGACTGGTCGTCGTAATGGATTCGCTGGGAAAGCAAGCTGCGCGTTACGTCCCCGGCTACCGCGGCGGCATGTCCTTCCAAATCGATATCGGCCAGCACATGGAAGTCGTACAAGCCTGGCGTTGGCCGGGGATCCCGTGGAATTTCCAGTCGATCTTTCTTCGGATCCTGTGGTTTGCCGCCGCTTGTGCAATCGTGCCGCTGGTCGCTCTGTTTTTTGATCGCTTCGACTCTGCCAAGTCAGCAAAGTCCCAGAATCGTCCCGAGAAAAATCCGCTAGCCCCCGCGCCCGAACCTTCCGCCGTGGCAAGTACTTCCTCATCTGACAGGGTGCATCTCACGCCGCTCGCCGCTCCCACGAGCGCAAACGCTTTCGGTCGTCTCGTCGTCGCTGAGGTTCGTCTGGCGCTGCAGGGTTTTCGCTGGTGGTGGTACGTTGTCGCGCTCGGCTTGCTCATTGCGCAATTCGCCGCTCCGCTCAAAATCTCCTACGGCCCGCTGCTGGCCTTCTCGTGGTTATGGCCTGTTTTGATTTGGTCGGCCATGGGCGCCCGCGAATCCCGTTTCGCTACCAGCGCCCTGCTTTTTTCTTCCGCGCGCATTCTCCCGCGTCAGCTTCCCGCCTGCTTTCTCGCTGGGTTTCTGGTCGCCGCTCTCACCGGCGCCGGCACCGCCATCCGTTTGCTACTCGCCGGAGACGCTCCAGGCTTGCTCGGCTGGCTTGTTGCCGCCGCGTTTATTCCGGCGCTAGCCCTGACGCTCGGCATCCTCAGCGGCTCCAGCAAGTTCTTCGAAGGCCTCTACGTCACCTGGTGGTATGTCGGTCCCGCAAACCACACCCCCGGCCTCGATTTCACGGGCGCAGCCAACGGTCCGGCCACAATTCGCTACGCCCTGACCTATCTCGCCCTGGCCGCCGCCCTCGCTCTCGTCGCCTTCACCGCCCGCGCCCGCCAACTCCGCCACGCCTGACTGCTCACCGCCGCCATTCTTGTGCCAGCTTCACCGCGGCTCCAACACCAGCGGCAGGCCATTCTTCGGATTCCCGATAATCACCACCTTGGCATTCGTGCTCGCCGCCAATTTCTCGGTCGCCTCGATCCCCTTCCATTCCAGCAATTGCGTGCTGATGCCTTGGGCCACGATTCTTTGGAAGTCCGCGATGCCCTGCGCTTCAATCCGCTTGCGCTCCGCCTCTTGCTTTTCTTTCTGCAGGATAAAGCTCATGCGCAAGGCATCCTGTTCCGCCTGTTGCTTGGCTTCGATCGAGCCTTTGAGCATCGCCGGCAGTTGCACGTCGCGCAGCAGCACGTTTTCCACGATCACCCCGCGCGGCGCGAGTTGCGCGGTCAATTCCTCCTGGATCTGGTGCTGCACCAGTTCGCGCGCGTTGGTGTAAAGCGCGTTCGCCGTATGCGCGGAAGTCGATGCGCGGATTGCCGCGCGCAACGTCGGCTCCACGATTTTCTCGGCATAGTTGTCGCCAATCGATTGGTACACCTGCGCCGCCATGCTCTTGTCCAGCCGGAACAGCAGCGAAGTGTCCAGCGCCAAGATCAGCCCTTCGTTTGAAGGAACGTTCGCGCTTTCCTTGATCGATTGCGTCTGTACCGAAAGCTTTTGTACCGCCTTCAGCGGATTGATCAAGTGTATCCCTTCGTTCAACGTTTCTCCGGTAACCCGCCCGAACAGCGTCAGCACCCCCACGTTCCCGGTCGGCACCGACGTGGTGCTGCTCAGCAGCAGAATCACCGCCAGGATCACCAGCGCCAGCCACAGAATCTTTCTCCCCACTCCGCCGATGCTGGGCATTCCCTGCATCGACCTGCCGAAATCAAATCCGCTTCGTGTTGAATCGCTCATTCCACCCCTCCGTCGGACGCCCCGCGGCGCCTCATTCCTTTATACGCACTTCCGTCCCGCCCTTATCTCGCGTGTCTGGCCAGGTTTCCACCCGCTCACCCGCCGCTCTCCTCGAACGCTTTCCACAGCCCAGCAATCCCACCCCAATATCTTGTGCCCTTTCCTCTTGACACCACAGCCGTCCCGATACAGAATCCGCCTCGTCATCGGCGTTCGAGGTTTTGGGCCCGTGAGGGGTGCTATCCGCCGTGCCGCCCGGCATTGTGCGAAAAGCAACGGACCCGCTGAGGGAATTCGATGCAGTATTTGCCCGGTTTCACCGTGCAGTGCATTAATCCATTGTGTGAAGCCCGCGGCCACTGGTTGCGCGCCGATTCTTCCGCTCCCATGATTGGTGACGACGGCCGCTGCCCCTGCTGCGGCGACTTTCTTCGCACCGTTCCGCCTCCGCTGAGCCCGCACTTCCGTATGCGTCCCCGCGCACTAACCGCGCGCCCGCTACGCCCGCGTCCCCGCTGACCACCTACCGCGCCTAAACACCGGCGTTGAGCTTCCTCTGATCTCCCAGAGCCCGGGAACTTTCCCCAGCCGCCCGGCCTCTATTTCTATGCCTGCGCACTTGTGGCGACCGCTTCGTGATGGGGTCTGCTCTCACAGCGCGCAAACTCGAGGTGTGCTATGTCTGAGATTCCGCAACGCCGTTCCCTGCTCAAGCGTCTGCTGATCGCCGCTGCGGCGCTGTTCGCCGTGATCATGTCATCGTTTATCAGCTCTCGCCTGGCCGTCGAATCTCTCTCCCGCGGTATCGAATCCAACAATGCGACCGGCCTCTCGGCCATCACTTGGGATACCAGGAGCCTGTGGAGCACCGGCGGCTCACTCCCGGCATCCCGTTACCAGGTCTTGCATGAGGGGTGGATCTCCCGGAACGCCGAACTCTTTGTCCGCTCGTCGTCCTACGACAATTCCGTGCAGCAACTGCACCTCAGCGTCGCCGCGCACCACGGCTATCTCGAAAAGCTCCTCACGCAAGGCCGTTCCGGCGTCGGCCGCGTCCTCGCCGCAACGCTGGCAGTCCCGTCCAGCGATTTCGATGCCACCCTCGCTGATGTCAAAAAACTTGGCCACGTCGAGACTGTCTCCGAGTCCGGCGAAGACAGCGCCGTAAAGGTAGCCAGCGCCGCGCGGCATCTCGTTGCGTCGCAATCCACTCTCGCTCGTTTGCAAAAGCTACAGCGCGAACGCCAGGGCGAACTCCGCGACGCCGTCGCCCTCGAAAAGGAAATCTCTCAAGCTAACGACTCTGTGACCGAGGCCCTGCGCCAGCACGACGAATTAGTCTCGCGCGTCGACCTCTCCTACATTCAACTGACGCTGCTCGAGGAATACCGCGCCCCGCTCGAGACCCACTTCTCGGAAGCCGCTTTCCATCTGCGCAATGCTCTCGTCGAAGGCCTGGGCGCTATCTTCCATTCCCTCTCACTCTTCCTCGGTGTCCTCTTCGAATTCGGCCTCCCCCTCCTTTTCTGGCTTGCCATCCTCTTCTGGCCCACCCGGCAAGCCTGGCGCCGCCTCCGCCCCACTGCAGCCCAGTAGCCTGGGCATTCTTGCCCGTGCGTCCTCGGTAAGGGCCTTTCGGCAGCTGCTGAATCGCTGCGTCGATCGTTATCCGACAGGCCAAACTGGCTCTTCCTTTGCCCTGGCAGGCTTGCGTTATAGTTCTTTCGTACACACTGTCCCATGCATCCCAACCCTCGCCCCGCCACTTGGAAAATTCTTCTGGCCTTCTCCATGATTTATTTCGTCTGGGGCTCCACCTTCCTGGCCATTCGCATCGGCGTACAGGAAGTCCCGCCGCTCCTGCTCGCCGCCATGCGTTTTGCCACTGCCGGACTCCTGCTTTTTCTCTGGACCGTCGCTCGCGGCGAGCGTCTACCCAAGCCGCGTGAGTGGGCTTCCGTCTCCTTGCTGGCTCTCCTGATCTTCGGATTCGACTACGGCTGCCTATTTTGGTCCGAGCAGCGTGTACCGTCAGGCCTCGCCGCCGTCATGCTCGCCACTATCCCCGCGTTCATGGCCCTTTCCGAAATTGTTTTTCTGCGCACGCAACGCCTCACGGCCCGGTTGGCGCTGGCCCTTTTGATCGGTCTCGCGGGCGTTGCGGTGCTGGTCAGCCGCTCCTTGAATCTCGGCGGCGTGCCTGTCGACCGCTCGGGTGCCCTGGCGCTGACTTTCGCGGCCGTCACTTGGTCTATCGCCTCATCCCTGTCGCGCATACTTCCGCTTCCCGCGTCCAAACTCATGAGCTCCGCGACGCAAATGTTGCTCGGTGGAATTTTTCTGGCTATAGCCGCCGTCGCGTTCGGCGAATTCCACAGCTTTCATCCCTCTGCCGTTTCCCGTGCCGCGTGGCTTAGCCTTCTCTACCTGATCGTCGCCGGTTCCATCGTCGCGTTCACTGCCTACGTCTGGCTCCTGCATCACCAATCGCCGACCAAAGTCGGCACCTACGCCTACGTCAATCCGCTCGTGGCAGTCCTGGTTGGTTATTTTTTCGGCGGCGAAGCTCTGGGTCCTCGCACCATCCTGGGTACCCTCTTTGTTCTCGTCAGCGTAATCGTCATCACCACCACCCCAGCCACGAAACCTGCAGCCGCACCAATCCCCGAGGATGCGGCTTACTCCCCATAGGTCGACTTACGAGGATGGGCCAAACTGGTCGTAACTTTTCTCGGAAATCCTGCGTCCCGCAACCACTATCCAAACATTGGATAATGGCTGGCCGCACCCATCAGGAATAGCATCGGAAACGACAACCAGAACCCCGTCCGCGCCGCCAGAAACGTCCAGCGCATCAGGTACTCCGCCTCTGCAGGCATCGGCGTCCCTTGTTCGTTCGCCGCCCGCGTCCACGCAATCAGCCGCTTCTGCGCGCGCCACACGATGCCCCAAGTATTCATGAGCATCAGCAAACCTAGCCCGCCGCCGACGCTGATCGCCAGATGCGCGCTGCTCGAGGTCGGGCCCTCCTGCAACACCAGAATCACCCAGGACGCAGCAATCACTACTGCCGCAATCCCAACGACGCGCACCCAGGCGTGATCCAGAAGGCTGCCCTTCGCCGGAAGCTGCAACACATAAATCAAAGCAAAGGCAACCAACCACACCACCAGCCATTCCACGAACCAGTGAAGTGCGCGATGCGGCCCGACGCTCCGGGCGTCCTGCGACAAATAAATATAGAAATACCGCAGCCCCACCAGCACCGTAACCAGCGCCGACCACCGGAACCAGCCCATAGCCCGGGGCATCAACTCGGGATAAATCTTGATTCGTAGCTTCGGATCGCACGCCTTCATCGCTGGCGTCAGCACCAGATTGAAAAAGTATAGTAACCCAATCCAGATAACTCCAAATACCAGATGCAGCCAGCGCAACATCATCATCTCGTTGGCCAGCGCGCCGTGAAGGATCGAAAGATGAGGCTTATCGAAGAACAGAAAAGATGCCAACGCAAGATTGTCCATGGAAAACTCCGAAAGGTTACTTTCCCGCAGGCTTGGGGCGAAAAACCGCCGGCACAAATTCCAAGTCACTGGCCTCGCTGGCCGCGATGCGAATCTGAAACGCCATCACGTCCGCGGCGATCGGATTCTGGTATTCCTCCAGGCACGCGGCAAGAACTTCGTTCACTGACGAGGCGCTGGTTCGCACCTGCCGGTAAATCTTGACCGCCAGAGCCTCAGCCGCGCCCGGCGTGAGAAGCAGCGGGACCCGCGACTCGATCGCCGGAAACAACGAATCGCTGATGTCCAGCGCGCGCTTCTTACACAGCATGCGCAGCAAATCAAAGCCCTCGCGCGGCGTGGTCGTGGGAAACAGCGGAATCTTCACGTCTACGCGCCCCGGCCGCTTCAAATCCACTTCGATCAAATCCGGACGGCTGGACGCCAGCACCCAAATCACTCGCCCGCGATTGGTGCTGCTGCCCATCTCTTCGGCGAGCATCGAATAAATGCGCCCGCCCACGCCGGAATCGCCGCTCGCTCCGTCGCGCCGGCCCAGCGCCTGGTCCGCCTCATCGATAAAAACGTAGCAGCGCCCGAGCGCATGAATCAGACGGAAGATTTTCTCGAGATTGCCTTCGCTGCTGCCCACCCACTTGTCGCGGAAATTCTTCATCTTCACAATGGGCACGCCCGCTTCGCCGGCCAGGCATTCCACCAGAAACGTCTTCCCGGTTCCCACAGGACCGCAAAGTAAATATCCCTTGGGCAGCGCTCCGGTATCATTCTTTTGCCAAAGCGCGATGTCCTGCCGCAGCCAGGCTTTGATATTTTCCAGCCCACAAAGATCGTTCAGCGTGCGTTGGGTCTCGACGAATTCGATCAGTCCATTGGTATCCTTCTCGACGAGTTCTTTCTTGATCCGTGATAAATCACCGGAGACCAGCTTTTCTCTGCGATGCTGCTTGGTCTTGACTACGCTCTCCAGCGCGCCCAGCGTGCTCCCGGTTAGTTGCTCCGCCGCTGCCGAGCAATCCGCCGCCAATTCCCCCAGCGCCACGGGATACGCCGCGGACAACAGGCGGAACGCATCGGTGAGCTGTCCGGCATCCGGCAAATCGACTTTGATTTGCGCGACGCGCGGATTGGTGGCGATCAGCGGGTGCAGGTCGTTCAGGTTTTCCGTCAGTAGAAAGGTAGCTAGCGAGTGATTGGCCAGCAGTGAATCGTTGGCCCAGTCGCGCATCAGTGATGCCAGCGCGTTAAGGTCATAGTCGAGTCCGCCTTGCAGGGCGGGCACTAGCAGATTCGCGTTTTTGACGATGCAGCCGACTTGCACCGCTGGCTGATTCAGCCTTGTGAGATTGGCGCAGTAGCGGAAATAGCGGGTGAGCGTTTCCACCGCCGGTCGCGGGGTCTTCCAATCTTTCTGGCTCTCCTGAAACCCCGGCCATTTTGAAAATAGTTCAGCGCCTTTTTCGACGCGAATGCCGTTTCCCAGGTCGTAACTCAAGACGACATCAAATCGGCAAAGCAAAACCTCCAGGAGAAAATCCGGGAGCGCGCCGAAATGCGCTGGAGGGCCCGGCAGCAGCATGCGGTCGCTCACATTTCCGTAAATGATGAATTGATTGGCGGCATTGGCTTCGTAGAGATCGGTCAGCGTGCGCGCCCATTGCGGAAGCGCCGCTGGAGCTACGCGCGACCCCGCCGGACCTGGTGAGGACGCGACGGCGTTTTGCTGCGTTGCTAGTGGCTCCGTCATTCTTTTTCCCTTGGCGCAACGCCACGGGAACCGGCACGCGTAGGAACGCCAGGTGTGGCGTAGTCCCGGTCCAGATCGGCGACGGCGGATTCCGCCTCTCCAAACATTCCGCCGCTGACCAGATCGCTGGCCAGCTCCAGATCCGTGGAAATGGTCTGCGGCTTGCCTTGCATGGCCGCATTGTCCAGGATCAAATCGACTTGCGACTCCACGCGAGTAAGGTCGCTTTCGACTTCCTCCAGCGATTGGTCGCGGCGCTGAATGTTGGCCAGGCGGCGCTTCAAGATGTCCAGCGTGGCTGTCTTGGACTGCCGCAGCGCCGCGCTTTCGTCGCTATCCTGCAATTCGTCCTGGAGCGTCTTGATTTTCTTCACCAGGCTTTGTGGTGTGTCGTCGGTTCCCGCGGTCAGCAGGTGATAACGGGCAATCAACAATTTCAAATACACCCACTTCAAGTTGTCCAGCGCGCCGCGGTTGGTATCGATCACAAACAGATCCGCTTGTGCATTGCGGTAGACTTCCAGGACTTTGTCGCATTTTCGTTCGAGATCGCTAAGCCGCTTTTTGTAGTCGGAAGGCAGCGTTTGGATGAGAGAGGTACGTTTGTTCTGCGAATCGCCATCGGATAGCTGACGGTCTTCCGCGTCCACCACATTTTGAAAGCGCTTATTGAAAGCGAGAATAGGAACGAGAGCCGCTTCCGCAGCTAACCCGAGAAACCAGAAGCCGGGATGGCCGAAGCCCAGAATCAAGAAACCAACCGCCGCCAAGGCGTTCACCGGAACGCGCCCCAGCGCGGGCACATCCACACCGACCAAGAAGGCTGCCTTCAGGTAACGCCACACGGTGTCTGTATTCTACCGTAGCGTCAGTTCTTTTCCGTCTGCGGACCCATGGATTTGACGGGAGAGTCAGCCGCCGGTTGAGTTGTGGTGTTGGCTGCCGGTTCCAGGGCGATGCCTTCTTTGGCGGCGAAGTCGGCCAGGGCCTGGTCGGCCAGGGCGTTCTGCTCGGCTTCTTTGATTTGCACGCCAGACATGTCCATGGAGTCGCGCGCCACGCGGGCACGCCCGGCGGCCTTGGTGCGCTCTTCCTCGACCATCGTCTGCAAGCGGTCCAGGGTATCGCCAGAGCCGCCGATCGAGCTGATCATGCCCGAAGCCATTTCGGTCAATTCGGCCATGGCGCGCTTCATCTTCATGTCGCTGATGCTGGATTTGAGGCCTTCGATTTTCGAGCGCGCGTTACTAACGGCTACGTCGCGGGCCTTGAGCAAATCCTTGTAGGTGGTTTCCGCTTGCTGCAATTGCTTGCGGTTTTCCTCGAGCTCGCGCTGCACGGTTTGCAGCCGTAGGGCGTATTGCCCGGCCGCGGCGCGATTTCCGGCGCGCAGATTCGCAGATGCTTTGGCGCGCAGGTCGCGCTCTTCCGACTCCAGCTTCTTGATCTGGCTCATCAGGCTCTCGCAAAGTCCCGCGTGCGAAGCCAGTCCCTGGTTGTACTGGGCGATTTGCTTGCGGAGATTTTCCGTCTCTACTTCGAGCAGCGCCTCCGGATTCTGGCGCTCCAGTCCGGAGATGAAGAGTCCAAAGAATCCTCGAATGAGATTCGTGAATCTTTGCCACATCGCGGTGATACCCCTTTCTGCCCTGCAAGTCCCAAAGCCTACACGAAACTGCGCCGGCTAGCGATTGGCCTGGCTGCGCTGCCAGCTCTGCAACAGGTTACTGACCACTTCTGCCTTCGGCGGCTCGCAAATTTTTGACAGATCGACCCGCACACCGTAGTCGGCGTACTTCACAAACGGACTATCGGGAAATTTCACGGGAACCGTGGGATTCGCCGGACGGAATCCGTGCGTCAGCGACTCTTTCTGAATATTCTCGCTCAACAGGAACTCCAGAAAAGTCTGCGCCGCTTTCCGCTGATCTTTCGAACTCCAGGTGGCATCGATAATGTAATACGGATTGTCGTTCCAGGAGTTGTACTCCGGATAGATGACCCGCAACTGCCCCCAGCGCCCCTCGGCGTTCTTCAAGTAGTCGATCACTACGCTCTCATATACAAACAAGCCGTCGTAGGAGGAAGGTCCCTTCAGGACCATTTCCTTCATCATGTTGCCGGTGCTGTTGGAAAGACCGCTGACGCCGCGTTCAAAGGATTGCAGCCAGTTCTGAAAGCTTACGTCCACGACGTCTCTCAGCTGTAAATCGCGGGTCTTCTTCTGATAGGAGTAGGCCGCGAGCACGATGGTCATCAGGCCGGAGTTGGACTCGTTGGGATGAGTATGCCCGAACTTGAACAGACCCCACTCCGGCTTCTGCGCGATGGAGTCCCATCCGCCTTTTTCCTGCAGTGCCTGGCCGATGGTGGCGAAAGAGACGGTCTTGTATTTCTGCACGAACGCCTGGTAGCGCTCGTCCCACATGACGAAGACCATCGGCGAGAGCGCAAGGGGCTCTTCCTTGATGATGGGATTCTGACTGTACTTGACCTGCCACTCCTGCACGAAGCTGTCTTTGTACAGCGCGCTGGCCGGCGACCACACGTGGATGCGCTGGTCGCCGCTGAGCAGGGCGTGCGCTCCTTCGAGCGAACCCATGGGAATCAAATTCACTTTGATGCGCTTGCCGTCGCGGGTCTTCTGAAATTCCTGCACCGCCCATTCCAGCCAGCGTTGCTTCTCGGTGCCATAGGCAATGCCGATTTCCACCTGGTCTTTGCCTGCAAGGGAATCGAACATGCCCCCGGACGACGGAGCGTTCTTGCTGCCGGAGCCCTGCGGCTTTCCGACAAAAAAGTAGTAGGCGCCTCCGACGCACAAGGCGACGAACAAGAAGATGAAGAATTTTCCGAGTCCTGTGAGTTTCGGCCCGTCGGCCATCTAAGTACCCCTGGCAAAGCTGGCGCGCCGTGAGTGTCCCCTAAAAGAACGTAGAGATATCACGAAACACTTCCACGATGTTCTTGGGATTGCCTTCATAGAATTTCGCCTGGGTGGATTCGGCGATCTGCTGAAGGATGCTCTTTTTGGCATCGCGGCCGTAGGCAATGGTGAATACATGGATGGCGCGGGTTTCTCCGTTGTATTTAATACGCTCCATCAGCTCGTTCAATTTCATCTTGCTTTCGGTATCTTCGCCGTCCGTGAGCACCACCACCGCCTGAATTTTGGAATCGCTGCTCTTGCCCGCAGCGAGATGCTGGTACGCTCCGTCGATGGAATCGTACAGCGCGGTGCCGCCGCTGGCGAACAGGGAATCCACATTCATGAGCAGTTGCGCGCGGCGATCCTTCACCAGCGCATCTTGCTCGGTCCAGTGCAGCTCGGAACTGAAGGGCAGGAAGGAAAAGGTGTCGCCGTCGTCGAGCAACTGCACCAGTTGCTTGGCGCCCTCCTTGGCGCTTTGCATTTTGCCTTCTTCGTTCATGCTACCGGAGGTGTCCAGCACTAGGACTATGTTGGAGTGCTTCTTCTGCGCTTTCCAGACCTGCAGAATTCCATTGATGACTTCCACGGAGGGCACTTCGAGAGTGGTTTTCGGCTCTTTGGGATCGATGCCGTGCGCGGCGTCCAGCGGCTCTGCGAGCGCCACGTCTACCGAAGCGGGCCGGAAGCCGTATTCCTTGGCTTTTTCCTGCTGCGGACGGGCCAACAGATACTGAATGTAGATTTTGGCAGCTTCGCGGTGTTCCGGGCTCACCCAATCACGTTCCACGATGCCCACCGGATGATCGCTCCAGAAAGTGCCTTCCTTGGGATAGATGGCCACGATTGGAAGCGGCAGATTGCTTTGCGAATAGGACTCCACCACCATGCTTTCGTAAAGCACCGCCGCAGACAGATACTCCGGGCCGTTGGTAAACATCTTGCGGCCGAAAAAGCCGGTGGAACTGCCGTAGTGCACCACGCTTTGCTCGACGCCGGCGATAAACTGCTTAGTTTGCGGCTTTTCCAGGTCCGTGAGTTTGAGGCCGGCGGTTTTTCCGGAAGCGGCGTAGGCTTCGGCGAAGAGCGAGATCAATCCGCTGTTGCTGAATTCCGGATGCGTGTGTCCAAATTTGAATTTGCCCCACTGCGGGAAGCCGTAGGCCTGCCAGCCTTTTTCATTTTTGGCCAGCGCCAGAATGTCGGTCCAGCCCAGTGGTTTTTTGCCCCAGCCAATGGCTTCGGCCATGGGCTTCCACATGGCGATTACCACGGGCGAGAGAACGAGATTGTCGGTCGAGGCGATCAGGTCCTTGCCGGTCTTGGTGCGGGATTCGGCGTTGCCCAACTTGATGAAAGCGGCGGAAGCTGGGCTGGCCAGATGTGCTTGCAGCCGCCCGGACAAGATGTTGTCAATGGTTTCGCCGGAGCCCATAGGCAGGGCGCGCACGAAGATGGGCTTGCCGCTGGACGTTTTCGTGTTACTGCGATTGAACGCGGCGGTAACGTCGCTGATCCACTTCTCTTTTTCCGAGCCGTAGGGGAAAACCAGTTCAATCGACCCGCGCGGCGGAGCTTGTGGGCGGGTGTCCGTACGAGAGGGAGATTCGTTCTTGCATCCGGCGCCCAGAACCGCGCAGGCGAAAAGAAGCAAGGCAGCGGGTTTCGCAAGGGAATGGCAGGACAGCACACGGCGGGAAACAGCCGCGCGGCGTCGATCAGCAGTTCGCTGGGTGCCTTCGAGAATAGTTCCTCTGGCCCCGGTCAGACTTTTGGGCTGCTTCATTCTACTGGCTGCATTGCCGGGGAACAACTAATTGTGCGCGCTGCGCCAGGCCAATTGTTAACGCTGCGTAAATGAGGGGGAGGACTCGCGGCCATCCGTTTCCGGTACACTCAAGGCTTTGGAGATGAGCATGGGCACCCTATATGCCGGAACGTCCGGCTGGACGTATGCCACCTGGAAACCCGATTTTTATCCGGCGAAACTGGCGTCGGCGAAATTTCTGAGCCATTACGCCAGCCGCCTGAACACAGTGGAGGTGAACTACACGTTTCGAGCTTTTCCGACGGAAAAGCTGCTGAGCAAATGGGCTACGGAGGCGCCGGCCGGGTTCAAGTTCGCGGTCAAGGCCAACCAGCGCATCACCCACATCAAGCGGCTGCGCGACGCCGCGCAAATCACCACCGATTTTCTCAACGCGCTGCGCCCGTTGCAGGATGCAGACAAGCTGGGCCCAGTGTTGTTCCAACTTCCGCCCTACATCAAATTTGACGCCGCACTCTTGCAGGAATTTCTCGGCGCCCTGCCGCGAAATTTTCCCTGCGCCTTCGAATTCCGCCACGAATCCTGGTTTGTCGAAGAGGCTTACAAGCTGCTGCGCGAAGCCAACGTCGCACTGTGCGAAGCGGAAAGCGAAAAGCTGGACACCCCGCAAATCCAGACAGCGGACTTCGCTTATCTGCGCTTGCGCAAGGAAGAATACTCAGCTGCCGAGCTGGCGAAGCTCAAGAAGCGCGTCCAAGGCCTGCTCGAGAAGGGTAATGCCTTCGTCTATTTCAAGCACGAAGAAACCCCGGAGGGCGCGCTCAATGCTGAGCGGCTGCTAAACAGTTTCCGCTGAGGTTGAGGATAGGAGAAGCGTCTGATCCCTGGAAATTTGGTGCCCGAGAGAGGACTCGAACCTCCACGACCTTGCGATCACTAGCTCCTGAAGCTAGCGCGTCTGCCAGTTCCGCCACTCGGGCACTTCGGTGTAGAACAACTGCGGCAGCCACAATTCTAGCAGAGGACCACAGTTTCAGCCATGCGCCGAACTCAGCCCCGTTGGGGAATCTCGGGGCTACCCGTGGCGCAGACGGAGCGACTCCCGGCTGCCCGTCGTTCCTCTATTGCGCCCTGCCATTGCGCGCACCTCCCCACCCATCAGTGCCCCGGAACCATTCGTATTATGAATAACTTCCAGTGGAATTTACGATTCTCGGTGCTATACTCCGGCCCATAAGCACTTAACCCTTGTCTGGGCCGCTCGGGGGCGGACAGGCATCGCGGATCGGTTCCAACGGGGAGGTCACCATGGAAGATTCGATTCAGGGTCCCATTTTCTACTTGCTGATCGCTTGGGGAATCCTTACGGGGATCTTCATTCTCCTGTTCATTTGGCGCAGCGTGCTCTCCAGCCATGAAGACGATCAGATCTTCCTCGATGCGGCCCAGGAGCACATGGCTCGCGAGCAGCGTGAGCTGGTGGCGAAAATCACCAGGCTCAGCAAGCCGCTGCTTACGACCGGCATCGCTTCGGGGGCTTTGCTTCTGGTCATCGCCGGGCTGTGGGTCTATAACGGACTGAAGCAGAACTTCTAGCCTGCGGTTACCGCCCCTCTTCCATCCTCATCTGGCCGGAGGCTTCGTGGCTGCCGGCTGAGCATTGGGTTGTGCGCCCGGCTGGGCTATCGATGTATGGTTATGCACGATCACCCAGCGGTTGTTGCGCTTTTCCAGCACTAGCGTGGTTTGGCCCTGCGCTGCGCTGGGCTGCCCGTCGAGGGTTCCGGAAAAATCCCACTGGTAACACGCCCAAGCCACCGTTCCATTTACTTTGATGTAGGTATTCGAGCGGTCCAGGCGGACTTGCTGCATGCGCGCGTGTTGCTGCTGGTACACCGCCACATAACTGGGCCAGCCCATAATCGGCGGAGTCCAGATTCCGGAGACTACGGAAACGTCATCGGCGTAATCCTGGTGCAGCTTTTCAACGTCGCCGAGTTGCCAGGCGCCCAGCATGTCCGAAATCATGTAGTCGATTTGCTGCTGGTCGGCCATGGGGATCATCGGCTTGCCGGTGTCGGTTGGCGCGTCCGGTGTTTTTTTCTTTTTCTTGTCTTTTTGCGCGGCGGCCGGCCCGGCGCAGGCCAGCAACAGAGCGGTGGCCGTCAACGCAGCCACCAGCCAGCGCGATGCGCGCACAGTCAAACTTCCAGTGCTTGTCTTCATGTTTCCTGAATTCCTCCACCTTGCGAGGATAGTACGCTGACCACGCCGAGCGTGGCACAGCCATTTGCAGCAGTGCACTCATCCAGACAACGGCGCGAAGCTTTGGTAGCACAGGCACTCTTGCCTGTGCGGTTGCCTGTGTGGCGATGATTCATGCGTCTGTGCCGTCCGAGCGGGGCACAGGCAAGAGTGCCTGTGCTACCGAGCCCCGCGATTGCAGCACGGCCGCGAATTATTTTTCGCGTGAAGCGCTGAGCAGATTCACGAATAGGCGAAATGCCCCGGGGACGCCTTCCGGCAACTGCCGGAAAAACGCCAGGCCCGTATAAATGTAGGTGCCTTTGCCGTATTTCGTGTAGACCAGGCCACCATCGAGTTCCGCTTCGCCCGGATCGTTCATCCCGAGCAGCGCCGTGTATTTCGGATCGAATTCTTTCCAGTAATAGAGACCGCGCTCCTGGACCCAGCCCTGGAAGTCCGCGTCGCCAATCTTGTTTGGCCGGTTCAGCAGTGCATCGTCCGGCTTCAGCAATTTCACCGCAGCAGTCTCGTCGGTGACGCGCGGCGTGGGATTGCCGATCTTCGCTGGATACGGCGCGTATTGGTGCGCATCCCAGGAAATGGCCGTGTTGTATTGCACCACCAGCGTTCCGCCGTTTGCGGCGTAGTCGAGCAACCGTTGATTCGCACCCGGCAAGTCGGAGCGCAGTTCGTACGCCCGGTTTCCCGTCACGATGGCGTCGAATTTCGAGAGATCGCGAAACGCCAAAGCCTGTGCGTCCAGCAATTCCACGCTAATGCCCAGCATGCGCAGCGAATCAGGAATCGGCTCGCCTTCGGCGGCAATATACCCGACACGCAGATTCGCCGGCACGCTGATATCGAACACGTGCACGACGCACTGCGCCGGCTCTTCCCACGAAATCGTTGGCATCGACGGCAATGGCTCGACGGAAATGGAAAACGCATCGGATGGCGTGACTCTCGTGGCCGGTAGATTCCGTCTGGCGTACGCCTTCAGTTCATAGTCTCCCGGTGGCACATGGGCGGGCGGCGTCACCGTCAGCCGCGCGTACCGGTCCCCTGTCCCATCGAATTTCACCGCGACTGGCCCGTTCACGGTCCAGTCGTAGGGAATATCTAGAGTCACGGCCTTAAGTTCTTGCGGGTTTGTTGCATACGAATGAATCCGCAGAAACACATCAAAGGGCTTTTGCTCTTGTGAGGCAATCAGGATTCGCTGCTTCGGCTCAACGTTAAGGGTGTACTCGGGAACAAAGCGCAACGGCGCCTTGTCCACGCGCGTCGAGCTGGCGGCGATATGCGTCACCGGAACGCTGCGACGGAACTCATAGCCTTCCACGCTTAGCCGCTGGTTGACGGTTAGAAGCGGCAATCCTTCCGGCAACCCGATGTCCCATCCCCTGACCCGCCACCCATCGTCCGTGTCGACGGTGACAACCGTGTTTCCGGCGGCGTCCTTCTTGCCCTGTGATTGCTTGTTCCGGTCCAAATCAATCTCGGGTTCGGCGAGATCGCAACGTACTTCCTGGCGACATCTGGCACTCATGGTCACGTTGAATGTGCCGTGACGGGCGATTTCGCTTTGATCCGCCGTGGCCCGCACGTCCAAGCCTACAATCAGCTCAAGGGCTCGGTCGATCCTGTACCGCACTGCGTCGATCTCGCCAACGAGCAGAAACGGACTCTCCGGTTGACACTCCGGAGGATTCTGGCCGTTCGGATTTGGCTTCCTTATCGCCTGGCCGGCCTTCGCCATGGATGCCGCTGCTTGGGGCCATCGCAGTGCCAACGCATGCTCATGGGCTGTCTCGATTTCAGTCTCGGCGTCCTTCAAACTGGCTTCGAAACCTTTGGGAGTGGGACAGCCATTCGCCGCAGGAAACGCTTCAAGTTCGTGCAGCGGCCGTGACAGTAGGGCCGGGTCAAATGGCTTGCCATCCTCGCGTTTGACGGCTACGGGCCTGCGCAGAAACGGGGAATTAATAAACGCCGAAATGCCTTGCGTTCGGTGATTGAGAAACGCATTCAGCCCGATCTCCGCCCAGCTCTTGCCCCACAAAGGCGAGATGTCACCGACCGGCAAAATGAATCCGCTCGGTTTCTCGGAGCCTCGTTCCAGATCTAGGATGACCACGGGATTGGTTGCAGAGCCCCACGCGTAATCTTCCGGGCAATCGGCGCATCCCGGGTAGACCTGAAACGATTTGTCCGCTGCCAATTGGACCGCCTTCGGCGTAAGCAGGCCAGCCGCTTGATGATGGCCGTGGCCTGTGTGCACTCCGCCCCAGCCATTGATCACGATATTGGGTCGAACCGAGCGAATGACTCCGACCATTTGGCGGAGGACTTCGTCGCCCCAGACTTTTTCGGTCTCTTCCGGCGTTTTCGAGTAGCCAAAATCCTTCGCCCGCGTGAAATAGAGCTTCACGCCATAGCCTCGCGTGGCCGCCAGCAACTCTTGCGTGCGAATCAGTCCGAGTTGCGGCGCTTGCTCGGGGCCAAGCGCGTTCTGCCCGCCTTCGCCGCGTGTCAGCGAAAGCAGCGCGACATCCGCATGTAATCCCCGCGCGAGATACGTGAGCACCGAGCTCGATTCATCGTCCGGATGCGCCGTGATGTACAGAATGCGCGTAGTGACCCGCGCGCTATCGATCGCTTCGATCGTCTCCGGCAGCCCCGGGCCTGTCCCCGGCGCCGGTGCAAACTGCGCGCCAGCGCTCGCAGCCATGGCGCACGCGAAAATCGATACAAGGATGAATCGTTGTTTGACGTTCACTCAAAACCTCGTGTACTTGGCTTGTGACACTAAGACGTTGCTCCCTCAACTGGCGGTTTCGCAGGAGCGAACGGCCACTCTTTCAATTGATGCGCGCGAACCAGAAACGCTACTACTCCCAGCGCGATCTCCACAATTCCCCATTTACGCGCCGGACCAGTGGCCCAGAAAAGCGCCGCACAGCCGATTATGGTGATCACCGCGGGTACCGGATACAGCCACATCTTAAATGGCAAGCGCTGCGTACCCCACTGCTTCCGCAACAGCATCACTCCCACCGCTTGCCCGATAAACTGCACCAGCAGCCGCATGGCCAGGATGCCGGCGATGGCGGTTTCCAGCTTCAACGACACGCTGAAAACGAATGCGATGCCTCCCAAAACCAACAGCGACACGTACGGGAATTTCTTGGTGGGATGCAGCCGGCCGAAGATCGGGAAGAAGTTTCCGTCAAGCGCCGCGGAGTACGGCACCCGGGAATAACCAAGCAGCAGTGAAAACACCGAAGCCATGGCAATCCACAAGACCATCCACGTCATGAAGCGCGCCGCAGCGTGCCCATAGAGCCGCTCGATCACCAGGCTCGCAACAAACGGCGAGTTCTGCGCTTCCCGCCACGGCACTACCCCAAGAATGCTGGTTTGCATCAGCAGATACAGCACGGCGATTCCCGCGATGGAAAGAAAAATCCCCCGCGGGATGTTTTTCTCCGGCTCGCGAATCTCTCCGCCAAGCAAGCAAATATTGTAGTAGCCCCAATAGCTGTACACCGTCTTGACCATCGCCGAACCCAGCGCCGCGAACCACACCCACGAAACATGGAAAGCCCCGGGCGGAAAATCGAAAGCGATCTTCGCGTTGAAATGGCTCAAGCCGCCCCAGATGAGCCATACCATGGTCCCCACGACCCCCACCCACAGCAGAACGGAGATTTTCCCGATCGTAGTGATGCGCCGGTACAGCAGAATCACCAGCAAAACCACCAATCCGCCGGATACCGCGCGCGATTGCCAGCCGTTCAGCGGATGCAAATATCCCGCATACCGCGCAAAGCCAATCGACGCCGAAGCCACCGAAAGCGGCACATACACAAACGATTGCCACATGAACAGGAACGACATCAACCGTCCCCATTTCCCAGGACCATACGCCTCGCGCAAAAAAACGTACGTCCCGCCCGCCCGCGGCATGGCCGCACCCAACTCCGACCACACGAACCCGTCAAATACCGCCAGCAGCGCTCCCGCCACCCACGCGATGATCGCCTGCGGCCCACCCATTTCGCGAATCACCAGCGCGCTGACCACAAACGGGCCAATCCCGACAATCTCGATCATGTTCAGCGCTACGGCCTCTTTCAGGCCCAGCCGCCGCTCGAGACCGTCGGTCTGCCGTTTTTCCGTCGCATTCATCGGTCCGCCGAGAATAGCAAAGGCCGAGCCTCCCGCCTAACCGCCATCGCGCCCGTCGCCGCATCCACCGCACACATCGGATGTTCATTCAGGCACGAAGCTCCTCGCGGTCTTTCCGCTCGCAAACCGACGCGCCTATAATAGCCACGTAGTCCAACCAGCCGAGCGTGTCCTCTCACGCGGTCTGCTTTGCTTTCGAGCCGGTTCTCTCCGGCTCCTGGCTATTGCCCCTTCAGAAAACTGAGGCTGATGCCGTGGCGCATTTCGCTTGCGTCCCGGGAAAACCGCACCGATGTCCACTCCTCCTATCGCTCCGCCTGCTCCCCCGTTCACCGCGCGTTTTCTGAAGAACGCCTTGATCGGCCTGGCGCTGACCACCGCCGCTCTTTGGCTTGTCTCGCGGTTCTTGCGGAGTGCCAATTTTCTGCCGCACTGGTATTGCCTGGCCGGCAACCGGCGCCTGCTGTGGACCACCGTTCTCGCGGATCTGGGCATCGGCGTGTCTTACGTCTTCATTTCCGGCACGCTCGCCTGGTTGGTCCGCCGCTCCGGCCGCGACCTTCCTTACTCCAGTTTCTTCTGGGCTTTCGGTGTGTTCATCGTGAGCTGCGGCGCCACGCACTTTCTGGAAGTTGCCACTGTCTGGTATCCGATTTATTGGCTGGCCGCCCTGGTCAAAGTAATCACCGCCTTGGCTTCGATAGGAACCGCAGCAGTGCTCCTCTACGCCGCCGACGATATCGTGGAGTTTGTAAAGACCGCGCGCGGTGCGGCGGCCCACCGCGGCAACGAAAAATTCCGCACTTTAGTGGAAGCCGCTCCCATCGCCGTGGTTGCCTATGATACTGACGGCGTGGTGCAACTCTGGAATCCTGCCTCAGAAAAAATCTTTGGCATTTCGAGGAGCGATGCCGTGGGCAAGCCGGCGCAATTCGTTCCGCCAGAAAAACTGGCCGAGCATCGCGCCCTCATGGAAAAAACTCTGGCCGGCGAAGTCTCCGGCGGGTTTGAGGCGCAGCGCCAGTCTGCCGACGGCACGGTGGTTTCCATCAGTATTTCCGCCGCTCCCACCTATGACGAAAACGGCGGCATTACCGGTATCATGGCGGTGATCGAGGACATCAGCCACCGAATCAGCTTGGAGCAAGAGCAGCAACGCCTGGAAACGCAAGTGCGCCAGGTCCAGAAAATGGAAGTGCTTGGCCGCTTGGCCGGCGGTGTGGCCCACGACTTCAACAACATGCTGATGGTTCTCGGCGGCTGCTCCGAACTCCTCGAGCGCTCCCTGCCCACCGATTCTCCTGCGCTCATTTATCTCGACCAGATTCGCCGCGCCACCGAAAAAGCCACCGCCATGACCAAGCAATTGCTCACCTTCAGCCGCCGGCAGGTCCTGGAGTTCCGTCCCATCGATGTCCATGGAGCGCTCCGCGATTCAGAATTCTTGCTCCCGCGTCTGCTCGGCTCGGATATCGAGCTCACCTTTCAACACCACGCCCAACGCTCCTGGATTCTTTCCGACCCCACCCAGATCGAACAGGTGGTGGCCAATCTGGCTATCAACTCACGTGACGCCATGCCCGGCGGCGGCCAGTTGACCATCGTGACCCGCAATACCGCGCAGTTGCCCGAAGACGGCGTCGATGTGGACAAGGCTGCCGCCGAATGGCTGGTTCTCGAAGTTGCCGACACCGGCTGCGGCATGGACGAAAAAACCCGCGCGCAAATCTTCGAGCCGTTTTTCACCAC
>Ga0207015_1075_pt1 | contig 33006 bp, 23 predicted proteins | sample Alteio_BWMinCont_53_FD_153486 | JGI IMG/M metagenome (GOLD analysis project Ga0207015, IMG submission 153486) | Enriched cells from forest soil in Barre Woods Harvard Forest LTER site, Petersham, Massachusetts, United States -... | ecosystem: Environmental > Terrestrial > Soil > Temperate forest >...
CCGTTCGTGGGCCACGTGCCGGACGCGGTGCGCGCTTCGGAGATGTCCAATGCCGGGCAGAAGAGTTTCGAGCACTTGATCGGGATTCTGGAGGGAAGCTCGGCGAAGGAAGACGAATTTCTGAAGGGCAACAAAACGGTGACGCAGCTTCTTGCGGGCTACGACCCGGCGCGCATTCCGGCTCTCGCGGCGCTACTGGCGAAAAATCAAACCTGGCAATGCCCCACGCTGGTTTGGGAGCGCGGCGGCAACCTGCTGGACCAGACGAATTTCGCCGCGGACACCCGCGCAAAGTACGCGCCAAATTCCTGGAAGACGGGAGCATGGAAACGCTTCACCGAAGAAATCAAGCAAGGCTACGCGACAGACACGCTGGAGACGCGCAAGAAATTCTTGCAAACGGAATTGGATGTGGTGCAACAGTTGCACAAAGCCGGCGTGCCGTTTCTGGCCGGGACGGATACTCCTCCAGGCGTGTATATTTTCCCAGGTTTCAGCTTGCACGAAGAGTTGCAACGCTTTGTGGACGCAGGCTTCACGCCGCTCGAAGCGCTGCAAACCGCCACGCTAAATCCCGCGCGCTTTTTCGGTATGGACAGCCAACTCGGCACCGTGGAAGCCGGCAAACTCGCGGATCTGGTGCTGCTCTCTGCCAATCCTCTCGAGAACATCGCCAACACAACGAAAATTGTCGCCGTCGTGGCCAACGGCCAATACTTCTACCGGGCCCAACTCGACAAAATACTCAGCGGCGTGGAATCCGCGGCTCGCCAGCAAAAGTGAGTAGCGAAACGGGCGCAGCGAAACCTTGATATGAACCCGGGTGTGAATCTGGCAGAAAGAAATTGCCTATTCAGTTGTGGGGGGTGGCGCTTCCCGCGTGGGCGGCAGCGGTTTCGCGGGCTTCCTGTACGAAGCGGACAAAGCGCTTGGTCAGTTCTTTGATACGGCTGGCCTGGCGGCGTTCGATAGCCTCCCTGGGGACTAGTTCGGAGCCGATGCCGATAGCCGTGGCTCCGGCCAGGATGAAATTGGTGACGTTTTGCTGATTTACGCCTCCCGCCGCGATCAAGGGAATCTCGGGGAAAGGCGCTTTGAGAGCTCGGATGTAGGAGTCTCCGCCAATCTGGGCGCAAGGAAAGACCTTGACGAAGTCAGCGCCCCCCAGGCGGCGATAATCTCCGTGGGAGTCATCGCGCCGGGTAGAACGGCGATGCCCTTCTCTTTTGCGAAAGCGACAACCTGGGGAACAAAACCAGGGCTGGTCAAGAAGTGTGCACCGGCATCCACGCACTGGCGCGCGGTATCGACATCCAGCACGGTTCCGGCGCCGACCAGCATTTTGGGATGGTAACGAATCAAGTGCGCAATCAAATCAACGCAGCCGGCGACGGTCATGGTGATCTCGACGATGGGAATTCCGCCGGCGGCCACGGATTCGGCGGCGAAGTGCGCGTCTTCCGACGTGGAGACGCGAATGGCCGGGAGAATGCCGACTTCTTTGATGGTGGTGCAGACTTCGGCACAGTTTTTCTTCATAGCGCAATTCCCTCCGTAGCCGATAGAGGTCCGTTCATCGCAATCACGTCAAACCATTTCTTCTTCCGGCTGAGGAAGCCTATCACCTGCATGCGCGAACCAAGCAGCCAGTGTGGGCAACAAGAAGATGCTCATCAGCAAGTCGGAGATCAGACCGCCGACGATGACGATGGCAAAGGGGCGCTGGGAGTCCGAGCCGATGCCGTGGGAAAGAGCGGCGGGGAGCAGGCCGAGAGTAGCCACGAGCATGGTCATCATAATCGGCCTTAGCCGGAGAACCGCGCCTTCGATGGCGGCTTCCTCGACGGAATAACCGCGGGCGCGCAACTGATTGATGTACTCGAGCATGATCACGCCGGTTTGCACGGAGACGCCGAAGAGCGCGAGAAAACCCACGCCGGAGGAGACGCTAAAGTTGGTGCCGGTGACGAAGAGCGCGAGGAGGCCACCGAGGCGCGCCATGGCGACGTTGGTCATGATTAGCAGCGCCCACTTCATGGATTTGAACATGGTGTACAGGATGATGAAAATCACCAGGATGGTGACGGGAAGCACCAGGGCCAGGCGGCGAGCGGAGCGCTGCTGGCTCTCGTATTCGCCAGCCCAGTCGATGGTGTAGCCAGAAGGAAGCTTCACGCCAGCTTTGACCTTACGAATGGCTTCCTCGACGGTGCTGCCAAGGTCCCTGCCGCGCACAGAGTATTTGATGGCGATGTAGCGGGAGTTGGATTCGCGATAAATTTCCGAACCGCCGTCGGAAACGTCCATTTTGGTGAGCTGAGCGAGAGAAACCCGCTCGCCGGATGGCGCGAGGAGACGAATCCTGGCGATGGCTTCGGTGGTGTTGCGGTACTGCGGCAAATACCGCAGCACCAGGTCGTAGCGCTGCTCGCCGATCAGGACTTGGGTGAGTGCGCCGCCGCCGACGGCGGTCTGAATAGCGTCCTGAACGTCGGAAACATTGATTCCGAAGCGGGAAGCCTGCTCGCGATCCACGGCGAAGTTCAGATTCGGCTGGCCGAGGACACGAAACAAGCCAAGATCTTGCACGCCGCGAATGCTTTGCATGATGCGGACGATCTCATCGCCTTTCGCTTCGAGAGTCTTGAGGTCGTCGCCGTAGATTTTGACCGCGAGTGCGCCTTTGACGCCGCTGGTGGCTTCTTCGAGGTTGTCGGAAATGGGCTGCGAAAAGTTCCAAAAAACGCCTGGAATTTTCAGCAACTCGCGATTCATGGCGGCGATGAGAAGTTCCTTGTCGCTATGGAAGACGGGGCGCCATTTTTCTTTGGGCAGGAGATCGACAAAGTACTCGGTGTCGAAAAAGCCGGTGGTGTCGGTGCCGTCATCGGGGCGGCCCACCTGGGTGACGACCTGAGGAACCTCTGGAAAGGAGCACAGGACCTGGCGCGCACGGTCTGCGATGAGCGTTCCTTCTGTGGGACCGGTGCTGGGCGCCAGCGTGCCGCGAACCCAGATGGCGCCTTCGTCGAGATGCGGAAGGAATTCGGAACCGATGACGCCACCGAAAGCCAGAAAGAGGGTGAGGGCTAGAGAGGCCAGGGCGGCTCCCACGGTGACGGCGCGATGGCGGACGGCCCAGGTCACAGCGGCCTTATAGCGCACCGTTAGAAAAACCATCACCGGGTTGTCCCATTCCTTGACACCACGGCGAAACAAGAGACTGGCCAGGGCGGGGGCGATCAGCATGGAGAAGATGAGCGCGCCGAGCAGAGCGAAGGCGACGGTCCAAGCCATGGGCTTGAAAAGTTTCCCTTCGACGCGTTGCAACGTGAAAATCGGAAGATACGCGGTGATGATGATGGCGATGGCGTAGAAGACCGGTCGCTGGACTTCATGCGCGGCTTGCCGAATCTGCTCTAACGGAGTGCCGTGCTCGCCACGGCGATTGAGGTGGCGAACGATGTTTTCGATCATCACGACACAGCCATCGACCACCATGCCGAAATCCAAAGCGCCCAAAGAGAGCAGATTTGCGGAGATGTGGCGGAGATCGAGGCAAATGGAGGCAAAAAGCAGGGCGAAAGGTATGGTCAGAGCGACGATGATGGCGCCGCGCAAATTGCCGAGGAAGAGCAGGAGAATGATGACCACGAGAATCATGCCTTCGGTGAGGTTGTGCATGACCGTGTGCGTGGTGTAATGGACCAGATCGTCGCGGTCCAGGTACGGAACGATTTTGACTCCCGGCGGCAGAATCTGGGTGTTCAGCCGATGAACCATGGCGTGGATGCCGTCCAGGGTCGTGGCGGTATCCGCGCCCTTCCGCAAGAAAACGATGCCTTCGACGACGTCGTTGTCATCCAGGACCACACCGTCAGCACGGTGCAGGGCTTTGCCGATCTGGCCGAGACGTATCTTGGGTCCTTGCGTGACCACGGCGACGTCTTTCACGCGTAGTGCCGTGCCGTTTTGTGTTTTGAGGATAGTCTTTTCGATGTCCGTTACATTGCGGATCAAACCGACGGCGCGCACGTTGATCTGCTGAGCGCCTTGTTCGATGAAACTCCCGCCAGCATTGGCGTTGCTGTTGGTCAATTGCTGCTCGACCTGCGCAAGACTCAAACCGTAGGAAATCAACTTGTCTGGATCAAGACGGATTTGATACTCGCGAGTGATGCCGCCGAAGGACGAATCGTCCACCACGTCGGGAACCGACTTCATGTACTTGCTGATGACCCAGTCCTGCAGGGACTTGAGTTCCATCACATCGTAGGCGGGATTGGTGCTCTTGAGGGTGTACCAGTAGATGGAACCAACGGGGCTGAAATCGGGGCCAATACTTGCGGTAACGTTTGGCGGAAGAGCGACTTGAGCGATGCGTTCGAGGACTTTCTGACGGTCCTTGTCGTTGTCCGAATCGTCTTCAAAGATGAGATTTACAACCGAGAGACCGGCCAGCGAGGCGGAGCGCACGTGCTGCAAACTGGGGATGCCGGTAACCTGGATTTCAATGGGGATGGTGACTTGTTGCTCGACTTCTTCGGCGGCGCGGCCGGGCCACTGGGTGATGACTTGTACCCAGGTGTTGGCGACATCGGGATAGGCTTCCACCGGAAGCTGCTTGAAAGCGATGATGCCCCAGACGAAAAGCAGAAAAGCAATGCTCAGAACGATGAAGCGGCTGTTGAGAGCCAGATCGACCAGCGAACGGATCATTGTCCTTCCGCCGTATTCTGGAATTCCAGCGCGTTGGCCACGACTTGCTGGCCGGCAACAATTCCCTTCAAAACTTCTTGCAAGCCGCCGGGCAGCATCTCGCCACCGGTGACTTCCACGCGGCGAAACTTGTTGGGTGGGGCAGGAATGTACACCCAATCGCGGTCGTGCAGATGCAGGATGGCGGCGGCTGGAACCGCCGCGAGCGTTTCCTCCTTTTGACCGTGAAAGGTGGCGGTGACGAACATGCCCACGCGCATGAGGCCGGGATTGCGCACTTCGATGCGTACTTTGGCACTGCGAATGTTAGGTTCGAGGACTGTGCCGATGTTGCCGATGACGCCGGTGAAAATCTTGTCGGGATAAGCGTTCAGACGAATGTCGGCCTTTTCGCCGAGGTGGACATTGGAGAGATCGTTTTCGTAGACGTCGCAAAGGATCCAGACGTAAGTGAGATCGGAGATGGTAAATGGATTGGGCGAGCCCAAACCGGCCACGCCCGCGGCATTGGTAACTTGCTGGTCGGTGATCACGCCGGAGACCGGGGCGCGAATATCGACAATACCCGAGGGCTGATCGAGATTGGCATTGCCAAGCACGCGAAGCTTCTCGGCAGTGGTCTTCACGTCGACTTTAGCTTTGATGTCCGCGTCTTGGGTAATCTGGAGATCGTTCAGAGCGATAGCGCCTTTGTCATAGAGAAGTTGCGCCCGCTCGAGTTGCGTGTGGGTCAGCTGTTCGTCGGCAACGGCTTTCTGATAATCCGAAAAGGCGGCGGCAATGTCCGCGCTTTGCACGCGAAGCAGAAGCTGGCCTTTCTTAACGGTGTCGCCCAAGCGCGCGGCGATCTCAACGACGCGGCCGGAAGCCAGGGAAATGACCGGAACGTTCCTGGAGATGTCCGGATTGACCGTACCCGTGGCACGCAATTGAGATGTGGCGACATGCGCGATGGCTTTGGTCAAGGGAAACTGTTCCGGGTGGTCCACCTTAAAAACATTGCGGTCTTCGACTTGCTCGACTTTCAGTGGCGGGGGCGCTCCCGCGTTCTCGTCCTTTTTTGCGTCACCGCAGCCCGCCGCAAGGCACAAGAGGACACAACACCACACCAACGGTTGAGAAACCGGACGGCTCATGGGATGACCTCACGCCCGACGGCGAGATTCAACTGGCCGGCGGCTTCCAAATACGAGGCCACCAGATTGAGATAGCTGCGTTGCACACTCCGGTAGTCGGATTGCGCGTTGAGAAAATCCAGCAGCGAGGCCGCGCCGTGCTGGTAGGAAAAGGAAATGGTGTCGCGCACGCGGGAGGCCTGCAGCAGATAGCGGTCCTTGTAAGGCTGCAGCAGGATGACGGTGCTGGTGACGGCGGCGTGCGCGGAATCCACGTCGCTGAAAACCTGCGCGCGCATGGCGTCGGTGAGGCGCTGGTTGCGGGTGATGTCCAATTCCGTGCGTTTTTTTTCACCCTGATTGCGATCGAAGATACGCAGCGGGATGTTCACGCTGAAGCCGATGTACTGATCGATGGGAGGATTGCGGCCAACGTCGAAGCCTAAGGTGGGGTCGGTTGAGCCGTTGGCAACGGCCAGGCGGTGATCGGTTCTGGCTTTCTCGACGGATTGCAACGCGGCCTGCAAGTCCGGACGGTTGTCGAGAGCCATCTGGCGGACCTCATCGAGCGGCGCAATTTGATTGGTAAAGTCAAACGGGCCGGCGACGTCGAATTGCTCGACGGGAGAGCGGTCGTTCAATAAGGCCAGAAGCTGAATTTTCGCGGTGCGCAGACCGACTTCGGCGGTCTGCAAATCGGATTCGTAAGTCACGCGCTGGAGTTCCAGACGATCCAAGTCGACTTGGGCGATGGCCCCGGCTTTGTAGCGCTCCCGGTTCACGTCCAGGACGCGGTCGTAGTAGGTCAGGTTTTCCCTGGCCAGCTGCAGAACGGCTTTGTTCTGCAACGTTTGCACGAAGGCCAACCGCAGACCGAACAGCAGCGTCCGCTCGAGATCCGCTTGACTGGACACCGCAATCTTGGTGGCATCCTGTGCGCTCTCGCGGCGCAACTCCCGCTTGTGCTGCCGCTCGTGCAGGTAGCTGGCGCTCGCGACCGTCAGCAGGCTTCCGAACGTGCTGTGCAGCGGGCCCCCAGGGAACGGATTGATCTGATCGGCGGTGACGGCCAGAGTCGGATTGGGGCGCAAATACGCGGTAATCTCCGCCGCCCGAAATTCATCGACGCCGATTTGTCCAGCGTGCAAGGAAGGGTTGGCGGCCTCGAATTTGTCGCGGATCTCCTGCCAGGTCAGGGGCTTTTGGGCCAAGCTGCTTCCCGCGAAAATGGCGGCCAGCAGAAAACCGGCACTCAGACGTGCGATATGACGCTGCATCCAACCTCCTTGCCCCTGCCGCACGGAATCTGCCGGCCGTAATCGCCATTCGCTTGAAGCAGCGCGGCCCGATAAAGAGGCCATTGCCGGTCCGGTGCAAAGCGCCAGGACTATATCAACAGCCGCGCGCGGGTCAGTTTACGTGCGCGTGAACGGCGCGCTACTGCCACGTGACATCGCCGCGAACGTGGCCATCGTATACGGCCAACCAGTTCTTTCTCCATTTCCTCGGCTGGCCAGCAAGCGGCCCGTGGCGAAGCCGCTGCCCTCGTCCCGAGGCGAGAGAAATGAGTGGCGAACAACGCCGGGTTGTATACTATACTCCGTATAGTATAGGCAAGGAGAATCCGGCGTGGCGCATACCACCGCAGAAAAGAAGAAGCTGTTGGTTCGCGTAAATCGAATCCAAGGGCAGCTGGAGAGCATTCGCTCAGCCATAGAAGAAGAACGGGAGTGCGCCAGCGTGCTGCAGCAGATTGCCGCGTGCCGTGGGGCCATCAACAGCTTGCTCGTCGAGATCATTGACGGAGAGATCCGCTTCCATGTCCTCAGCAAGAAGTCCAAGGTGAATTCGCAAGAGGCCCGTGCGGCCGAGAACCTCGTGGAGATTCTGCATCGCTACATTAAGTAGCGGCCTGCACTGCTGATCGCGGACACGCGCTACCAGAAATTTATTGCACCGCAGGAAGCGCCGTCAAATGAACGTCGAGTGCAGCGGTTAGTCAACTCTTGCCGGGAATCGGAATGGCCGCCCCGTTGATTTGCCCGGCATTTTCCCCGGCCAGCCAGACCAGAACGTCGGCAACTTCCGACGTCCGCACCCATTTCGAGGGATCAGCGGCCGGCATGGCTTTGCGATTGGCCGGAGTGTCCATAGTCCCGGGAAGAACAATATTGGCGGTCAGCCCGGCGTCGGCATTTTCGAGCGCCACGATGCGAATCAGCGTAGCCAGCGCGACCTTGGAGACCACGTAAGCGCCCAGACCTGCGTGCGGCTCGGTCGCGGCCAAGCTGCCGACGGCGATAATGCGCCCGGCGCCAGACTTGCGAAGATGCGGAAGCGTTTCGCGGAAAACGTAGAAAGCCGAGTTGAGATTCAGGTTCTGCATCTGCTGCCAGGTGGCGTCACTGGTTTCCGCAATCGAGCCGGCCGCAAACCCGCCGAGTACGTGGATGAGGACATCGAGTTTGGCGAACTTGGCGATGATGGTCTCGACCGCGGCGCGAATCGCCGCCGGCTGCGTGAAATCCACGGGCAACGCTACAAAATTGGGTTGGGGAAACTCCGCCGCGGTGATTTTGCGGGAGGAACCGATGACCGTGGCTCCGGTGGCGAGGAAGCGGTTCGTGACCGTTTTACCGAGCCCGCCATTGGCACCGGTAATGAAGATGACTCTGTTTTTCATGAGTCCTGGTCCGTTCGGGGCGTCAGCTAAGGCCTTTGGTAGCATAGCTCGCCGCCGACAAAGGTCTTAAGAACTTGGACGTCTTTCAATTGGTCGGACGGGATGGTTAGCACGTCACGATCGATGATAATGAAATCCGCGAGTTTGCCGGGTTCGAGGGAGCCCTTTTGTTTTTCCTCGAAGCCGATGTAGGCGCCGTTGCGCGTGTACAGCGTGAGCGCTTCGCGGATGGTGAGGCGTTCCTCTGGGGCGAGAATTTCACCGGTGGTTAGTTCCTTGCGGACGACCGAGGCCCAGAGGCCCCACCACGGCGTGATGGGGGTTACCGGGACGTCCGAGCCGGCGCCAGCGATGACGCCGTTTTCCAAATAAGACTTGCCAGGATAGGACCAACGGACACGCTCAGGTCCGTACTTGCGGAACCAACTGCCAATCCAATAGACGAATGCGGGATCACCGTCGACCATGACGCGCAAGTCCTTGAAGCGCTTTTGAATGGCGGGGGTGGATATGCCTGCGTGGACCACGCGAAAGCGCGCATCGGAAAGGTTCAAGGATTTGAGGGTGGCGGCGTAGGAATCCAAGACTTCATCGATGGCGCGGTCGCCGATGGCGTGGGTGATGAGCTGCCATCCCGCAGCGGCCAGGATGCGGTGGGCTTTCTGCATGTCTTCGGGTTTCCAGAGGAGCAAGCCGAAATTAGCGGACTCGCCTGCGGCTGGCGGAGGATAGATGGCGATGGTGCGAGCGCCCATGCCACCGTCGGCGAACATCTTGGCGCCGCCGATCTTGAGACGGTCATTGCCGAAGCCCGTGAAGAATCCGGATTGGGCGAGCTTTTCCGCGTCAGAGATGTTTTTGACGAGCGGAACCATGTGGACACGGACTTGGAGAGTTCCTGCGAGTTCGGCTTGCTGGTAGCCGCGCAGATCTTCCGGAGAAAGACTGATGTCGTGAATGGTGGTAAGCCCAAAGGAGAGAGCTGCGGCGGAAAGATACTTGGCCGCGCGGGCCGGGAGGTCCGGGCGCTCGGGAGGAAGAATCCTGGCCACGAGATCCATAGCGTTGTCTTTGAGGATGCCGGTGGGCTCGCCGTTACCATCGTGTTCGATAACACCTCCAGAAGGATCAGGTGTAGAGCGCGAGACGCCGGCCAGCTTGAGAGCGGCGGAATTGGCGGCGCCGAGATGTCCGCTGACGTGAATGAGGTAGACGGGATGATCGCCGGAGGCGGGGTCGAGGTCCTGGCGGGTGACGTAGCGGTGATCGGAGTATTTGGCATCGTCCCAGCCGGCGCCGATAATCCACTCGCCGGGCTGTGCGGATTTGGAGCGAGCAGCGATTTCGGTAACCAGGGTGGCGATGGACTTCATGGCCGGGTAAGCGGCATCGATTTCGCCGCTCACCACACCTTTGGCCCATTCCATGGCGTGGGTGTGGACATCGATCAAGCCAGGCAGGATAGTGCGGCCCTGCGCGTCGATGATGCGGGTGGATGGCGAGGCGCAAGCGGCTACGTCCTGGGCTGAGCCGATAGCGGTGATGCGGCCGCCGCGGGCGGCCAGGGATTCTGCGATGTGATCCGCGGCGTCCATGGTGACGATCTTGGCGTTGCGGACGACGAGATCAGCGTTAGCACAGGATTGGGCGTGCGCGGCGCTATTGAAAATCAGAAGAAGGACCACGGAGGCGGTGCTCTGCGCACCTCGTACAGCGAACTTGCACCGGCGATTGGAATGGATGGACGACAGCAATATCATTTGGGTGTCCTTTGCCAGCAGGGAGCCTAACCTACCGAGGCGGCGACGCTCTAGCGGAAAATGCCACGGATGGACGGCAAGCATGTGCAGTTGGTTCGACCTGCAAAAATGGTGTAAGTTGCCATGGAAACGCATTGCGGCGAACCGGTTCGCGATTGAGGCGCAATCATGATCGAGCAACTGACATCAACGGAAGTAACGGAGCTGACGCGCAAATACACGTATGGAACGTGGCGGCGGCAGCAGGGCTGGAACCCGCTGCATTTGGTGGACGCGGAGGGCTGCTACTTCGTGGACGTCACAGGAAAGCGGTATCTGGATTTTTCAGCGCAGCTAATGTGCGTGACGCTGGGTCACAAGAATCCGGCGGTGATCGCAGCGATTGTGGAACAGGCCCGGAAGCTCCCGTATGTAGCTCCCGGCTACGCCACGGACGTGCGCGCGGAACTGACCAAGCTGCTGCTGGAGGTTTTACCGAAAGGCCTAGAAAAATTCTTTTTTACGACTTCGGGTACGGAGGCCAACGAGGCGGCATTCAAGATCGCGCGCATGGTAACGGGCAAGACCAAGATCATTTCGCGCTACCGTTCGTATCATGGCTCTACGATGGGATCGATTGCGGCGACCGGCGATGCGCGGCGCTGGGCCATGGAGCCCGCGGGCAAGATTCCCGGAGTGATTTTCGCGCCGGAGGTGAACTGCTACAAATGCCCGATCCTGCATACCTATCCGAGTTGCGACATCGCCTGCGTACAGTATTTGGAGCACATGATCGTGAATGAGAGCGACGTGGCCGCGGTTATCGTGGAGCCGGTGGTGGGGACGAATGGCGTGCTGGTGCCGCCAAAGGAGTATATGCCGAGGCTGCGGAAGATTTGCGATGCGCACCAGGTGCTGCTGATTGCGGATGAGGTGATGACCGGGTGGTGCCGGACAGGAAAATGGTTTGCGATGGATCACTGGGGAGTGGCGCCGGACATTCTGACGACGGCCAAGGGGATTACGAACGCGGCGATTCCGCTGGGGCTGTGCGCGACCACCGGCAAGATTGCGTCCTACTTTGACGATCATTTCTTTGCCCACGGGCATACGTATGAGGCGCATCCACTGACGCTGGCGCCGGCGGTAGCTTCGATCAACGAAATGAAGCGGCTGAAGCTGAATGAACGGGCGGTGGAATTGGGAGCGTATCTGGGTCAGAAGTTAAACGAGCTGAAATCCCGGCACGTTTCGATAGGGGATGTGCGAGGCATCGGGTTGTTCTGGGCGGTGGACCTGGTGAAGAACCAGAAGACCAAAACGCCATTCAATACCATGAGCGAGAAGGTCGCGGGGAAGCCATTGGTGGTCGATAAGGTAGCGGCGCAAATGATGGGTAACGGAGTTTTCATTGTGGCGTGGATGAGCCATTTTGTGATCGCCCCGCCATTGATTATCACCAGGGAAGAAATCGACAAGGGCGTAGCGGCGCTGGATGAAGCGCTGAAAATTGCCGACGACGAAGCCGAGAAGTAAACCCTCGCCAACGGGCGGGCTGCATAAAGGCTGCGACTGGTCTAAAATAAGGGTAGTGGGCGTGTAGCTCAGCTGGGAGAGCGCGTGCTTTGCAAGCATGAGGTCGCAGGTTCGATCCCTGTCACGTCCACCAAATTCCGCAGAATCCCCAAGTCCTGCTCGGCCGAACCTTCAGTGAGCCGTGGGTTTGTCTGGGCTCTCGAAAGCCCTGCACAAGACTATGCAGGTTACACCCCCGGCGATGACCGCGGCGGCGATCTTGAAATGACCGCTGAGGGGAGGATTCGGTGCTTGGCGGGGTGAGTCCGCGAGGCCGCAGGGGCCGTGGGAGTGGGAGCGGTGATAGGTGGAGTTGGGATCAAAGTCGGGGTAATCGGCGGGAACCGGCTTCCACGAATCGTGATACTCGACGCCAAAGTCAGAGCGGACGGTGTAGGTCTTAGTTTCGTCGATCGTCTTGGTTTCCTTGCCAGAAGTGACGTCGAGGGTGGCGGTTTGGGTAGTAGCGCGAACCTCGCAGCGGGAAACTACCGTGACTTGTCCAGCGGTCGGGGCGGAACGCAGGGGCACCAGCCGAACGTCCAAAGCGTAAATCACCAATTCTTCTCCGGTACCGGCGGTGGCGTAGTTCATCGTGCCTCGCTCGAGCTCCGCGACGGCCTGCGTGCCACTGCGAAACAGTCGTAACGAGCTGCTGGGTTGCAACACGACCTTGACGTGTCCGACCTGAACCTGGACCTGGCCCTGTTCGTCGGTTACCAGGAGATCCCCGGAAAAAACACTGGCGCCGGAGCTGACGCTCGCGTTAGCCATCTGTGCATGATTGGCCTGGAGAACTACACCTGCCGCCGTTTCTTGACCCACGCACACTGGTACTAGTACACCACTTGAGACAACGAGTACAGCTGCCCGCATTCTGCCCAAAGGTCGCATGAGAACCTCCTAATCCTTTGCTCAAGGCTAGCGGCGAATTTGGGAGGCCGAAAGAACTTCCGTATTTTCTGTTACTTGTGGGGAACTCACCCATCGGTACTAGCGGTCTAGTACTTTCGGGGCCCTTGTGCGTTTCGCTACAAAGGTCTCCGGTTCCAATGACAAACGCGATTCCGTGACCCACTCTTTAGATAAGGAAGCTCTAACGTTCCCGCAGTAGGACCCCCTAAAAGGGAAGAGGCTCAGCCAATGTCAGAAGCACAGCTGTTGTCCGCTAGGTATGTCCGCAGCTCGACGGTGGTTAGCCGCGAGATCGCCGGAGAGACCCTGGTTGTTCCGGTGCGCGGCGGAGTCGGGGACTTGGACTCCATCTTCTCGTTCAATGGATTGGGATCTGACCTGTGGAACTTGCTGCAGGCGGGGACTTCGATCGAAGAAATGGCGGCTTGGGTCGAGGAGCGGTACGAGGTGACGTTCGAGCAAGCCCTGACGGACATAAACGCGTTCATGGATGAGCTGAGCCAGGCAGGGCTCGTTCATAAGCACGGGCAGGACGGGCAGGAACAGGGGCAGCACGGAAGGCCGGGCTAAGCAGCGCTCGGCGGGATAGGACCAAAAAGAGTGGAAGTCGCGAGCTATACACGGTTCAGCGTAGACGTTCACCAGCGGTTCTCTGGGAAGCGTGTGCCCTCGGAGGTGTCCATCGAGGTTACCCGGCGTTGCCCGCTGGAATGCCTGCATTGCTACAACAACCTTTCGATGGGGGACCAGGCGGCGCGATTGGCCGAGTTGACGGTGGCGGAGCATTGCCGGCTGCTGGACGAACTCAGGGATGCCGGGTGCCTGTGGTTGCTCTATACGGGTGGCGAGGTGTTCGCGCGCAAAGACTTCCTGGACATTTACACCGAGGCCAAGAAGCGCGGGTTCCTGATTACGATTTTTACGAACGGGACGCTGATTACGCCGCGAGTAGCGGACCATCTGGCGGAATGGCGGCCCTTCGCGATTGAAATCACTCTTTATGGCGCTACGCGCGAGACCTACGAGGCCTTGACGCAGATTCCAGGGTCGTACGACCGGTGCATGCGCGGGATTCGGCTGCTGCTGGAGCGTGGGCTGCCACTCAAGCTGAAGACTGTGCCCACGACGGTCAACCGGCATGAAGTTTATGAAATGAAGCGGATGGCCGAGGAAGACTTCGGCGTGGAGTTCAAGTTTGACCCGCTGGTGAATCCGCGGATTGACTGCTCGGCTAGTCCGCTGGGCGTTCGACTAATTCCCGAAGACGTGGTGGCCCTGGATTTCCACGACTCGAAGCGCCGGGACGAATACCGGCGGCTGGCCAATCACGACCTGTCGCTCGATCGCGGCGCTAACCAGGACGGGGACAACGTTTATTTTTGCGGCGGGGGCATGACTGGGTGCGCTATCGACCCAACCGGAAGGATGTCGATTTGTGTGATTTCCCAGCAGGAGCACTACGACTGGAGGAACGGTTCGTTTGCCGAAGGCTGGAACGACGCGTTGCTGCAGGTGCGAAATAAGAAAAAGACGCGCCAGACTCGCTGCAACGAATGCCGGATCCAGTCGCTGTGCAGCATGTGTCCCGCCAACGGAGAGCTGGAAGCCGGAGACCCGGAGTCGCCGGTGGACTTTCTGTGCCAGGTCGCGCACTTACGCGCATACACGCTGGGAAACGAAGTGCCAAATCACGGGGATTGCCCGTGTTGCGCGGGCGGTACGCACCATTCGGCGCTCCGTGAGTCTGCGGAGCGGATTCAGAGCAATCAGGTGGATGTCGGCTCCTGGAAGCCGATACCGCCGGCGCCGGCGTTGCTGCCAGTGCTTTCATCGAGCAGCGGACGCTCCGGTGGTTGCGGCTCTTGTGCTTCGCCGCACGGATAGGTTTTAGAAAGAAAAGGAATGAGCAAGACCTCGAAAAAACCGGAATCGAAACGGACGCCTTACCAGCCACCCAAGGTGGTTGCGGTGAGCCTGCGTCCCGAAGAAGCCGTTCTCGGGCACTGCAAGATCGCCGGCTCGGGTGGGCCGGTTTCGGGGTCTTGCCGGGCCGTCGTTGCGTGCAAGTCCATTGGATCTTGAAGGAGCGTAAGACGTTGAACGCCGCGGCACTCAATTCGGCGCTTGGGCTGGCAGCCCGCACTAGCGGGGCGGCGGCCGGGTCGCGCATTGCCATGAGCGTGGGCGGAATTTCGTTTGGCGTGAGCGCTCCGAGTGATTTGCGGCTGGCTCTGGACCCTGGTCTTACCGAATTTGCTTGCGACATTCCAGTTTGCGACGTGGAAATCGAAGCGGCTTGGGCCAATGATCTACGCCTTCCCGAAGCGGCTCCGGCCTTTCAATCGGGAGGGCTGTGGAGCGCGTACCAGGAAGACGATGGCCTCTCCTTTTATTTTCAGACCGCGTATCTGGGCAGTGCGCCGTACAAAAAAGCGCGCTTCGACAAAAACTTCACTCGCGGGCAGGTTTCGCTGCTAAGGCGTTATTTCGATCCGGAGCTCCCGGTTTATCCGCTGGAGTATCCACTCGATGAGCTGTTGATGATTCACCGGCTGTCCACAGGCCACGGCGTGGAAGTTCACGGCTGCGGCGTTCTCGGCGCTGACGGCGTCGGGCGGTTGTTCGTGGGGCACTCTGGGGCGGGGAAAAGTACCACGTCCCGCTTGTGGTTGAAACAGCCCGGCGTCTGCGTACTCAGCGACGATCGCATCATTCTGCGCGCCACTGACGGACATATAAGGATGTATGGCACGCCGTGGCACGGCGATGCCGGTCTTGCGACGCAAGCTTCCGGGCGGCTGGATCGCATTTATCTGCTGGAGCATGGCCGCACGAACGAGATTGTCCCTCTGGAACCGTCGCGCGCAGTTGCCGAATTGTTCACGCGAATCTTCGTGCCGCATCATAGCCCGGCTGGGCTGGCGCACGCGCTGCGATTTGCCGAAGAAACCGCTAACCAAGTGCCCGTTTCGCTCTTCCGATTTGTTCCGGATACCCACGCCGTGGAGGCCATTCTCCGTGCCGCTTAGCGACAGCAAGTTGTGGATGGATTCGCCGCGCTTCCGGGCTATGTGCGAAGCGCTGCTGGCGTCCGGGCATCAGGTGCGTTTCCACGTGCGGGGGCTGAGCATGCAGCCGAATCTCCGCGAGGGAGACGCGGTGATCGTCGTCCGCGCGGAACCCGCAGACTTACGCCGCGGCGACATCATCTTGTCGCAAGACCGGGACGGACTTCGCGTACATAGGCGGGTCGAGGCGAATTCCTCGGATGCGCTCGTCACTCGGGGCGACGCTGGACTCGAAAACGACGCCGAGCCTCAGAGGCTCATTGGCCGCGTCATCGCCATCGAACGCAACGGACAACGAACACTAGCAACCGGCTTGGCACAAAGAATCCTGCACGCTTCCCGCAGTCTAATGCGCCGAGTGAAGGTGGCTGCGGCTCTGCGTCTCAAGGAGGCGGGCTCCCGCTTTGCAGTCTTGGGCTTGCTCGTAGTCTTCGCGCTGTTTTGGAACGTCGCGCCCGCCGCCGCTCAGGCCGATCTTGCCATCACCTTGAACAACGCTGCGCCCTCACCGGTCGCGGCAGGCAACCAAATCACTTATGTAGTTGCCGTCATCAACAACGGCCCTAACACCGCGACCACGCCATCCGTGGTTATGGACACGCCTCCCAACACCACGTTGGTTTCGGCTACGCAGACTGGCGGTGCCGGCACTTGGCCCTGCGGAGGAGTCGCTGTTGGCGGCACGGGCACGATCACCTGTACTCGCACGACGAATATGAGCAACGGCAGAGTCGCCAGCTTTGCCTTTGTCGTGCAAGTGAACGCCGCAACCGCAAACGGCACCGTCATCGCGCAGTCCGTCAACATCACCTCGACTACGGCCGATCCAACTCCGGCCAATAACATCGCCACCACCAACGTGACCGTGCAGACGCCCGACCTTTCGGTTACAGACACGCCCGGCTCCCCTTTCGTCGACGCTCTCTCCACCATTACCTATACCGAGACGGCTACCAACAACAGCGCGGCCGCCGCAGTCGGCGCGACCCTTACGCAGACCACGCCTACAAACACCACTTTTCGGTCCATCACGGTTCCGGCCGGCTGGACTTGCGGTACACAACCAGCAGTGGGTGGCACCGGCGCAATTACCTGCACGGCAAATGCTGCGTTTGCCGGCGGAGCAACTTCGACGTTCACTGTGGTCGTTGCCATCACCGCGGCTGCAACCTCCGGTTCGACGATCTCGAATTCGGTAACCGTCAGCGAAACGGGCACGGACCCCAATCTCGCCAACAATACGGCCACCGCATCGGTACAAGTCTCCAGCGCCGATCTTTCGATGACGCAGGCCGCTTCGGTCTCAGCGATTGCACCCGGTGGCCTCATTACATACACGGAAACCATAACCAATAACGGCCCGACACCGGCCAACGGAGCGGTGTTGTACCAACAGACTCCGCCGAACACGACTTTTCAGTCGGTAACGCCTCCGGCTGGCTGGACTTGCGGCACCGTCCCTGTGGTCGGTGGAACCGGGCAGATCATTTGCACCGATGGTGCGGTTCTCGCGAACGGTGGAACGGGCTCCTTCACTGTGGTCGTTGCGGTAGTTGGCGGCACTGCCGCCGGTACGGTGATCCTGAACTCGGCGGACGTGACGGCAAGCACGTCTGATCCGGTTTCTTTCAATAATGCTTCGACGTCTTCGGTTCTGGTTGAAAGCGGCACACAAGCCGATTTGGCCGTGACTTCTAGCGCATCGCCGACACCGGTGTTCATCTCCTCGACGCTGACGTACACCATGACGGTCAAGAACCTCGGCTTGATCGACACCGCCGATGGCAAGCTCGTGGACACCATTCCCGCCGGAACCACCTTTGCTTCTTCATCGACCACGCAGGGATCGTGCTCCGGGACTAGCACGGTAACCTGCACATTCGGGGCGGTGACCAACGGCTCCACCATTGTCGTAACCATTGCGGTCAACACTCCAGCCAGTCCGGGAACGTTGACCAACACCGCGACGGTGAGCTCGACCACCGGGGATCCGGTCCCGGGGAACAACGCCGCCACCACTTTGACGGTCGTGCAACCGCTGGTCTGTGCTTCTCCGGGACGCGACGGTGCGGGTAACACGCTGACCGGAATCTTGAACGCCTACTATCCTCCGGCGAATAACGGAACAGTGGCAGCTGCTTCGACCTCTATCGTGTTGGGTGCCGCTGCTGTCGCAGGCGCGCAAACGGCCATAGCTTCCGGCGACTTGCTGCTGATTATTCAAATGCAGGACGCAGCCATCAACTCCACGAATACCGGGGCTTACGGCGATGGTATTCCTGGTGATCCGGGTTTCGGCTCGACCGCGCTTAATAATTCAGGAAACTTCGAGTTCGTGACGGCGACTAGTGCCGTGCCGGTAGGCGGGGGCACACTCACTTTTCTGGCCACCGGACCCACAGGCGGCTTGTTGAACTCATACACGAAGGCCGCTTACGTCGCGGGAACCCAGGGCCAAAGAACGTTTCAGGTCATTCGCGTCCCGCAATACACCTCGGCGACTCTGAGCTCGACACTGGCGGCCATGCCTTGGAATGGCGCAACGGGCGGCGTGCTCGCGCTGGACGTCGCATCGCAACTTACGCTGAACGGCACGGTCAGTGTGAACGGCGCTGGTTTTCGGGGTGGAGCGGGCCGCCTGTTGACCGGAGCCGCCGGGACCTTGGCGACGGACTACATCACCGGCTCTGCAACCGCCACAAATGGCTCGAAAGGCGAAGGCATCGCCGGCACTCCGACCTTTGTGGCCAACGCTACTCTGACGAATCTTACGAATACTGGAGTTGAAGGCCTGCCCAACGGCAGCTATGCTCGCGGCGCTCCCGGGAATGCCGGAGGTGGCGGGACTGACGCGCATCCCACTGCGAACGATCAAAACACCGGCGGTGGCGGTGGGGGTAACGGCGGAGCCGGGGGCCAAGGCGGATTTGGCTGGAACACCGCCGGTATCGTTGGTGGTTATGGCGGAGCCGCGTTTCCCAGCAGCACGAGCGCGCTAGTTTTGGGCGGCGGTGGTGGCGCGGGAACAACCAACAACGGCACAGCGGATCCGGCCAATGCCAACCCCGCGGGTATCAACAGCAGCGGAGCGGCTGGTGGCGGCATCGTTATCATTCACGCTGGTTCGGTGACCGGCACCGGCACGATCACCGCCAACGGGCAAACGGCCCTGGATACCGCCAACGACGGCGGCGGTGGTGGCGGTGCCGCTGGTTCGGTTCGAGTTTTGGTTAACAGCGGCGCCCTCGGCGGCCTGACTGTCAACGCAAACGGCGGAGCTGGCGGCGATACCTGGCTCGTGAAGGGGCCGGAGACCTCATTCCCTCTGGACCGGCATGGACCTGGCGGGGGCGGGGCTGGCGGCGCGATTTTCCTGTCCGGAGCGGCTACTTCGACCGCGGCGGGCGGTGCGCCGGGAGCTTCGACGACTTCTCGCGATCCTTACGGGGCAACCGTGGGTGCTCCGGGCTTGGTGAATATCACCTCGAGTATTCCGCAGACACCCGGCACGCAGCCCGGCGCGGAATGCGCTTCGGCCGACCTTGCGGTGACGAATTCTGGTACGCCGAATCCCGTGCTGGCTGGACCTGGACCCGGGAACGTCATTACTTACACGCAAAGTGTCACCAACAACGGGCCGCTCGACGCCTTGAACGCAACATCTACCGAAGTGGTTCCGGCCAACACGACATTTCAGTCCTTCAACAACCCGGGGGGCTCTGGGTGGACTTGCATCACGCCAGCCGTCGGAGGCACCGGGACTATCACTTGCACGAACCCCGACGTTGCCAAAGCTGCTTCCACTACTTTTACGTTCAGCGCTGCGGTGAACACCGGCGTGGCTTCCGGAACCGTGATCACCGACGTCATCGACGCCTCTTCCGGGACGAACGACGCCATCCTCTCCAACAATTCAGCGTCCGTGCAGACTACTGTCGGGCTGTCCACTACCGCCGATCTGTCGATCACCAATTCCGGAACGCCCAATCCCGTTTTGGCCGGCTCCAACATTACCTATACCGTGTTCGTGCAGAATAACGGCGCGGCTACCGCGAGCGGTGTGGTCTTCAGCGAACCGATTCCGGCGAACACCTCGTTCGTGTCCGTTGTGCCCTCTCCGCTTGCGGGCTGGACCTGTGGAGTCGTCACAGGCACGCTGTCTTGCTCAAATCCGAGCGTCGCTTCCGGGGCTTCGACTACCTTCACCGTCGTCTTGAACGTCGCGGCGGGCACGGCTGCGGGCACCGTAATTACGGACACCGCGACCGTCGCTTCGTCGACCACCGATCCCAATCCCAACAACAACGGCGCGACTTCAACCGTAGTGGTGGCCACCGCCGGCCAGGCGGATCTAAGCATCACCAGCGCGGCCGCGCCTAACCCGGTCACTTCCAGCAACAACATTACCTACACGCAGCTGGTCACCAACAACGGCCCAGCCGTTTCCGGCGTTGCTACCTTTACTGACGCTATCCCAACCGGCACCACGTTCGTTTCTTTTACTCCGCCGGTCGGATGGAATTGCGGCGCGACGATTCCGGCGGTCGGCGGAACCGGCACCATCTCCTGCTCCATTGTTACGCTGGCGCTCAATGCCACCGCGAGTTTTCCGTTGGTCGTTAAAGTGAATTCGGGGACCGCGCCTGGCGCAACGATTTCCAACACCGCAATCATTAACAGCAATATCGCCCCTTGCGCCTTACCCTCTTCCACGTCAACCAGCGATCCCAACTGCGCCAACAACTTCGCTGCAACGACCGTGTTCGTCGCTTCGCCGACGCAGGCCGATGTCGCCATCGTCAAGACGGCTTCACCCGAACCGGTAGACGTGAACACCAACATCACCTACACGCTGCAAATCACCAACAATGGCCCGGCCGTTGCGGTGGGCGTCATGGTGTCCGATCCGTTGCCCGCGCAAGTTGGTTTCACTTCTGTATCGACGACGCAAGGCACTTGCACCTACACGCCGGCTACAACCACCGTGGCCTGCGATCTCGGCTCGTTAAGCGTTGGCGGCCTGGTGCTGGTGACCATCAACGCCACCGCCAACACCTTTAGCTCGGCCACGCTGTCCACGAACACGGCTACTGTTTCCGCAACCACTGGTGATCCAAACCTCACCAACAATACTTCTTCTTCCATCACCACAATCGCAGCGCCCACGGCGATACAACTCGTCTCTTTCCGGGCTGCGTCGCTGCCGCAAGGCGGAGTCTTGCTGGAATGGAAAACGCGCGAGGAACTTCGCAACCTGGGCTTCAATGTCTATCGCGAGGACTCGACCGGGCGGCACCGTCTGAATCCTTCGCTGATCGCCGGTTCCGCACTGGTGCTGCGCGGCGGCCGGCCCCAGCACGCCGCCAAGACCTATCAGTGGATCGATCCCGCTGCTCCGTCTTCTTCTTCCACGTATTGGTTGGAAGACGTCGATTTGAGCGGCGCCAGAATTTCGCACGGCCCTGCAGAGATCAGCAGGCCCGTATCGGAGTCGCGGCGCTCTTTTGCGGCAGCTCCATTGCTGACCCACCTCAACCAGTCGCTCGGCGCGAGGTCGATTGGCCTGCCCGCGCCTCCCGTGTCGCACCTTCGGATTGTGGGGTCGGACAAAGATTCCGGCCAGCTTCCGGAACCCCCGGGAATTGAGCCAGCCGTACTCAATCGCGAACCTGCGGTGAAAATATCCGTTCGCGGCGAAGGCTGGTATCACATTACGCGCGCGCAGTTGGTAGCCGCCGGTCTCGATTCGCGGGCTGACGCTCGAACGCTGCAGCTCTTCGCGGAAGACGTAGAGCAGCCCTTGCTCATTCAAGGAACTCCATCCGGCCCGCTGGGCCCCGACGACACCATCGAATTCTACGGCACCGGAATCGATACGCCATACTCCGACGCTCGCGTCTACTGGCTGGTGCAGGGCCGGCAAGCCGGCAAACGCATTCCACGGATCCCGGCGAATTCCTTCAACCGCTTAGAGCCGTCCAGTTTTCCGTTTACCGCGATTCGCCAGGACCGCACCACGTACTTCGGGGCTCTGCTCAACGGCGAGGATCAGGACAATTTCTTCGGCGCGGTGGTCACCAGCGATCCGGTCGACCAGGAACTGGACGTGACGCACAGTGCGCCCTCCGACCTGCCCATCACGCTCGATATCACGCTGCAAGGCGCCACCGAAGGGCAGGCCCACGCCGTGTCGGTCTCTTTCAACGGGGCGTTCCTCGGTAACATCAACTTCACCGGGCAACCGCTCTTCAAATCCACGTTCCCGATTGATCCCAGCCTGCTGCATGACGGCGCCAACACCGTAACTCTCGCCGCCCTCGACGGAGACAACGACGTCAGCGTCGTGCAGTCAATTGCTCTGCATTACGCGCATACGTTCCAGGCTGACGCCAACTGGCTGCACTTGCAGGCTCCCGCGGGAAGCCATCTGCACATCGGCGGCTTCTCCAATTCGCAGATTCGCGTGTTTGACGTGACCAATCCGCTGGCTATCGAAGAGCTTTCTGGCAGCGTAAAGGCCGCGGATGACGGCTTTGCGATCGACGTCGTAGCCGCCGGCCCGTCGCTTACCGGGCGCTCGCGCCAGCTGCTGGCCTTCTCGAGCGATCAGCTCTCGGCGCCTGCGTCGCTGGCGTTCCACCCTCCCAGTACTCTACTCGAGCGCCAGCCGGAAGCGGACATTTTGATGGTCACGCATCCGGACTTCGCCGCCAGCCTCGCTCCGCTGGTTCGCCTGCGCGAAGAGCAGGGCCACGCGGTCAAGCTGGTTACCATCGATGAGATTTTTGACGCTTTCCATTTCGGCGAGCGCAGCCCGTATGCCCTTCGCGATTTCTTGCTCTTCACGCAACGTCATTGGAGCAGGCATCCGCAATCCATTCTCCTGGTGGGCGACGCATCGCTGGATCCGCGAAACTATCTCGGGTTCGGCGATTTCGATTTCGTCCCCACGCGCCTGATTGATACCGCGGCCTTCAAGACCGCTTCCGATGACTGGTTCACCGACTTCGCGCAGACTGGCTTCGCCACCATTCCGACCGGCCGCTTGCCGGTTCGCACCCCGCAAGACGCCGCGTTGGTGGTCTCCAAAATCGTCAATTACGAACGCGGCGCCTTCACCGGCTCCTGGAACACCAATGCTCTCGTCGTAGCCGACCAGAACATCGACGCCGACTTCGCCACCACCGCCGGTTCCATCGCCGATTCGCTGAGCAAGTCTCTCGCGGTTACCCGCGTCTTCTCCGGCGGGCTCGATCCGCAAACCGTCAAGCAGCAACTGCTCGACGCCATCAATCAAGGACAAGTCTTGGTCAACTACGTGGGCCACGGCTCGGTTGAACAATGGTCCTTCTCCGACCTGTTTGACAACGCCGACGCATCGGCGCTGCAAAACGGCAATCGCTTGCCGGTCTTTCTGGTCATGGATTGTCTCAACGGATTCTTCCAGGATGTTTATACGCAGAGTCTCGCGGAAACTTTGCTGCTGACTCCGGACGGCGGTGCCGTGGCCGTCTGGGCTTCCTCTGGATTCACTGACGCTGCCCCACAAGCCGGTATGGATCGCGCGTTGATTCAAATGCTCGCCGGCAATCCCAACATCTCGCTTGGCGCCGCCATTCTTCAGGCCAAACAGCTCACCGCCGATTCCGACGTTCGCCGCACGTGGATTTTATTCGGAGACCCGGCGATGCGTGTGCAGTTCGTACCATCACCCGCACCAGCACCTCTAAATAAGCCCGGAGGAAGATCGCAGAATCAGGGTCGTCCCTCGTCCAGAAAATTCCAATGAAAAAGCCCAGAACTCTTCGATTCGCTGCCGCCGGCTCGTTCATTGCGCTCCTGCTGGCCATTGCAGGCCGTCGCATTGACGCGGCCGTCCCTGCGATCCATCTCGATCAACAGGTGTTTTACAACTGGCTGGCGCTGGTTCTTTCGCCGGCATCGTTTCTCCTCAGGTCGACCAATCCAGATGGCCCCATCGTACCCAGCGCGGCTTTTGCGGCTGTCACCATCACGCTGAACGCGCTGTGGTACGCCACGGCGCACCACGTCTATCTGCTCGTCGTAAAGCCCGCGAACGCGATGGTGTCCGCGACTGAGCCCGCATGGATCGCTATCCCTGGCTCGTCAAGCTCGTCCTCGCCTCGCCGCAGCTCGCCCTCGGAGCGGCTGGCCGATCGTTACAAGCATCGCTTGTCTACAGAACAGACCGGCACCATTACTGACGATTCCAACTCCGTGGCTCTCTCGGAATCTCATAGCCGCTAAGCAAACACGCGCACCCAAGCTCACGGCTAGCTCAGCGTTCCTTGCAATATTTCGCGCACCAGATCCTGCTTCGCCGTGGTTAGTTTCTTGCTCTGCGCCGTCAGATAAAACACGTCGATAGCCTTCTGCCCTTCCGTATCGATCAGCGCCACTTCAATGTTGCAACCCGACCGCGCCAGTACCGCGGCGATTTCGTGCAGCAACCCCGGATGGTCTTGCGCGACAATTTCCATCAGCGTGCTCTGTGCCGAAGCCGAATCGTCGAAGTTTATTCGCGTTTGCACGTTCACTTTCGGCTGCTTGGCTCCGCGTTTAGCTTGCCGGCTCTTCAGCAGCGGCTCCAGTTCTGTTTGGCCGCTTACCACCTCAATCAGGCTGTGCCGGAATCGTTCCACTTCGCCCGGATTCAACTCCAGGGTCCGGAACAGGTCCGTAAACTGGAAGGTGTCTAGAACCACTCCCGCGGCGTTCGCAAATGCGTCCGCCTTCACAATGTTCATTCCCCAACCGGCCAGCACGCCCGAAATTGTCGCAAACAGCGCCGGCCGGTCCGCCGTCAACAACGTTAACGAGAAAATGTGTCGCGATTCCGCCACTTCCGCCTGCACCGCATTCTCTCCCAGTTTCCGGTACAGCGAAAAATGCCGCGCAATTTCTGCCGCTGAATGCACCGCGAGATAGCGCCGCGGGAAGCCCTCTAGAAATCGCTCGAGCTCGTCCTTGGGGGCGCCCGCGAGCGCTTCCACCTGCGTCAGCATCGACGTTTCGTCGGAAGCGTGCAGCCGGTCCCGGTCCAGCGTGCGGCTAAAGTGATTCGACGTCGCCACAAAAAGCTGCCACAGCATTTCCGCTTTCCACGGCGTCAACGCTTCCGGATTCACCGCGTGAATGTCCGCATACGTCAGCAGCGTCAGCCGCTGCAGTCGCTCGGGCGTCCCCACCGTTGCGGCAAAACCGGAGACCGTGGCAGCGTCGAAAATATCCCGCCGCTGCATCGTTGCCGACATATCCAAATGCCGCTCGATCAGGAATTTCACTTCGCCTTTGTCTTCCGCGGAAAGCCGCAGGCGCGCAGCTGCACTGTCCAGCGCCTCCAGGCTTCCGGTCACGTGGTGATCCACCGGCATGCCTTTGCCCACGTCATGCAGCAGCAGCGCCAGAATCAACAAATCCCGCCGGTCCGCCGTCTTCCACAGCGGCGCAAATCGTTCGCCCTTGGCATCCAGCGGGCCCGCCAATTCCTGCAGATGTTCGATGGTCCGCAGCGTATGCTCGTCTACCGTGTACCGGTGATAAAAATCGCGCACCACCAGCGAATCGATTCTTCCGAACTCCGGCAGCGTTTCCGTCAGTAGTCCGAGCCGCTGCATCGGCCGCAGTGCCAACCCGGGATAGTTTGATCCCAGCATTTCCCGCAACCGCTCCCAGGAAAGCCCAGGGTTGTGCACCGGCAACTCGGGATGCGTCAGGACGTACGCGATACTGCGCTCGGCTTCCCGGCTCAGCGGCACTCCGATGCGCGCGGCTTCGCTAAACAGAGAGAACATTACCGCGCGGTCCGAAAGCGCGGCCACGTCCGCTACTTCGAGCAAGCCGTCGCGTACGGCATATGCCCTTCCGCCTCCGACGGCCGCTTTGGGCGCCCAAGCAGCGTTCATGATGCGTTGCCGCAACGATTGCGGCGGCGCGGTTTTCTGCTCTAGGAAGCGCAACAGTTGCCGGTTCAGCGTGCGAGCGTGCCGGAAATAAAGGCGCATCCATTCCGACGCACTGCGCGGCAACCCATCCCGGACCGCCAAAGCTTTCTCCGCCGCCTTTGCCTGTAATTCGTAAGTCAGCGTGTTATCGTTTCGTCCGTTCGCGTAATGCAGAAAGCAGCGAATCGCGCTGAGAAAATCCACCGCTCCCGCCGCCAACTCCTCTTCCGCTGCTGTCACTCCGCGATTTTTATCCTCCCGGATTTGCCGCAGCCACGCCGCCGCTTGATAATCGCGCAGCCCGCCGGGTGACTCCTTCACATTGGGTTCCAGGTGGAAAATCGTGTTGCCGTAACGCGCCAGCCGGTCCCTGGTGAGTTTGTCCAGCTGCGCCTGCATGAAGGGGCGCGCCTGCTTCTCGGAAACGCTCAGCACTTTCGTGTTCAGTCGATCGAACAACCCCTGGTCCCCAGCCAAAAATCGCCGGTCCAGCAGCGCCAGGTGAAACTCCGCGTTGTCTTCTTCAATGCGCTTGCATTCTTCCAGTGAGCGTCCCGCCGAGCTGACCCGAAAGCCCAGGTCCCACAGCGTTCGCGCAAACTCGGCGATCAGCGGCCGGAAATCTTCCTCCGCTTTCTCGCTTCCGAACAAAAACAGCAAGTCGAGGTCTGAATAGGGAAACAGCAGGCGCCGGCCGTAGCCGCCCAGCGCCAGCAGTGCCAGCCCTTCGCTCTCCGCACCGTGCACGCGGACCGCTTCGTTGAAGATCTGCAGGACGTTGCGGTCCGCCAGCTCGCACAGCCCTCGCACCGTATTGCGAGCTCCCGCTCCTGTTTCAAATTGCTGCCGGATTCGCTGTCGCTCGCTCTCGGCTTGTGGTCCGAGCACGGAAAGCGGTGTGAGTGAGCCTGCCATTTGTGTCTTGGGGAAGGGCATCGTCCGGCCTGGGGACTCGGCGCAGCGGTCGATTCGCTAGAGCGCCTTTTCCCCGCGCTCTTCGTTTCGGATCCGGATGGCTTCCTCAACTCGCGATAGGAATATCTTACCGTCCCCAATCTTTCCTGTCTTGGCGGTCTTCAAAATGGTGTCCACGGCCTTTTCCACCAGGCCGTCCGGCAGCACCATCTCCAGCTTGATTTTCGGCAGCAGGTCCACGGTGTACTCGCGGCCCCGGTACACCTCGGTGTGCCCTTTCTGCCGCCCGTGCCCGCGTACTTCGGTCACCGTCATTCCTTCGATCCCGATTTCGCGCAGCGCATCCTTCACCGATTCGAACCGCGACGGCTGGATGATCGCCTCAATTTTCATCATCGACGTATCCGCTCCACTAACAATAGCCCGTTTTCAATCGCTGCCCAGCTCGCTGAACGATTCAATCGCTTTCAGCTTTCCAGGTTGTACGCCTCTTCTCCGTGCTGCGTGATGTCCAACCCGGCAATCTCTTCCTCTTCGCTCACTCGCACTCCGGTAATCAGATCCACAATCTTCAGCAGTACGATCGTTCCCAACAGCGCCAGCCCCCACGCGATCAGCACGCCCACTAGCTGATTCCCAATCTGTCCCCAATGCCCATCCATTCCGCCGACCGGCTTGTCCGCGCCGAACACCGGATTGATCACCGTTTGCGCGAATACTCCCGTCAACAGCGCGCCAATCGTTCCTCCAGATCCATGCACGCCGAAGGCGTCCAGGGCGTCATCGTATCCAAACATCGCCTTGGCCTTCGCTACCATCCAGTAGCAAAACCCGCCCGCAACGAATCCGATGGCCAGCGCGGGCATCGGCCCGACGAATCCCGCCGCCGGAGTAATCGCCACCAATCCTGCCACGGCGCCGGAAATCGCCCCCAGTGCGCTCGCTCGCCCATTCTTGATTCTTTCCATCAGCGCCCAGCTGAGCGCCGCCGCTGCCGCCGCAAAATGCGTAGCCACGAATGCGCTGGACGCCAGTCCATTCGCCGCCAGCGCGCTTCCCGCGTTAAATCCGAACCAGCCCACCCACAACAGGCAAGCGCCGATAAAGCTCAGCACCAGGCTGTGCGGTGTCATCGGTTGCTTGGGATAGCCACTGCGTTTCCCCAGATACAATGCACACACCAGCGCCGAAACTCCCGATGAAACGTGTACTACCGTGCCGCCCGCGAAATCCAGGCAGGGAAACATTCCGCCCGTCGAATTCAGGAATCCGCCCTTGCCCCATACCATGTGCGCCAGCGGCGCATATACCACCAAAAACCACAGCGTCAGGAACAGGCAGGTCCCGCTGAACTTCATGCGTTCCGCAGTGGCCCCGGTGATCAGCGCCGGCGTAATCACCGCGAACATCAGCTGGTACACCATGAAGGTTAGTTGCGGAATCGTTGCCGCATAATCCGGATTCGGGTCCACTCCCACGCCGCGGAGAAATGCATGCGAGAAATCTCCGATCACCGGTCCGCTTCCGCCAAACGCCAGGCTGTATCCCACCACCGCCCACAACACGGTGATCAATCCCATCATCGCGAAGCTCTGCATCATGATGGCCAGCGTGTTTTTTCGCCGCACCAGTCCGCCGTAGAACAACGCTAACCCGGGGCCGGTCATCATCAGCACCAGCGCCGCGCTCACCAGCATCCACGCGTTGTCTCCGGCGGACTGCGCCGCGGTCACTCGCTTATCCAGATCCGCGAGCTTATCGTTCACCGCTTTGGGAATTTCACTTGTGGCCGCAGCGTTGGAAGTAGTGGTGGACGGCGTGGCTAAAGTCGAACCGCTGGGAGCCGCAGGCTGCTGCGCCCGCAACCCCTGGGCGGGGAAGAGCGCAGCGCAAAGCGCCAGCACCGCTATGCAGCTACACTTTCGCCCTCCATTGGCCATATTCCTTCGCTCCGCTTCGCTGATTTCGGGAAACCGGCGGCCCGCCGCTCCAAGAGCGAGAGTATACAAGCGCGGCACAGCTCCAGCCTCTGCAAAAATTCTCATTCCGCCGATTCGATTTTCTAATCCTCAGCCGGCAGCGCCATGCCCGCCTGCAAGGCGGCCTCAACTGCACCGGCAACGTTTCCTCGTTTCCTTAATGACTTGCCTCACCCAGCGCCCATCGTATAATGCACTCGACCCGTTTCCTGTCCGTCGGTTTCACGCGCAGGTTATTGCGGGCCACACTCGTCTCCGATGACTGACCGCGTCCCCATGGAAATTCACGTCCGCGAGTCGGGCGGCATTTTTCTCCTGGATGTTCATGGCCGCCTGACCATAGGCGAGCCCGCCGAGCAGTTGCACGACGCTTTGCAAGCCGCCATTCAGCGCGGCGCCCGCAAAGTCATCGTCATCCTCAATCACGTTCCGCAGATCGACAGTTCCGGCATCTCCACGCTGGTGCGCATTTCCATCCGCCTTGCCCGCGAAGCCGGCGCCCTGCACCTCGTCTGCGGCCAGGGCCGCGTCCGCGATTCTCTTACCGTCACCCGCCTCGTCGAAGCCATCCCCACCTTCGACTCCGAATCCGCCGCCCTCACCAACTTCGCATGAAATGCCCGGCAAGGGAGTCTCTCGGTCACCTCTACCTCGGTGCCCTTGTCTGCGGTTTCTTCCTGCTTCTGCTTGCTCCTCTCGCGCCCACCGCCGGCGCCAATTCGCATTCTCAGATTCAAATTCTAAGCACGGTTCTTCGTAAGCGTCTTGCGCAGGCCAAAGTGCAATCTCTTGCGGTCGCTGATCTTTCGCCGCGGGAAAGCACCACTTCAGGTATAGGGCAGTATTTCGGCGATATCCTGCACCTCTACTTGGCCGAACCGCCCAGGAAACAGAATGTCATCGCGCGCGATGCCGTCGCCCACTTTCTCGACGCCAGGAAGCTAGCGCTGAGTGACCTCGAATCGCTACAAACCCTGAAGCAACTTGGGGACTTCCTGCACGCCGAAGCGGTCTTGACCGGCTCCGTGGTGCGTGAGGCTCAGCAGTTGATCGTAGTGGCCTCTGTGAAACGTACTGCGGACGGTTCCGTCATCGCTTCCGAGCAGGTTCTCATACCCACCGACGCCTTTTTCGACAGCCTCAGGAACTATCCCGAGGCCGAGACTCCCGCGTCCATTTCCCGGCTGACGGATTCGGGCGTGCGGCCGCCCGCATTCCTCGATATTCCCGCACCTCAGTTCCGCGGCCCCGCGGACGGCACCATGGGCGTCCGGGGCGACGCGGCCATTCTTCTCAACTTGGTCATTTCGGCGGAAGGGCGCGTGACGAATTTGAAGGTGGTGCAGGGTGCGGGCCCGGAATTCGCGGATGTGGCTTGGCGCTCGATGCGGGCTTTCCGCTTCAAGCCGGCGCTGGATCGCACAGGTCAGCCTGTAGCGGTCGTCATTCGGATGCAAGTTTTCTTTATGGCAACGAGATAGACAACGACTATTTTTACCCGCTCTTTTTCAATTCCGCCAAAACCAGTTTCGCCACTTCTCTCAACGTCTCGAACACGCCCAGCCCCTGAATCGCCACACCTTCCAGCACCGGCTCGCCTTTTTTCTGCAACTGCTTGGTCAGCGCATCCACGGCCATGGCATTCGGCAAATCCCGTTTGTTCAATTGCAGCACGTACGGAATTGTCGCGAAATTCAGGTTGTGTTCCTTCAAATGCTCCTGCAGATTTTCCATCGTTTCGAAATTCGCGTCCAGCCGCTCTTCCTGCGAATCCGCCACGAACACCACGCCATCCGCACCCTTTAGAATCAGCTTGCGGCTGGCCTCATAAAAAACCTGTCCGGGAACCGTATACAAATGAAAACGCGTCTTGAATCCGCGCACCGTCCCCAAATCGAGCGGCAGAAAATCGAAGAACAGCGTCCGGTCCGTCTCCGTAGCTAGCGACACCATTTTGCCCTTCTGGTTTAGCCCGGTGTGGTCGTAGATCCACTGCAGGTTCGCGGTTTTTCCGCCCAGACCTGGACCGTAGTACACCAGCTTGCAATTGATTTCGCGCGCAGGAAAATTGATGAAAGGCACGTGTCGTTAGCTCGGAATCGGCTCCAGATTTATAGCATACGCGGTGCCACCCGGCCAGCCTCGGCACCACCCGGCGTCACCTTGCCTCTTTTGACTCATCCAGTGTCCGCGAGGTTCTCGCTATCCGCCCAAGATTTTCGCCCTCCTGCGGCGTGCAGGTTAACGTCTCTCCCCGCTTCGTCTACAGTGACCTCTCGTTGACGCGCGGAATCTGCTCTGCTAGCATCCGCTGCATGGCAAAAGCGCACAAGCCCTCTCGTGGCTCATCCGGGGGTTCCAAGGGCAGTGCCCGGCACGCTTCTAAACCTAAGAAAAAAAAGGCTTTAACTCCTCCGCCCCCTCCCCAGCGGGGAGGCGTTGAGCTCGTCGATCCTCGCGTCCAGGCCCAGCTCAAGCTCTACGACGAAGCCTTGGCCCTGTTCCACCAGCAGAAATTTGCCCGCGCCAAGCAGGAGCTCGAGAAAGTCCTCGTCGGCCCCAGCAAGGAATTTGCCGACCGCGCCCGCATGCACCTTAAGATCGCTGAGCAGCGCATGAAGCCGTCCGCCGAGCAGAATCCCCGCTCCGCTGACGAGCATTACCAGCGCGGCGTAGCCATGATGAATATCGGCCGCTGGGACGATGCCCGCGAAAGCCTCCTCAAAGCCCGCAAGGCTGCTCCGAAAGCCGACCACATCCACTACGCTCTCGCCGCTCTCGATTGCCTCACCGGCGAAGCCGATTCCGCCATGGCCAACCTGAAAGTCGCCATCGAGCTGCGCCCCGAAAATCGCTATCACGCTCGCAACGATGAAGACTTCGCCTTCCTCCAGGAAGATCCGCGCTTCACCGAACTCCTCTACCCGGAGAAAGACGGCGCCGCCTAACCGGACAGTTTTTTTTGCCGCGAATTTGATTACGATGTAGCCGCCTCTTCAGAGCGCGGACTCTCGTCCTGGCACAGCAATGAAACGCTCACGCAAAACCGCCCCTCCCTCGCCCGGCTTCCGCATCGTCGCTCTCGGCGGCGGCACCGGCCTTTCCACGCTGCTGCGTGGCCTCAAGGAACTCGTCGCCCCCCGCACCGACGGTCACGTGCATCGCGATCATCCCATCGCCGATCTCACCGCTATCGTCACCGTCACCGATGACGGCGGCAGCTCTGGCCGCCTGCGCCGCGAGAATCGCATTCTTCCTCCCGGCGACATTCGCAACTGCATGGTCGCCCTCTCCAAAGATGAAACGCTGCTCTCCCGGCTCTTCCAATATCGTTTTCACGCCGGACGCGGCCTCATCGGCCACAATTTCGGCAATCTCTTCCTCGCCGCGCTCACTCACGTCACCGGAGACTTCGCCGAAGCCGTCCGCGTTTCCAGCAAAGTCCTGGCCATCCGCGGCCGCATCTTTCCTTCGACCCTCTCCAACGTTCACCTGGTCGCCGAATTGGACAATGGCCGCCGCGTCCACGGCGAAACCCGCATCACTGCCAGCCGCTCGCGCATCAAGCGTTTGACGCTTTCCCCGCGCCGTGTTCGCGCCATGCCCAAAGCAATTGAAGCCATTCGGCAGGCCGACCTCATCCTCCTCGGCCCCGGCTCGCTGTACACCAGCATTCTCCCGAATCTCCTCATTCCGGAACTTGCCGCCGCCATCGGCAAATCCAAAGCTTCGCGCGTGTACATCGCCAATCTCATGACCCAGCCCGGCGAAACCGCCGGCTACGCCCTCGCCGACCACCTTCGCGCCATTCAGCAGCACACCTCGCATCGCGTCATCGATTGGGTCGTGGCCAACCGCAAGCCCGTCTCCCCTGATGTCGCCCGCCGCTATCGCGCACAGGGCGCCGAACCTGTAGCCATCGATCTTGCAGCCCTGCAAAAGCTCGGCTTCCGCGTCATCCTCGATAATCTCCTCGAAGAACACGGCGTCATCCGCCACGACACCAAGCGCCTCGCCCGCCTGCTCCTCGAAGAATTTCTCTCCGCTCCAAACAGTTGAGTAATCCCGTCTGCTTCGTTCCTTCCGACCCGCTGATCCGCCGAATGCAGTAATCTTTCATCGCCACGAAACCAATCGCCGCGTTCATGCGACTAACTAGGGGAGCTCCGCCAATGTCCAAGCCGCTTCGCCTCGCTCTGTTATTTCTTCTCGCCACCACTCTCGCCGCTCCCGCGTACGCCTGGAACGATTTCGGCCACATGACCGTGGCCTACCTCGCCTATCAAAAACTCACTCCCGTCGCTCGCGACCGTGTCAACTCCCTCATCAAGCT